>Ga0181520_10001898_pt1 | contig 40951 bp, 34 predicted proteins | sample PEATcosm2014_Bin_29_FD_132451 | JGI IMG/M metagenome (GOLD analysis project Ga0181520, IMG submission 132451) | Peatland microbial communities from MTU Mesocosm Facility, Houghton, MI, USA - PEATcosm2014_Bin02_30_metaG | ecosystem: Environmental > Terrestrial > Soil > Wetlands > Peat | place... | reverse complement strand
TGCCATCCCTACCCTTCTTGCCGCGTGCGCGTTACTACCTGAGGCAAGAGCCGGATGAGGCAATTCTTCAAGTCCGGATCTGTGCGGGGGGTGCGGCGCAATCCGCATCCCTACCGCGACCAGGTTTTTGGTTTCTGGCTGAATGGGAATGCGCGGGGTTCCGTTATGCGGCGGATGCCCTTCCCCGGGTGTAGCGAACCTCGATTTCGCCGCCGCCGTCATCGATCTCCAGTTCGCCGATCAGGCGGTGCAGCGAGGATCGAGAGAGATGCAGCAGGCGCGCCGCGCGAGCCTTGTTGTTGCCACTGCGCTCCAGCGCCTTCAAGATCATGAGACGCTTAAAGCCGCGCACCTCGATTTCATAGGAAAGAATGTCCGGTTTGCTCGGGGCCTGCGTCCGGCAGACCGCTCCTGGCAAGTGTTCGGGTTGAATCTCCGGGCCTTCGCACAAGACCACGGCGTGCTCGATGGCATGTTCCAACTCGCGTACGTTGCCGGGCCAGGAGTATTGCTTGAGCGCGCTCAGGGCGGCGGGCGAGATTCGCCGCTCCGGCCGTTTGTGTTGCCGCGCATGGCGTTGCGAGAAAAGATTCGCCAGCAGCGGTACATCCTCCAGGCGCTGCCGCAGAGGCGGAAGCTCGATCTGAATGGTGTTACACCGGTAATATAAATCGGCCCGAAAGGCGCCGTCCGCCATCATCGCGGCCAGATCGCGGTGGGTCGCGGAAATGATGCGGGCTTCCATGGGCCGAGATTGATTGCTGCCCAGACGTTCGAACTTCTTCTCCTGTAAAACCCGAAGCAGTTTGACCTGCATGCCGGGAGTAAACTCGCCGACTTCGTCCAGGAAGATAGTCCCTCGCTCCGCCGCCTCGAACCGTCCACGCCGCGCGGAAGCGGCGCCGGTAAAAGCCCCCCTTTCATGGCCAAACAATTCCGCTTCAATCAACGACTCGGGCAGCGAGGCACAGGCCACGGCCACAAATGGACCGTCCGCGCGCATACTGGCCTCATGAATCGCTTGGGCCAACACTTCCTTTCCTGTTCCCGTCTCGCCGGTGATCAGTACATTGGCGTCCGAGTTGGCTACCTTGGAAGCGAACTGAAGCACCGGAACCATATTCGGATCGACGGTGACGATCGAGCTGAAGCCAGCGGGCCGATCCAGCCCGGCCTTGGCGTTCCGGAATTCCAGACGCAGGCGCGAGAATTGCGCGGCCCGGCGTAGGATGATGGCTAATTCGCTGAGCGACGACATTTCCACAAAACAATCGTAGGCCCCGGCGGTAACCGCATCGATCATCAGGGAACGCTCGGGCGACGGCAGGAAGGCGACCACGGGAATCCCGGCCGGATTGGCTGCCAGCTTCTCCAGTTGGCTTAATCGCGCCCGGTAATCGGTGGTTTCCGGCAGACCCAGGCCGAAGGTAAGCACGTCGATACCTTCAAACGCGTTCATCGCCGTGGGTGTATCGATGAGTTCCTCCAGCGTGCCGGGCAGTAAGGCAAATTCGCTGCTTAGTTTGCGAGCCAGAACCGAGAAGAAGTCCGAGCGTTCATCCACGAACAGGCATCGCGTGCCGCCATCCAATTTATAATTCCTCCCGTGTCGCTGCTGCCAGCTCTCTTACTGCTCGGCGCAAAAACTGAACGGATCCCTGATTCGAAAATCGGAATACTGGTAATGCGGATGAGAGCGGAATAACGCAACGACACTCTCGCTGGGTCTATCGGATATTCAGATCGTTCGGCCCTTCCTGTGATTACCGCGGCACTGCGCTCACCGTTACACCTAATTCCGCGGCTACGGTCATAGATGCTAACGAATAGAGGTGAGTTGCTGCTGGGGTAGCTAAATCCGCCCCAGATTTTTTCGAGCGAGGGCCACGGGTTTGCCCAAAATGGGAACGCTTGTCAGCCCAAGAAGCCCTGATTCGCTGGCCTAAAAGGCAGCGCTTCCACCGCCCCGTCGTGCCAAGATCCTTCATGAATGATCCAGGCTAGTGAAACAATCTTTCGCGCAAAGATCGAGTCCTACTCAGTCCGCCGCATTCGTTCTGCCGTCAGGTCGCTGATCTTCCTCGCGACCGGGAAAGATATCATAGACATAATCATGCGCCGCCAAGGCAGTCTGGTTGAGCGTTCCAGCGGCGATGCGCTTTACGATTTCCGCGCGGGACAGATCGAAGATCGCCTCCAGAATCTGCTCGCGTTCGGCCGGACCGGCTGAGCCCATCACAAACAATACGCGGGCACTATGCTGGATATAGCGCGGCGAAAGCAGCTGCCGCCGCAGAAGCTCCATGATGACGGTCGCCTTACCGCGATCAAAGCGGCCGGGATCATGACGGCGATCCAGTTCGGCAAAAAACGCCGTGGTCCACTGGTTGTGATACTCCCATACCTTCATGAATAGCTCGGGGGTGAAGCGCGTGCCGGCCGTCACCCGCTCGGCGTTGACCGCCGGTTCCACGCCATCTTCGGTGAGTGCCGGCCTTTTCAAGAAGCCGTCCTCGGTAATCACGGCCTGATGATGCGCTAACGTCCACAGCCAGGAAACATTGATGCGATAGGTGGCCAGATCGTTCATGAAGCGCAGCTTGAGTTCGTAGTCGTCAATGGCGGCCGCGAAGTTACCGTTCAAAATCTGGAAGCCATAGTTCGCCGCCATGTAGAAGGCATGTTGAATATGCTCGATGGTGACCTTGCCGGTGGGCGCGCCGTAAATAGCTTGCCAACGTTCCTGGGTCAGGAGTTTTTCCGGTGTGGCCAACATCTCCCGGGTGAGGACGACAGGCGTAATCCTGCCTTGGGCATCGAGCAAGCCGCGAGACTGCAACAGTCGCCGCTCCGTCTCGTCAAGACCACTGGCTACCGTGGGTACGGCTTTGCCTTTCACCTCCACGGTCTCTCGCGCCGCGTCCAGGCGCGCCTGTAGTTGTTCCAGCGGGATTTGCAAGGGAGCGTTCCCGGCGGCTACGTAGGCTGGTTCCGGGCTGGCCACCCAGCTTTGCCGATACGCGTCGTAGAGCCGTCCCGGCACGCGCTTGGCCAGAATCTCTTGCAGCGATGGCGCCGGTCCTTCCGGCACAGCTGGATCGGGCACAAACATGAGGCCCAGCAGGCGTTCCCGCAGTTTATCGATGGCGATGGCGCGCAAAGCCAGAGCGTTATAACGGGAGCGGCCATAGGCATCGCCGGCCTGATAGATCATCACCGCCGCCATGCCGCCGATGGGCGCGCCCTGGCTGAGTTCGCCATTCTTCATTCCGGCCATCAGCATGATCAGGGCGTTGAACCGCTGATACGCGATCATGTTGGGAGAGGCCATGCCGATAGTTTGCGGATCGGAAAAAATGCCTTTGGGATCGTCCTTCCACATCTCAATGATGCTGCCCAGATAATCCCAGCGGCCGACGTTGGTGCCCAGCAGACGGCGCCGCAGAACCCAGGCGATCGCGGGCAAGGAGCGGCCCGCGTTGCCTTCCTCATAGAGCACCTTGATCTTGAACGTGCCCGGCGGGACGCCTACGATGCCTTCCAGCCGCGCCAGCAGCTTCTCCACAATCAGGGCCTCTTGAGGAGTTTGCAGCTTGGGCATGTAGAAGTACGGACCGGTGCCGGCATGCCGCAGAGCTTCATAGTTGTTCAGCACCCACAACACCGCAATGACGATCAGCCCGGGGGCCGGCTGCCCGTCGACGGTGACGTGGTCGTAGTGCACGTGAATGCTGGGTGGCCGGACAAACCGGGTGGGCCATTGCGCCGGCGAGGCATTGATCTGGTAGACCCGCTTATGGCCCTTCTTCGTGACCTCATAGAGGCGGTGGCCGTTCCAGCGGCCTTCAAATATGTCTTTGGCATTCTGCAACGCCGAAAATATACCCACCGGCTGATTCGTGGGCGTTCCGTCGGGCAGGAAATGGGTCGGCGAGGCGTCTTCAAAGTCCGGCATATTCATGGGAGCGGGGCTATTCAAGGCGTTGAAGGCCATATCCAGAGGGTGCCACGGGCCGGTGAGCTCCAATCCGGGATTGCGCAACGGATGCGCGTCGCCGGGGATCGGCGTTTCATCATTGAGCCGCCAGCGCCACGGGCTCTCTTGCCCGAGGAAGTTATCGATCAGCCCTTGAATGATCTGCCGGAAGGTCCAGGGTTGCCCGGTTACGGGATCGAGAAACGTCTCGTTCCAGTCCGGCCAGCCGTATTTTTGGGCGACTGGAGCAGTCGAGTTCAGCAATGCCCGCCTTTCACTTAAGGCGGCTGCGATGTCTCCGGCCAATTCCCGGGTGAGTGTTGTGATTGTCTCCTCGACGTTTACATCGCGGCCGTTCACCTGCTTGGCCCCGAAGAGGCCCGGAAAGGTTTTGAGAATGTCCTCGCGGATCATCGGCTGACCCTCCTCAACGCTGGCTTTGTGTGTTCCGTGTAAGTGCATGGGAAATCGCGGGCTAGTCCCGCGGGGAGACAGTTTTCCATCTTTGCAGATGAAGTTCCCGGAACAATGGTTGTCAGATTCGGCGTTCTATCTTTTCCCGGAGATTCCCGCGCAAGGCGGCACCATGGTTTTGGTGTATATTCAACTGTCGCAGGTACCCCAAAATGGTTATAGACAAGACTTTTGGCGGTTGATAATTTTTTAACCCTGGAACAATAGCTGGATCGGATCGGGGCCTGGGACTTGCCTGCGCCCGCTCCCAGGGAAGGGCGGGAGGAATGGTTTTTGATGTTTAGTGCCTTCGGTCCAATCGTAACGCAGTGCTTCAGCTAGTGGGAGTGGGATGCCTGAAGCCGTGATCTTCGTCGTGGATGACGAGGCGTTCATCGCCGAGACGCTGGCCATTATCCTGCGCCAGCGGGCCTACACCGCTGTCGCTTTTACCAAACCCCGAGAGGCGCTGGCCGCCGCCGCCAACCTGAAACCCGATCTCCTGTTGAGCGATTACTTGATGCCGGAAATGAACGGCCTGAACTTGGCTACCGAACTATTGGAGCAATACCCGGAATGCAAGGTGTTAATGGTTTCCGGAGCGGTGGGCCACGCCGCCAATCATCCCGCCCGTGGAAGGTTTGAGTTCCTGGAAAAACCAGTTCCACCCAAGCAGTTACTGGAAAAAGTAAAAGAATTACTTAAAGGCAGGGGCTAGTAGTTGGTAGCTAGTAGTTAGGGGCCCGGGTCCGATCCAAAGCTTGTGCCAAGGCGGGAACCTCTAGTGGCTAGCTCGGTGCTAGTAGCTAAGGACCGGTTCGCGCCGGCCCCTAGCTACTAACTACTAGCTGCTAACTACTGCTACTAGCGATTCAGATTGCGCGCGGCGGCGCGTTCGGCCATGGCCTTCTTAGCGTTCTCGGCTAATTGCTTGGCTTGGCCCAGCAGATCGAGAGCTTTTAGCACCTCGGGATCATCCTCGGCGCTCACTTTCAGGCCTTCTTCCTGGCCGTAGAGGTCGATGAAGATCTCGCTCTTGATGTGCGTCTTCACCCAGTCGCCGGCCTGGCTGAGGTCGGCATCGGTGTACGTAACCTTCTCCTCGTTGAGGAACTTCTTGAAATCCTGCATCACCGGGGCGCTGACTTCGAAATCCTTGTCAACCTTGTGATTGTTCACGTAGCGCTTGGCGAAGTTGAAGAAGGCGTAATGCTGTAACAACTCGTCCTGGGACTTGTTGTCCTTGGGTTCGGTGAACTTGACGTCGGGGGTAATTCCGCCGCCGCCATAGACTGTGCGTCCGCTATCGGTCAGCTTCACCTCGTGGTTGGCGGGCGGCGCGTCTTTATCGTTGTGATTGTAGTAATAGTCGTAAAGAGACACGCCGTTATAGTCGCGTTGGATCAGTCGACCGCTGGGCGTGTAGTACTTGGCGGTGGTCAGAGCTAACCCGGTGTTCTCGTCGAGCGGGAATACGGTTTGCACCAGACCCTTGCCGAAGGTGGTCTCGCCCAAAATCAGACCACGATCGTGGTCCTGAATCGCCCCGGCGACAATCTCCGCCGCCGAAGCCGTTCCGCGATTCACCAGCACGACGATGGGGTATTCCTTGCCGGCATTGCCATGAGCGGCCCGATAGGTGCGCTCCGGCGAGGAGCGGCCGTGATGGGAGACGATCACCTGGCCCTTCTTGAGGAACTTATCCGCGACGTCCACGCCCTCGTTCAATAACCCGCCGGGATTTTGCCGCAAATCCAGGACCAGTCCCTTGAGTTCGCCCATTTCGTCCAACGCATCCTGGACTTCGCGGTCGGTGGTTTCCTGGAAACCCGAGACGTGCATATAGCCGATGCCGGGGCGAATCAGGAAGTGCAGATCCACGCTATAGCGGGGAATCTCGTCGCGCACCACATTGAAGGTCAGCGGCTTCTCCGTGCCTTCGCGCAATACGGTAATGCGAACGGCGGTTCCCTTGGGGCCTTTCAGCATTTCGGCCACTTCACTGGTGCCCAGGTTATCGGTGGGTTTCCCGTCGACCGCCACGATGATGTCGCCCGGATGAATGCCGGCCCGATAGGCGGGAGTGCCGGCAAAGGGGGCGATCACGATGACTTTGTTGTTACGCGGTCCTACCTGCATGCCCACGCCGTAGTACTTTCCCTTCTGCTCTTCGCGCAGCAAGGAAAACGACTTGGGATCGAAGAAGTTGGAGTGCGGGTCCAGAACCCGCAACATACCCGGGATGGCTCCGTTATAGATGGCCTTATCCGCGTTCACCGGTTCGGCATAGTTCTGTTGAACCACGCTGAATACCTCGGAGAACGAGCGCACGCCGTCGTTAAGATCGGCATCGCCACTGCTGGTGAGACGCTGGCCGAACACCGCGCCTAGGACGCCGCACAGCAAGATGAAAGAGACAACAAGCAGGAGGTTACGACGAGAACTACGGGCCATCTTCATTGTTCCTTGGGGTACCGGCGAAAACTCTCAAGTGGCCGGAACTAAAGGCAGTATACCATGCTAAAAACTGCCTCCACTTTCCCCAGACCGCCCGATTGCCTTGTTCCCAGCTGTTTAAGATGCTGTCGAGTCGGGCAACGTTTCGAAAAAAGACATTCACCGCAGAGGACGCGGAGGACGCGGAGGAAACGAGGCCAGGTTTCGGAAGCTTCCGGCGTTGGAAAGTTATTTCGGAGGGTTCAACGCCGCCAGATTTCAGAAGCTGGGAAGCTCCAGAGATTCAGCGTCATCGCATGCTTTCGAAACCTCCGAAACCTTTTTCTCGGGTTTTCCTCAGCGTCCTCTGCGGTGAATGTACTGATATCATGAAAGAGCAATGAATATGGGTTCCTTCTCCGAAATGTTCTTCCTGTTTCTGCTGGCGCTGATCATTTTCGGCCCCAAGAAACTGCCGGAGATCGCGCGCCAGGTGGGCAAGACCTTGGCCGAGTTCCGGCGTGCCAGCAATGAGTTTAAGTCGCAGCTGGATGGGGAACTGCGGCAGATGGAGATCGAAGAAGCCTTGAAAAAACAAGACGCCGAACGAGCGGCCCAGATTCTTCCTCCCCACGCCGGCTCGGTTGCCAGTGGCACCTTAACGGGCGAGGCTTCTCCGGCGCCAATCGTCACTCCAACGGGAGAAACCGGTGCTTCCCCAGACGCTCCGGGGCACCATGACTGATACCGGCTACCAAAACTCGGATCGGGTCGAGACGGCCCGGCGCCGCCTCGAAGAAAAAATGGAAGGCATGAGTTTCCTCGCGCACCTCGAGGAACTGCGCGTGCGTATTATCCGCTGCATCATCGCCGTGGCGGTGGGATTTGGTTTTGGTTTTTGGAAAGCCGACGCGATTTTTGGTTGGGTGCAGCAGCCCCTGATCGATGCTTTGCAGAAGAATCACTTGACCGGCAGCCTGGTTTATCTGAATCCGGCCGAACCGTTCAATATGTACCTGAAAATAGGAGTGGTGGCGGGTTTGTTTTTGACCTCGCCATATATCCTCTATCAGGTCTGGGGCTTTATAGCTCCCGGGCTCTATCGCCACGAAAAGAAATACATCGTACCGTTCTTGGTTTCCACCGTGTTTCTATTCTGCGCCGGCGGATATTGCGGCTACCGTATTGTTTATCCGCGCGCCTTGAATTTTCTGATCGGATTTAGCCATCGCGTCACTCCCATGATCACCATCAGCGAGTACACGGAACTATTCCTGATCATTACCGTGGGCATGGGGTTGATCTTCGAAATGCCGATTCTGGCCGGCTTTCTGGGGGCCATGGGCGTGGTGAAGCCCGGCTTCCTGATCAAGCACTTTCGTTACGCGATTCTTGCGATTTTCATTATCGCCGCCATCGTAACCCCCACCCCGGACGTGATGAGCATGTGTATCTTTGCCGCGCCTATGGTTGTGCTCTACGGGGTCAGTATCGGGGTGGTGTGGTTTGTCCATCCCAAGCGCCGCAAGGACAAAGAGGCCAAACTGCAAGCGTGATGCCTTGGAAGACGAACGCAGAGGCCGCAACGGACGCAGAGGCGAACAATAAGGACTCATCATTAGCTGGGCGAAAGGCATGAGCTTGAAAATACATAGAGAGAATTTAAAACTGGAAACCCCTCAGCGCCCTTTGCGTCCTCTGCGTTCGTTTTTGCCGGTGTGCTCGTGCGCCCTACTGATATCTGTCTCGCTCCTGGCATGTTCGCGGAAGCCGGCGGTTTCCGCCGCTGAGCCGGTCGCCGCGGAGACGCCGGTTGCCGCCGCTGCCACGCCCATTCCTGCCGCCGCCGACACCACGCCGTTACCACGCTTCGATGGCGCGGCGGCCATGCAATACGTCAAGCAAGTGGTGGCCTTCGGGCCTCGCTGGGTCGAAAGTTCCGGACACGACAAGACGGAACGGTTTTTGCGCGCCCAACTCAAGTCCGACAAACTCGTCGAAGATCCCTTCACCGCCTCGACCCCGGCGGGCCCGAAGGCGATGTGCAATTTCATCGCGGAATTTCCGGGGACCAAGGACGGATTGATTGTGGTAGCCGGTCACTACGACACCTTGTATCACCGTCCGGATTTTGTCGGGGCCAATGACGGCGGTTCCTCTACTGGACTGTTGCTGGAATTGGCCAAGGAACTGCGCGGCCAAATGAAAAATGGCAAGCGCGTGGGGTATACCGTCCGCTTGGCCTGGCTGGATGGGGAAGAGGCAATCCGGCGGTGGAGCGACGATGACAGCGTGTACGGCGCGAGCCATCTGGCGGAAAAATGGAACAGCGACGGCACGCTGAAGCAAATTAAGGCGTTTCTGCTGGTGGATATGATCGGAGACGCCGATTTGAACGTGGACCGCGACGATAGCTCCACCCCAGCCTTGGAAGATCTGATTTATCAGGCGGCTACCCGCTACGGTTATCAATCCCACTTCTTTGCCCGTAGCCTGCCCGTGGGCGACGATCACATCCCATTCCTCAAGCATGGCGTTCCCGCTGCCGACCTGATCGACTTTGATTACGGCTTCGGCAATGCCTTCTGGCATACCAAGGACGATACCGTCGATAAGCTCAGCCCCAAGAGCCTGGAAATCGTAGGCAGCGTGGTGGAAGAGACGATTCGCATGCTGGATAAGCAGTAGTTAGTAGCTAGTAGTTAGGGGCCGGGGGGCGGCGAGGATGCCTTGGGTTTGGATTCTTGGTGCTACCGCGTTTTGTGATTAGACAGGAATTCTCTTGCGCAAGTGCTTATTTGGGTTCTCGGCCCCTAGCTACTAGCTACAAACGACTAGCAACTGCTTATGCAATGGATTCTGTTCAACCTGTTTGTGCTGGTGATGCTGGCGCTCGATCTCGGGGTCTTCCACCGCCGGGCGCGGACGATTGGATTTCGCGAGGCGCTGCTCTCCAGTGCCGGGTGGGTGACGTTGGCCGCGGTTTTTGCCGTGGGCGTGCATTTCTGGTTGGGACATGCCCGGGCTCTTGAGTTCACCACTGGATATCTGGTGGAAGAATCGCTCAGTGTCGATAATCTGTTCATCTTCCTGCTGCTATTTCGCTATTTCCGGGTTCCTTCTCATTTACAACACAAAGTACTGTTCTGGGGGATTCTGGGCGCGCTGATTACGCGCGGCGCCTTCATTCTGGCCGGCGTCACCTTACTGCGGCATTTTCACTGGATTGCTTACATTTTCGGAGCGTTTCTGATCTATACGGGAGCCAAACTGGCCGTTACCGGCAAGGCGGCCGTGTCTCCGGAGCAGAACGTCGTGGTGGGCTGGTTCCGGTGCTGGTTCCGATTTACCCCGGACTACGCCGGGGACCAGTTCTTCGTGAGGCGGGAAACTCTTTATGCCACGCCTCTGCTGCTGGCGGTATTGGCGGTGGAAGCTACCGACGTATTGTTTGCGGTGGATTCGGTGCCGGCGGTGCTGGCGATCACGCGGGATCCGTTTATTGTGTACACCTCAAATGTGTTTGCCATCCTGGGCCTGCGGTCCCTGTATTTCGCTTTGGCGGGAATGCTGGAGTGGTTTGCTTATCTGCACTATGGCCTGTCGCTTGTCCTGATGTTTATCGGAACCAAGATGCTGCTGGCGGAGTTTTACCCGATTCCCGTCGGAATTGCCTTGGGGGTAGTGGGAGGCGTGCTGGCGGTATCGGTTGCCCTCTCTTTGATCGTGCCCAAGCGCGGGCAGCCGGGTTGACGGCAATCCCTGGGTACGCGGGCATCCTGCCCGCATATCTTTGCGCCAAGATGGCCGCGTACCCAGGATCGTGGTGGTGGTAACGACGTTTTAGGCCAAGGCCCGCTTATCGGCGGAATGAAGCGCTTGTTGGATGGCCAGTTCGAATTGCCGGGCGCGGCGGCTGCTGGTGTGTTCCGCCAGCACTCGTTCCTGGGCGCGGACGCCGATCCGTCGTAGTTCCGCCTCTTCCACTTCTCGCAGATAGTAGACGACGTCATCCGCACTGGTGGGCAGCAGGATCTCCTCACCCGGCTGAAAAAAGGCATCCAACCCCGGCCAGTTGTCGGAGAGGATGGGGGCGGCACAGGCGGCGGCTTCAAACAGGCGTACCGAGGGCGACCAACCCGCCTGCATCATGTCGCGTCGCGTGACGTTTAGCGTCAGGCGCGAGGAGGAATAGAATTGCGCGTGCCAGCGCGGATTCAGATGGACCAGCCGCCGGACATTCTCCGGCCAGCGGATGGTTTTGGGATATTGCGGTCCCGCCACCAGGAAGCGGAGGCCGGGTAAGCGCCGCGCCGGCAGGCACAAGAGTTCTTCGATCTTCGGCTGGCGGTCGGGAGCGTAGGTGCCCATATAGCTCAAATCGCATTCGTAACGCTTGTGCGTGGGGAAGCGATGGTAGCGTTCGGGATCGAACGAACAATATAAAGGCACGGCGCGGCGCGCTCCGAATCGCGATTCAATCTCTTGCAGCATGGGGCCGCCGGTAAAACTGAAATAGAGATCGAACCCGGGCACTTGCGTGGCCTTCAAGTAACTGGTCGAACCCGCCTCGCGGAGTTGGCCGAGGGTGATGGGGGTATCGATATCGTAAAATGCCTTGACGGCTGCCCGGGACTCGAATACCTCGTCAATGACGGAAGCGCCGCAAGGGAAGTAGGAACCCACCAGAGCCACGTCGGCGTCGCGCATTTCATGCCGTGCATTGGGTCGTACGGCATCCCAGTCTTCAAAGACGCGCGCTTCGCAAAAGTTGGGGTTGGGCAGGTCGCGGTTGTTCGCGTACCACTCGGAATTTTTCTCGTAGAAGATGATGTGATGCCCCAGAGCATGCAGAGCGCGGCATAGCGCTCGAAACGTGGTGGCATGCCCATTGCCCCACGACGAGGTGATCGAAAGTCCGAAGATCACGATCTTCATAAACTTCAGACCGCCACCTTCTCCACCGCTTGCGCAGTCGCCGGTGCCCGCACGATACGGTCCACCTGGGCGGCGCGTTGGGCGTAGGTATGCTCGTGCAAAGCTCGTTGGCGCATGGCCGCTCCTATGCGAAAGGACTGGCGCGGACCGATGGTGCGCAGCCAGTCCACAATTTCCTCCGCTGAAGCTGCCACCAGAATCTCGCTGCCGGGATTGAAAAACGCATCGATTCCCGTCCATTCGTCGGTAATCAGGCAAGCTCCGGCTCCCGCGGCCTCGAAGACGCGCGTGGGTGGCGAGAATCCCACCGCCGCCATGGAATCGCGATTGAGGTTCAGCACCATGCGCGCTGAAGCGTTCACGCGGTTATGATCGGCGGTGGCGACGTGACCGATCCAACGGACGTTGCCGGGCAACCGCTTTCCGGCCCAGCCTTCCCCCCCCAGACGGAACCTCATTTCGGGCGCCAGTTCGGCTGCGCGCAGGAAGAACTGTTCCACGCGTTGTTCCCGATCGGGCAAGCGATGTCCCACAAAGACTAAATCGCAGACCAGCGCCGGATCGCGGGATACCGGGTAATGAGTCTCCGGGTCGAGACCGTTGTAAATGGGATGGCAGTTACGGGCCCCCAGACGGCGATAGTGCATCTCGACCGGGGGGCCGCCCCCGTAAGTCAGAATGAAATCGTACTGTGGAATCAACGGGCGGAAAGGGTCGCCGGGGTTGGCCTCGACGCGCGCCAGCGTAGCCGGAGCATCCACGTCCCAAAACACGACCCGGGTATGCTCGGAACGGCATGTCAATACACCGCGCTCCAGTGGTTCGTCGTCGGCGCCCACGCCGCTGTGTTTGATCACGAGATCCGCTAGCGCCGCTTCCGTCAGCAGGGGCGTTAGATTCCCCGGTCGATAGACGATGGTTCGGGCATAGCCGATCGCCTCCGCGTCGCGGTGTTTTTGCCGGTCATAAATGTCCGGCTCGGCGAACGTGACTTTGTGGCCCAGCAGCGCCAGATGCTTGTAAATTCCCCGGTAGTAGGTGGCGGCGCCGTTCCAATAGGACGAAGTCAGGCTGGAGCCGAAGACAAAAATTCTCATTGGCCGAGCTCCTCGCAGATTTCTACCAGCTGCTGGGCCCGATGCCGGCAGGTGTGGCGGGCGCGGACCGTTTCCAGGCCATTCGCGCCCAACTGGTGGCAGGCCTGCTCGTCGCTTAATAGGTACTCGATCACCGCTTTCATCGCCTCCCCGTTGTCCGCGACCATGTAGTCCTGGCCGCCGCGGAATAGTCGTTCCACGTCCGCCCACGGCGAGCACACCAGTGGCATGCCGCAGGCCAGCGCTTCGAATACGCGGATGGTGGGAATGCCGCTCAGGCCATTGGCGTATTGGCGCCGCGGCACATGCAGTGCGATTTTGCTGGTCCCATAAACCTGGGGCGAACTTAGATTAGGCAGGTATCCTCGATACTCGATGCCCGACGCCTGCAGTTCCTGCAGCGCGTACTCCGGATAGCGAACTCCGTGTACCACGTAGCGGCGAAGGGGTAACTCGGCCGCCGGCTGGATCAGAAATTCCCGCAGCTCGCGCGCGCGTTCTTCATCGCCCCAGTTGCCGATCCATATTACGTCGATTTGCTTTTTCACAGTCACCGGAGTGAAGTTTTCGATGTCCGCGGCTTCATGAAAGGTCCAGACGCGTGGAATGCCGAAGCCATCGGCATAGATGGAACGAATGGCTTCGCCAAACGCGAGTACGCCGTCGAACAAATGCAAATGAAAGCGCAGGATCTCGCGGGCGCGGGTGTAGGCGCGATGGTGCGTATCGTGCAGAAGGACACGAAATCCGCAACTCTGCTTCAGCGCGAGTATGGCGTTGACGATGGCCGGTTCGGTCCATTCGTGCACGATGACGACGTCAGCGCTACGGAGTTCTTGCGCGGCAAAGCCGGCAAAGCTGTTGTCATTCTTGTAAAAGTGAATATTGAGTTCTGGAAACTGGCGGCGGAAGCCATCGATCTCCGCGATCGCGGCCTTGCCTTCCTGGTTGACGAGATTCCGCAACGACCACGAGCCGAGTTCTTCGTAACAACGGACCTGATGGCCCATTTGACCGAGACTGCGTACCAAGCCCCGCAAGAAGTGGGCATTTCCGTGGTTCCAGTCGGAAATCCAGGAATGCGCGAAGTAGCAGAGGTTCAGTTTCCCCTTCATGCGACCCGCACCTCCGCCGACGTCAAGGACCGGTACAGGCCCACATACTGCTCCACCATGGAGTCTGCCGTGAAATGCCGGCGGGCATGTTGCCACGCCAAATTGCCGTAGACCATGCGCGCCTCACGGTCCTGCGCCAACTCTCGTAACGTTTGCGCCAAACTGGTTGCGTCGTCGTAATGAAAATAACGGGCATTTTCGCCCCATATCTCGTGAAAGCTGGGAATATCGTTGAGCACCAGCGCACAGCGCGACAAGGCGGCTTCCAGCGGCGCCAGGCCGAACGGCTCGTAGCGCGATGGGGCGGCATAGATGGCGGCCAGGCCAAACCAACGCCGCAATTCCTCTTCCGGGATTTGTCCCAACAGTCGGATCTTGGAGTCCTGTGGGTGCTCGGGCGGGTCGTGCGGAGAGGTTCCCGGGTGCTGGGTGGAACCGGCGATATAAACCGGCAGCGGCGGTTCCATCCGGGTTAGTAGAGAAACCTGTTTCCCGCCATCCCATAAGCGTCCCACGCTCAGGACGCAGTTTTCTTTGGTGACGTACGGGTTGAGTAGCGCCGGCGAACGGCCGTTGTAGATCACTCGTGTCCGGCCGGGCAGAAGGTAATACGAGGCCAGGGCCTCCAGCATCCATTCCGAAGGCGCCACTACCGCCGAGGCGCACAACAATCCCTGCTGGACCACTTGGCGGTACCAGCGCAGCCATTTGGTTTCCCGCGGTTGCTCGCCATGCACCGCCACCCACCAACTGATCACGTCACTGTGGGCCACCACCAATCTGGGCAGGTCCACTTCGATGCTTCCATAACAGTACTGATTGAAATGCAGGAGATCGGGATTGACCTCGTCCACCACGGATCGCAGGAAGGTGGTCGAGGCCGCCAGGCTTTCTGGGGCCTCCTGCATCCACTCGAGAGGGAAGCCGGTGGGACGAAAATCGACTTCCGGAAACGCCGCCAGCCACTCCATCTGGCGTGGCGAGGGGATCTCCCCAAAGCTCACCAAGGTGACCCGCACGCCGTGCCGGATCAGCCCGATCACCAGTTCGCGCGCGTAAGTCCAAACGCCACCGATCGTGTCCGCGGTGATCAGTACGTGCATGCCAGATCCTCGCGCGCAACCGGCTGTTTTTCTGGGAGGTTTCTGTCGCCCCTGCCCCTGAACGAGGCAGAGACGGAACTACAGCTAATCAGGATTTTCACCACAGCTTATTTCTTGGCCCCCACTTCGACTCCCGAGAGATTTCCCTCCAAGCGGTCCCAATGGTGGGCGGGCGGGGCATAGCGCTCCACAGCCCAGCGAGCGAAGTCGCCAAACCGCTCGATTTCTTTTGGAGGACTGGTGTAATGCGGCTCCATGCCCAAGTGCTCCGGCGTGAAACAAAGAGTCAGGGTGGTTTCGAACTCCGTCAATGCCCCCATCTGCCGGTCAAACCATGCTTCCGCATTGGGCCGGAACCAGTCGGCCCAACTCAGTCCGGTGCGCAGATATTTGACGCCCAGACGCCGCAGCCAGTTCACCGAGGGGTTCAGTCGATGGTCTTCGAAGTGGAACCACTGGCAAATGCCCATGCCTTCCGGGAACAAAGACGCGGCTAGCTTCGGGGTGCCGTCTTCGCGCAGCAGACCCATGTAGTAGTGGCGATAGTAGGCGCTGCCCTCAGATTCCTTATGGCGCGTGGTGGCCGTCCAGGTGGCCGGCAAATCGAAAAGGCTGTACCAGTGCACCCGGTCCACCAGCGGCAGCAGCAATTCCGCGGTGCGTTGCAGGCCGAAGAGCTGCACTTCCTCGGCGCCGAACGACGAAGCGCCCGCTTCCGAAATCCAAATCGGCTTGTTGGTGACCGCCTGAATTTCCGCCAGTCTTTCCGGCCATTCGTGGACCTGCCAGTGGTTCCAGTCCAGCGGGAAGCCGTGCACGGCTACGATGTCCACCGCCGCCAGCACCCCGTGGCTCTCCATTAAGCGGACGAAGTTGGGATCGATCGGCGAGATGCCGCCCAGGACGAGCTTGAGCCGGGGATTTACCTCCCGCACCGCTCGCGCTCCCGCGATGACCATTTCCGCGAACCGCTTCCACTCAGGATCAATTTTGAAATCCCAGTGGGAGAGATTGTTCGGTTCGTTCCACAGCATCACCGCTTCGACCATGAGTCTCCTTCAGAGGGTGCCCGCCAGTTCCATGTCCAGAATGTACTGGCCATCCCTGGTCACTCGCCGGGGAGCGCAGACCCAGGTCTCCGACTCCGGATGGGATACAATATCCAGTCCCGAACTGCGCAACATGGCTTCCGCCGCGGCGCGGTTGGGGATCCACCAATTGGTGGGATCGTTCGCATAGCTGTGCTCGATGAAAAACATTCGCGGAAAGTTGCGCTCCTCGAAAATCTCCTTATTCCAGAAGTGATAATCGTCGGCGGAAGGGTGTCCCTCCTCGGAACCCCGAATCATGGTCTGAAAGACCAGGGTACCGCTCCGCTTGACCTTCTTGATGATCTTGTCGAGAGCAAACAAGGGATACCGCAAGTGGTAAAACACCCCCATAAAGAGGACATAATCAAACTGGCCGGGCACCTGGTCCACGTCGTAGACCGAGAGTTTAAGGAATTCCATGTCCAGCCCCAAGGTCTCGGCGGCAAAACGGGCCTGACTGAGATAGCGGTCGTCGATATCCACGCCCACCACCCGCTGCGCGCCGCGCCTCTTCATCTCGATGGAATAAAACCCGGCATTACAGCCAATGTCCAGCACGGAGGCGCCACTGAGGTCCGGGGGAATCGCGGTGGCGATGTGCTTCCACTTAATCCAGGGGAAATTGCCAAGAAAATGGTTGGGAGCGGTGCGAATCCCATGGATGTCCAGGTTGTGAAACCATTCCCCCAACTCCTCAATGCGCCGCGCGATGATTTCCTGATCGAGCTTATCCAGCTCCTGCTCCGGAACGTGTGCCGTTGGTAAAGGCGTGTGCATGCTAACTCTAGGGCCTGCTTTGGCCTGCCCGTTGGAGGGTTTAGATGCCTCGTGGCTACTCGGGATGCCTTCCCGAAAGTTGCGGGAAAGCAGGTTTCAAGGTTTCAATGTTTCAGAAGTTTCAAGGTGTGGGCGCCGAGGTGATGTAGTGCTGCGGCTTGCCGGGAGTCTCGCCTATAAGGTCTTCAATGGTGCAGCCGGCAGGTGAGGTTCGTGTCAGGGCACGACTTTAGTCGTGCCGAAAGGGCCTTCAGGATGTTCGGCTTTAGCCGCTGGAACTCCTGAAAAGCGGTTCTGTCCCAGCGCAACAGCGGCTAAAGCCGGCCTTTATTTGCACTGTTACGGCACGACTCAAGTCGTGCTTTGACACGAACCTACCGAAAAGTAAGCGAAATTGGAGCTGCCAGCCCGCGGCGACAGCAAGCTATATCCGGCTGAATTCTTCCAGCTGTTCGCGAAAAGTACGGATTTTGGCAGCCAGGGAGTGGCTGACCGCGGGCAACGCGGAGCTGGGTGAGGTGAGCACCAGCCGCTCGATGCGTGACTTGATTGCCATCCGCGCATAGAAGAAACGCCACTTCTGCGCATTGATCTGGGCGGCAAACCACACGAGTTCGGGCAGCCCCATCCGATAGCGTGGCGCCAGCACCCGCACGGCGCTGCCGCCGTTGCCGCGCGCCAGAAAGGCCCAAGGTTGCAGCGAGGCCTGCCCGAAAGCGGTTACCGCAATGCCACCCCGCGGAAAGAGTTCGTCCTCTTCCGCTTCAATGAGGCGCATGATGCTGTTGGTCTCGCCTCCACTGGAGACGTAAGGCGTAGCTCCATCGGGATAGTGCTTCTCCCCCGCGGAACGGCCATTCCACACCTTGAAAAATTCGTCGAGTGATGCCTTGTGGCCGAGCGGCAAGGGAGGAAGATCGCGCCACGGCTGCGAAAAATTCTCCAGCGCGACATCCGCCAGTTCGGGAAAATCGACCACGGCTCGGAACACGGAAGCCAGAATCGATTGCTGCTCCCGTTTTTGCTGCTCTACGGTCGTGGCGTCGGGATGTGGTAGCCACTCCTGCGGGCTCCATTCCTTGCCTCCCAGCAACTGTCCTCCGCTCACCGTAACCGCCAGGCGAGAGGCCATGGCTTGTCCCGTCCGCACGGCGTGGAAGCTGCGCTTGATCTCGTCCAACTCGCTGCCGGCGCGCTCGACCCGGCGGTTCTTGAGCTTCTCAAACCCGTCATTCCACACCCGTGCCATCAGGACGGGCCGGTCTTCGGGTTGGGGAAGGTGTGCGGTAGCCACCAGAATCGAGGTGGGCGCCGCAGTCGGATAAAAAAGATCCTCCGGCAAGCTGATGACCGCCAGCAACGTGTGCTGTCGCAGAAATCTGGCGCGCCACGGTGCATGTTCTTCATCGGCGAAAATGCCCGCTTTCACTACCGTCGCACAACTGCCCCCCGGCTGCAGCGATTCCATGGCCGCATCCAGAAAATCACGTTCCGGTTCGGCGCCTTGGGAGAAGGGCGGATTCAGAAAGGCTCGGGTGAAACTCCGGCTTATACCCGCCTCGAGCAGAGCCTCGAAACAACTCTGGAGTTCAATTTGGCAATCAGGGCTGGAGCTATTCGCGGCTCGCGCCCGGCCCGGACGAAAGGTCAAGTTCAGTACCGCCAGAGCCCATACGGTGGGATTGGTGTCGAAACCACGCACGACGCCGCACGTCTGTCCGTTCCCGGCGTTGCGGGCCGTGCACATCTGTTCGTAAGCTGGAACCAGAAATCCGCCAGTGCCGCAGGCAATGTCGATCACCCGGTCTTCGGCGCCCACTCCCAGCAGATCCACGCAAAAGCGGGTGATGTGCCGGGGCGTGAATACGATACCCAGCGCATTGTTGTCGTACCCGTAGCGGAGGAAGGCCTCGTAGAAAATTCCCAGAAAATCGAAATCGCTATGCAAGGCATGAACAACGTCAATCTGGTTGAGCATTTGTCCAATGGCGGGCAAAAAGAGCGTTAAACGCTCGAAATCGGAGCCCAATCGCAGCGTGGAGATTAAGTGGCGGCGCTGGGCTGCCGGCAGGGAGGTGGTCTCCAGCGCCGCCGCCACTTGCCGGTTCACTTGCGCCAGCGAGTTCGCAGCCGCTCCGTCCAGTCCCCCGTGAGCTGCCGCCAGGACCAGCGCCGCCAGCGCCTTGGGCCGCAAGGGCGCATCCACCTTGGCGTCGCGCAGCAACTTGCTGATCTGAATGGCCGCGTCTTGCAACGCCGCGTTGGAAGGTCGGATCATTGGCGCGGGTGTCGACATTTAGGCCGATTCGTCCAACTCAATTTCGTAAGTAATTTTGGCGGTCTTATTTAGCATGGCGGCTACGGAACAGTATTTTTCTTCCGACAGGCGCACCGCGTCCTCCGCCGCTTGGCGCGACACTTTGCCGCTGATGCGGTAAACCAGGCGGATGCTGCTATATACGCTGGGCGCCTTCGGTTCGCGCTCGGCTTCGGCGCGGACTTCGACGCCGGTAAAGGGTTCGCGTTTGATGCGCAGGATGGAGACCACATCGACTCCCGTGCACCCGCACAGTCCCATCAGTACCAGCTCCATGGGACCGTTGCCGGCCGGTTGTTTGCCGGCGTCCACGACAATGGCGTGCCCGCTGGAGGCTACCCCGATAAAACGATCATGGTCGGTCCAGATCGCCTGTGCTTCGATCATTACGCCTGCCTTTCTTGCTCCACTGGGCTCATTCTTTCTTGGTCTGCGGACTTGGGTCGGAGATGTCAAAGCCCCGGGCGTTATCGGTTTGTGGTTCGGTATGAATCAGTACGCGAAATAACTCGGGGGCCTTTTGTTTGAAGCGGATCTCCATGGCGGTGGACAGCTCGTGCACCCGGGAGAGGGGCAAGCCGTCCTGCATCGTGGAATGACAGGAAACGTACATCTTGCCGCCCACGCGCTTCACCCGCACTTCGTGAACATCGAGCACTTCCGGGGAGAATTCCTTTACGATCTTTTGTAAGCGGCGCTCCAGCGTCAAGTCGTGTTGCACGTTGTCGACGCTTTCGATGGTGGCCGGCTCGCTTTCCATATGCGTCAGAATCGACGTGATTTCGGGAATTCCGCTGCGCATCTCGGATTCCAGTTGCGTCACCACGTCGTGGGCATCCTTCAGCGTCAAATTCTCCGCTAATTCCAGGTGTTGTTCCACATGCAACTGGCCATGGCCCAGGTCTTGCACACTGATGTCGTGGACGTTGAGATTGCTGTGGGTAGCCACGGCGCGCACGCGGTCAAAGAGGTTTTCGCTGCGCGGGGCGCGGGCCGCCGTATGCACCACCACGTCCGCCTCCGGCAACACCTGGCGCACGGCCTCGGTTACTTCCGCCGCGACCTGTTCCGATCGTTGGAAGGTGACGGTCCGGGATAAGCCGATGCTGAGGTCCACAAAATAACGGTTTCCGCCGCGGCGGATGCGTACGCGATCCACCTCGAGCACCCCCCGGACGCCCGCCACCACCGTCAGGATGTTGGCGCGGGCGCCGGCCGGGGCCGCATCCAGCAGGGCATCGATCGTCTGGCGCGCCAAGCGCGAGCTGACATAGACGATAACCGCGGCGACCATCAAGGCCGCAACCGGATCGGCCGCGTGCAGCCAGCCGATCTTAAAATGGTTGGCGGTCCAGACTAGCGCCAGCCCGATTATTACCGCGAAACTGGACCAGATGTCAGTGGAGAAATGGAGTGCGTCGGCGGCCAAGGCCTGCGAGTCGTATCGAATCGCGATGCGCTTCAGCGCCCGCGAGCGCCACCAGTCCGTAACCATGGAAAACAGCATGACCATGAAAGCCGCCAGAGTGGCTTCCACCGGTGGTCCGCGATGGAAAAAAAGCCGGCGCACCGCTTCATAGACAATCCAGACACAGGTAAGCAGCAGAAGCGCGGTTTCCAGGAAGGCGGAGAAATTTTCAAATTTTCCGTGTCCGTACTGATGGTCGGCATCGGCGGGTTTATCGGCTACCCGTACCGAAACCATGGTGATGATGGCGGCGATCAGGTCCAGGCCGGAATGCGCCGCCTCCGAGAGAATACCCAAGGATCCGGTGCTGAAACCCACAATTGCCTTAAATAGGGTGATCGCCACCGCCGCCATCACGGAGTTCTGCGCGACGGCGCCTTTTTCGGCCCGCATCCGTTCAGCGCTGAATTGCGATCCCTTCGGCATATCGGAATTATAACCAGCGGGGGGTGCCTTGGGGGCTACTCAATGGTTCGTTTGTGGGGCCTCGGGTGGGGTTGCCTCCAAAGCTTCCGCTTCGAAGAAAGCCCCTGCCTGTGCTAGGATTTTATTTCATCCCACAAACACTAAGGAGGGCTGGTGAAAACACGCTGTTTGGCCCTGGTACTGCTCATTACATCCGTGGCGTTGGCGCAGGTTCCGTCTGCAACGCCGAAAGCTACAGCCGGACCATCTGCTAAGTCGCAAGCTACTCCCCCGACCGCACCGGCTACGCCTACACCCACAAGCAAGCCGGCGGCGGTCCCTGCGCCGGGGAGTCCTGAACTAACACCCGAGACCAAAGTTCTGACCATTGATGGATTGTGCGAAACCAAGACCGCTAAAGGGGAATGCAAGACGGTCATGACCCGCGCTCAATTCGACAAGTTGGTCACCGCCTTTTTTGGCGATCAACCCGAACAAGGGCCGGTTCCCGCCCAGGCCAAGCGGCGGTTAGCTACGCAGCTGGTTCATAACAAGACGTTCGCCAAGCTGGCTGAAAAGCAGAACTTGGAAAAAACTCCGGAGTATCAGCAGCTCTTAGATTGGGTAAAACTGCAGGTGCTGGCGGAATTGGAACGGCGCTCCGTGCAGAAGAAGAGCGAACCGACGGCGGAAGAGATCGACAAGTATTACAACGATAATCAGGAACGCTACACGGAATTGGCCCTCAATCGCCTGATGATTCCGCTGCATGGCGGGCCCGACAGCAAAATGACGGAAGCCGACTTGCAAAAGTTGGCCGACGATATGCACCAGAAGTTGGTTGGCGGCGGCGATTTCAAAACCTTGCAAGCTCAGGTCTATGACAAGCTCGGGATGAAAAATCCGCCGGAAACCAAGTTGACTTTGAAACCGAATGAGATTTCGGCGAGCCAGCAAGCAGTCAAACAGCTCAAGCCGGCCGAACTTTCCAGCGTCATTAAGGACGGCAACGGGCTTTATATTTACAAACTTGACAGCAAGAAGGTCGCGCCGCTGGACGACAAGTTGAAGGCGGAGATTCGCAAGACCCTCTCGCCGCAAAAGTTTAAGAAGGCGATGGATGATTTGGATGCTTCAGTAACCGCCGATTACAACACGGATTACTTCGGTCCCGCGCAGCCCGCCGGGCCCGGACCGGGTCGGCCGCCCATGATGGCTCCGAAACCGCCAACCCCACCCGCAGCCGCGAAACCGCCAGTGTCAGTGGCGCCGCCGGCCGTGACCGCTAAACCCAGCACGCCACCGGCTGCTTCCGCCACACCGGCAGGAAAGTAGCTAAGCGCAGTATTTAGTAGTCAGGAGTTAGGAGTTAGAATCGGACCGCCGATTCTGATTTCTAACTCCTTTTTCGTTGCGGGAAAAGCTGGCATGTCGGCCTGAAGCGCAGCAGGGGGGAATTTCAAATTTGAAATTTCTCCTGCCACCCAGCGCTGAAGCTCTGGGCTCTGGAGTTTCCACATTTCGAAATCGGGGTTCGGGCATACACGCGGGTGGAAGCACCGGGCTTTAGCCCGGTGACCGGACGTTCGCTTGCAGACGGGCCTTTAGGCCCGGGTGTGCAGTTACGAGCAGTTTAGGGAGGTGCGCGAGGTGGTGAAGGCCGAGGAATTTCCTTCAGTTCGGCCTCCCGGGGCGTTGGATGTGGATTTCACGACACCGGGCCTAAAGGCCCAAGTTCTAAGGACGTTTGTTTCGTCGGGCTAAAGCCCGACGCTTCCACCGTACCCAGCGCTGAAGCGCTGGGCTAACAATAAGGTCTCGCCTACGGCGCTCGCGTCCCGTATCCTCTAACTCCTAACTCCTAACTCCTTCCTCCTAACATCTGCTTTCTTCCTTTTGCCCCCGGAAAAGTCCCGCTACGCCAAATGTGTAAGGTGTCCAGGAGGCTTGCTGATAGCCGCAAGCACGGAAGCGGGCGAGCATATCGGCCGGCGCGGGGAAGCGGCTTACCGAGGCGGGCAAATAGGCATAAGGGCCACGTACGCCGGAGATGAGTGTTCCGACGGCGGGAAGTATATGGCGAAAGTATAGATGGTACAGGGCGCCCATCAGGCCACGCGGCTGGCCAAAATCGAGAATGGCGACTTCGCCGCCCGGGGCCAGCACCCGGTAAATCTCGCGCAACCCCGCGTCGTAATTGGCGAGATTGCGAAAACCAAAGGCCGAAGTTACCAGCTGAAAGTGGTTGTCCGGAAAGGGCAAATGCAAGGCGTCCGCCTCGATCCAACCAATGCTTTCGCTCGCTTGCCCCCGTCTGGCTGCGGATTTCGCACGCGCACGGTTAAGCATTTCCGAAGAGAAATCAATGCCCGTAATGGCCGGAGTGGCCTTCCGCCGCCGTGCCTGGCGCAGTAAGGCAAAGGCCATATCACCTGTGCCGCAGCACAGATCCAGCACCTGCGCTTGCGGGCGGGCTAAAAGCGGGGCAACCGTGCGGGCCACTCGCTTCCACCAGAGTTTGTCGACATAAAAAGACAGGAGATGATTCAGCAGGTCATAGCGAGGAGCGATAGCCGTGAACATCTCGCGGACAGCCGCCGCGCGCGCCTGCTCGTCATCCAGCGGCACTTCCAACGGCGCGGTTTGGGTTGAGGGTCTATTCACGTTCAAACAATTCACCACAGAGGACACATAAAGAAAGGTTTCAAAGGTTTCGGAGGTTTCGCCGACGTAGAAACCTCCGAAACCTCCCAACCTCCGAAACCTTGCCCCTCATGCTTGCGACAAATACCGCAACTCATCGACCGCTTGAATCACCGCTTTGGCCGGAACATCGGAAACAATTTCGACGCTGCCGATCGTGACCGGCAGGATGAAGTGGACAATACCATTCATGGTCTTCTTATCCGTAGACAGGCGATGCACAATGCGCTTGCCGCGCGATTCCACTTTCGGCAGGGCGGCATAGGCCAGCACCGTCGAAATAATGCGTTGGGCGGTTTCCGCATTGGTGCGTTGCATGCCCGCCGCGATCATGGCCGCCGCCACCATGCCCCAGGCTACCGCTTCGCCATGCAGAAATTGCTTGTAGCCGGTTTCCGCTTCGAGCGCATGACCGATGGTGTGTCCGAAATTGAGAATGCGCCGCAAGCCGCCTTCGTGTTCGTCAGCCGCCACCACCTCGGCCTTCACCTTTACGCACTCCGAGATCAGCCACTCCAGGGCCGGGGCATCCCGCTGCAGAATCCGTTCCCGTTGCTCTTCCATGAACTGGAAAATCTTGGGGTTGGAAATGATGCCGCACTTGAGGGCCTCATACAGTCCCGAGCGATATTCGCGTTCGGGCAGCGTGCTGAGTACCTTGGGATCGATCAGTACCACGCGAGGCTGATGGAAGGTTCCTACCAGGTTTTTGCCGACGCGCAGGTCGACGCCGGTTTTGCCTCCCACCGAGGCATCGACCTGGGCCAGGAAGGTGGTGGGAATCTGTACGAATCCGATGCCGCGCATATAAATTGACGCCAAAAAGCCAGCCACGTCGCCGGTGACTCCGCCGCCCAGGGCCACCACGATCGACTTACGGTCGGCGCCCAGACGCACCATATTGTCGGCCAGGCCTTCCACGGTAGATAGGTTCTTGTTACGCTCGCCGTCCTTGATTTCCAAAATCTCGTATTTTAAACCGGCCGCATCGAGAGAGTCCGTGAGCGCCGCGCCCCAATGCTTGCGCACGGGAGGTGGCGTGATGACGTAGAAGCGGTCGCAATCCGGCACCGCGGCCTTGATCTGTTCGCCCGCGCGGCTCAACAGTCCCGACTCGATTTGAGCCACATAGGACGGCTTCACTTTGATTTCAACAGTATTCACAGCCTTCCATCATAGCCTACACAGTGGGAGGTCGGTCAAAGTAGTATGCTGCTGGTATGAAGAGTGTTCCGGCGGATACGGATTTTGTGGTGATTGGCGCGGGGGTGGCGGGTTTGCGCGCGGCGGTGGAACTGGCGGCGGCGGGCCGGGTGCTGGTATTGGCCAAAAAAGAAGTGACCGAGTCGGCCACCCAATATGCGCAGGGCGGTATCGCCGCGGCGCTGAGCGATGAGGACGAAATCAGCCTCCACCTGCAGGACACACTCACCGCCGGCGACGGGCTGTGCAACGTGGACGCCGCTTCCGTCCTGGTGCAGGAGGGCCCGGAGCGGATTGAAGAACTGATTGCCTGGGGCACGGAATTCGATCGCACGGGAACGAAGCTGGCGTTTACGCGCGAAGGCGCGCATAGCCGTAGTCGGATCTTGCACGCGCATGGCGACTCCACCGGGCAGGAAATCGGTCGCGCGCTTTGGGAGAAGACCCGATCCCTCAAGGCTATTACCATTTGCGAGTTCGCCTTCACCACCGACTTGTTTCTGGAAGACGATCGCGTTGCTGGGGTTCGCCTGATCGACGAGCAGGGCAAGAGACGAACGGTAACGGCGAACGCCGTGCTTTTGGCCACCGGGGGACTGGGACACGTTTATCGCGATACGACGAACCCGGCGGTGGCCACCGGAGATGGTTTTGCCATGGCCTACCGGGCCGGCGCCGAACTCAGTGACATGGAATTCGTGCAGTTCCACCCCACCGCGTTGTACCTGAAGGGGGCGCCGCGCTTCTTGCTCTCGGAAGCCTTACGGGGCGAAGGCGCTTATCTGCGCAACGATCAACTGGTGCGCTTTATGCCGAAGTACCATCCGCTGGCCGAACTGGCGCCGCGCGACGTGGTGGCGCGCGCCATCACCCACGAGTTGCAAGTGAGTTCCGCGAAGGATCCGGCCGTCTACCTGGATTTGACTCATCTTGCCGGGAAGCGGCTGGATCAGCGATTTCCGCGCATTCATGCCACTTGCCTGAAGTACAACGTCGATATCAGCACCGATATGATTCCGGTGCGACCGGCGGCGCATTATGCCATGGGGGGGGTACGCACCGATTTGGCGGCCCGAACCAGTCTGGATGGGCTTTATGCCGCGGGAGAAGTGGCGTGTACCGGCGTACACGGGGCTAACCGGTTGGCCAGCAACTCGCTCCTGGAGGGCTTGGTGTATGGAGCCCGTGCCGGCCAGGCCATGCGGCAGGAATCGCGCTCGCCACGGACCAAAGCTGCTCCCGAATTAGGCGTTGCTCCCGGCCCAGGCGCTGCCGAGGAGACTGCCCCACTCGAGGAGGCGATTCGCCACGTACAGGACCTGATGTGGCAGGATGCCGGCGTGGTTCGGAGCGGTGCGGGGTTGCGTCGCCTTATTGCAAGACTGGAACCGCAATGCGGCAGCCGGCAGGAGAGTACGCGGCGTTTGTGGGAGGCGCATAACCTCCGGCAAATCAGCCTTCTGATCGCGCGCTCCGCTCTGGCCCGCGAGGAGAGCCGCGGCGCTCATTACCGCACTGACTTTCCCGATCACAATGACAAGAAATTTTTAAAGCATTCCGTGGTCCGTGGCAATCAGATCGCGTTCGAGTAGCCTGCGAGAAAACACCAGCCCGCGAGCCCGCATCTGCTAATAAGCTAACGCTATCTGGTCTGACGCGGATCGATTCACCCGTTTTCTCGTCCCGGTCGCTCTGGCGAGACCCTGTGGCGAGCATTGACGGGGATTCATGAGAATTGCACTGATTGCGCCACCGTTCATTCCCGTTCCGCCGAAGGAATATGGCGGAACGGAATTATTTCTCGCGCGCCTGGCGGAGGGCCTCAAGCGGCACGGCATCGAGGTCGTCGTGTACTGTAACGGCCAATCCACGGTGGACGTGGAAAAGCGCTGGGTTTATCCCCAGTCCGAGTGGCCGATCACGGGCGAAGTCTATGCCAATCTGAAGGATATTAACCACACCGCCTGGGCCATTCGAGATGCCATGCTCGATTGCGATATAATCCATCTGAATAATCTGCCCGGCTTGGCGCATTCCCGCTTTATCGATACCCCATTTGTCTACACCGTTCATCATCCCTATGATCCCGGGCTGAGCGTGTTCTATGAGTCCTATCCCAAGGTCCAATACGTTACCATCAGCGAATTTCAACGCAAACGGGAGACTATGCCCCACATGCGTACCATCCACCATGGCCTCGATCTGTCGTTATACCAATTACGCGAAAGGAAACAGACCTACCTGAGTTTCCTGGGCCGCATCGCGCCCATCAAGGGAACTCATCTGGCGATTCAGATCGCCAAGAAAGCTGGTATCCCCTTGAAACTTGCCGGCGAAGTGCAGCCGGTGTTCCGCGACTATTTTGAAAGAGAGATAAAGCCGCACCTTGACGGGCGCTTCATCGAGTATGTGGGGTCAGCGGATTTAGCGGCCAAGAATGAACTGCTGGGTAATTCCATGGCAATGTTGTTTCCTGTTCAGTGGGACGAACCTTTCGGACTGGTCATGATCGAAGCCATGGCCTGCGGTACGCCGGTGCTGGCGCTGCGAGGCGGGGCCGTCGAAGAAGTCGTCCGCGACGGCGTGAGCGGCTGGGTAGGCCGCTCCTGGAAGGATCTGGTTCGCCGCCTGCGCACCTTGACCACAGACTTTGTCCCCGCTCAAGTGCGGGAATATGTTCAACAGGAATTTTCGGTGGATCGCATGGCGCGGGATTACGCCGATTGTTACTGCGAATGCGTGAAACGAAAAATCACGGCCACCGCGACCGCCGGGCCCCGAAGAGCGATTGCTTAAAGGCATTAGCCAGAATTTAGGAGTTAGGAGTTAGAGAAGACCCTGCGAAACCCGGAGGAAGGCCCGTATTCGGATGTACGCGAGATCCATGAGAGCTGCCGGAACGCGAGCGCTGTAAGCGCGACGGGTTGTTAGCCCAGCGCTTTAGCGGTGGGTAAGGTTGGAAAGAGTAAAGTCCCATAGGGACGTCGCCAGGCTTTTCCCTCTTCGCGAAATCGTGCAGAAGTGCTGATCGTGCCCCACCCGAGATTCCCTCGGTTTTGTGAAAGTTTCATAGGGCAAGCGCGCCCCACTTCTAACCTCTAACTCCTAACCTCTAACTCCTAACTCCTGAATTCTTCCTTACTCCTTCACCGCGATGCCCAAGGCTTTCATCTTGCGATACAGGTGGCTGCGTTCGAGTCCCAGAAGTTCGGCGGCGCGGCTGACGTTCCCGTGGTTTTCGTCGAGTTTTTTCAGGATATAGTCGCGTTCGTAGGCGGCGCGAGCGTGGCTCAGGGTTAAGAAATTGCCGCCGCGCCGCTCGCGGTGGACCAGAGGAGGCAGGTGTTTGCGATCGAGTTTTGTGGCCGCGGGATTCATGATGACGATGCGCTCGATCACGTTGCGTAATTCGCGTACGTTGCCTGGCCAAGAGTAGCGTATCAGGGTCTCAATGGCGTCTTCGCTGATCTCCTTGGGGCGCCGGCTATAGGCGGCGGCAAATTCCTTCAAGAGATGACGCACCAGTTGTGGAATATCCTCTTTGCGATCGCGCAGCGGCGGTACATAGAAGGGAATCACGTTCAGTCGATAAAAGAGGTCTTCGCGAAAGTTGCCGGTGGAAATCTCGTCTTCCAGATTTTTGTTGGTGGAGGCGATCACCCGCGCATCGACGCTGATCATATCGTCGCTGCCGACGGGGGAAAAGCGCTGCTCATCCAGCGTGCGCAACACCTTGGCCTGGGTTTTCAAGCTCATGTCGCCGACTTCGTCCAGAAACAGCGTTCCATCGTTGGCCTTCTGGAATTTGCCTTCCTTATCGGCGGCGGCGCCGGCAAACGAGCCCTTCTGATGGCCGAATAATTCGCTCTCGATCAGGTCTTCGGGAATGGCCGCGCAGTTGACTTCGACAAACATGGCGTCCCGGCGCAGGCTTTGCGCGTGCATGGCGCGCGCCACCAGTTCCTTGCCCGTACCCGATTCGCCATAGATCAGAACCCGGCCATTGGTGGGGGCCATCAGCGCGATCTGCTGGCGCAAGGCTTTCATGGGCACACTATCGCCCACGATCACGCTACGGCTCAGCATTTGCCGCTTGAATTCGCGGTTTTCGCTCCGCAAACGCTTGGCATCAGCGGCATTTTTGACCAGGATCAGAATCTTTTCCAGCGACAGCGGCTTTTCCAGGAAGTCATAAGCGCCCAGTTTGGTGGCGCGCACGGCGGTTTCAATAGTGCCGTGGCCGGAGATCATGATGACTTCGGGCGCGTCCGCCACTTCCTTGATCTTCTCCAACGCTTCCAACCCGTCCATTCCGGGCAGCCAAACATCCAGCAGAACAACATCGAAGGGCTGCTTGCGAAGAATCTCCAGGCCGGCCTCGCCACTTTGCACCGTAGTGGCTTGGTAGCCTTCGTCCTCCAGTACCCCTTGCAGCGAGTCACAGATGCTGCGTTCGTCGTCGATAATCAGAATGTTCTGCATTTTCCCTAATCTCGCCGCAGGGGCCGCGAAGTCATTTCAAATTTCAAATTTGTAATTTGTAATTGAAACCAATAACGTCCAGTGCCACTCGTTCTTCAATTTGAAATTACAAATTACCAAATTACAAATCCGGAGGCCATGTCATTCGGACGCATTTTGTGTCGCTTCCGCGTTCTCCGCGTCCTCCGCGGTATGAGGAGCCAATGGCAGCTCCATCGTGAACCTGGCGCCGAGCGGCAAGTTCTCTTCCACGCGGATATTGCCGTGATGGTCTTCCACAATGCGGCTGACGATAGCCAATCCCAGGCCCGTGCCCCGCTCCTTGGTCGAAAAGTAAGGCAGGAAGAGCCGTTCTTTCAATTCCGGGGAAACGCCCGGGCCGGTGTCGGCCACTACCACTTCCACCATATCCTTGCCCGCGAGCAACGAGGTGGAAATGTAGATTTCGCGCACCAAAGAGTCCTGCATGGCTTCGGCGGCATTGTCCACCAGGTTCGCCAGAGCCCGCTTCATAGCCTCCGGATCGGCCATGACCTTGGGGAGATCGGGAGTAAGTTCGGTGCGGACATCGGTGTGGTCCATGCGCCCCTCGAACAGCGCCAGGGCGTTGTGGATAATGGTATTGATATCGGCGGGCTGCAATTGCGCGGTGGGAAAGCGGGCCAGGGTGGAGAATTCATCCACCAGGGAGCGTACGGTCTCGACTGCGCTGCCAATGGTGATCGCGCAACCGTGGATGATGGCCAGGGAATGGTCGTCGGGCGGATTGGCGCGGTCCAAGTGACGGCGAATGCGCTCCGCCGAAAGCGCAATGGGCGTCAAGGGGTTCTTGATCTCGTGTGCCACCCGCCGCGCCACTTCGCGCCAAGCCGCTTGCTTTTGCGCGCGCAATAGATCGGAGAGATCTTCGAAGACCAGCACATATCCGGAGCGCTGGCGGTCGTAGTGCAGCGAAGCCGCGGTAATGGCCAGGTCAAACCGATGGCCGCCCCAGGTGATCTCCGTCTGGCCGCTGACCGAGCCCATGCGATCGGACTTGCGCAGCATGAGGCGCAGATCGGCCACCATTTCGGCGGGGAAGCACTGGTCCAGGGTGGCCCCGAGGGTAAACCCAGAATCGGGAGACTGGAAGATCCGGAATAGCGCCGAGTTGGTTCTCACCACGCGGCGTTCGGCATCCAGGGATAGCACTCCCGTGGGAATGCTCTCCAGAATCACTTCCATTTGCCGTCCGCGTTGTTCCAGCGCGGCGTTGGCCTCCGTGAGCGATAAACCGGAAGCCTGCAACTGCCGCCGATTGGATTCCAGCTCTTCCGCCATGCGGTTGAAGGAAAGGACGAGTCGCCCCAGTTCATCTCCCGCGCGCAGGTCGATGCGGTAATCAAAGCGTCCGCGGGAGATCGCTTCGGTGGCCGCCGCCAGCGCGGCCACGGGGCGGGTGACGAATTTGGCCAGAAACAGCGCAAACCAGGTGGACGCGCCCAACACCATCAAGGTGAGCAGGGAGAGCAACAGCATGTACGTGCGGCGGACCAGTTTGCGCTGGGCGCTGAGTTCGGCATAGCGGCGCTCGCTGGCCTCGATCTGTGCCAGCGTGCTGGAAAAATTCATGGGCAGCGGCAGCGCCACCAGAATCCGTCCATCGGGGGGGACCGTGGCCATCCCGAGCATGTAATCTTTACCGTCAAAGGCGAAGGGACGCGGGCGTGGGGCGTTTAATTCCCGTAGCGCGGGTAGCCGCTCCTGAATCGCCGGCCAACTGTCCGGCGCCTGGAACATGGCCTCGGCACGGTCATCCACGATGGCAATGGCAAATCCGTCTTCCAGCGTGGGTTCGTGCTCGTGCATCACGGCCATCACGGCGGTGAAGTCCCCCGACGCAAAAGCGCGCTGGGTTTCCGGGGCGGAGGCTATGGCGTAGGCTTCCAGCCGGGCGTTGCGGGCGGCATAGGTCGTCAGCAGGTTGGCCACCGCCGTCGTGTTCTCCTGCACTTCCTGCACCGGACGCGAAAACCATTTGTCGATGGAGCGGTTCATCAGCCCATACGCGAAAAAGAACAGGAAGATTACCGGGGCGAGCGATAAGATCAGGGCGCCGGCCAACATGCGCGTGCGAAACATGGAGCCGAGCACACCGCTGCGCCGGTCGGCCAGCAGTTTGAGAACCGTGCGCCCAAAAACGAAGATCAGCGTTACCAGCAGGAGAAACACCACGGCCGAAAGCGCGGCAAAGATCAACGTCTGCTGATTGCTGTCCGGCCGCAAGAACGTCAGATTGAACGCCTGCTGCGAAAAGATAATGAGGAATAGTATGGCAATGCCGATCGCCAGGCCGATGATCAGCCCGCGCCGGTTGCGCTCCGGTTCGGTCTTCGAAGAACCTGCAGGCACTGTGGGCTCATCCTTCCAGACTCACATTATAAGGACGTCTCCCGTCCCCCGTCTCCCGTTTCCCGCCAGAGGCCCGTTTCACGTTTCACGTTCCACGTTTCGCGCTCGAACCAGGAATCTCGCGCAGAGGCGCGGAGGCGCAGAGAGGTTTTCCGGTTCACGTCCTCCGTGTTCTCTGTGGGGAAGCCGGTTCGAGGAAGATTTGTAACGGACACTCCTCGCAGTGTGCCTTCGACTTGAAACAGTGATTCTTTCCGACGCCCACGAGCAGCGCGTGCATTTCGTTGTAGATTTGCGCCAACGGAGTTCGCTTGGCGGTGCTCATAGGGGAGGGGAGATGCGCCGCACCCGGCAGCCGTTCCCCGTCTCCCGTCCCCCGTCCCCCGCCTGCGGTCTCTCGCCACTCGCCACTCGCCACTCCGGGCTCGTGACTCGCGACCCGCGACTCGCGTCTCTCTTCTCGCCCCTCGCCCCTCGCCACTCGCAACTGGTCCGGTGCTGGCCAACGACCAACGACCAACGACCAAAGGCTGCTTTCAAACAATTCCCTGATCTCCTCATAATCCGCCGTAGCCGGCAGAATGTCGTGGCGATCGAGAATGCGCCGGGTGTAAGCATCCACGACAAAAACCGGATGATGTCCCGCGTAGAGCAGGATCGCATCGGCGGTTTCCGGGCCAACGCCATGCAAAGCCAGCAATTCTTGACGGAGCAGCGCGGTGGATTGGGCAAACATCCGGCGAAACGATCCCTGATAACGCGTGTCGAGATAGGCGATGAAGGTTTTCAGGCGCTGCGCCTTCTGCCGGAAATAGCCGGCCGGACGAATGAGTCGTTCGAGTTCTGCCAGAGGAAGGCGCCGGATGCCGGCTACGCTCAATCGATGTGCGCTCCGCAAATTGGCCAAGGCGCGTTCGACGTTGGTCCAAGCGGTGTTCTGGGTCAGATAAGCGCCCACAATCATCTCGAAACGCGAGCGTGCCGGCCACCACTGCTGTGCTCCCCAGACTCGCGCGAGTTCCAGATAAAACGCGCGTAATTGCCCCTCTTTGGATCTGGGACGGCCCATGGAAACAAGATAACAACTCCCGGTGATTTCAAATTTAAAATTTAAAATTTGAAATTGAACATCGGAACGGTCTTCGTTCTAGTGACCTATTCTCCTGATTTGCTATAATCAAAATCGTCCAAGTGGCCAGGTAGCTCAGCTGGTAGAGCGCAGCCCTGAAAAGGCTGGCGTCGGCGGTTCAACTCCGTCCCTGGCCACCATTTCCTTTCTATAACTTACCGTTGTTTTCCTCCAGGTTTGAATTGCCATGTCCATGCCTCTTTGCGGCCCAAGGACCGGCTGTTTCCGCCCTTACGAATCCCGCTCGGCCAGCGGCCAAAGCCAATGACCAGCGACCTCTCTGACGTTGTGATCGGTGATGGGCAGATGGTACATTTGCATTTCGGCCTATTCCCATCCGTCTGTCGGGTCAAATTCGATATTGTTGGCCTTCAGGAGTGCAAGAAACTCAGTCTGGTAGTTGACAGTCCTGTGAAGCTCGGCTTGGTTCAGGATTGCCTCGGTGAGGGCCGGAATATCTGATCGGCTGACGGAAAAAGCGCCGTAGCCTTCCTGCCAGGCAAAATCATGCTTCCCGTGAAACTCGCGCATCCAGTCCTGCGAGCCGGACTTTATCAACCGCACTGCCTGATCGAGGGAAACGTCTTCGGGCAGGAAGAGCAGGATGTGGCAGTGGTCGTCGGTGCCGCCCACGGCGAGAGTTCTCATGCTGTGGAGTCGCGCGAGGCCATCGATGCAAACCCACAAGTCGCGCTCCAACTCGGGAGCTATCAGCGCTTCCTGCCCTTTGGTCGAAAAGACACAGTGGAAATATACGTGATAGCCGACAGGCTCGAGTTCGTCCTCCGCGTCGAACATTAAACAGCCTCCGTGTAATTTGGTTCAACTCCGTCTCTGGCTAGCATTCTAGCTCTGCTCACCCTGAGGCGTCCCGACGCAGAACATCCACCACGGAGTTGCCGGCCCGCCTATCGGCGGGCCCATAGTGCGGGAAACTTGCGGCGCCGGTGTAGGGCCGGTCTCCAGACCGGCTGTCGCGGGGGCGTCCACGCCCGCGCAAATGCTTGCAGGTGCGGACTGGAGTCCGCACCGACAGCCGACCTGGAGGTCGGCGCTACAAGTTTCCGGAAAGTCACGGAGTGCACGGAGGAATAAGGAGAAATTCTCCCTAAAATTCTCCGTGTCTTGCGTGACTCTGTCTCCGTGGTTGATGTTGTCCGGCCAAGCCCTGCACGGATGGCGCCGGATGGTCAGGATAGCCGCGCGTTGCCCCGGCAAGTAATTGTGAAAGGTCGCCCCGGGGGAGAGTATCATCCGTTTGATATGGCCATAACCATAGATTCGCTCGATCACCTGGTCCTCACCGTCACCAACATCGACGTCAGCGTTGATTTTTACACGGAAGTCCTCGGCATGGAGTTGGCTACCGTGGATGGCCGAAAGGCACTTGCCTTCGGCGAACAGATGATTAAGCTTCAGCAGCGCGGGCATGAGGTGAACCCCAAAGCCGCCCATCCTACCTCTGGTGCCGGCGACCTCTGCTTGATCACTTCAACCCCGCTCGATGAAGTGATTCGCAACCTGAACGATCAGAAAGTTCCCATCGAAGAAGGCCCGATCGAACGCAATGGCGCGATGGGAAAAATGCGCTCGATCTACCTTCGCGACCCCGACAGGAACCTACTTGAAATCTCGAACTACTAGGAGAGCTTAGCCAAGAATGGTTCCGCGGCACTCCCCCAGACCGATGCGCGCCGCACCTTCTCTCTTGCAGTACCCGCGGAGGATGATCTCGTCCCCATCTTCAAGGAAGGTGCGCGTTTCGCCCGTGGGCAATTGAATCGTAGGCACCCCCTTGGTTGTGAGTTCCAGCAGGCAGCCGCGGGATTCCTGGGATTCGCCGGAGACGGTTCCGCTGGCGAGCAGGTCGCCCGGTTGCAGGTTGCAACCGTTGCAGGCGTGATGGGCAATCATTTGCCCCAGGGTCCAGTACATATCGCGAAAGTTACCCTGGCTGAGGCGTTGTGGCACCAGCTTCCGGTTGCGCATCGTGGAGGTGGAGATCAGCACTTCCAGCCAGAGGTCCAGACCGCCACTAGCTTGATCGCCGGCGCCGGCGAGATAGGGCAGGGGCGGGGGAGCGCCGGCAGGACGCGAAAACGCCGGGACGCGATAGGGGGCCAGAGCGTCCATTGTGACGATCCAAGGAGAGATGGTCGTGGCGAAGTTCTTGGCGAGGAAGGGACCGAGCGGCTGGTACTCCCAGGCCTGAATATCGCGAGCCGACCAGTCGTTCACCAGACAGACGCCGAAAGCGTGCTGGCCGGCCTCGTCGATGGGGATAGACGTCCCCTGTTGATTGCCGGGTCCGATAAAAACTCCGACTTCCAGTTCGTAGTCCAGGCGGCGGGAAGGGCCGAAAATCGGGACTTGGGCATTGTCGGGCTTGATCTGCCCTTGCGGCCGGTGGACAGGTGTACCGCTCGGGACAATGGACGAAGCGCGCCCGTGGTAGGCGATCGGTATCCACTGGTAGTTGGGGAGCAGCGGATTCTCCGGGCGGAATAACGATCCCACATTACGCGCATGATAGATGGAGGCGTAGAAGTCCGTGTAGTTGCCAATGTGGGCGGGAAGCAGCATTGTCGCACGGGATATTGGAATCAGGTGCGGCTCGATGCGGCTTCGAGCAGGGGAGCCTTCGCGCAACAACTCAAAGATGCCGCGGCGCAGCGCGCGCCGGCGGTCGGCGCCCAATGCCATCAGCAGGTTTAGAGATTCTTCCATTGCGGCGTCGCGCGTGATCTGGTCTACGTCCAAGATGAGTTCAGCTTCGGCCACGGTGGATAGATCGAGCACTTGATCGCCGATGGCCACGCCCACGCTGGCTAAGTTATTGCCGCTCTCGAAGACGCCGAAAGGCAGGTTTTGAATCGGGAAATCGGTGTCGGGCGAGTTGGCGGATTCCACCCAGGAGCGCGTGCCCGGGTCGTGGGTTTCGTTCAGTTGGTCTTTCATAAGAGGTTCAGCTCTTGCAGCTCGGAAATGGGCTCCTCGAATGAGCATGAGCCGAAAGAGATGGCGAATTCGCGGCGAGCGCGACGAACTTGTGCAGTGGTGATCGACGTCAAGCACGCGCTGTCACCGCTGCCCCGAGCCTGGACTTCGGTGCCTGCCGGAGCAGGTGTCCCGATCGTCAATGAGTCGGCGGCGAAGTGCATTTCAGGCGAGGTGGCGTTCAGGTACAGGCTAGCATGAAAATCCAGAAAACCTTGCTGGCTATAGCTTAAGACTGCGGCCAGGAATACGTTGAGAAAACCGTACATGACGGCTTGCGGTGCATTGGCCTCGTATGTCAGTCGTCTTGCGCCGCGGAGGGGATGATGCAGTCCGGCCGTCGCCTTGAAAGGGACTTTGGCGCGTGCACATTCAGCCAGGAAGAAGCCAACGAGATCGGTGTTCGGGATCGTGTCTGGGGTGAGGCCACCGGTGCGTATCTTGGCGCGGCCCCCGACTTCGCCGATGGCGGGCAGAAGATCGGCGGCGCGACCGGGTGCGATCTCAAAATACGAGGTGATACCGGCCGGGAGCGTGGCGGCGATGCTCTGAATGTCTTGTGCGGAGTCAATTTTAGCCTCGACCGAATCGATTCGGGCACGGCCTTGGTTGTGTGCGTTGAATGCGGCGATCTCTTCGAGACCGCCCGAGGGATCGGGGCCGAGAAGAACGCTCAGATTCCACTCCGGTCCAGCGCCAGCATCCGCCGTGTCGAGAGGGGGCGGGAGTGCTTGCGCCGCCTCGAATTCGGATAACCGGCCTACCGGTACCACGAAGTGCGCGAGCATCCACGAGTACGCACCGCTAAGATAACCAGCGTAGTTCCGCACGGCGGTGCTCATATCGAGAGCGGTCGGCGGGAACAGGCCAGCGTAGTCAATCAGGTTTTCCAGCAGTGCGCGCAGTGACTCCGGCACTGTGCGGGGAGTGGGTTCGCGCGCGCTCGGTTGCCGGACGGTGTTCACCTGGGTCGTCAGCCTTTCGGGTTGAAGTGTTTCTTCAGCGGCTGCCAGCATTCGTAATATTCGTGCTGCAACTCGGCAGTTTCAAGCGCGTGCCTGGTGGGACGGCATACAAAGCGAGTCTCGAACATGAAGGCCAGCGTATCTCCCAGGTACTGCGGGCTGAGTTCGCCGGCGGAGGCGCGCTCGTAGGTGGCCGCGTCGGGTCCGTGGCCCGACATGCAGTTGTGGAGGCTGGCGCCGCCGGGGAGAAAGCCTTCCGCCTTGGCGTCGTACTGGCCAAGGATGAGTCCCATGAACTCGTTCATGAAGTTGCGATGGAACCAGGGTGGACGGAAGGTGTGTTCCGCTACCATCCAGCGCGGCGGGAACAGCACGAAATCGACGTTGGCGGTGCCCGGGATTTCCGAGGGCGCGGTCAGCACGGTATAGATCGAAGGATCCGGGTGGTCGAAAGTAACGGAGTTGATGCCGTTGAAACGCGAGAGATCATATTTGTACGGCGCATAGTTCCCGTGCCAGGCCACCACGTCGAGCGGCGAGTGGTCGTAACGCGTTTCCCAAAGCCTGCCGAGGAACTTGGAGACGACGCGGAATTCGCCTTCACGGTCTTCATAGGCGGCGTACGGTGTCTGGAAATCGCGGGAGTTGGCGAGGCCGTTAGCGCCGATCGTGCCCAGGTCGGGCAGGCGGAATAGGGCGCCGTAGTTTTCACAAACATAGCCGCGCGCCTCAGAGTCCCGCAACTCGGCGCGAAACTTGATGCCGCGCGGGATGACGCAAATCTCGCCCGGCTCCGCCTCGATCCGGCCGAATTCGGTGTGCAAGAGCAGGCGGCCGAGTTGGGGGACGATCAGCAGTTCCCCATCCGCGTCATAAAAGAAGCGGTCGATCATGCTGCGATTGGCAACATAGATGTGAATAGCGACGCCGGAGTGCACAGCGGCATCCCCGTTACCCGCCATCGTGATCAGGCCATCCAGAAAGTCGGTCGCTGCGGACGGAACCGGAATCGGGCTCCAGCGCAACTGGTTCGGCGGAGTGGGCGTTTCTTCGAACGGCGAGCCGCGCAACAGCCGGTTTTCAATCGGATGATAGGGCTCGTGCATCACTGAGGGACGGATGCGGTAGACCCAAGCGCGCCGATTGCTGGATCGAGGCGCGGTAAAGGGAGTACCGCTTACCTGCTCGGCGTAGAGGCCGAAGGGTACCTTTTGCGGAGAATTCTGGCCCACGGGCAGAGCGCCGGGAATCGCTTCGCTGGCGAATTCGTTTCCGAAACCACTGTGGTACGGCAGCCGCTCCGGTTCGGTGGTTGGCTTGGTGGTGGCCATTCTAACTCCTAACTCCTGAATTCTGCCCTCTACAAATTTCCCCTCCGCGCCTGTTCCAATTCCAACGCTTCAAACAGCGCTTTGAAGTTGCCTTTTCCGAACCCCCGGTTGCCCTTCCGTTGGATCACTTCGAAGAATAGGGTGGGGCGATCCTGCACGGGGCGGCTGAAGATCTGGAGCAGGTAACCCTCCTGATCGCGATCCACCAGAATGCCCAGACGCTTGATCTCCTCGATCGGCTCACTTAACTCGCCTACCCGTTGGGGCAGGGCTGCATAATAGGCGTCGGGAACGCGCAGAAACGCCATGCCGTTGCGCTGCAGTTTGTCGACGGTGCCGAGGAGATCGTTGGTTTCCAGCGCGATATGCTGCACCCCAGCGCCACAGTAAGCCTCAAGGTACTCGTCGATCTGGCTTTTACGGCGGCCGGGAGCCGGTTCGTTGATGGGAAACTTCACCGCGTACGAATCGTCGGACATGACAATGGACATGAGTGCGCTGTACTCGGTGGAAATATCCTTGTCGTCGAAGCTGATGAAGCGGTGAAAGCCGAAGACGTTGGCGTAGAAGTCGGCCCAGTCGTTCATCTTGCCGAGTTCGACGTTGCCCACCATGTGATCGATGCGAAGAATGCCGGCGCCTTGGCCGGGCACAGGTTGCTCGACGAAGCCGGGCAGAAACGGACCGCGATAATCCTTGTAGGAAATCAGGGAATGGATGGTGTCCCCGTACGTATGCACGGCGGCGCGGCGAATCGCGCCGTAGCCGTCGGCGACATCCTGTGGCGGAAACACCGCCTTGGCCCCGCGCCGCAGGGCCTCCTGGAAAGCGAAATCGGCGTCGGCCACCGTGAGCGCAATATCGCGAACGCCGTCGCCGTGCCGCTTGATGTGCTCGGCTGCGGGATGAGCGGCAGTCAGCGGCGTACTCAGGACAAAGTAAGCGCCACCCTGCCGCAGGACATAAGAAGTGAGTTCGCGATTACCGGTCTCCAGGCCGCTATAGGCGAGCTGCGAGAATCCAAAACCATGGCGATAATAGAACGCGGCTTGACGCGCGTTGCCGACCCAGAATTCCACATGGTGGATCTGCTTGAGTCCGAGAGGGTTCTCCATGGAGCGCTCCCGAAGGGTTAGACGCGTGGAATGTACTTGGGGTGGCCGGTCTTTCTTTGTCCAGGCTGGGTGCCGCCGCGCGTGCATCTGACATAGTGCGTTTCCGCCCGGATAATGTCCGCGAAGTGCAAAGGAAGGCGCTCATGAGCATCATCGTGCAAGCCGCACTGGTCGCGGCGAAACCGTATCTCATCGAGCAAGACCATGCGAAGTATCTGCCGGATGAGCATCAGCTTTGGTCGGAGCTGGTGGCCCGGCGCCTGGCGCAGCTCCGTACCTGTGCCTGCCGCGAGTATCTGGAGGGCTGGTCCGTGCTCGCCATCGACGAGCACCGCATTCCGAAACTGAGGGAGCTCAGCGGCCGGCTGGAAAAGCAAACCGGATGGAAGGTAACCCCGGTCTCGGGGTTCATGCCCTCGCGCGCCTTCTTCGAGATGTTGGCTGCGCGCCAGTTTCCTACCACCACCAAACTGCGCAGCCGCGAGTCGATGGACTACACTCCCGAGCCCGATATCCTGCACGACGTTCTGGGGCACCTGCCGATGTTCGCCCATCAGGGTTTCGCCGCCGCCGTCGAGGAATACGGCAGATTCTGCTATTCGATTTCCAACGAGCAAGCGCTGGAAAGAATGGGCCGCCTCTACTGGTACACCTTCGAGTTTGGGCTCATACGGCAAGACGGACAGGTGCGCATCTACGGCTCAGGCGTGGCGTCCTCCGAGCGGGAATGCGCCAACATTCTGAACGGCGGCTGCGAAATCCGCGACTTCAGCCTCCTTGAGGTATTGAGCGCCACGGTAAAGGTCGACGAGATCCACCACCGCCTGTTCGCGATCGATTCCTTCGATAGCCTCCTGGCCGCGGTGCACGAGGCGCAACATTACGTGCACGAGTAAGCTGGCGCCCAGCCTCTTCCAGGTGACGCTCATCTGCGACATGTCCCACTTCGCGTTCCAGGGACAGGCAGTCCGACGTCCGACACTTCCGGTTTGCCCGTGATCCATCCGGAACAGCACCACGCCCCTGAACAGCAGCTCAGATTGCAAGCATGGCCCAATCATCAACATAAGCGCCGGGGGCGCGACGAGAGCCCTAGCCCCGGCACCCGGGGTAGCGTGGCTTGCCGACCGTCCGGACATAACCGAAACGGAACGCTGCTCCGGAAGTGGACGGCATGAGATGGGGCGAGTACTGGATGAGCGTTTCGACCGACTATCAGCGCGGCAAACGTAGCGCAGGCGCCCCCGCCTGCGGGCCCTGTGTGGTGGTAGATCAACGTTGTGATTGAGTCAGGTTTGGACACACACTATGCCATGCGCTATTGCGAATCCTACGGTCACTTGATTCGCGATGAGGCGGAGTTCACTCACGCAGTCGAGTACATTCTGGACAATGCACGGCACGCCGGTTTACGCGGATGGCCCTGGGTGTATGTGAAAGGGCGATAGGGCCCGCAGGC
>Ga0181520_10001897_pt1 | contig 40964 bp, 37 predicted proteins | sample PEATcosm2014_Bin_29_FD_132451 | JGI IMG/M metagenome (GOLD analysis project Ga0181520, IMG submission 132451) | Peatland microbial communities from MTU Mesocosm Facility, Houghton, MI, USA - PEATcosm2014_Bin02_30_metaG | ecosystem: Environmental > Terrestrial > Soil > Wetlands > Peat | place... | reverse complement strand
AGCTTCGATGGCTCTGAAGAGGGCTCCCACATGGGCGCCGCCGATTTTCGCGTGGGCGGGCGGATCTTTGCCACATTGGCCGCTGAAAAACGCGGGTTCGGCAACCTGATGCTGACTCCGGAGATCCAGGCCGCGTTCATCGCCGAGCAGCCGGAGCTGTTTCTGCCTGTCGCCGGTGGCTGGGGACGCAACGGCGCGACGCATATTCGCCTGGCTGCGGCCCCCGAAGATGTGCTGGCCGGTGCGCTGCGCACTGCATGGAAACTGCGCCTGGAAAAGAACCGCGAGGCGGGCCGGAAAAACCCGCCGGGGCACGTCAAGCGGCGAGCCCTTCGAAACCCCGTTGACTGAAAGCTCCCATTGGCTACAATCGTTCGCAAAGGGGGGCGGAATGAAGATTGGCGTTCTAGGATCGGGCGATGTGGCCAAAGTGCTGGGTAGCGGCTTTCTCAAACATGGTCATGCGGTGAGGGTGGGGAGCCGTTCGCCGGAGAAGCTGACCGAATGGGCTGCGCAGAATCCCAAAGGGTCGATCGGCACCTTTGCCGAGGCGGCAGCTTTTGGCGAGTTGCTTGTGTTGGCGGTGAAGGGTAATGCGGCCATGGGCGCCCTGGGCCTGGCGGGTGCGGCGAACCTGGCGGGGAAGGTCGTGATCGACGCCACCAACCCCATTGTGGACGGGCCGCCAAACAACGGGGTGCTGCCGTTCTTTACGAGTTTCGATGAGTCCCTGATGGAGCAGTTGCAGCGCGAGTTTGCCGGTGCGCACTTTGTAAAGGCATTCAACTCGGTGGGCAATGCGCGCATGGTGAATCCGCATTTCGAAGACGGCAAGCCCACCATGTTTATCTGCGGCAACAGCGAGGCCGCTAAACTGACGGTGAGCAGCATCCTGGATGAGTTTGGCTGGGAGACGGCGGACATGGGCGGCGCGGAAGCGGCACGGGCCATTGAGCCCCTGTGCATGTTGTGGTGCATTCCCGGTTTCCTGCACAACGAGTGGACGCACGCTTTCAAGCTGCTGAAGAAGTGACGGGAAGGCAGGGAGCAGAGACGAGGGATCAGTTGGGGCGGCCGCCTGAGTTGCTGCGGCGGCGGAAGCGGTCGTCTACGGGCTGACGGCCTTGATAGCCGGATTCGACGGTATGCCAGTGTTCAATGGTTGGCTCGCCCATGCGCCAGCAGAGCAGAACTACCTGATCTTCAAGGCGGCAGGGGAAATCCAACAGCCCGGCATCGAAGTCCTTGACCTGAACGCCGATGGAATCGATCTCGGCGATGGTTTCGCGAACTTTTTGCAGATGGGACTCCATCTCGGCGCGCTGCTTGGCGATCTTGGTCACGTCGATGCGCATGCCGCCGGAGAGATAGATGCGGCGGGCCAGTTCGGAGAGCCCGGTCTCGACTTCCTCGGCGGACTGCTTGCCTTCCATCGCCCGTTTCAGCAGCGACTCGAGCACCGGGAGCAAGGATTGAGCTTCGTCAAGCGTGAAGGTTTTCATGGGGAAATGCCCTTTATAAATAGGATACTGCAAAACAGGGAACAGGGAACGAGAGGGACGACCTACAATTTCGGCATGGAGAAAATGCCCTTCGACCGTCCCTGCCCGGAATGCGGGGCCAAACCCGGTGAAACATGCAAGGATAAAGCCGGATTTGTGATTCGCGGGGTGCATTCTGCGCGCTGGCCCAAGAAGCACTAACCGCAATTCGAACGATGGTGCGGTTCCCCGATCCCTGATCCCTGTTCCCTGCGTTTACCCCAACTCCAACATGCGATCGAGCGCCACCTTGGCCCACTTCCTCACCGAGGGACGCACCTGGATGCGGTTGACCACGCGGCCCTCGACCAGGTTGTCCAAGGCCCAGGCAAGATGGTGCGGACTGATGCGGTACATGGTGGTGCAGAGGCAGCCGGTGTCGTCCAGGGTGATGATGCGCTTGCCTTCGGCCTCAAAGCGTCGGGCCATGCGGTTCACCAGGTGGATCTCGGTGCCGACGGCAAACATCTGCCCTGCGGGGGCCTTTTCGACAAGGGCGATGAGCCGCTCGGTCGAGCCCAGGGCGTCGGCCTTCTGGCAGACTTCCCAGCGGCACTCGGGATGCACGATGACCTGGATGCCGGGATATTTGGCGCGCACCTGGTCTACATGGCTGGGCAAAAAGCGCTGGTGAACGGCGCAGTGGCCTTTCCAGAGCAGGATGCGGCTGGAGTCGAGCTTCTGCCGGCTCTGGCCGCCCTGGCTTTGACCGATCTGCGTGGCCCAAGGATCCCAGACCGTCATTTCGTCGAGGGGAATGCCCATGGCATAGCCGGTGTTGCGGCCCAGGTGCTGGTCGGGCAGAAAGAGAATCCGCTTGCCCCTTGCGAAGGCCCAAGCAAAGGCCGCGTCGGCGTTCGAGGAGGTGCAGACCAAGCCGCCGTGTTCTCCGCAAAAGGCCTTGATGGCGGCGGTGGAATTCATGTAGGTCAGCGGCACGGTGTCGGCGGCGAGGCCGAGGGCCTCGAGCGACTCCCAGCAGGCTTCGACTTGGGAGATTTCCGCCATGTCGGCCATGGAGCAGCCGGCATTGAGGTCGGGCAAGATGACTTGCTGGCCTTGGTGGCCGAGCACGTCGGCGCTCTCCGCCATGAAGTGCACGCCGCAGAAAACAATGTATTTGGCGTCGGTCTCGGCGGCGATGCGGGAAAGCTTGTAGCTGTCGCCTGTAAAGTCGGCGAAGCGGATGACTTCGTCGCGCTGGTAGTGGTGGCCGAGCAGGATGGTGGATGCGCCCAACTTGGCGCGCGCCGCTGCGATGCGCCCGTCCATGGAGTGGTCGGGAAGGGCCAGATAGTTTTCGAGACTGCAAGCATTGGCAGGCTCCGGCGTGACCGCCGTCAGATCGTCAAGGACCAGGTTCACTCTATTCCGCCTTCAGTCCTGCCAACCCCAAAATGAGATGGAGCAGCGGACGGGGATGTTGAAAGCTAACGCGGCTGCAGTGGATGCGCTGACGTTGCAGACGATAACGGCGTGCTCGCCGATTTCATCTGCAAATCCCCACCCACGGGGTTGTTGCAGCCCTTTCACCTTTAGACTCGGTCGAGAGCCGCTGGATTCGAGAAATCCAGAGCAGCCCGAGACCGCCTCATGTTCAGATAGTGTAACGCAGGGTCAACAATTGACCCAAATTGTCGGCAGCCAGGGCATACCCGGTCCAAGGATTGAGGACAGGGAAGCTTCTCTACTGGGAATCTCAATCGAGGAGGGAATCGTGAGCGAACTAGAACTGGTTCTGGCCGGAGATAGCGCCGCTGCGCCACCTACCTTCATCCTGGAGCGACTTGACGGCGAGGCCGCCCATCGGGCCGTCGCGGGTGCTCCCCGCACCATCTATGAGGAGCTTTGGCACATCGTGTTCTGGCAGCAGATGACGCTGGACTGGGTTCAGGATATCGAGACCGCGTATCCGGAGCACGCATCGGCCGGATTCCCGACGGATCGGGACCGCGCCGGGGAAGGCTGGGACCAGTTGCGGGTGCGTTTCTTTCGCGGCAACCGCTCGGCGGTAGCGCTGGCGCGCGAAGCGAGCCGCCTCGATCACACGGTGCGCTGCCCCTCCCGGCCGGGCCTTCCCGTCCGGCTGATGACGGTTCGGGAGCAGCTTGAGAGCCTGGGCGCCCACAACGCCTACCATTTCGGACGCATCGTTTTGTTGCGGCAGATGTTGGGCGCCTGGCCGCCGCCTTCGGGAGGATTCAGTTGGTAAGCCGCGTTTTCAGTGTTACGCGATTGTGACCGCCTTGTGCGGGCAGGTATCATTGCTGTCAATGGGGATAACGCCAACAATCGAGATGGCCAACCTGGGAATGGCGGATTCGCTGATCCTGATGGTGCTGGCCCTGGTGGTGTTCGGGCCGCGGCGGCTGCCGCAGATTGGCCGCCAGATCGGCAAGCTGATGTACGAGTTCCGCAAAGCCTCAAACGACTTCAAGTATCAGATGGAAGAGGAGCTGCGCAGCGCCGAGGAAAGCGACCGGCGCAAGAAGGAAGAAGAGCGGCTGCGCGCGCTGGCGTTGAATCCGCCCACGCAGCCGACGTTGGAGGCTCAGGTTACCCAAATCAATCCGGGTGCGCTGGGCGACCTGATCGGCGCATCGAGCCCCTATTCGGGCGAAGAGGTTTATCCCCCGGTTATCGTGCCTGACGGCCAGTTTCCGGATCCTGCGCCGGTGATTCAGCCGCCCTCGATCGGAGAGCAGATTCCTGCGGCGCGGCCGGGGAGTTCGGCGGTTCCGGCGGCAGAACCGGCCACCGGCGACAGCGTTCCCGATGCGACGGGTGTGAGCGATGCCGAGCCTGCAACGGCGGTGCAAGGTGCCCCTGCGGCTGAAGACGCATCGGCTTCGGAAGAGGGTGCCTCGACACAGGCCGCCTCGGAGCAAGTGACCCATGGTGGTTGATCCCGCAGACGCAATAGGCAAGGCACGGCAAGCGGTGGCGCAGCGCGCGGACCTGCCCGGCATGAGCCTGATGGAGCACCTGGACGAGTTGCGTCGGCGCATTGTGCGTTCGGCCATCTTCCTCGGCCTGGGCTTTTTGTCCGTCTGGGCCTTTCACGACCGCTTTGTGGGATTCATCCAAGCGCCGCTGAACCACATCGGCAAGACGCTGGTTTTCACCCATCCCATGGATCCGCTGAACCTGGATCTGCAGGTTTCGCTGGTGGGCGGAGCCATTGTGGCCTCGCCATTTGTGCTGTTCCAGGTGTGGATGTTCATCGCCCCGGGGCTCTATCAGAAGGAGCGGCGCTTTGTGGTGCCCTTCATGCTGGCCACGGTGGGGCTGTTTCTGGGCGGTGCTTCGTTCGGCTACTACTACGTGCTGCCCGGCGCGCTCAAGATCCTGATCGTGGACTTCGGCCATAACTTCACGTCGATGGTCACCATCGAGGAGTATTCCAGCTTCTTTCTGTCCATCATTCTGGGCCTGGGCATCAGCTTCGAGATGCCGATTCTGATCTTCTTTCTGGCCATGTTCGGCATCGTCAGCCCCAAGTTTCTGTGGAACAACATCCGTTACGCGATTCTGGCCATTTTTCTGGTGGCGGCCATCATCACTCCCAGCCCCGATCCATGGACCATGTGCATCTACGCCATCCCCATGCTTTCGCTTTATCTGATCGGGATCGGCGTGGCGTGGTGGGTGCATCCCTCGCGGCGCAAGGCCAAGGAAGCCAAGAAGATCGCTGGGTAGTGGGGCCGAGGTATGCAAGAAGCCGTTGTCTGGAAGAGGCAAAACGGGAAGGTTTGGGCTGAAAGGGCTGGGGAAAAGAGGACGAATCGGGCAAGACCGTCCGAATTGCATACCTCAGGGGGCTAAAGCCCATTGATTTCATTGCCTTTTTTGTCGGGGATAAATCCCCGAACTGCCAGTCCCGGTCTACTTCAGGAATGAGTTTTTCCGGAGCCCGTAGAACCCATGTTTTGACGGGTAACAATATCAGCGGGGCGATGGGCCCTGCGGGAATGGGTCTGCACGATGTTGTTATCTTCTTTTTTGAAGCGGCGCGCCACTCAAAGCCGAGTGTTCAAGGTCCAGGGTCTGCAGCGGCTGCCCTTGCTAGCCGTCCTGCTGCTCGTAGCCCCTCTTGCTAGTCCCGCGCAAACCCACTTCAACGGGGCCAAGGCCTATGAGTACGCGCGGCAGTTTGTGGCTATCGGGCCGCGCTGGCCCACCAGCCAGGGCCACCTCAAAGCCGAGGCTTACCTGCGCAACCAGTTCAAGCACGACCAACTGGAAGAGGACGTTTTTACCGCCAATACGCCTATCGGGCCGGTGGCCATGCGCAACTTCATCGTGCGCTTTCCAGGCAAGAAGAACGGCGCGATCGTGCTCGGCACGCACTACGAGACCAACTACCCGCTCAAGAACATCAACTTTGTGGGCGCCAACGACGGGGCGTCGACCACGGGCCTGTTGCTGGCCATCGCCGACCAGTTGCGGGGCAAGACGCTGGAGGGCTACTCGGTCTGGCTGGTGTTCTTTGACGGCGAGGAAGCCATTCAAAGCTGGTCGGCGTCCGACTCGACGTATGGCAGCCGCCACCTGGCCGCCAAGTGGGGCCGGGACGGCACGCTGGGGCGCATCAAGGCTTTCATGCTGGCCGACATGATTGGCGACAAGGACCTGGATATTCAGCGCGAGACGCGATCGACCGACTGGCTGGTGGAACTGGTGCGTCAGGCGGCGCACAAGTTCGGCTACGACAGGTATTTTTTTCAGACCGAGGAACCGGTCGAAGACGATCACATGGCGTTTGTGCAGCGCGGTGTGCCCTCGATCGACGTGATCGATCTGGACTACGGCCCCAACAATGCGTACCACCACACCGCGCAGGACACACTGGACAAGATCAGCGTGCGCAGTCTGACCATCGACGGGGATGTGTTCATGGAGACCATTCGGCTGGTCGGGCAGCGGTGAGAAGGGCAGGGATCAGGGATCAGGGGTCAGGGATCAGGGACTGGATGCGCGGTGGTGCAGTTTCCGCATTCTGCATCAATCTAACTTCTTGCATCATTCTGGGAAGTGATGCATACTGTCGCCATGAGAACCAGCGTCACACTCGATCAGGATGTCTACGAACTGGCGATGCTTTGTGCCAGGGGCCGTGGAATCACGCTTGGCAAGGCCATTGGGGAGCTTGTGCGGAAAGGCCAGCAAGCGAGAAGCTCCGAGTCCATTTCACCCGGTTTGATGCGGGCGCCCAACGGGATGCTGGTATTCAAGCCGCAAGGCAGGGTCATTACCGATGAGATGGTGAAAGCCGCTTTGGAAGAGGAAGACGATTGAGCGAGCTGAAATACCTGCTTGACGTAAATGTTTTGATCGCCCTTTCAGAGATGGAGCACGTGCATCACCAGTTGGCAGCCAAATGGTTCGATTCGCCTGGCCTCGATTGGGGCCTTTGTGCATTTTCAGAGGCGGGCTTTCTGCGGGTTACAGCCAATCCCAGGTCGGGCGGCCATCCGATTGCAGAATCGGCCGACGTACTGGCAGCACTGGCTGTGCGTCCCGGCTACCGATACTGGCCGATTACCGCTAGTTGGGCAACGCTGTCCGCACCTTTTCAGGAACGTATTCACGGGCACCAACAGATCACAGATGCTTTCATGCTTGGGCTAGCCGTGAAGGAAGACGGCGTTTTGGTGACCCTGGACAAGGCGATGCGCTCTCTTGCCGGGCCGCAGTACAGCAAGCATGTGCTGGTTCTGGAGTAACCCGATGGACAAGAGATGATTCAGAGACTTGTGCTGCTGCCAGGGATGCATGGAACCGGAGAGCTTTTCTCCGAATTCATGAAAATGATCCCGGAGCCAAAGCACATCGAAGCGCTCCACTATCCGACGGATGTTAGCCCTTCTTACAGTCAGTTGCTGGGAGCCGTGGAGTTCTTTGTCCCCGCTTCTGAGGACTTTGTCCTTCTTGCCGAGTCTTACTCAACTCCTCTGGCCATTCAATTCGCAGCAACCGATCCCCCAAACCTGAAAGGCTTGATTCTCTGCGCAGGCTTCGCGGCGAGCCCCATTCGTGGATGGAGAAAATTGCTTGCTTGGGTGATTGCCCCTTTGGTTTTCCGGCTCCCCTGCCGAAGATTGCTTTGTCTGTCTTTCTAGTCGGAATGGATGCACCAGAGTCCCTTCATGCGGCTGTTCGCGCGGCCATTCGGTCAGTCAAGCCAGCAGTTCTCACCGAGCGCCTGCGCCAGGTCTTGACAGTCGACGCTCGGCTCGCACTCAGTAAAGTCTCAGTGCCCATTCTTCTTATTCAGGCCCAGCAAGATCGGTTGGTTGGTCAATCCTGTCTCGACGACATTGAGAGAATCAAGCCGCAGATCAAAGTCGCACAAATCAGAGGGCCTCACCTCATCCTCCAACGAGAGCCGCAACGAACCGCGGACATTGTTGCAGAGTTCATGCACAGCCTGAAGAGTGTCTGACAACCGAAAACCGACAACTGACTGCTCGCTTCTAGTAGCATCCAAAGATGATCGCTGGCGTTTCGTGGGTCTGGTGGGTGGGGTTTCATGCGGTGGTGGCTGCGCTTTTGGTGGCCGACTCACGGCTCCCCGGCCATCGCAGCGAGACGCGGCATCCGCAGGCCTTTGCCTGGCTGGGAACCGGGACGTTTGTGCTTGTGGCTGCGGGCTTTGCGGGCTGGGTAGCCTTGACCCTGGGCGACCACGCGGCGCTGGAGTGGGTGGGCGGGTACGCCGTTGAGCTCTCACTCAGCGTGGACAATCTGTTCGTCTTTCTGGTCATTTTTCAGGGTTTCAAAATCAGTCCGCATCGCCAACACAACGCCCTGCTGTGGGGCGTGGCGGGCGCGGTGGTGCTGCGCGGGCTGTTTATCGCGGCGGGTGTCACGCTGATTGAACGGTTCGACTGGATTAACTGGATCTTCGGGCTATTCCTGCTGTACGCGGCATTTCGTCTGGTGCGGGGCGGTTCGGCGAAAGCGGCCATCCCTGGGTGGATTCGCAAGATGCAGCCGGCCACGGGGTCGCTCTTGCCGGTGATTCTGGCGGTTGAGTTCACAGACGTGCTCTTTGCGGTGGACTCGATTCCGGCGGTGCTGGCCATCAGCCACAATCCCTTTGTGGTGTACACGTCGAACATTGCGGCGGTGCTGGGGCTGCGCTCGCTTTACTTCGCTCTGGCCTCGTTGCTCGATCGATTCCGCTACCTGCACTACGGATTGGGTGCGCTTCTGGCTTTTGTAGCGCTGAAGATGCTGGGGGCGCGCTGGATCGAGGTGCCGATCACGCTCTCTCTGGCGGTGATGGGCGGGATTCTTGGCCTGTGTGCGGTGGTTTCCTGGCTGGCGCCGGGAAGGCTGGGACTGAGGGACCAGGAACTAAGGGACTGAGGGATTCGTTTCTCTGCATTCGAGTTTTGCACGCAATACAGCAGGTTAGCTTCCGCTGCGCGGAGACCGCAAGTTAGCAAGTTAGCGCGGCCCAGAGGCGGGTCAAGATACCGGTGCCTGTTCATCGTATCTGTAACTCGCCGCCCGAGCCAGCCGGCTCAGGGTGACAGAGGCTTTTATGGAGCCATTTGAGAGCGGTCCACTTTGGTTCTGGCTTGGGTCAGGGACTAAGGGCCTGCTTGGGCGCGATCGAGACTTGTGGTTTTCCACTCTCTCCTTCGGGTGGCACCGCGGCGCCAATCTCTGTGTTACTGCTTCGAAAGGAGAATTCCCTTGACGGCAAAGTCGGCTCCGTAGGCTGAGAGATGGCGTTGATCTGCGTAGAACATGTGGTCGCCTTCTCGATACAGGCATTGCGATCCAGATGGGCAAAAGGTTGGACTCGGATCGAATAGAAGCGCAGTGCCACCCGATTGATTAATAGCCTTCTTGAGCAGCGAGTTGGTTTGAGCGGTCAAATCGACGTCGGCCCGAGCATCCATGCCAGAATCCACGCCTTCGGGAGAGTTCATCCATTTTGCCATGGCGAGACGGGCTGGAATATATTTCGCCTTCGTTCTGTCGAGCGGATCGAAGTCAAAGCCAGGGACATCGGTGACGATAATGACCTGCTTTCCGGCCGATTGAAGGTTTTGAATGGTGTTCTTGAGAGACTCGACAAAGACTTGGGAATCCGGCCCGACCGCGACCGGACTTCTGGAATCGAGGACCAGTCGATTTGGAAACGCAGTATTCCAGTTACTTGTGAGAATCACAGTTTGAATATGTGAGTCACCTCGAAGGATATCGAGGACTCGACGATTGAAGGACGAGCACTCCTGCGCAGCCAAGGGAAAACCAGGAACCGCATTCGCCGCTCCGATCAGAGGGATGCAGTTTCCCTTTGCAAATTGCGCAAACCCATCGCCTTGATTCTGGGCGATCTTTCGCACGCCCGGAGCGAGCGCAGTCGAGTGACTATCTCCCCAAAGCGCGATGGAAGGCCGCGCGTTCGAAGGCAGATAACAGGAGGTGCCCTGGTTTGGTATCTGGTGCTTAACCAGGCATGGATTCAACTCGAGTTCCCCGGCCGTGCGCTCGATTCCATCGAGAACCGGATAACGAGAAGGCATCCCCTTCGTGAGCCATACGACAGCACACACAGAAAGCGCACAGAAACTTACCATGCCATAGCGCAGCAGAAGCGGCGCAGCGCTACGAGGGGAACGCCGGAATCGCTGCTCGATAAGGTAGTAAGAGGCCACGGCAAGAATAAATGAGATGGCCACGGCAAGAATCGTCGCACTCGCAGGAATTCGTTCCGGGGAAGCAATATGCAGGAAAGCGAACAGTGGCCAATGCCACAGGTACCAAGAGTATGAAATTCGCCCAATAAACACCATGGGAGGGGACGACAACACAAATCGGTTGAGAAGATTACCGGGCGTCGCAATGACCAGCACAGTGCCGAGAATTGTTGGGAGCAATGCCGGGCCAAGGTAAGTTATTTCAGGCTTAAACAAGAACAACGGGGCAGCAACAAGTATCCAGCCTGCAATGCCCATGGAATTCGGTATGGCCAGGCCTTTTCCGGCCGCTTTTGTTTCCAAAATTGCCAGAATAGACCCGGCGCCAAGCTCCCATCCGCGCGCCGGAAGCAGGTAGAAGCTCATCATCGGATTGCGATGGACCTCGAACCATGCAAACAGGAACGATAGAGTGCAGAGAAGTCCCACGGCGGGTATCAGCCAGTTTCGGCGCCGTGCCAGGATTGCAATCAACACAATCGGAACGAAGATATAGAACTGCTCTTCAACTCCGAGCGACCAGGTCATCAGGAGGGGGTTGAAACTGCTGGCGTGAGCGAAGTAGCCGTTGAAATGCCAAAACACAATGTTGGAAACAGAGAGGACAGTGGCTACAGCCGATCGTCCGAGTTCGGCGTTCTCCGCCGGCGACAGCAGGACGTATCCTCCGACCAGAGTGCAGGCAAGGACAACGTAGAGAGCAGGGAGAATTCTCTTTGCGCGGCGGCGGTAGAACTCCAGGAAGCTGAAACTCCCCTTAGTGGCCTCGGAGAAGATCTGACCGCCAATGAGGTAACCGGAGATGACGAAGAACATGTCCACTCCGGCGAATCCGCCCGAAAGCAGAGGGACGCCCGCATGAAAGAGAACGACACTCAAGATTGCAACCGCCCGCAACCCATCGATGTCTGCACGATAGCCTTTGGAATTTGGCCGTGCCCTCACATCGCTCACTAGGGAAATATCCTTTTATTGGAGTGTTAAAACGCAAAGGCAGAGCCGGGGGAAATCCCGGTAGTTTAGGGCGAGTATAGCTGACCGAATTCTGGTATGCAAGAAAGGCCCGTCCATGGCGTCCGCCCATGAGCATCTCTGGAAATCGTCTGAGACGTCGTAAACAGCAAGTTAGCTTCCGCTGCGCGGAGATCGCAAGTTAGCAAGTTAGCGCGTCCCGGAGTCAGGTCGAGAGACCGGCGCCTGCGAACTTACCACTTCTCGAAGACCACTTGGCCATCGCTCTTCAGAACCGAGTGCTTGCGGAAGTTCCGGTCGTCGCGGCGGGGGAAGTCGTTGCGGAAATGGGCGCCGCGGCTTTCTGTCCGGGCCAGGGCGGTTCGCAGAATGGCTTGGGCCACCCGGCTCATGGCTCGCGCTTCTGCCAGCCGACGGCTTGTTTTTCCCTGTTGCGTGAATGGAGCCAGATCTGCGGCGCACTGTGCTTGAGCGGCGAGGCCTTCGATCAGCGTGGATTCCTGGCGGAGCAGACCTGCCTTGGCCCACATGGATGCTTGCAGGCTGGCGATGAGGTCTTCAACCACTTTGTCCTCGGTGGTTGAAAGGGGTGCAATCGGTGGCTCAGGCTGGTCCGCAACAACCAGCGGCAACGCGTCGGCCAGCATGGCTTGCGCGGCGCGGCCGCCGAAGACCAGCCCTTCCAGCAGGGAGTTGGAAGCCAGTCGGTTGGCGCCGTGGACGCCGGTGCAGGCGGCCTCTCCAGCGGCATAGAGCCCGCGCAGCGTGGTGCGGCCGTCGAGGTCGGTCTTGATGCCGCCCATCATGTAATGAGCAGCGGGGCGCACCGGGATCAGGTCGCTGGCGATGTCCAGGCCATTCTTAGCCAGAAACGCGCCGATGCCCGGGAAACGGTGGTGCAGGTCGATGTTCTCGATGTGGCGCAGGTCGAGATATACCGGGCGTGGGCCGGCATCTTCGTCCAAGCCCTCGCGAGCGATGGCGCGGGCAACCACATCGCGGGGGGCCAGTTCGAGGCCCGGGTGGTAGCGCTCCATGAATCGCTCGCCGCGGTCGTTGCGCAGCCAGGCGCCCTCGCCGCGCAGGGCTTCAGACAGCAGAAATCGAGGCACGCCGGGTAGAGACAGGGCGGTGGGGTGGAACTGATAGAACTCCATGTCGGCGAGGTCTGCCCCTGCTTCAGAGGCCAAGGCAACGCCGTCTCCGGTGGCTACCGCGGGGTTGGTGGTGTCGGAGTAAACCTGACCCGCCCCTCCGGCTGCAATCAGCACTGCACGCGTGGAGATGCGCTGACTGGGCTGGTTGCCGGCGTAGGGAATGGCACCGGCGAGGTCGGCGGCGATCACACGGCCGTCGGCTACCACCAGGCCGGTGACCATGGTCCACTCGGCGAAGCGGATGCGTGGATGGGCGCGGGCAAAGGCCACCAGCGAACGGCTGATCTCCGCCCCGGTGGCGTCGCCGTTGGCGTGCAGGATGCGAGGGTGGGAGTGCGCGGCTTCGCGGGTGCGCAGCAGGTGGCCGGAGACGCTATCGCCCTCGCGGTCGAAGGCCGCGCCCCACTCGATCAACTCGGCCACGCGCAGCGGGCCTTCGGTCACCAAAGCTTGGGCGGCGGGGCGATGAACAAGGCCGTCGCCGGCGTTGACGGTGTCTTCCAGATGCAGCGCGACGTCCTCGTCGCCCTCCATGGCGACGGCGATGCCACCCTGCGCATAGTGGGTATTGGACTCGCTCAGCGACTCCTTGGTGACGACGAGAACGTCTCCGTGGTTTGCCAACTCGACGGCCGCGCGCAGCCCAGCCACGCCCGCGCCCATTACCAGAAAATCAACCTGAGACGGCTTTTCCATGAACGATTAGGCTACCACCGCAGGACCGGTCAGTGTCTTCAGTGACTGTGTCCGCAGCCTCATTTGATGGGATGAGACGGCTGCCCCGATGAGCCATGCCTTGCGCGCCTCTAAACCTGAAACATGGCCCTTCTCCGCAGCTCGTTTAGCTGCTGAGAATTGTTTTGGGATTCTTTCGGCTGCCGAATCGCAAAACAAGCCTTGTTCGAAGAGTGCTTACGACGCAACAGGGTTCGCTGGCCGCTGAACCCGATTTGCCATCCAAACGCCCACCAGCACAAGCACTCCTCCTGCGACCTGCAAGCGGCTCATGCGCTCGGCAAATATCGTGAGGGCCAGCAGTGCGGTGAGCGGCGCAGTTGCCAGCAGCGTCAGGGATACAACAGTCTGAAAGAACCGAATGGACCAAAGGGCCATGGCAGCGAACAACACGCGATAGAACGCCGAGGCAACCCCGGGCATATGGGTCCACCGCACAAAGATGGCTGACCACGAAATTGCGAGGATGCCGGCCGTGAGCGCCAGGTAAGCGAGTCTTCGATCTGCCTCCGGCATGAGCCATGATTACATACGCTTGGCGGGTAATGCGCCGGATTGAAACGCCTCCTGTTATACTTCTTCCACCTCTCACATAGGAAAAACATGCGGCATCTCGGAAGAATCTTCTTCAGTACTCTTCTGCTGGCTTGCGCGTCCGCGCGGATTCAGGCACAGCTTCAGACACCCACCGCCGAAGAACTCGAGATGACCTCCGACCCGAAGGCGCCGGGCGCTGCGGCTGTTTACCTCTTTATAGAGGAAAAGACCGACGACACCTATCATTTCCATTCGTACTATGCGCGCATCAAGGTGTTGACCGAAAAAGGGAAAGAGCTGGCCACTGTCAGCGTTCCTTACGAAAAGGGCCAGTTTGAGGTCAAGGCCATCGAGGGCCGCACCATCCACTCGGACGGCACCATTGTTCCGCTCAAGGCCAAGCCTGCGGACCTTATGGCCTATCGCGGCGGCGGGCACCAGTACAACCAGATGACTTTCAATCTCCCTAGCGTGGAAGTGGGCAGCATTCTGGAATACAGGCTGCAGATTCGCTATAGCGAAAGCGTCATCTCATCCCCGGCGTGGCTTGTCCAGCAGCCCTATTTCGTTCACAAGGCGCATTACCTCTTTGTTCCCATTTTCAACGATGGGGAAGGGGCCGAAGACAAGCACGGTCACAGCGCCGATCGGCTGATGTGGGCGACGCGGATACGATCGGGCGAGTTGGTGTCGCGCGACATGCTTCGCCGATACACTTTCGACATCAACGACGTTCCTCCGCTGCCGAGCGGGGACTTTCTGCCCCCGTTGAACACCATCCGCGAGAGCGTCCTATTCTTCTACACGAATGCCAACTCGGGTCCGGAATTCTGGAATCGCGAAGCCATGTACTGGGCCAAGGACGCGGAGCGTTTTACCGCGGCATCCAGCGCGATCAAGAAGGCCGCTTTAGATTTAGTGGCTCCAGGCGACAACGACGAAAGCAAGGCGCGGAAGATTTACGCGGCGGTGATGAAGATCGATTCGCGCGATTTCGCCCCTCTCTCGCACGACGGGGAAATGCCGAAAGCCAGCAAGGATGCGGGCGGCGTCTGGAAGCAACAGCGTGGAACCCGCGACGAGATTGCGCTCCTCTTCGTGGCACTCGCCCGGGCAGCAGGACTGAAGGCCTGGCCGATGCAGGTGGTCAACCGCGATCGTGCGGTGTTTGAGCCAACCTATCTCTCCACAGACCAGCTCGACGACTACATTGCCGTTCTGCAAATCGATGGAAAAGACATCTACCTGGACCCTGGCGAGAAAATGTGCGCCTTCGGCATCCTGCATTGGAAGCACGAGCTGGCCAAGGGGTTTCGGTTGAGCGGAAACGGCGCGGCTATCGAAGAAACTCCGGCCGGACCACCCAAGGCCGCCGGAATCCGGCGGAAAGCCGACGTCTCCGTCGATGACCATGGAGGGATAACAGGCACAGGGAGCATTGTGCTGAACGGGCAGGAGGCGCTGTATTGGCGCCAGCGAGCCTTGCTCGAAGACCAGAGCGAGCTCAAGAAGAGTTTTATCGAGTATGTGGAGTCAAGCTTGCCGGACGGCGTGAACGCGGAGCTGGAAGGGCTCGACGGGCAAACGGAATATGAGTCCGATCTCACCGCCCGCCTGAAGCTCTCTGGAGTCCTGGGCTCCTCCAGCGGGAAGCACCTCACTTTGCCAGGGGCGCTTTTTGAGGCGCGGGAAAAGCACCTGTTTGTCGAGCAGGAAGCTCGCGAGGTGCCTGTGGATCTTCACTATGCCACGATGGAGCAGGATGAAGTGACTTACCACCTTCCATCCGGCTTGGATCTGCTCAGTTTGCCAACGGACCCCAATCTCGAGTGGACGGAGCGCATCAAGATGTCGATTACTGCGGCACCCGCGGATGGAGCCGTTTCGGTAAAGCGAACATTTGTCCGCACCTCGGCATTGCTCGATCCATCGCTCTATAGCACTCTCCGTTACATTTACCAGCGAATTGCGACGGCGGACCAGCAACCGATTGTCCTGGGCCGGACACCTGAAGTGGCTGTCGATTGAAGAGCTCCTTCGGCGGACGCTATTTCTCAAGGCCGGAATCGCCGGAAACTTCTTGGAGTTGTATACTTCTGGACGTACGTCGAAGGGGGCCTGACCGATGCGGATGACCGTTCTCGCACTTTTCCTGTGTCCTTGTGCTCTGGCTTTGGGCCAATCCGCTGCGCCTGTTCTCAGAGTCCCAGTCAAGTCCCCGGTGAACTCGCAAGACAGTCCGTTCCTGTCCGAGTGCAAGAAGCTCTCGCAGGATTTCTTGAATCCGAAATTGGAGTCGCCGGGAACGGAACGCCGGCCGGGCGCGCCAGTTACCTGGGTGTGGGAAAAGGGTCAAGCTGAGTCGGGGAGGGTACCCCAAGCGCCGGTCGCGAGTTCCCTGATTCAATCCTTCAGTGTGGTGGCGGCAAACAGAGAACCCGGCCCCTATTCATCGCTGTTCCGGCCGCGGCCCGGCGCAAACCTGGAACCGATTCCGACTCAGTGGCCCGATGCGAAACTGGAAGCAATTCCAACCCAGTGGCCAAATCTGAAAAGGATGCTCATAGAAGCCCCGCTGGGCGCGCCGGCGATGTCGCAAGCACGTTGAAATAGTCCAAGGTGGCCCGTTGCGGCGGATTCCTACCTCAGGGGCTAAAAAGGCCGCGGAAAAAGCATTGTTTGGGGTCAAAAGCCCGGAAAGCGTCCCCCGGGGCTAAAGCCCCAGTCATTTTATCGGCATTATCGGCACGCGACCCCGACCCTGAGGGCCCCCGGTGCCCCGGTCGTGCCCTGACGCACCGAGCCTTCCCGAAGAGCTTTTCCGCAGCCTGTAAAGCCCATTGGTTTCATTTCCTTCGTGTGTCAGTCAGGGCTGAAGCCCTGACCTACCAGCCCTGACCTGCCAGCCCTGACCTGCCACAAGCTGTTCGGCCCGAACCGATCGTTTCCGGCCGATTTAGAGAACCTCCACCTTGTGCAGCAGAGCCACCACGCCGGAAGTAAATCCGCTGCTCTTCTCCAAAATGGGCGCGGTGCAGATTTCCACGTTGACGACGTTGTGGCGGCGGTCGAGAATCCCCGCAATGCCCTTGCTGGGCTGGTCGAGCACCAGGCTGTGGCAATACTTCGTGGTGGTTTCAGACAGATACGACACCAGTGGCAAAACGTCCTCGAACGCCTCGCCCAGCATCTCTCCGGGCAGGAAGCCGAACAGATGCTCCGCCGCGGCATTCACGGTGCGGACAAAGCCCAAAGCGTCGGTCACGATCACCGCATCTTGCAGCGATGCCAAGACACTTTGGAGCCATGCGTGTTCCCGCTGCGCTTCTTCCTGGGCGCGATGGCTTTCGGTCACGTCCACGCTCACCACGCGCATGCCGACTGCGCGATCGGCGCCGTCGCGGATGACGCTGCGATGCAACTCGTACGTGCGGAATTCTCCCGAGGTGGTGAGAATGGGCCGGCGCGCCACGGGCAGTTCCTGGGTCGACTCCAATGCTTGAAAGAATGCAGCGCGGCTGAGCTGCTGCTCGTCAGAGGGCATCAGGTCCCAGGCGTGCTTGCCGATCAGGTCGCCTGCATGGCTGGGGTGCAAGGAATGCGACAGCCTGTTGGCGCGGACAATCACTCCATGGGCGTTCATCTCGACGTAGGCTACGGGCAGTTCGTCGAGTATCCCCAATTCGGCGTCTTCCTGGGGGTACGGCAAGGCCTCTAATTCCTGGGTCATCGGGTTCACCAATTGGTTGTGCGCATGGCCGCGAGCTTGAACAGGTCGTCGGCGTTGCGAAGCCGGTTGATAGGAGTCAGGTCGAAGGTGATGGGAAGACGCAGCATGATGTTGCGTCCACCAATGGTGACGTTGGTTTCTCGATTGGCCGCGGCGATGCGCTGCAATTGGGCGTTGAGGATGACCTCGTTGACCCGGTTTTCCAGAATGGCCAGCAGCGACGAGTCGCTCCAGTGATAGATGGTGTCTTCGTTTTGCAGGCTCTCGGTCAGGAACGCCGAAACGGCCATCAGGCAGTCCTGCACCGCCTCCGGGCCGAAGCGCTGGCTGATCACCTCAAGGCAACTGAGCCGGAAGACGGCGATGAAGCCCTTGCCGCCGCGGTCCATGATCTTTTGCAAATGCTCCACGGCTGCGCCGCCGCCCAATAACCCGGATGCATTGTCGTTTTCAGTGGAGCGATCAGGCTCCTTGAAGAAAGAGGGCTTGGGCGCCTTGACCTTGGGGTCGGTAGGATGCAGAAACTCCTGCAGCAGCATTTTGAAGTCATGCACATCCTCCACCGTCCTCAGGTCGACAAGCTTCTCGGCCATGGGCGCAACTTGAGGCGATGTAGAGGGAATGCCCAGCGTCGACAACAGCTCCAGCAGGAGCTTTTCCACCAGGCCCCGCCAGGCGCTCAGCCGTTCGCGGGCTGCGCGTTCCGAGCCATCGCGATAATTCTCAAACTCGTGAATAATCACCCGGATCAGCGCCAGTTTGTCGGCATCCGGGAGCCGGTCAGGGAGTTGCAGGGAAAGCCGGCTCAGGTTGGAGCGAAACTCCTTGTAAGTAGCGACATCCACTTCGGGGACATTGCGAGCCGCCCCATCCACCAGCATGGACAGGTATCGCTCAGGGTTTGGGAGGGGGATTTCATTCTTGCCCGTCAATTCAATCCCCCCCCAGCTAGTCTTCAGGGCCATCGGAGATGCTCCTCAACGCATTCATCGGACAGAACGTGGCTTTGATCTGGGTTCGATCCGGGTTTCCCATCGATTTTCGCTTGCCGAATCGAAACCGATGCGTTGTTTTGAGCCCCGGGACACGTGGATCCATGCCGTAACCCTCATCCGTCGCGCAATTTGGCCGAATTGGCCCGTTCCTCCTGTACACTGGAGTGTTTACAGCCATGAAAAACAAACTCCCAATCGGAATCCTCGGTGCGACCGGAATGGTCGGCCAACGCTATATTCAGCTTCTCGAGAACCACCCGTGGTTCGAAGTCACCTGGCTGGCGGCCAGCGACCGCTCCAGCGGCAAAACCTACGGCGAAGCCGCCAAGTGGCGTCTCGATACGCCGTTGCCCGAGCGCATCGCCAAGATGACCGTGGCCGCGGCCGAGCCCGAGGGCGCTCCCAAAATCGTCTTTGCGTCGGTGGATGCCGCCATTGCCCGTGAGATGGAACCGCGCTTTGCCGCGGCCGGATGCGCGGTGTTGTCCAACTCCAGCGCTTTCCGCATGACTCCCAATGTGCCCCTGGTTATCCCCGAGATCAACGCCGAGCACCTGCATCTGATCGAGGAGCAGCCCTGGCGCCAGCAGTCGGGCGGCTACATGGTCACCAATCCAAACTGCTCCACCATCGGCCTGGTGATGGCGCTCAAGCCGCTTCAGGAGCGCTTCGGCATCGAGCAGATCTTCGTCACCACCATGCAGGCGGTTTCAGGCGCCGGCTATCCCGGCGTGCCCTCCATGGACATCCTGGGCAACGTTGTCCCGTTCATCGGCAGCGAAGAAGAGAAGATGGAAGAAGAGACTCTCAAGCTGTTGGGCACGCTCGAAGGCCACGGCGTCACGCCGCTGGCCGCGCGCATCACCGCTCATTGCAACCGGGTGGCGGTCGAAGACGGCCACACCGAGTGCGTCAGCTTGAAGCTGACCAAAAAGGCTACGCGCGAAGAGATCCTGGCTGCCTGGGCCGAGTTCAATCCCCTGGCCGGGCAGGAACTGCCCACCGCGCCCAATCCCCCGGTTTATTACGCGCCCCAGAACGATCGCCCCCAGCCGCGTCTCGACCGCAATCGCGGCAATGGCATGGCGGTGACTGTCGGACGGTTGCGTCCCTGCGGCTTGCTGGACTGGAAGTTCGTGGCTCTTTCCCACAACACCATCCGCGGCGCTGCCGGTGCTACTATCTTGAACGCCGAACTGCTGGCGAGTTTGGGCAAGCTCTGAGAGCTTTTAGCCATTAGCTCTTAGCTTTTAGCTGGAAAGCGGCAGAAAACCGGGAGCAGGGTGAACCGCTGGAATCTCCAGCAAACAGAGCTAAGAGCTAATAGCTGACAGCTTTTAGCTGTCTTTAGGAAGAATCAAATGAGTGTTGTAGTGATGAAGTTTGGCGGCACGTCGGTGGAAGACCCGGCGGCCATCGGCCGTACCGCGGCCATCGTCGCGGGACGTGTGGCCCAGGGCAAGCAACCGGTCGTCGTCGTCAGCGCGATGGCCAAGGTCACCGATCAGTTGCTGCGCGCCGCTGCAGCTTCTTCGGTAGGCGACCGCACCGGCGCGCTGGCCATCAGTTCGCGCCTCCGCTCGCGCCATCGCGACACCGCCGCGATGTTGGTCAAGAATCCGGCCGATATTGCTGCGCTGGTGGAATTCATCGATCAGAAATTCGACTCGCTCGACGAGGTGCTGCGCGGCCTGGCTGCCATTCTGGAACTCACCCCGCGCATCTCCGACCTCATTGTCAGCTTCGGCGAGCGCATCTCCAGCCGCATCGTCGCCGCCGCCTTCCGCGAAATGGGCATCGACTCCGCCCACGTGGACGCCCGCGAAGTCATCATTACCGACTCGCAATTCCAGAAGGCCGTGCCCCAGGACGCGCTGATTGAGAAGCGCGCGGAAGAGAAGCTGCGTCCTCTGACCAGCCAGAACAAGGTCCCGGTCATGGGCGGCTTCATCGCCTCCAACGAGGCCGGCATTACCACCACGCTGGGCCGCGGCGGCTCCGACTTCACCGGCGCCCTGGTAGGCGGGGCGCTCACCGCCGAGGCCATCGAGATCTGGACCGACGTCGACGGCATCATGACCGCCGACCCGCGCGTCTGCGCCGACGCCCTGCGCGTGAAAATCATCAGCTTTGAAGAGGCCGCCGAACTGGCTTACTTCGGCGCCAAGGTTCTGCACCCGGCTACCATTCTGCCTGCGGTCAAGAAGAACATCCCGGTGCTGGTGCTCAATAGCCGCAACGCCGGCTGCGAGGGCACGCGCATCATCTCGCTGGCCCCGCACTGCAAGAGCCCGTTCAAATCCATCGCCGTGAAAAAGAAGCTCAGCATCATCGACGTGGTGGCCAGCCGCATGTTGATGACGCACGGCTATATGAAAGAGATCTTCACCATCTTCGACAAGCATCAGTGTGCGGTCGACATGGTCTCAACCAGCGAAGTTTCCGTCTCGCTCACCGTGGACTCCAACGACAAGCTGCCCATCATCGCCGCCGACCTCAGCAAGCTGGCCGACGTGAAATACGAGGGCCGCAAGGCGCTGATCTGCATGGTGGGCGAAGACATTCGCGGGCAGAACGGCATGGCCGCGCAGGTGTTCAACGCCATCCGCCACATCAACGTAAGGATGATTTCGCAAGGCGCCAGCGAAATCAACATGAGCTTCATGATCGACGAGGACGATGCCGACGAGGCGGTGCGCTCGCTGCACGCAGCCTTCTTCCAGCAACCCGACCCGGCGATCTTCGACGTGGAAGCACGAAAGGCAGCTGTTAGCCGCTAGCTTTTAGCTATTAGCTATTAGCATTTAGGTATTAGCTTTTAGCTATTAGCTATTAGCTTTTAGCTAATGGCTAGTAGCTAGAAGCAAGGCTCCAAGCCGGTTCCCCATAGGCTGTTATCCTGAGCGAGGCACTTTTCAGCCGAGCCGCAGGATCTGTGGTTGTTCTTGAGCTAACAGCTAACAGCTAATAGCTAAAAGCTAAAAGCTAATAGCTAAAAGCTGAAAAGAGGTTTCGTCATGCTGATTCTTGTTTTAGGCAAAGGAAAGACCGGCAGCCTCGTCGCCCAGGTGGCGCGGGAACGCGGCCACGGCGTGCGCGCGCTCGACATCACGGAAAACGAACATGCCTCCGCGCTCACCGCGCCAGCCTTGGCCGGCGTCGACGTGGTCATCGACTTCACCGCCCCCGAGGCCGCCGTTGAAAACGTGCGCGCGGTGCTCGCCCTGGGTTGCCGCATCGTGGTCGGCACCACCGGCTGGTACGCGCACTTGGAAGAGTGGAAGGCCCTGGCTGCCAAGCGCGGCGGCGGGCTGCTCTACGGCACCAACTTTTCCATCGGCGTGCAGAAGCTCTTCCGCCTTACCGCGGAGTTGGCCAAGCTCGACGGCTACAGCTTCCACATTACCGAAACGCATCATGTGACCAAGCTCGATGCGCCTTCGGGCACGGCCATCACGCTGCAGCAGATCATCCAAGCCAATCAGCCCGGAGCGCAGGTGGAGATCACCTCGCACCGTGTCAGCGACGCCATGGGTGAGCACATTGTGGCCGCCACCGGCCCCGACGACTACCTGGAGTTGAAGCACGATGTGCGCAGCCGCCGCTGTTTAGCCATGGGCGCCGTCCGCGCCGCCGAGTGGCTGCACGGCAAGTCCGGCTCCTGGGATTTCCGCGATATCTTCGAGCACCTGCGGTGCGGCTAGCTGCCTTCGGCTGGCCCTCACCAATAAAAAGGTGCGGGGCGGGCTTTCTAGTTTACCTATACAAAGAGCCTGTCTTTCAGAGTGAAACGCTTTTCAGCCGAGTCGAAGGATCTTCGTACTTATAAGTCGTAGTCCCGCCGATGCGCGCCATACTTCGAGGTCCCTTGCAACCTTGCCAGGCTGGCCAACCGCTGTTCGCTTTCACGAAAGATAAGCGCCTGCAGTGCGGCATTCACCAGTTGGCGGTTCCCTTGTAATCCACTCAATGCTCGCGCGTGGGCAAGCAGAGAGTCCTCGATAGTAATTCTTGTACGCATTGATAACCCCAAACTGAGATGACTGTAGGCGTGTGCATGGGGGTACGCTGGCCAATCCGGCTCAACCGAGGCTATATAGAGGGAAGGCCGCAATAACGTGGCTGAGTGGCTTGGAGGCAGACTATAGCGATTCCAGAATTACTGTACCCAGGGAACCGCTGCTCTTAAGTCGACGCGACCCACAGGGAGTGGCAACCCTGCGTGATTTCAGACTGGGCATACCAATTCTGGAATCGCTCCAGCCGCCTGTGAATTCCGCAACATCTTTTTGATGCTGTAATCTTCTGCATCCCTAGTCGACTTTGAGAACGGAGTCTCTTTCGATGCCGTGGTGAACCTGGGAGAGTCCCTGCTGATCCATGGGCGCGACGACGCAGGATTTTCGTTCCAACTCCGGCGTGGACGGTTCGTTCAACGGCGCATCGAAGATCAGAATGACATCTTTCCCCATATCCAACATATTTCGTTCATCCGGCGAAAGTTGACAAACCTCGCTGGAACCAATGGTGTTGACCATGTAGGGTCCAGCGTTGCTGACTCCGGTATCTCCTTTCAGCAGCTTTTCAATGCGAAATACTCGGGTATCGGAAGATTGGCGATCTGCGCCTCCCTTAAGAACTGGCAGAATCTTCGCGACGGTCACATATTCCGCATCGCGGGCGGCCCTCCATAACGGAAGCTCCTTGGGATACTCATCACTTTCATCCTTCGTGATTCCGGCTTTGAACGACTTCCAAACGGATTCTGCGCCGGGCATCAGTTCGGCCGCGGTTCTGCAGTCCTTCCAGCGTGCAATGCAACCGAGGTTGAAATCGAAGAGTGATCGGACTGTCTCTTCGTCGGTGAACGGTGTGTACTGGGCGCGAGCTAAATGCCCCTGAAGGTCATCTTCCAGCAAAAGAGACATCTCCTGGCCTTCAACGGAATTGGGCTTCGTGAGGGAAAAGGAACTCCAGTGAAAAACCACTGGGGCGCATGTCGTGGCGACGAGAATCGCTGCATCCGGGAATGGCGCTGGCACTCTTTCCGGGTTGTAGCCCGTTGGGTAGAGAGCCGCGAGAACGCCAAATTCTTTCGACCTGATGAAGCCCCTCACCACCGAGAACCGTGCTTCCAGCACAACAAATCGCCCGCCTGCCCACGCATACGGTCTTATCAACCAATGGGGCAGTCGGGAATCTAATCCCGATTGTCCGCCCCACAGCACCGGGAAATGGTGATAGGCATGCGAAAAATCATCGATTGAGATCACATATTCGCAACTTCGCTCAGTGCAGTCGCCCTGATATTCGCCCCAAGCGCCCCACTGCGTCATCAGCCGCTGCGCGTCGGCCCAGGTGCTTTTGCCCATCTGAATGGCGCGGATGTCAGCCAGCAAGCGCTCTGCCCGCCAGCGGAGAATGTGCTGCTGAATCTGCACGAAGCCCGCGGCCGCGGCCAAGATCACCAGCACCGCGACCACACCAATCCGCAGCATTCTGAACCAAAGCGACCGGGAGATCATGGATAGGTAGACACCGCGCAGGCCGGCTTTGTTCCGCACCCTACGGCTTCACCATCTTCTCAATCACCTCGGCGCGCGTTTCCGTCCCCAGAATCTGCCGCACGCCTTCTTCCAGCAATTCATCGCGGCCGGCGCGAATGCCTTCGATGGTGGGAAGCACCTTGACGTCGGGCACAATGCCGATCTGCTGGGTCGGTCGGCCGTCCGGGTAGAAGACGCCGATGCCGCTGATCATGGTGTGCAGGCCGCCGGGCAGCGGAATCGTCGACACATTGCCGTCGGCGCCCGCGGTCTGGCTGCCAATCACCACGGCGCCCGGCGCAATGCGCAGGGCCATGGCCGTGTACTCGGCCTGACTCTGCGAAATCTCGTCCACCAGGATCACCACTTTGCCCGCATAGTGTGGCGCGGCGGGCTCAATCGACAAGGGTGCGGTCCAGTGAAATGCGCCGGGCGTTGCAAGGTCGCCGTTGGTGAATTTCACGAACTCGGTTGGGTGCTCGACAAGGTGCGAGCCCAGAGCGAATACCACGAACTCCGATGGATAGTTGCGGATATCGACGATAAGTCCCTTGGTCTTGGCGGCTAACTCCAGATAGTGGTCCAGATCGGCTATCTTCACTGAAGATAGCTTGAGATAGGCCACCTGATCGTTGAGCAATCGGAAAGTTTCGCCGGCCAGATCGTGCGCGAAAGGCGTGGGTGTCAACGCCGATGCGGGCAGCCGCTGCGTCTTGACCGAAATTGTCTCTGCCCCGCGACGAATGCCCACACTGACCGGCCCGCAAGTCCCGTTGGTCATGGAGCGACCGATATCGCGCAGGCGCGCGGCCTGGTTGGAGTCGGCATAATAGCGTTGCCAGCTATCAAGCAGTTTCTCCACCGGCTGACCGTCGAGGTCGGAGACCACATCGCCCAGCTTGAAACCGGCTGTTACGGCCGCGTCCGTTGAAGCAAAGCTCCACACCACGGGGCGATCTTCAATAAAGCGCAGGTTCACGGCCAGCCGGCAATCGCCCACCGGAGGACGTACCTGGATCGAACTCCACAGGTTGGCGTGGGTGTCGTGGACCAGCGCGATCAGCGCCATCGTCTCCCGTTGATAGTCATCCGCGGTCTTGGCCAGTGCAATGCGCGGCAACGCATCGCGCAGCGCGCCGTCCCAGTCTTCGCCGACAAGGTCACGGTAAGGCGCCCAATACTCGACCGTATTCCAGAAGCGGAACGCAGCCAGAATTTGAAAGCCAGCATCGGGCAGCTTGATCTTCGGATAACTCAACTCGCGATCGAAGGAGGGGTTTCCGACGCCGGGCATGAGCAAGACATAGAACTGGCTCGTGTGCCGGTTCATTTCGAGGTACATCAGAGCCAGGCTGAGGTCCTTGCCCAACAGGGTCCGATTATGAATCCACGCAACATCGGGACGCTTGGCGAGATTGCTCTCTTCGAGCTTGACGCAGGTGCGGCAGGGCTCCACGGGTCCCAGGCGCTCGATCCAGCCGACCAGCACAGCCTGGGCGGCGGCGCGGTCGGGCGCGGCCAGAATCGCAGGCAACTCGCGCAAGAGCTCATAGTCCCAATGCAGCTTTCCTTCGGTAACCTGGGGATGGTAATACTTCAAGAATCCCCACACCTTGCCGAGCAGCACAAGGTTATCCACTTGCGTTGGCGTCAGTGCGGCCAGGGTAACTCCGGAGGCCGAATCAAACCGGTGATCGCTGTCGAGCACGGTCTTGGCCAGTTCTGCCTTGGGCACATCGGCGATCGGCTTGCCATCGACCAGAAGCTCGAGGTTGGCGACCCAGGCCTTTCCGGTTCCTGACATCAGGGCGCCGACGACAACCTGCTGGGCGCCGGGATGCAACGGAAGCGTGATGGAGTATGCGGTCCAGCCGGTCGAGCCTTTCAACTTGCGCGCCTGCATGTTGTCGAACTCAACCGAGGCGCCTTCCTTGTCTTCACGCATCCACAGCCCGGCAAAGTCGGACACATCTTCGGTGCGCAGGAATCCTCGCCACTCCAGGGTGCTGCCGGCAAAGTCCACGGGGATGACTTTGGCGACGCTGGAGAAGGCGCCGGTGCTATCCGGCTTGCGCTCGAGGCGCACCGTGCGCTGCCCGCCGTGCTCCTCCTTGTCGTCCACCACGAACGTTCCCGCCGGGCCGCCGAACCAGCCTGCAGGAGCACTGCCGGCCGGGGACGCTTCAAAGCTGAAGACCGCGCTGGGTCTAACCAGGCTCTTTGCGGGTAAAGCGGTGTTTTGAGCAAAGACAGTGCAGCACAGCGTGGCGCCCATCAAGGGGGCCAGGACAAACCAAGGAGCGAGGCGCATCGGGCAACTCCAGATAGTGCGAAAGTGGTGCCAAAGCTTGGACGGAATGCGGTGCCAATGGTAGCCGATCGGGCGAATAAGGAACAAATGCAAATCGCGACGGTGACCATCGATTGCCTTCCATTTGGACGCCTTTGTTCAGCCGACAGCCCGCCGTTATACACTTTTCAGTGATGGAAACTACAGGTTGCGGTACAGCTATCGTTACGCCTTTCAAGGCGGATGGATCGATTGATGAAGCGGCGCTGCGGGCGCTGGTAAATTGGCAGATCAATTCCGGCATCGACTTTCTGGTGGCCTGCGGGTCCACCGGCGAAGCGGCCACGCTCGATGAAGAAGAATGGCTGTCGGTGGTGGCCATGGTGGCCGAAACCGCGGGCGGACGCGTTCCGGTGTGGGCGGGCTGCACCCACAACTGCACCAAGACGCTGCTGCGGCTGGCTAACCGGCTCAAACAGGTTCCCGGCATCGATGCCGTGCTTTCCGCGAATCCCTACTACAACAAGCCCTCGCAGGAAGGCCAGTTTCAGCATTTTCTGGCCCTGGCCCAGGCGGTTGACCCGCTGCCGGTGACCATCTACAACATTCCCGGCCGCACCGGCATTAACCTGGAACCGGCGACGGTGGCCAGGCTGGCTGGGGCTGCGGAGAACATCCAGGCCATCAAGGAATCCAGCGGCAAGCTGCCACAGATTGCCGAACTGGTGCACCTGCTGCCGCGCGGCTTCAAGATCTTCTCCGGCGACGACAATATGGCGCTCGCGTCGATCGGTGTCGGCGCCCATGGGCTCATCAGCGTGGCCGCCAACGAGATTCCCGGCGACATGGGCCGCATGGTCCGCTCGGCCCTCAACAACAACTGGGCTGAAGCGCGCGAACTGGAGCGCAAGTATGCCCGCCTGATCGATGCCAATTTCTTCGACTCCAACCCGGGGCCGGTGAAAGCCATACTGAGCCTGATGGGCCGCTGTACAGACCATGTGCGCCTGCCCCTGGTTCCCCCGCCTGCCGCCATTCGCGCCAAACTGGAGCGCGTGGTGGGCGAAGTCGGCCTGCTGAAGCACACCACGCCCCCGGGAGGCATCACGGACGTCTTTTAAACTATGCGTTGGCTGCACCTACGCAAACCTTGACCATCGGAAGCCCGGCCCCTCGATAGAGGCGCCGGGCTTTGCCGTTTCAGCGAGGTCAGACCAGCTATCCCTTTGGGAATCTTGGGCGCAAGATGATACCGCAAGCTAAGTACTACCAAATTGGCTTATAATCCTCCGCAGAAATTCAATCAGCTGCGAGATGCCCGTTCCCGACACCTGCAACTGGGGAGGCTACCATGTTGAAGCCGTTCTTAGTTCTTTCTGCCTTGGTCCTTTTTGAGATCGCCGCACCCACGCCCACCCCTATCCTGGCCGCGGGGCTTACGCCCCAAGACGCCGCCCCGGCGGCCTCCGCGCCTGCCTCCACCAACCCCGTCAAGCCGACTGCCGCTTCGCAGGAGAAGGCCAAGAAGATCTATGCCGTCGACTGCGCTCTGTGTCATGGAGACAAGGGGGATGGGAAGACCGATCTAGCCAAGGATATGCAACTGAATCTTGCCGACTGGACCGACCCCAAATCCCTTTCGGCCAAATCGGACCAGGAATTGTTCAACGCCATCCGCAATGGCAAGGGCGAGAAAATGCCGGCGGAAGATGTGAGCCGCGCCAAGAACGATGAGGTGTGGAACCTGGTGATCTTCCTTCGCAACATGTCGAAGGGACAACCCAGTGCCCCGCCCGCCGCACCCGCCGCCGCTCCGGCCGCTGCGACCAACTAGGCCCGCCTGGGTCGATAGGATTCCGGTCTGCGCTGCCGAGTTGAAAGCGACAGCGCAGCTTGCCGTAGACCTGTTCAGACACCTTGTGGCGCGGGTTTGGACTCGCACTGCCTGGGCTCGGCGACCCTGTCCCGCAGCAGCAGGAAGGGCCGTTCGACGCACAGATAGAGCGCTGAGGCCACGAACAGGCACGCGGTAACGTAGAGCCCCAGCCACTGCAGCCTCCCCGCCTGCGCCACTGGCGGAAAGTTCTCGTCGACCAGGTGGATGAGTTCCTTGTGGGTGAGATAGAGGCTGTAGGCCAGCGTGGCGATCAGCTTGGCTCCCGGCACCTTGAAGCGCAGGAGCCCGTTGTCGCTGAGCGCGGAAGCCACCAGCAAGCCGAGCCCCAGCGAGAGAATCGGAAAACCGACCACCGTCCCCCAGGCAGCCGCCCCGGTCGTGGATTGAAAGCGGTTCTGGAAGAGATACATGGCAAGGCCGGTGAGAGCCATCCCGAGGCCGGTGAGCATATGGCCGCGGCGCGCCATGGCGATCCACCACAGCGGGCGAAAGGTCTTCACCAGCGCCAGAGACACACCCGCCAGCAGGCCGTCGAAGTGGCTGTAGGTGGGATAGTAGATGCGCTCCATGTATTCCAGGCCGAAGGACTCGCCGGCGGCGTCCAGAGGGCGCAACGTATGAAACAGAACGAAGGCCCGGATCGCAATGCCCAGCAACACCAGGCCGCCCAGGACGGCAGCCGTCTTCGGCAACGACGGCTTGCGCATCGTCGCCAATGCGATCAGCGGCAGCACCAGATAGAACTGCTCCTCGATGCACAGCGACCACACGTGAGAGAAAGCCTGGTTGCGCTGGTAGTCCACGAAGAGGTTGAAGGTGAAAGTGAGAAACTGCCACAGCGCCGAAAGATGCCCCGGATCCTCGTTCCACACCGGAAGCAAATAGTAGAGCGCCAGCACCACCGCATAGGCCGGAAGCACGCGAAAGAGCCGGTTGCGGTAGAAGCTCGACAGACTGGGGCTCTGGCCTTTGGAGTAGGGCCTGAAGAGCTGCGAGCCGATCAGGTAGCCGCTGAGCACAAAAAACAGATCGACGCCCATCCAGCCCATGCGGGCGGCGGGAACAAGCGCCTCAGGCAGGGTTCCAGTCCCATTGAATGCAAAGCCGTGAAACACCTGGATGTGAAAAACGAGCACGGAGAGAATCGCCAGGCTGCGCAGGGTGTCGAGGCCGTGAACGCGTGGTGCCGTGTGAGTCAAGGAAAGAGGCCTCGGTGAGGATTCTCTCCATCGTAGAGCATCCTCAAAGGCCAGTCGCCGCCCCTTACCGCAAGTTATCCGTCACCGGCTCGGGATGAATCGTGACACGCTGCACTTCTGGGCACTCCAGCTTGAAGCGGTCTTCGAGAGCAGTAATCAGCTCATGCACCTTCATCATGCTTAGCTCGTCCGGCAGGGTGCAGTGACAGGAGACGGAGAGGTGGTCGCCCGAGCGGCCCACCATGATCTCGTGGACGTCCACAATCTCCCCGAATTGCCTGGCCGCAGCTCGCAGGGCGCGCTCGATCTTGCGGTCGATCTCCACCATCTCTTCCGGCTGCTCGATGGTGGCCGGTTCGCTCTCGATGTGGGTCAACACGGCGTCGAGTTCCGGCACTTCGCGCAGAATCTCCGCTTCCATGGTGGTGACAAAATCGTGCGCCTGCAGCAGGGGCAAGGTCTCGTCCAGTTCCAGATGCTGCTCCACGCGCAGACGGCCGTTGTGCGACTGCACGCTCAGTTCGTGCACGCTGACGTTGTTCCGCGCCGCCACGGCCCGCACGCGGTCGAAGATGCTCTCGGCGCGCGCCACGCGGGGCACGGTGTGGATCACCACGTCGGCGTCGGGCAGGGTGCGATGCACCGCGTCGGTGGCCGCCCGCACCAGTTCGCCAGTGTGCTCAAAGGTATAGCGGCGGGGCAGCGCCAGCGTCAGGTCGGCAAAGTAGTTGGCGCCGGCCTGGCGCACCCGCGCCTGTTCCACGGCCAGCACGCCGGGCACCTCGGCCACGTCGCCCATGATCTTGCGTCGCGTCTCGGCCGGAATCTCGTCCAGCAGCACGCCCACAGCCTCGTGGCCCAGACGCGCGGTCAGCCGCAGAATGAGGATCGAGACCACCATCGCCGCCAACGGGTCGGCATAGCGCAACGCGGCCACGCCAAAATACGAACCTGCCCAGGTGCACCCCAACCCCGCCAGCACCGCCAACGACGACCAGATATCCGAGGCAAAGTGGAAGGCATCGGTGGCCAGGGCGCTGGAGCCCGTCCGCTCGGCAACCTTGCGCAATTGCCGCGACCGCCAGAAGTCTACTGCGATGGAGGCAATCACCACCGCGATGGGCCAGACCGAGTTGCGCACCTCGACCGAGTGGTAGAGCATCCGCTGGATGGCTTCCCAGATGATCCAGCCGCTGGAGACAGCCATTAACAGCACTTCGCCGAAGGAGGAGAGGTTTTCTACCTTGCCGTGACCGTAGGTGTGGTCTTCGTCGGCCGGCTTGTCGCTCACCCGCACGCTGAAAAAGGTCAGCGTCGAACCCACCAGGTCCAGGCCCGAGTGAGCCGCATCCGACAGCACGCCCAGGGAACCGGACATGAGGCCCGCAGCCAGCTTGAGCAGCGTCATGGCCGCAGCCGCCAGCATGGAGTGCAGCGCCACCCGCCGCTTCTCGGCGGAAAAACCGGCCACGATTGCGGCCTGCGAACTGGAATTGGGGGGAGTCATCCGGTTCCTAGGCTACAGGCATTCGGGTCGCTGTGTACAACCCGGCGATGCCAAATGTGTAAGGCTGCCACGCGCACTGTTCGTAGCCTGTGGAGCGCATCAACTGCAGCATCTGCGGGGGTGGCGGGAAATTGCCCACCGACGCCGGCAAATAGTTGTAAGGCCCGTCTTTGCCGCAGATGGCCCGGCCGATAGCCGGCAACACGCGGCGAAAGTAGACCGCGTAAGCCTTGCCCATCAGGCCGCCCGGCTCGCTGAAATCCAGGATGCCCAACTGGCCCCCGGGCTTCAGCACTCTGTTAAATTCACGCAAACCCGCCTCGTAGTTGGCCAGATTGCGGAAGCCGAAGGCCGAGACGATCAGATCCAGCGATGCGGAACGCAAAGGTAGATGGAGCGCATCGGCCTCGACAGGTACTGCGTACGGTACTGCGTACGCCGGGCCGGGCGTGCGCCGGTTAGCGCCTGAGCCGTCTCGATAACTTAAGTTGAGAGCATGTTCGCCGAACTTGCGGGCTCCGCGGCTGAGCATTCCCCGGGCAAAGTCTGCTGCCAAGATGGGCCGGGAGCCGAGGGGCCGATGTTTCAGAAGCGCCATGGTCATGTCGCCGGTGCCGCAGCAGATATCCAGCACCGCCGCATTGGGGTCGGCGAGGATCGTCTTGAAGCGCCGCGCTGTCCGCCACCACCACAGCCGGTCCACATTGGCCGACAGAACGTGATTCAGCAGGTCATAGCGGGGCGCGATGGCGTCGAACATCTGCCGCACGGCTTCAGCCGCGCTCTTTTCGTCCTCCGCACCCTCTGGCCTTGCCCCTGTCGTCGTCATTCATTCCTCAAAGCCAAGCGCTACGGTTCCGGTGCTCAATCCGCAACAAAAGCCGGGTGCCCCAGGTCCCGCTTTTGAGACCTGGGAAACCACAAATCAACAGCGAACTCCGCTAACTTGCTAACTCGCTGACCTGCTGCCCAGCAGTCTTCTCGCCGGCCCGCGCCAGCATGTAGCTCACCGCCGCTTCCAACTCCGCCGGAGTTACATCTTCCACCACGCCAGCGTCGCCAATACCCACCGGCAGCACGAACCGCCGCACGCCGCCCACGTTCTTCTTGTCTCCGCCCGTGGCAGCCGCTACCTTGCCTACGCGCAGTTTCAACGGCGGCAGCGGTCCATAAAGATGAACGAGGCTCTCCAACCGCTCGCATTGGTGAGAGGAAATGGTGCCCCTCTGCTTGGCCAGGAACAGCGCTGCCACCATGCCCCAGCCCACGGCCTCGCCGTGGAGCAGAGTTTTGTACCCGGTGGCCTGCTCCAGGGCGTGGCCAACGGTGTGGCCCAGGTTCAGAATCATGCGCAAACCGTTCTCGCGCTCGTCCTGGTTCACGACGCCAGCTTTCATCCGGATGGAGGAGGCAATCACCTTCTCGAGCGCCTTGGGGTCGCGGCTCAGCACATCGTTCACGTGCTGCTCCATGAAGCGCACCAGGGTGCGGTCGCGGACGATGCCGGCCTTGACGCTCTCCATCAGACCCGAGCGCAGTTCCCGGTCGGGCAGCGTGCCCAGCACGGCGATATCGGCAAACACCGCTCGCGGGTGATGAAACGCCCCCACGAGGTTCTTGCCTTCGGGCAGGTTGACGCCTGTCTTGCCGCCCACGCTGGAATCCACCTGGGCCAGAAACGTGGTCGGCACCTGCACATAAGGGATGCCGCGCATGAAGACAGAGGCCACAAAGCCGCCCACATCGCCCACGATGCCGCCGCCAAAGGCAATCAGCAGCGAGCCGCGATCGCCGCCCGCCACCGCCATCTGGCGCAGAATCTTCTCTACGCTGGCCAAGGTCTTGTGGCCCTCGCCCGGGGGCAAAAAAAGCACCGTTGGCTCGTCCTGAAAGGACCGCTGCAGGTTATGGCCCCACAAGGCCCAGATGGGCGCGGAAGTGAGCACAAACACGCGCCGCGGCAACTTGCCCACCGCCCGCTCAATGCGCGGCGCCAGCGTCTCGACCAGCCCGCTGCCCGCCACCACGTCGTACTTCGCCGAAGGGGTCTCTACTCGTATCGTCTGCACGCTGCTTCCATCCTAAAGCACGCCCGGCAAGGCCTTGCCAAACACGCTACCCGGAGCCCCCAGGCAAGCTTTGCCTGCGCCTGCCCAACGGCATCGGCAAAACGCGAATTCCCCGGCAACTAATTCTTGCCTCCATCCACAAAGAGGGGTAAAGTGGTTTACCCATGTTTCCCCAGGAAGTCATGCTGGTTGTGATCGAGGCAGCCGCGGCGGGGGGCGCCTCCGCTCTGGCCGTCGGCAAGCTTCTTGACCGTTTCAACGCGACGAGAGGCCCGAAGCCGATTCGGAGGCCGGCGATGATCCTGGCGGCCGGCGCGGCATCGCTCGCCTTTCTGTATCAGACGGGCGATATGCTCAAGCAGCTCGACTCAAGCGAACTGATGCAGTTTCAGTCCAACCAGAAGGTGACCGAACTGAGCCAGTTGCTGGATCGGTCCAAGTCGGTAAACAAGGCTCTGGAGACGCAGAAGGACCAGTCGGATCGCCAGGAAGCCTTGTATGCGCGCAAGTTGTCTGAGGACGAGAAAAAGCTGGCAGCGGTCGAGTCGGCCTATCGAAATGAGCTGCGCGGTTACGATAGCGACGATGCGGGGCACTCGGGCACAAAGAAAAAGGCGAAGGGCAGTTCTGCCGACAAGACGAGCGAGTTGAGGAGGGATGTGGCGCGAGCCGAGGCGGAAGCCGCAGGCGCCGAGGCGCGGGCCAGGGAACTCGATGCTGCCATGGCGGAGATGCAGAAGGCCGTTCAGATTGACCCGTACGATATCCGGTTCCCAAAACAGGGGCTCGGCGGGTCGGAAGACAAAGCGCCGCCGCAAATGAAGGCGTTCCCCTGGCCCCCGCCGCAAGCCTCGGCCCGGCTTGAGATCCCATTGGCAATTCCCGGGAAGGCTACTTTAGGCGCCTTCGACGCCCGGTTGACCAAGGCCTTGAATGCGACCGGATACGCGGAGAGATCGTACTATTGGATCCCGGGCGGGTTCGCGGTGGCTACCCGCATGGAGCGGATCGACTCCTACGGCCGGCCCTGGCCTGTTCCGGATCGCTATTCGACGGGCTGGCCGGTGCACGGCACGTTTTCAATTCTCGAGTATTTTCAAATGCTCTTTACGGCTCCTCCGGGGCACTATCGTGTGGTCGTTTTTCTGGTCACCGCGGTGCCGTTTTCAACTGCTCCCACCACCGTAAAGCTCGATGACGCGAGGCAGTGGCTGCAATCGGGGTTGAGCCAACTGCCCGACCCTGTGGCCGCTGACCCGGCCTCGCGACAGACAAAATGCAATGCCTTAATTTATGAATTCGACCGCCCTTCCGCCGCTTCGGCAAGTCCCAATCTGCTGCTGCCGAGTTCCCTGGCGGCCGCCGATCACCTCACGGGGTCGGGTTTGTTGCATGCATTGAACCCATAACTTCGCTGCGGAGTAAGAAACCATGAACTTTGTCCCGCTTGAAAAGGCCCGCATGAAACTCGCCATTGTCTGGCTTGGCGGAGGAGCGGTCATTATCCTCATCCTGGTGCTGCAATCGTTGCTGCACCGCTATGTCGACCCGGTAAGCGGAGACCTGACCCAGGAGGCCTGGGGATGGCTCATGCCCACGATTCTGCCCACCCTGGGCATGATCGTCACTGTACTTGGCTACACCGCTCTCGACCCCAACGACTCGAAATCCATCGTTCGCCAGAGCTTTCTTACGCTGGCGCTGTCCCTGTCGGTCTTTTATGTTCTTCTGGTCCTGCTCACCATCCTGATTCAGCCCTTTGCCTCAAGAAACGCCTCCGACGCCATTGGGCTCATGCGCACCTCGAATCTCTGGCTGGGCCCGGTGCAAGGCCTGGTCGCATCGGCATTGGGCGTGTTGTTTGTGTCAAAGGAAAAGAAAGACCCCGCGCCGCCGACACCGGGAATCCCCGGCAAGCCGTGATGGCAGAAATGGTTCCGGCCGTGTTCGGGCCTCATTTCGGGGACATGCCGCCGTCCTGTTCATCGAATGCTGCGGCTCGCCGCGCTCAGCGCGTCTCCCCTATACTTGCTGCGAACCTGCGCTTGCTCACTCGGATGAATCCTGAGCAGCAAGCGCGGAGGCCCGCTTTGGTTTGAGCTGCCGCTTTGAGCCGTCAAGCAACGCGAGCAGGACGAGAGATCGATGACCATCCATGAAGACGGCTTGACCCGCAGGACATTTCTGGCCGGCGCCGGGGCGCTGGTTGCCTCCACCGTGGCTCAACCGGCCTGGGCGCCCGGCAGCGGTTCCTCGCTGGGCCATTGGTTCGACGACGGCTTCGGCCTGCCTGCTTATCGCTACACCGGACCCTTGCGGTTTCCCGACAGCCCCCGCTACGAGGGCGCGCCGATGCTTCCCGACGACCCGGTCTTCCTGCTCGGCAACTACCGGTTGACTCTGTTCACCCACGCCAGCGGGCTTTATCAACTGGTGAGCGGCGAGCGCGCCTGGGGACGCCTCAACCAGGGCGACAAGCCCTGGAGCGGCGCCAGTCAAGCCACGGTCGAGATAGGCGACAAAGTCTACAAGCTGATCGGGCTGGATGAGCCGGTGGCCATGGCCGCGGAGAAGTGCTTCGGTGTGGGCTTTGGCCGCTACCGCTACGCGCTTGGTACAGATGTCACGGTGGAGAGGCTGCTCTCGGTGCTGCCTTCCACCAAAACAGGCGACGGCGCGTCGGCGTTCCTTGTCCAAGTAAGGCTGCGCAACAACTCGGCTGCGCCGCGGACGATTCGCTACGCCGAATCCGTGTACGCGCGCTACCGGCAGCTTTTTGCAGACTGGTCGCCCGACCGCACGGAGGTGGCCTACCTGGCCAACGAGCCCATGCAGATGAGCCAAAACATGCTCCAGGTCGGCTTTACGGTGAAACCCAAGCGCCTGATGGACTTCCCGCCGGCCGGCCAGATGTCCCGCCTCGAACAGTTCCCGCCCAGCCTGTTTGTCAAATTGATTACGGACCATGTGCTGCCCTATGCCACGCAGGAAGGGCCGGGATTCTCTTCGATTGGCGCGCGCTTTGACACCACCTTACTGTCCGGCGAACAGCGCGAATTCGCCTTTGTGGTCGGCTATACCCGCGATGCAACAGCCCCTGCGATCGATGCGCTTGCCGCCAGGCTGCAACCGGTCCCTTCGATGGCAGACGCGCCGGGCTCGGCCTTCGGCGCCGAGTGGCAGAAAGTGCTGCCCGCGTTCGCCAACGAGAAGGACCCTGAGCTGCGCCGAGAGATGCGCTGGAATGCTGCCGTGCTGGAACAGATGGCCACATGGCGCGAGTATTACAACGAAACCGTCATTCCCCAGGGCACGGTCTACGACTATGTCTGGGGCATGATGGCCAGTAGCCGCGATTTGGCGCAGCAGGCGCTGCCCTTGTGCCACACCAACCCCGCGCTGGCGCGTTCTACCCTGCGCTTTCTGCTGAAGCGCATGGTGCCGGACGGCGAAATCAAGTTGAACGACTCGGGCTTTGGATGGTCGCCCAGCGGCGCCCAGCAAACCAGCGATCAGCAGCTTTATTTCTTCCTGCTGCTGGCCGAGTACCTGCGCGCTACCGGCGATGCCAAGGTGCTCAGCGACACCATCGAATACTACCCGCGCGACTGCTCCGGCAAAGACACGGGACTGGCGCACGTGCGGCAGGCCTTCCTCTATCTGCGCGACCGGGTGGGCGTGGGCGCTCACGGCATCGTGCGCCGCTGGAACTCCGACTGGAACGACATGTTTTTCTGGTGGCCGCAGGCGGGCGCCTACAACAATCTGTTCGAATCGGGCGAGAGCCACATGAACTCCGCCATGGCCATCGTGATTCTGGGCGACCTGGCCCAGGCAATCGACGCCGCTACCTTCCAGGGGCTGACGAGTTGACCGCGGCCATGCGCGAATTCCGAACGCAATTGAACCAAGCCTGGCTGCACGATCTCGGGGTGCGCGCCTTTCCGCGCCGGGCTTACACCGACTACAAAACGCCGCTGGGCGAGGACAACATGTGGCTCGAGCCGCAGGGCTATGCGTTGCTGATTCCGGAGTTCCCCAACGAGCGCAAGCACAAGCTCTTTGCCCAGGTGGAACAGCGCCTGCTGGCAGGTGAGCCCATGGGAGCACGGCAAATCGAGAGGCCCACCGCACAATCCAGCACGCCCGCAGGCGCGCGCGAAAACGGCGGCTTCTGGTATGCGCTGTACGGCCCGCTGGTGCTGGGTGTGGCGACCTTTAGCAAAGAGACGGCGGAAAGACTGCTGCGGCGCATGACCTTCGCCCAGTTCGCAAGCAAGTTTCCCGATTACTGGACCGGCCAGTGGAGCGCCTCGGATTCGCTCGACTCGTCGCTGCTGAAGACAAGCGGCTTATCTTCGAATTTGACCTGGTGCGCCCATGCGCATGCCTGGCCGCTCTATTGCTATTTGCGGCTGCGGGAGCGGAACGCGTAGACGCATGGCCCCGTCGGCTGGCTTTTCAACTTCCCTGCGCCTGGGAATAGAAATTCCGGTACAAATTGCGCACCGTGCCGTAGCATTCGCAGGCGGCTTTCTCCAAACCGGCCGGGTCGACAATATGGATCCGCCCGCGGCTGTACTGGATCAGGCCTCGCCGTTGCAGGGCTCCGGCAGCCGCAGTTACCGTGGTTCGCCGCGCACCCAGCATGTTGGCCAGAAACTCCTGCGTAAGGTAATAAATCTCGCTCTGAACCCGATCCCGTACCATCAGCAGCCAACGCGCCAACCGCTGTTCGGCCTCATGCAGGCGATTGCAGGCCGCGAGTTGGCCCAGAATAAAGCCCTGGCTCTGCACGCATTGCAGCACGGCACTGCGCAGGTCCGGCTGCTCGAGGAACTCCTTCTGCAGGTCCTTGAACGGCATGCGCAAAGCGGTCGCATCCATCTGGATGAAACAGCGGGTGGGGATCTTGGCCTGGCCGAGCAGATGAAAGCTCTCCACTAATCCTTCCCGGCCCCAGATGCCCACCTCGGCGCTGGCGCCGTTGGTCATGGAGCTGACGATCGAGGCGATCCCCGAGGTCATGAAGTGGGCGTATTTCGGGGTCTCGTCGGGCTCGTACAGCACCGTCCTGAGAGGCAGAGGAACAGGCTTCAGTCGCAATAGGAGTGAGGCTCTATAGGCAGGCGGGAGCGATGCCAACAGTAAGTTAGTAGCCGGTCCGGGCATGGTGTCGTCCTTCTCTCTCGATTTGCAAAGGACGCCGCCGATGGTTGAGCGCAAGTCTTGCGTTCTCTGTTGTGTAGATGACCGAGCACTCATCTTTGAGACGGATTATCTCATTGATAATTCGAATCTTATGTTCGGTAGCGGACATAAGGCCTTGAATTACTTCACAGGTAACCAGGTTCTGTTCTTATGTCCCGTAGCGGACAGAAGACGATCCTTCGGCTCAGCTATGCTTCCCGGGCCATCGGCGCATCAAAAGCTGTAGGTGCTCGACTTTTCCCCATACGAGGTCCGATGAATTCAAGCGCAAGCGTCCTGCTCGTGAGCCGGGATACTACCCTTCTCCATCTCCGCAAATCGATACTCGGAACTTACTTTCGAGTGGAGACAGCCAGCAGACTGTCGGAGGCGGAGTCGCAGATTGCCGATCAAGCCTTCGACCTGGTCGTGCTTTGTTTTACGCTCTCCAACGATGAGTATGGGCAGATCGGCGCGCTGGCCCGCGGCAAAGTGCCCGAGCCCGCGATCCTGACCCTCCACGCCCCAGGAAAACCCCGCAGGGCCAATACCGCCGGCGGCGTTGTTCTGGTGGAGAAAGGGCCTCTAACCCTTCTCAAAGCGTCCGCCGAGGTCCTTGGATTCGAACTCAAGGGCAGAAGGCGAGCGGTACTGAGTTAGGATTCGGCTTCTCGCTTGGCCAAAATAGACTGCCCTCTTGCGCATCTGGCAAAGGGCGAAGCTGGTTGGCTTCGCCCTTTGCTGTCCTCTTCGCCGCGACGTGTTACCGGTGTCCGCCACCGCCGCCGGCATGTCCGCCGCCACCTGCTGCATGGCCGCCACCGCCGCCACCGTGCATTTGACCACCGCCGCCGCCGTGAGCTTGACCGCCGCCGCCACCGCTGCTACGCGCAGGTGCTGCATGAGCAGCCGGTGCACTGGCATGTCCGCCGCCACCGCCGCCGCTGCGCATTGCCTGGCCTCCGGGCCGCGCCGAAGGTCCGCCGCCGCCGAAGCGGGCATTGGCCCGGTAGCCGCCGCCGCCATGGTAGCGCCCGCCGCCGTCGTCGCTGAAGCGGTGCTCGCCCCAGCCGTGGCTATAGCCCCAGCCACCCCATGGGCCCATGCCCAGGAAGATGCCGTTATAGAAGTACCCCGAGCCGTAATAGCCCATGGGCGCGCACTGATATGGCGCATATCCGTAATAGCCGTACGAACAGACGGGCTGAACGCCGATGGAGACGGAAATCTGAGCCTGTGCGGCCGGCGCAATCGCCAGTCCAGCAGCCAGGACGGTGGTGGAAAGAAGTGCTTTGAATGTGCGCATTGGTTGACCCCCTTGAGGTCGTTGCGGTTGCCGGGATGGCGTGGGATGCTTGGCTGCCGACAAGAACGGTCCAGCAACTGCAACCACCATAAGGACTCGGAATCCGCTTGAGTTGACCCTTCGAACGCCGGGGGCTCACGTCTATCTATCCCTACGATCCCCACTCTAGGCCCTCCAAAGTACCCCGTCTGAGCAATAGGGCCCACAATGCCGGCCCGCTCGGCCAGGCACGAATCGAGGTCGATCTTGCCTGCCGCTGAATCCTCTTACGGCCCATCGGTGCCTCTTGAAGATTCTCGCTTCCGCGCGTATATCTATTTGCATGAGCGCGACCAGCCAGGTAGAACGCCTTCGCCGCCAGTCGATAGCCACATCGGCTGCTTGCGCAGCATTGGCCGCTGTGCCCGGCCTGACCGTCAATCACGGCCACCGCATTCTGGGCTTGGTGTGCATCGGGGTTCAGGCCGTGTTGCTGGTCTTTTCTCTCCGCTTCTACTTCGAGTCCAAGCGCCTCGCCGCCTCCAAGCAGGTTTAGCCTCTTATTGCGCAGACGCCGCTCGCCGCGAAGCCGAGCGCCCGCCCTTGTCGCACACCCGGCTCTAATAACCGCCGCCTTGTTAGAGATCTGGGCCAGCCTTATTGCGATTTCTCTGCCCGAAATGCGGCACTCATGTGGCAGCCAAAACGGGCCCAAGCGACACATAATGGCTTATTGCGACTTCGATCGGCGTCCTTCCCGCAATTGGCGCATCGAATCCCCATGGAAGCGATCCAGGAACAACCGCAAAAGACTCAGTGGGATCGGGATTGGCGCTGCCGGCCCGGGTCGTGGCTATCATGGATGGTAGTGCTCTTAACCAGCAGCACCTTGGCAGCCTTGGGGGAGTTTTTGAATCGACGTTCGTTCCTGGGCATGGCGATTGCCTTCTTCGCTTCCGCGGCGATCCTGTTTGCCGGCGGCATCTGGGCCTTCCTGAAGCAAGCCAAGTTCGGCAGCCTTCCTGCGAATGCGCGCCTTCAGCGCATCGAGAGATCGCCGAACTTCCGCAATGGGCAGTTTCAGAATCAGATCCCCACGCCCATGATGACGGGCGATTCAAACAGCCTGAAAACCGTGGCGAAGTTTGTGTTCAACCGCAACAAGCGGCTCAAGCCAACGGGGCCGATTCCGTCGGTGCGGCGCGATTTGCGGAGTCTTGCACCCACGGAGAACGTACTGGTTTGGTTCGGCCATTCCTCCTACTTTCTACAAATCGACGGCAAGCGGATTCTGGTGGACCCGGTGCTCAGCGGCAGAGCCTCGCCCGTATCTTTCACAACCAAGGCCTTCGACGGGACAGACCCCTATACGGCCGCCGACATTCCGGATATCGACGTTCTTTTCATCACGCACGATCACTGGGATCACCTCGACTACGACACGGTGACGAAGATGCATCCACGCGTGAAGAGAGTGATCTGTGGACTCGGTGTGGGTGCGCATCTGGAGCGATGGGGTTACGCGAGCAGCGCGATTGACGAAGGCGATTGGGACGATAAGTTCGATCTCGGGGGCGGGTTCGTTGTGCACGTT
>Ga0181520_10001896_pt1 | contig 40970 bp, 39 predicted proteins | sample PEATcosm2014_Bin_29_FD_132451 | JGI IMG/M metagenome (GOLD analysis project Ga0181520, IMG submission 132451) | Peatland microbial communities from MTU Mesocosm Facility, Houghton, MI, USA - PEATcosm2014_Bin02_30_metaG | ecosystem: Environmental > Terrestrial > Soil > Wetlands > Peat | place... | reverse complement strand
TCTCCCGCGCCCGCACCGCCTTGGCAAGCTCGGACTTGAGCTTCCTCTCCTGCTGCTTCCAATTGATATTTGCCTGCGCCGCCTCGGCAGCTTGCTCGGCCAAGGCCTGACCAAGGGCATCGGCGATCGGAATGCTCGCACCACAGGCCGGGCAGGCGATGACGGGATTGGGCTTGTCGGGCCCGTTGAGGCGGGGTTGGGCTTTCGCGACTTTATTCATTTAACGCTCCTTGGGGTTAAAGTTGGTTGGTTGACGGCCTCAAGATCCGCCAACAATTGAGTGGGCTGGGTATTTAGTCGATGTAGTCCTTGGCGTCTGGTATCTCTCGAATAGAACATTGGCTTGCAAGCCCCACTTTATGAAATTATTTGGGTCTTACACCCAAAGCCAGAAACCAGATCCAATATTAATTAATCTCGATATTCCCCCGGTACCGCCGGGGGAATATCGGTTAAGGGAAGGCAATTCTCGGTCTCCCTTTATTCCGCACTTGAAGTGGTCTTCTGATTGGTACCCATTTGGTCATCGATTTGCTCCTTCACAGCGCCTGCTGCAGGACCAGTATTCAAAACCCCCAAAATGAATTTCACAGACACTCCCCTAAGAGGAAGGGAACCGCGCCCCTGTTGTGCAAGCGGTGATATTGACAGCCGGGTAATTGAGATCCGCCGGCTCACAGTTACCCACCCGGCCCCGACCCAGCGCCCACAAACACTCCATGGCTCCAGACCTGCTATGCGTGAGGTCAGACGTGCAATCCGGTCGTCGTTCAGACTTTCATTGCCCTGGAGTAGCGTGGATTTAGTCCCCTTGATCACCTGCCAGTCGTCGCCCTGGAGGTCACAGGTCCAATTCTTTCGGGTATCGTCGATCGCCTATTCAATGCATCTTTCGTCGAATATCTCGAACTGTCCCTGTGATTCGCTCTTGGAATAGGTCTCGTACCCGCCAGGGTTGGTCCTTGAAACCGCGCTCATGCTGGTTACGCCCAGGCTTAACATGTTGTCCCTGAAACACTGCGACTCTCGGGTCGAAAGGGAAATGCCCGCGAACTGCAGGTAGAGTCTCACGGTGAATATCATCTGCACCAGTTCCCTGGCCGTGAATAAAGTCCTAGCCAATTATCACCCGCTGGATCCGGCCCTCATGAATTGGCAGAACCGTGGCGCCCTCTCGATCCTGGGGACGATCGCCAGCATCGCTGAGGAGGACCGATGCACCTTCTTCCCGCACCATGGCCTGCAGTTCCGCTTCGAGCGCTTCGACTTTCCCCGGAGTTATGCGCGCAAAAGGCTCATCCAGCAGCAACAGCCTTGGCTTCGGCGCCAGGGCGCGCGCCATGGCAAGCCGCCAGCACTGCTCAAGGCTCAAATTGAGGACCCTTCGCTTGGCCAGCCGTTCCATCCCGATTCGTTCCAGCAGAGCAGCTACTCGGCGGGCGCGAACCGGCGGGGCCCATAGCGGCAGCGCCCTGGCGATGATCGCCTGGACGGTCTGATGGCGCGGCAGCAGGTCATCGTCGAACATTCCGCTCACGGAACGATCAAGCGTTTCGATGAGCCTGCTTCCATCCCGATGGAACCAGATCTTGCCATCGACGGCGATCAGGCCCTGGTCGGGGCGCTGGCTGCCCAGCAGAATGCGCAGGAGTGTGGTCTTCCCGCTGCCGGCAGGGCCCACTAGGTAGCTGATCCTTCCTCGCTTGAGGTTCACCTGGAAGGCGGCGTTGATGGGAGGGTTGTTGGGACGTTCCTTGAAGATTTGGGTTTGCATGAACATGGAAGATCCTGGGCGGTTCGATCGAGAAGGGGGTGGACTGCCCGGAAGCGCTTGCACCTTGCGTGCAACGGGTCCGGAGCCGGCTGCAGCGTCAGCTCCGTCGACAACAGCCGGCGGCCGGGATCAGCACGCTTCTCAATGACGAAATGCCCATGGATGGTTCTCCAAAGCCCTAGGAGATCGCGGCCAGCGCCCGGTCCAGGTCCTCGCACAGGTCCCGCGGATCCTCGAGCCCCGCGGAGAACCGGAAGATCCCGTCGCCGGCGAAGCTCCGGTAGGAAGCTTCCGCCTCGGGCCCGAGCGCGAACGAGGTTCTCAGCATGTCCTCGGTCGCCAGGTAGAACACCAGGCTCCGGTGGTGGCCCAGGGACACGGCATAGTGGATCACTTCCAGACGCTCGGCCAGAACTCGGGCCGCCGCCGGTCCATCCGCCACCTGGAAGGTGAGCATGCCGGAGAAGTTGTCCATCTGCCGGCGGGCCAGGGCGTGCTGCGGGTGGGAAGCCAGCCCGGGGTAGATGACCCGTTTCACCTTCGGATGCCCTTCCAGGAAGGCAGCCACGGCGGAGGCCCCCTCCTGATGCGCCTTCATGCGGATGGACAGGGTCGCGATCCCCCGCATGATCAGCCAGGCGTTGAACGGGCTGAGAATCCCCCCGGTCCGGATGGCGATTCCCTTCTTGATCTCCGCCAGCGCGGACCTGCCACCCAGGATCGCGCCGCCGATGGCGTCGCCATGCCCGCCCAGGTACTTGGTGAGGGAGTGCAGGACGAAATCCGCCCCCAGGCGCAGAGGCCGGGTGGCGACCGGGGTGGCGAAGGTGGAATCCACCGCGAACAGGGCCTTCGCCTCCCTGGCCAGCTTCCCCACGGCGAGGATATCGGTGAGCCGGATCAGGGGATTGGCGGGGCTCTCGGCATAGATGAGCCGGGTATTGCCGCGCAGCGCTGCGGCGACGTTGCGCGCGTCGGACATGTCCACCTTGGTGACTTCGATGCCGAGGCGGGGCAGGAAATCCTTGGAAAATTCGGCCGTCGCCGCGTAGGTCACATCGCTGATGATCAGATGGTCACCAGGTTTCAGCACGTGGAAGAACAGCGCGGTGATCGCCGCCATGCCGCTGCCGAAGGCGATGCAGGCCTCGGCCTCCTCGAGGGAGGCCAGCTTCCGCTCCAGCTGGTCGACGGTCGGGTTGCCCCAGCGGGTGTAGATGAAGGGCGTCGCCTCGCCGAAGTCCTCGGCGGAGAACGAGGCCCCCGGATCGGTCACGAACGTGGTCGACATGACGAGGTTCGGAGCGGAGGCTCCGGTGGCTGGATCCGGGGCTTCCCCCGCGTGGATCGCCCTCGTGTTGAACGCCAGCCTCCGGCTTTCCTGTGCCATGTTCGGCTCCTTTCGGTTCCTTCGGACTAAGGATAGGACTTCTGACGCCTGGCCAGGTAGGAGCGGCCGATCCGCTCCAGGAGGGGAGAGATCTTCCAGTCCGATGTCAGCACGCGGATGCCCCGGGCCTCGAGTTCTTTCAGGAACGCCGGCCCCACCTGCAGCGCCACGACCACTGAACAATCCTCGATCTGACGGAGGATCTCGGCCATCCGCCCCGGGTCGTGGCCGGGCCGGCCGGCGTCGGGCTCCGGACAGCGCTGGGCCAGGAGCGAGGCGCCGTCCGGGGAAGCCTCGAAGATGAAAAAACGCTCCACCCGCCCCAGGTGCTGGTCCACCCGGGTTCCGTCGGTGGTCGCCACCGCAACGCGCAAAGTTGTTCCGGTCATTGTCCCCTCCTAGCCGTGCGAAAAAGTTTCCACCGGTCTTCCAAGGGAGCCGTAGACTTCGCTGGAAAGATCGCTGACTCCCGGTATCCCCACCGCGTCCGCCCGGCAGTGCTGGCAATGGCGGAACACCGGAACGTGCACCTCCGCCGCAGTCCGCGCGGCGTGCAGGTCCGTGCAGGAGGGAACCGTGAGGTGGGCGAACTCGCCCTGGGGCAGGAGCGGGATCAGGTTGAACAGGGCGGCCCCGGCCTCGCGCACGGCCCTGGCCGTTTCCGCCACTTCATCCGCGTTGAGCTCCGGGATCAGCACCATGTTCACCTTCACCAGAAGGCCGGCGTCCGCCGCCGCGCGAATGCCGGCAAACTGGCGGCCGGTGAGCAGGCGCGCCCCATCCTCGCCGGTCAGTCGGTGGCCGGGCATTCCCACGGAAGCGACGATTCCGGCCACGGTGGCGGGCCGCACCGCGTTCACCGTCACGGTCACGGTGGCGACGCCGACGGCGAGGAGTTCGGGCAGGCGTGCCTCCAGCAGCAGGCCGTTCGTGCTCAGGCATTTGATCAGGCCGGGCTGGAGCTGGTGGACGAGCCGGAACGCCCGGATGGCATGGTCGGATGCCAGCGTATCGCCCGGGCCGGCGATCCCCACCACCGAGATCTCGGGGCACAGCTCCAGGGCCCTGGCCAGCACGCCCGGCACGTCCTCCACCTTCAAGATGCCGCGGGTCACGCCCGGGCGCTCCTCCACCCCGTTGAAGCTGCGCTGGCAGAACCGGCACTGGAGATTGCAGGCCGGCGAAACCGGGAGATGCAAGCGGCCCGCGCGCGTGCCCGGCCCGCCCCCGAGGCAAGGATGCCGCTTCACCAGATGCGAGAAATCCGGAACCCGCTCGTTCATTGCAGGGCGCTCCTCAGGTCTTCCAGAAGCTCGTCGCCATCCTCCAGTCCGACCGAGAGCCGGATGAGGTTGGGGGTGATGCCGAGCCGCCCCTTCACTTCGGGCGGGACACTGCCGTGGGTCATCTCGTAGGGCAGGCAAACGAGGGATTCCACCCCACCGAGGCTCTCTCCCACCGTGAAGAGCCGGAGCCGGGAAAAGAAACGCGCCAGGGCCTCGGCGTCGCCCCGCAGCTCGAAGGTGACCACGCCGCTCTGGCCGCGCATCTGGCGCAGCGAGAGCGCGTGGCCCGGGTGTTCCGGCAGGCCGGGAAACAGCACCCGGCCCACCCTGGGATGGCCGACCAGGCCCTGCGCAACCTTGTAGGCGTTCTCCTCGTGCCGCTTCATGCGGACGCCGAGGGTCTTGATGCCGCGCTGGACCAGGTAGCAGTCGAAGGGCGAGGGCACAGCCCCTTCGGCGTTCTGGTAGAAACCGATGTCGGCGTCCAGTCCGGCATTGCCGGTGATCACCGCGCCGCCCACCACGTCGGAGTGGCCGCCCAGATATTTAGTCGTGCTGTGCACCACCAGGTCCGCCCCGAGGTCGAGGGGGTTCTGGAAATAAGGGCTGGCGAAGGTGTTGTCCACCACCAGCAGGGCATTGGCCTTCGCTTCGGCGATCCGGGCGATATCCACGATGTCCAGCAGGGGATTGGAGGGCGTCTCGAGCCAGATCATCCGCACCGCGGGGGTCAGCGCCTCGAGGAGGTCCTTGGTCCCGTGGCCCTCCACCAGGGTGAAGCGCACGCCGAACTTGCCGAACACCTTGGTGAAGAGGCGATAGGTCCCGCCGTAGATGTTGCTGGAGGAGACCACCTGGTCACCGGCCGCGAGGGTGCTGAGCACGGCGGTCTCCGCGGCCAGGCCCGAGGCAAAGGCGCGGGCGTGGGTGCCGTTCTCGATGGCCGCCAGGGTGGCTTCGAGCGACTGCCGCGAAGGGTTGCCGGAGCGGGCATACTCGTAGCCCGAACGCAGCCCGCCGATGCCGTCCTGCTTGAAGGTGGTGCTCACGTTAATGGCCACGTTCACCGCCCCGGTGACCGGGTCCGGCTCCTGCCCCGCGTGGATCAGCCTGGTATCGAGCTTCATCAATCCCTCCTGAGTCGAACCCGGCGCTCACCGGTAGGTGGCGAGCACCTGGCCGTAGATGTCTTCGATCAGCCGAAGCCCGCCCCGAAAGCCGAGGTAGCCGGTGGTGAGCACCAGGCGGTACGGGGAGGGCGCGCTGGCGGAAAGGAAATCCAGGCCCCGTTCCTGGGCCAGGTGCTTGTCCCAGCCGCTGCCGATCAGCAGGCCCCGCCCCGGGTGCTGGAGCCCGCGGATGACCTCCTGGGCTTTCCCGGCATCGGGGTCGAAGGTCAGCGGAATGGTGCGCTTGCTCGAGGTCGTCGCCAGCTCGGCGCGGATTCCCGCCTGAAAGGCCTCCGGCGTGTTGTCCACGATGAACTGCTCCCGGGGGATGATCCCCACTTCGTGGAGCAGGAACTTCGCCATGCCGACCACGTAGGAGGCGTCATGGATTACGTGGACATAGCCCGGCAGGCCGTAGCGGAACTCCAGGAGGAAGGTGGCGAGGTTGTCGATCTCCTCGTAGAAGCCCTGCTCCTCGCGGGCGATGAAGGCTTCCACCCGGGCCTGGTCGAGCCCGGCGAATCCGGCGAGCCCGCGCAGGAACCGGGCGGTCTCGTTGCCGCCGATGGGGATGTGCGGGAACTGATAGAAGCGCTGGCCGTACTTCGCCTCGAGGTGTTCCACGATTTCGAGCCCGTACCAGGGCGAGACGAGGATATTGAAGGCGGCCTCCGGAATGGTCTTCCACTCCTCGACCCCGCCCGAATCCGGGCCGAACAGGATGTTCACCTGCAGGCCGACCGCTTCGAGGATGCGCTTGAGTTCGGCCAGGTTGCCCTTCCAGAAGGGATCCTGGTACGGCAGCGAGGCGAAGACGTTCACCAGCCGGGGGTTACTGGTCCGGCCCCGGGCAAAGTGGTCCACGTACTGATCGATGATCGCCTGCACGACGCTGGAATGGCTGACGTAGTTGTTGCACTTGAAGCCGGGGGTTTCCACGTGGACGATGGGCCGGCCCTGGTCCTGGAACGCCTTGACCACCCGCCCGACGTCGTCGCCGACGATGCCGGCCGTGCATCCCGTGAGCACCACCTGGAGGTCGGAATCGAGCACCTGGCTTGCGCCCAGGATGACCTTGCGCAGCTTCTCCTCGCCGCCGAAAACCACCTCGTTCTCCCCCGAGTTGGTGCAGGGGGCGGTGCTGCCGCCCGCGTAGCCCTTGGCCCGTTCGAAGAAGCCGGAGACCATCGTGCCGCAGCCCGGACCCGAGTGCAGGATCGGGATGGCCCGCTTGATGGCCGTCACGGTCTGCATGGCCCCGATGGCGCAGGTGTATCGCTCCTGCTCAATGATTCCCGACATGGGCCTTTCCTTCCAGGAAGAGGTAGGGGTCCTGCTTGAGCCACCAGTCGGTGTAGGGATTGATGGCGTGACGAGCCAGGTTCTTCACGAATTCGTCATTCTCCAAGGTCTCCAGGAGGCGTTCTCCGTAGTTGACTAGGCCCTGGTAGCCCATGCCGAAATGCTCATCGCCGATCAGCAGCGACGGGATGCCCAGCTTGGCGCCCCAGAGGGTCATGCCGCCGTGCCGGGCCAGCAGGACATCCGGGCGCTGGCGCACCAGGAGGTTCACCAGCTCGAACTCCTGCTTGTTGCAGACGTTGTATTTGGGGATGTCGCCATGGTCCTGCACCACGGCCTCCAGGCTGTCGGCAGCTCCGGCGTTGTCGTAGACGGGGTCGTGATGGAACACGGCGGCGCCGGTCACCCGCATGCCCAGCTCCCTCAGGATGGCCACCAGAGCGTGGCCATGGGCGGCGCCCGCGGTGACGTAGGCGCTCTTGCCGGCCAGCTGGGAACGGAGTTCGGCGATGCGCGGCAGGTGCTCCGCCTTTTCTTCCTGGAGCAGCGTCTCCACCTCCGCCTGCCGGCCGGTGAGCGCGCCCAGTTCGCGCCACCAGCGGTCCGTGGCCCTGATGCCGTAGGGGGGCGGGGCCTTGATCTCCGGGACTCCGTGCACCTGTTCCAGGGCGGCGCCCAGGTATGAGCCCAGGGTGGGGCAGATCTGGATGGTTACCACTGCTTCCGAGGACTGGGCGATGCCCGCCACGGTCGCGTAGGGGGTGATGTAGTTGGGCCGGAGCCCGATCCGGCCCAGCAGGCCGGAAAAGATGTCGGTGCCCCAGAAGTTGATGACGTTCACCAGGTCAGGCTGCTTCCGGGTGGCCGGCTTGATGAGCTTGCGGGCGATGCCGTGGTAGCCGGCGTCGAAGCCCGAAGTCCAGATCCTGGAACGGAAGCCTTCGCAGAAGATGGCCACCACGGGCACGCCGAGTTCGGCTTCCGCTTCCGCGGCCACGCCTTCCACATCGTCGCCGATGATGCCGGAGGCGCAGGTGGTGATGATGAAGATGGCCTTGGCCGCGGTGCGCTGGTGCACCTCGCGGATGCCGTCCGCCAGTTTCTGGTTGCCGCCGAAGACCGTGTCCCGCTCTTCCAGGTTGGTGCTGAAGATTCTGCGCTGGGTGGGGTGCTCCAGGCCGCGGTGGACGCCGTTCACCCGGTAGGTGAAGGCGTATTCGTGCAGGCAGCCGCTGCAGCCCACCGGCCCGTGGCTGATCACGGCGGCATCCTGGATCAGGATCACGGTGCAGGCGGCGTTGCTGGTGGAGCAGCCCAGGCACTGGCTGAAGGAGCGGTTTCTCTCCCCCAGCGAGCCGCGCTGGGAGCAGCCCACCAGTTCGGAGGCGCTGCCTTCGAACCCGGTGATGGATCCGAGCCGGTTTTCCCGGACTTCTACCGATGGGCTGCGCAGGTCGATGATGCTCATGACGGTGGTTTCCTGGAAGAAGCGGCCCCCGGGGAGGTCAACCCCGGGGGCCGGTGGACTACTTGAAAGCCGGGACGACAGCCACGCCGTACTTCTGCTTGAGGAAGTCCTTGACGTCCTTGCTCTGGAGCACGGCCACCAGCTTCTTGATCTCAGGCCGGGACTCGTCGCCCTTGCGCACCACGATGTCGTTGGCATACGGGGAATCCGAGCCTTCGCGGAAGAGGGCGGTGTTGGGGTCGATCTTGGCCTCCAGGATGATGTTGGTGTTGATCACCGCGCCGTCCAGATCGGGCAGCGAGCGGGGCAGCTGGTAGGCGTCCACTTCAATGAACTTGAAATTCTTTGGGTTTTCCGCGATGTCCACCGGGGTGGCCGAGAAGGTGGTGATTCCGGGCTTCAGCTTGATTAGCCCCTGGGACTGGAGCAGCACCAGCGCGCGGTATTCGTTGGAAGGGTTGTTCGGAATGCCGATGGTGGCGCCGGCCTTCAACTGGCCCTTGGACTTGATCTTGGTGGAATAGAACCCGATGGGCTCCACGTGGATCGCACCGGCCACGGCGAAGCTGTAGCCCTTTTCCCGGGACACGGCATTGAGGTAGGGAACGTGCTGAAAATAATTGGCATCAATTGACTTGTCAGCCAAGGCCGGGTTGAGCTGGGCCTCGTCGTCGAGCACGATCACCTGCAGATCCACGCCCTGCTGCTTCAGCTTGGGCTTGATGAAATCCAGGATCTCGGAATGGGGAATCAGGGCGGCCCCCACTTTGAGGGTGGCGGCCTGGGCCGGAGTGGAGGCGAGGAGGCCGGCGAATACGCCGATCAGGGTGATGGCGCCGGCGACGAGGGTCTTCTTGGGAAGGAGGGTCATTGGAAGTTCCTTTTGGGTTTGGATGGTTGGGGTGGTGGGGGGTGGGCCGGGCGTCGGGTCAGGGTCGACAGGGCTCGTTCATTGGACTGCCTCCTTTTCGATGACTGCGGCCATCAGTGCCAGGGCCGCGTGATCCGCGGCGACAGCGGAGTCGCCCGTGAACAGTTGGACGGTCATCCCCGCCTCCTCGAGCGCGGTCCGGCCACAGGGGCCGATGGCGGAGACCACCACCACCGAGCAGTCGCCGATGGCCGCCAGCACCTGGTCGATGCTGTCGTCGCCCGGGCTTCTCAGGCCGCAGAAGGGGCTGGTGGTCCGCTGCTCCAGGAACCGCCCGTCCCGGTAGACCCGGAACGCCTCGGCGTGCCCAAAGTGCCCGGTCTCAAGGCTGCCAGGCTGCAAAGCCACTGCGATGGTCGCGTTCATGAAGGTCGTCCTGATGGAGGGGATGGTTATGCGCAGCAACACCAAGGCCGGATCGATCGGTTCTGCGATCGGTCCGGCCTTGGGGAAAGACGGGAGAAGCTTGTCGCAGGACCTAGGGGGTGGCGCCGCGACAGCAACAGGTCATGACCTCGGTCATCCCTGTCTGTGTGGCGGCCCTGGTCATGGAAAGCGCTCCATCGTCGGTGCTGAGATATTTCTTACTAAATCTACCAACAAAGTAATTGATCTTCAACCACGAGTAGACACCAAGCTTCCTGTTTGTGTCAACGACTTTCTTGAGTGGGCGTTTCTCCACGGCCGGGCGGCCGGCCAGCATCTTCGGCCGCCCGGCTCAGGTCATCCACCGTGCGGGTGCTCTCCCGGATGGTGGCGGCCATCTATTCGGTGGCTGCGGCGTAATGTTCGGCGATGGTTGAGGACGGGTGCCTTCTCCCGGGCCAGGATGATCACCGCTCCGGCGATGAGCACGCCGCCCAGCACCCGCAGCGGGGTGATGGTCTCGCCGAGCACCGCCCCCCCCAGCAGCACCGCGCACAGAGGCTCCACGGTGGCGAGCACCGAGGCGCGCACCGGGCCGACCCGTTTCAGCCCGGCGAAGAAACAGAGCATCGCGAGCACCGTGCAGACCACCGCGATGCCCGCCACCGCCAGAGCGCCCGTTCCGGTGGCGGGTGGATGGAAGCCCCTCGCCGCCACCAGCCCCAGGTAGACCAGGGCGCTGATGCCGGTGATCACCGCGGTGGCCCCCAGGGGGCTGACCTCCGCCGGCAGCGAGCTCCCGGCCATGATGTAGACCGCATAGGCCAGGGCAGCCATCAGGCCGAAGGCGATCCCCAGGACATTGCCGCCGCCGACCCCGCCGATGATGAGCACGGTTCCGGTCAGGGACATGGCCACGCAGGCGATCTGCCTGCTACTGAGGGGCCGCTTCAGCACCAGGCGCGAAAGCAGCGCCACCAGGGCCGGATAGGTGTAGAGCAGCAGCGCCGCCAGCCCCGCCGAAACGTGGGCCAGGGCCGTGAAGTAGCAGAATGCCTGCCCGGCCCCGAGCGCCCCCATGAGCATCAGCAAGGCCAGACCCCTGCCCCTTGGCAGCGCGAACCGCCGGCTCGACAGCATGCCGCACAGCAGGACCGTGGCGGCGGCGAAGCGCAGCAGCAGCAGGCTCGGGACATCCATCCCGGAACCGTAGGCCAGCCGGGCGAAAATGCCCATGCTGCCATAACAGATGGCGGACAACAGCGCGAAGAACGTGCCGGACGCCTGGAACCGGCGTGCCCGGGGCCTGACCTCCGCCACGGCCTGGCCCGGCTTCAAGAGGCCCGCTTCCGGCCGCGGATCGCCCGGAGCAGCCGCGGCGGCGTGGCCGGAATGGTCCGGATCCGCACGCCGATGGCCCGGGACACGGCGTTGATGATCGCCGGCGCGGTGGGCAGGAGCGCCGCCTCCCCCAGGCCCTTGGCCCCGAGCGGACCGTAGCGGCTGGGCACCTCGATCAGCTTGACCTCGATCTCCGGCATGGCTCCGACCATGGGCAGGAGGTAGTCGGTCAGGCCGGTGCTCCGGCCGGGCAGGTACTGCTCCGAAAGGGCCGCGCCCACCCCCATCAGCACCGCCCCCTGGACCTGGCCGACCGCGTTGGGTGGATTGATCGCCCGGCCGACGTCGTGAGCGGCGACCACCCGGGTGACCCGCACCTGCCCGGTCTCCAGGTCCACGATCACCTGGGCCAGCTGCGCCCCGGTGGTGAAGCACGGGATGTATTCCGGCCGCGATCCGTCCGGGAACTGGGGCGACAGATCGAACACGCCCTGGACCTTGCGCGGGCGGCCCAGCTGCTCGAACCGGCCGGCGATGACCGGCAGCGGGATCGCCCGGTCCGGTGCCCGTCTGGACACGACCCGGTCCCGCTCAAGGAGCAGTTCCCCGGCCGGCGCGTCCAGCAGGATGGCGGCCACGGCCAGGATCTCCCGCTTCAGGTTGCGCGCGGCCAGGGTCACGGAGCCGCCGATGAAATAGGTCGCCCTGGAGGCGCCCTGGATGCCGCTGTCCGGGGTCGTGGCGGTGTCCGCGTTGACCAGGTGCACCGCCTCCCGCGGCACCCCCAAAGCCTCCGCCGCCAGCTGCACCATGACCGTGCTGATGCCCTGGCCATAGTCCGGAGCCGAACAGTAGATGACCAGGCGGCCGTCCAGCTCCAGTTCGGCCTGGGTCTCGACCCGCAGCGATCCGGATTTGCCGAACCGGTACCACATCCCCGCCAGGCCCACGCCCATGCGCGTGCCACCGGCGCTGACGGCATTGAAGGCGTCGGCCTCGCGCCGGAATTCCTCGTGCCGGGAACGGAGCGCCTCCAGGACTTCCAGGTAGCCCAGGGTCTCGGCCACCGGGTAGCCCAGGAAGCTGATGGAATCCTGGTGCAGGCGGTTGCGCAGACGGAAATCGATCGGATCCAGCTCCAGCCCCTGGCACAGCTCGTCCAGCGCGCATTCGCTGGCGAAGGTCGCCTGGGGCGAACCGAAGCCCCGGAACTGGCCGCACTTGGCGGCGTTGGTGTAGACCGACTGGGCGTAGGCGTCCACCGCCTGCCACCGATAGGGGCCTCCGCTGGCGGTCACCGCGTAGTTGGGGATCCAGATGCCGGCGCTGTCGTAGGCGCCGGTGTTGGCGTTGATCCGGACCCGGATGCCGGTGAGCTGTCCATCGGCGGTCGCGCCGATGCGCAGCTTGACGTCATAGGGATGCCGCTTGGGGGTGGCGTCGAAGGTCTCCCGGCGGGAGTAGGCCAGGCGGACCGGCCGCCGCACCAGGAAGGCCATCAGCCCCACCGCCACCAGCGACCAGGGATCCTGGCGGTCGCCGAAGGATCCGCCGGTGGGCGGCATGATGACCCGCACCCGGTCCGGGTCCAGCCCCAGGGTCCGGGCGATGTAGCCCTGCTGCCAATGCGGCTCGTGGGTGCCGCCCAACACCGTCACCCGGCCCTGGTCGTCCAGGTAGCCCAGCTGGGTGTTGCGCTCCAGGGTCGCGTGTTCCTGGAACGAGGTGTGGTAGGCGGCCCCCAGGATCAGATGCGAGCCGGCGAAGGCTGCCTTCAGGTCGCCGTGCATGACCGTGTGCCGGCCCAGCACGTTGCCGGCCGGGTAGATCGGCACGGCCGCCGGCGCCAGGGCCTCGTCCACGTCGAAGGTGTGCGGCAGGACCTCGAAGGCCACCTGGATCGCCCCGGCGGCCGCCCGAGCCTGGCGCCGGCTTTCCGCCACCACCAGGGCGATGGGCGCCCCTTTCTGCTTCAGCGTCTCGCCCACGGGCGTCAGCACCGGTTCGTCCTGGCTGTAGCCGTCCAGGCCGTTCAGGCCGGGTATGTCCAGGGCGGTGATGACCCGCACCACCCCGGGCATGCCCGCGGCGGCGCCCGGGTCCAGCCGGACCAGGCGCGCGTGGTGGTGGGGGCTGCGCAGGACGTAGCCGTGGAGCAGGCCGGGCACCGGCATGTCCTCCACGTACAGGGTCCGGCCGGTCACCTTGGCGAGGGAATCCACCCGGACATGGCTTCCGCCGATGGCTGCGGGTTCCGTCATGGGTTCGAGCCTTTCTTGACGGGGGCACAGGCCGCCTGGGCGATGGCCCGGACAATGTTCACGTAGCCCGTGCAGCGGCAGAGGTTGCCGCTGATGCCCTGCTCGATCTGCTCGCGCGTGGGCCGGGGATGCTCCTCCAGCAGCTTGGCTCCGGCCATGATGAACCCGGGCGAACAATAGCCGCATTGGATGGCGTCGGCGTCGATGAAGGCCTGCTGGACGGGGTGCAGCCGGTCACCGTCCGCCAGCCCCTCGATGGTGCCGATGACCGCACCGTGGGCGCGGGCGGCGGGAACCAGGCAGCCCATCACCGCGGCGCCGTCCAGGTACACGGTGCAGGCTCCGCACTCCCCTTCGCCGCAGCCTTCCTTGGCGCCGGTCAGGCCCGCCGCCTCCCGCACCAGCCGCAGCAGGGTCCAACCGTTCGCGCCGCGGATGGTGAAGGGCCGGCCGTTGATGGTGGTCTGGATCGGTTCATCCGCTTCCCGGGTGTGCAGGGTGCCTGCGGCGGGACGGAGGAGCGCGGGCCGGTCCGGTCCGCCCCAGAGCATGGCGGGCTCGGCCGGCCAGTCGGCGCGTTCGGTTCGCCCGGCCAGCTGGGCCAAGGCCCGCGCCGTCAGCGTCGCCATCAGGCCGGAGCGGTAGCCGGCCGGGGCGCGGATGTCGTCGATGGGCCGGGCCGCGGCCGCGGCGAGCCGGGACGCGGCCAGGATCGTCCTTCGGGTCAAGGCCTTGCCGACCAGGAAGTGCTCCGCCCCCGGCGCCCGGACGATGGTCGGCGCCACCGAACCGAAGGCGATCCTCGCGCTGCGGATGGTCTCGCCATCGAAGCCGAGCACCACGGCGATGTTGACCACCGAGACGGCCTGGGACTGGCGCAGGCCGAGCTTGATGAACGTGCCGCGCTCCCCCTCGGCCAGGGCCGGGAAGGCGATGTCCACCAGCACCTCGTCCGGCGCCAGCGCGGTGCGCCGCACGCCTTGGAAGAACTGGGCCAGGGACAGCACCCGGTCGCCGCGCAGGCTGCGCAGGGTGACCGAGGCGTCCAGCGCCCATAGCGGGGTGATGGTGTCGTTGGCCGGCGAGGCGGTGACCAGGTTGCCGCCCACGGTGCCGCGGTTGCGGATCTGCGGCGCCCCCACCTCCAGGCAGGCCCGGGCCAGGGGGTAGGCCCGCTGCACCAGCAGCCTGGAACCCACCACCTGGTTGTGGGTCACCAGGGGGCCGAGGTGGATGATGCCGCCCTCCAGGCGGATCCGGCCGAGCTGCCTGATGCGGCTGAGATCGATCAGCGTGTGCGGAGCGCACACCCCGCGCTCGATCTCCAGCACCAGGTCGGTGCCTCCCGCCAGCAGGCGGGTCCGGGCCGGATTTTCGGCGAGCAGGGCCAGCGCATCCTCGAGACGGGTAGGCTGGGCGTAGTGATCCCACATGGGTCCTCCAGGTTCAGGGCTGGCTTCGGGCCTGGGACGACGCCCCGAGCAGCGCGAAGCCGGCGTCGAGGGTCAGGGCCAGGAGGCCGGCCAGGATCGCCCCCTCCGCCAGGTAGCCGTTGTTCTGGGTGACCAGGCCGGAAAGGATGGGGGAGCCCAGCCCCCCTGCCCCGATGGCGGCGCCGATGGCGGCCGTCCCGACATTGACCACCGTGGAGGTGCGGACCCCGGCCAGGATGAGCGGTCGGGACAGGGGCAGTTCCACCCGCCAAAGCACCTGGCCGGGGCGGAAACCCATGCCCTGGGCGGCTTCCCGGGCGGCGGGGGGCACCTCGAGCAGGGCCTCCACGGTATTGCCGAACACCGGCAGGATGCCGTAGAGGGAAAGGGCCACCCAGGCGGGACCGAGCCCGAAGCCCAGGGCCGGAACCATCAGCACGAGCACAGCGGAGGGCGGGAAGGCCTGGCCGACCGAAGCCAGGGGCCGGGCCAGGGGGAGGAAGGGCTGTCCCCAGCGGCGGGTCACGGCGATGCCCAGGCCCAGCCCGGCGCCGAGGGCCGCCAGGCTGGAGAGGCCCACCAGGATCAGGTGCTGGGTCAGGAGTTCCAGCGGGGTGGCCCGGGGGTAGAGGACCCAGGGCCATCGCCCCGGCAGGGCCACCAGGAAGACCAGGGCGCCGCCGAACCCGGCAAGGGACAGCCAGCTCCATCCGCCGGATTTCATCGGGCGCTTCCTCCCGCCCGGGCCCAGGCCTCGAGATCCCCCCGGTGCAGCCAGCCGGTGATCCGGTCCTGCCGGTTCTTCAACGGAACGATGTCCGTGCCGGATTCCAGGAAGTGCGACAGGACCAGCCGCAGGTCCAAGTCCTCGGCCAATGCGAGCGCCGCGCCGGCCGACGGGGCGCCGGGACGGGCCAGGGCGGAGGCGGGCACTCGGCTCAGCCGCTTCAGGGTCCGGTCCTGGCCCAGGAAATCGCTGACGAAGGGGTTGGCGGGGGCCTCGAGCAGCACCTCGGTCCGGTCGTACTGGACCAGATGCCCGTCCTTGAGCAGGGCGATCCGGTCGCCCAGCCGCACCGCCTCGTCCACATCGTGGGTGACGAAGACGACAGTCTTCCTGAGCCGCCGCTGGATCGCCAGGAATTCCTCCTGGAGCCGGTGCCGGCCCAGGGGGTCGACGGCGCTGAACGGCTCGTCCAGCAGGAGGATGGGCGGGTCCGAAGCCAGAGCCCGGGCCACCCCCACCCGCTGGGCTTCGCCGCCGGAAAGCTCGTGGGGGTAGCGGCCGCCATAGGTCCGGGCCGGGAGCCCGACCAGGTCCAGCACCTCCTCCACCCGGCTTGAGATCCGGGCCGGTTCCCAGCCCAGCAGACGCGGCACTGTGGCCACGTTCTCCCGGACCTTCCAGTGGGGGAACAAGCCCACATTCTGGATCACGTAGCCGATGGTCCGGCGCAGGGCTTCGGGCCGGTAGGAGCGGACCTCCCGGCCATCCACCAGGACCCGGCCTGCAGTGGCTTCCAGCAGCCGGTTGACCAGCCTGAGCAGGGTGGACTTGCCGCTGCCCGAGGGGCCCAGGAGGATGCAGAGTTCGTGGTCGGCCAGGGTGAGATCGATGCCGGCCAGCGCCGTGGTTTCGCCGAACCGGTGGGTGACGCCTTCGAAGGTGATCATGGGCGCGCTCCTTTGGGCCTGGACAGCGCGCCCAGGATCTGGTCGGCCGCCAGCGCCAGGGCCACCACCGGCAGCGTGCCCAGCAGGACCAGGTCCATGGCGGTCTGGCCCAGTCCCTGGAAAATGAAGGTGCCCAGTCCGCCCGCGCCGATCAGGGCGGCCACCACGGTGTTGCCGACGGTCTGGACGGTGGCGATGCGGATTCCGGCCAGCACCGCAGGCCAGACCAGGGGGACCACCACCCCCAAGCCCAGTTGCCACTCGGACATGCCCATGCCCCTGCCCGCTTCCAGCACGGCCTGGGGCATTTCATCGAGGGCGGTCAGGCTGTTGCGGGCGATGGGCAGGGCGGCATATAAGCTGAGGGCGATGAGGGCCGGCGCCGGACCGATGCCCTTGATGCCCATGGCCCGGAGCACCGGAAACCGGGCGGACAACCATGCCAGGGGCAGGATCAGCAGGCCGAACAGGGCCAGGCTGGGCACGGTCTGCAGGAAATTGAGGGTGAAAAACCCGCCCAGGCGCCAGCCCGGGGAGCGGTGGGCCGCGAGGCCCAGGGCCAGCCCCAGCACGGTCCCGGCCATGACCGCGCCCCCGGTGAGGAGCAGGTGCCGGGCGAACTCGGTGCCGAAAGCGGAACCGAGACTCCGGGCTTCCCGCACCAAGCTGAGGGCGTCAAACCAGCCTCTGGCCAGCCCGGCGGCCACGAGGCCAAGGCCGGGCAGAACACCCAAGGCCCGGACCAGGGTCCCGGAAGGCAAGGCGATGCCGGCCACCAGCGCGCCGAGCAGGGTCAGCCAGAACCCGGGGCCCAGCGTCACCCGGGCGACCGCGTCGTTTCCCGCCAGGGCCCAGGAGACCCGGGCCGCCCCCGCCACGGCCGCCAGGACCGGCACCGGGACCAGAAGCCAGGCCCAGCGGGCCGCGGCGGCCCGCCGGAGTGAAGGGGGCAGACAGGCGAAGGCGCCGATCCCCACCCAGCCCACCAGGAGTCCCAAAGCCGCGGCCAGGCTGGCCGGAACCAGGTACCAGTCGGTACCGCCCACGATCCGGTTGGGGGCGAACTGATAGAAGGGCACCAGGAAGGCCGACCCGGCCCCGGCCAGAGCCAGGACGGCCAGGACCGGGTCGATCCGGGGGGAGAGGGCTTCGGCCATGGGGTGTCCCGCTACTGTCCCAGCCCCTGGGCCTTGAGCCAGCTGGCGGCCACCGCCGCGGCCGACTCGCCGTTGACGGCGACCCGGCCGTTCAGGGTCTGCAGGGTCACCAGGTCGAGCTTGGCGAACACCGCGCCCAGGATCTTTTCGATGGCCGGGTAGCGGGCGAGCACCTCCTGGCGGATGATCGGGGCAGGTTCGTAGATGGGCTGCACCCCCTTGGTATCGGCCAGGACCACCAGGCCCAGGGCGGCCAGGGAACCATCGGTGCCGTAGGCCATGGCGGCGTTCACGTGATTGGTCCCCTGGGCGGCGGCCTTCTCAGTCAGGGCCGTGTTGCCCCCGGGCAGGGACAGGGTCTGGTCCGGCTTGAGGGTGAAGCCATAGGCCTTCTCGAACGCCGGGAGCGTGTCCGGCCGGCTGATGAATTCCTCGCTGGCGGCCAGCTTGAAGGGCTTGCCGGCATTCACGTAGGCGGCCAGGTCATCCAGGGTGGCCAGATGGCTCTGGGCGGCCAGGTCCTTGCGGACGGCGATGGCCCAGGTGTTGTTGGCCCGCGCGGGGGTCAGCCAGACGATGCCGTTCTTCTCCAGGTCCAGCTTCTTCACGGTCGCATAGCCCTTCTTCCCGTCCTTCCACACCGAGGCGTCGGTGCCGGTGAAAAAGTATTCGCCGTTGCCGGTGTACTCGGGATAGAGGTCGATCTCCTTGGCGGCGATGGCCTTGCGGACCACATCGGTCGTACCGAAGCCGACCTTGTCGGTCACCGGGATCCGGCTGGCGCTGAGGACCTGGACGATGATCTTGCCCAGGACCGAGCCTTCGGTATCGACCTTGGAGGCGACCACCACCGGAGCATCGGCGGCGAAGGCGGCGGATGCGAAACTCAGGACGGCCAGGAATGCGATGGTTTTCATGGGATTCTCCTTGAAGGCCCCTCTCCGGGGTCAGGTTGCGGGTGGGCGGAAGGGACGGGAGTGGCGCTTCAGATGGCGTAGGCCGGCGCGGGGGGCTCCTCCCGGGTGAAGAACTCCGCGTGGATGGTCTGGCGGATCCGGGTGAATTCCAGGGAAGCGCGGTCCCGGGGCCGGGGAAGATCGACTTTCACGATCCGGCGGACCGTGCCCGGCCTGGACGACAGCACCACCACCCGATCCCCCAGGTAGACAGCCTCGTCGATATCGTGGGTCACCAGGATCACGGTGGTGCGTTCCGCCTCCCAGATGCGCAGGACTTCCTGCTGCATGCGGATCCGGGTGAGCGCGTCCAGGGCGCCGAACGGCTCGTCCAGCAGCAGCACCTGGGGCAGTCCCACCAGCGCCCTGGCGATGGCCGCCCGCTGGGCCATGCCGCCGGACAACTGGTTCGGGAAACTACGCTCGAACCCTTTCAGGCCCACCAGTTCGATGTGCTGGCGCACCAGTTCCTCCCGGTCCGAACGGCCGGCCAGACCGAAGCCCACGTTGCCTTCCACCGTGAGCCAGGGGAAGAGCCGGGGCTCCTGGAAGACAAAGCCCCGGTCCAGGCCCGGGCCGGTAATGGGCGCGCCTCCGAGCCGGACGGCGCCCTGGTAGTCCCGCTCCAAGCCGGCGATGATGCGCAGCAGGGTGCTTTTGCCGCAGCCGCTGCCGCCGACGATGCAGATGAACGAACCCGGCTCAATCGCCAGATCAATGCCGTCGAGCACCGTCAGCGCGCCGTCGGCGGTGGCGAAGCGCTTGCGCAGTCCGGAAATTTCCAGATGTCGTTCTCCGCTCATGCCGCCCCCGCCCCGTCCTTCAGCCAGCGCCGGCCCACGCCCTGTACAGCGGCATCGGTGGCCTTGCCCAGGACCGCGAACAGGAACACCGAGGCCATGATCACGGCAGGGCGGCCAGTCTGCTGACCGTCCACCATGAGAAAACCCAGGCCCTTGCTGGCACCCATGATCTCCGCCGCCACCACGAACATCCAGGCCAGGCCCAGGCCGCTGCGCAACCCGACCACGAATGCCGGGAAGGCCGCCGGAAGGATCACCCGGCGGATCAGCTGGAATCCGCTCAGACGGTAGATCTCCCCCACCTCCACCAGCTTGCGGTCCACGTTGAGGATGCCGCTGAGCAGGTTGAGGTAGACCGGGAAGAAGGCGCCCAGGGCGATAAGGCCGATCTTGGAGGTCTCCTGGATGCCGAGCCAGAGCAGGAACAAGGGCACCCAGGCCATGGAGGGGATGTTGCGCAGGGACTGCAGGAAGGGATCCAGCAGCTTGCGCAGCAGCGGCACGGACCCGGTGAGCCCGCCCAGGACGGTGCCCGCCGCGGCGCCGGCGGTGAACCCCAGGGCGATCCGCCACAGGGTGATGCCCACGTGCTGCGGCAGTTCGCCGGTGCGGGCCAGGTCGGCGATGGTGCCGGCGATGACGCTGGGGGCCGGCATCCCGTTGGGCGGCAGGACCCCGGTGCGGGCCAGGATCTCCCACAGCAGCAGGCCCGCCAAGGGCACGATCCAGCCCAGGGCCCGGTCGGGGATGCGCCAGGCGGCGGGGCTGACCGCGGTCGGAATCGCCGGGAGCTCGCTGATTTCTTGGACTTCCATGGTGGCCTCGGACTAGTGGATGACGGCTCGGGCGTACTGGGGGTCGATCAGGTCCGCCACGACCTGGTTGACGTCGACGCTGGCCTTGATGATGCCGCTCTGCTTGAGGACCCCGCCCGCGGCCGCGATGGCCTGCCTCTGGTCATCGCCGATGAGGGGGTGGCTGATGTCCGTGCGTTCCAGGACCTTGGCGGCGACCGCGTCATTGAGCCTGGCGTCCCGGGCGAGGATCCTGCGGTATTCGTCGGGGTTCTGGATGGCCCACAGGCGCGCCTTCTCGTAGGCCAGGATCACCCGCCCCACATAGGCGGGGTACTGCGTCGCGAACGCCTCGCGCACGTTCAGGACACCATAGGTGTTCTTGCTGGGGTCGCGGTAGAACAGGCGGGAGCCCTTGTCCACCTCGGTCTGGGCCAGGAGGGGATCCAGCCCGGCCCAGGCGTCCACGTCGCCCTTCTCCAGGGCGTTGCGCCCGTCGGAATGCTGCAGGGGCACCAGCTCGATGTCCTTTTCGGTCAGGCCGGCGCTCTCCAGGGCGCGCAGCAGGAACACATGGGGATCGGTGCCCCGGGTAACCGCCACCTTCCTGCCCTTGAGGTCTTCGATCCTCCGGATCGGGCTGTCCTTGGTGACCGCCAGGGCGGTCCATTCCGGCTTGGAGTAAACGTAGACCGCCTTGATCGGGTTGCCGTTGGCCTTGCCGATGAAGGCGGCGGCGCCCGCCGTGGACCCGAAGTCGATGCTCTTGCTGTTGAGCAGTTCCAGGGCCTTGTTGCTGCCCAGGCTCTGGACCCACTCCACCTTCACTCCGTCCTTGGCCAGATCCTGCTCCAGGAACTGCTTCTCCCGGAGCACCAAGCCCACGGGATTATAGGTGGCCCAGTCGATCCTCACGCTCCCGGGCTGGTTCGAGTGTTTGCCGCAGGCGAGGGTGACCAGGGTCAGGGCCGCGAGGGTCAGTGCACTTTTGAAAATCTGCTTCATTGCTTGCTCCGGATGGTTTCAGGGATTTGTCGATGGGTCGAGTCCAGCGCCGACATCAACAGATGCGGTCCCCGTCGGAACCATGCAGCCGCATATGGACCAGGTGCTTGTAGAGGGGATCTTCGGGATTGTCCAGGATGGCCTGGCGCTCCTTGGCGTACCGCCCCACGTTCGTGCTCTTGTACAGCTTGCGGTCCTCCCCCACGGGGCAGACCTTGGCGCAGATGCCGCAGGGCCAGCGCTTTTCCTTGAGCAGGACCTGATGGAATTCCGTGCAGCGGATGGCGTCCATCCTGGCGATGAGTTCGCCTTCCACCGGCGCGAGCGCCTGGGAGGGGCAGAGCCGGGCGCATAGGCCGCAGCCGTTGCACAGCTCCTGCTCGATGAGCGGGTCGCCGGGCAGCTCCGCCGTGGTGAGGACCGACACGTAGCGGGCCCGGGGGCCGTACTTGGGGTTCAGCAGGTTGTGGCTGTGACCGATGGTGCCCAGCCCCGCGTACTTTCCGGCGTAGACCTGGCTGAAACAGGCGGCCATGCGCTTCTTGAGCAGCTCGAGGCTGCCGTAGCCGTCCCGCGGCATGAAGATCGACGCGTGGCCCAGTCCGTTCAGGTACAGGGCCAGCTGGTAGCCCATGAGGTCCAGCAGCACGTTGGTGGTGTCATACATGACCGTGTAGTTGATGGAGGGCGTGCTTTCGATGATGGGCAGCAGCATGGGGACGCCCAGCACGATGACCGACTTCGCCTGGCTCCAGATGGCCTCGGGCCGGAAGGCCGGCGCCACCTCGTCCCGTTCGGCCCAGCGCGAGACTTCCGCGTAGCCGACCAGATCCGCCCCCAGCTGCCGGGCCTTGCGGGTGATCTTGGCTTTCAGGTTCAACGCCATCCTAGATCTTCCAGATGGCGTTGGCGCCGATCACAAGGCCCAGGGTGAGGAAGGCGATCAGCACTTCCCCCAGGGCGCCGACCGCGAAGGGGCGCAGGCCCTGCCGGAACAGCTGGCGAAAGTTCATGCGCAGGCCGATGCCGGCGAAGGTGAGCAGGAAGGCCCAGCGGGAGAGGTTGGCCAGGACGGCCACCTGGCCCTTGCTGAAGGCGTGGATGGAAAGCAGCAGCGAAATGGCCAGGAAGCCCAGCACGAAGCGCGGGAACTTCGCCACCAGGAAGGCGGTCCGGTTCTTGACCTCGCCGGTCAGGCCGTGCCTGGCGCCCTGGATGGCGAACCCCAGGACCACGAACCCGATCATGGCGTTGCGCGCGGTCTTGACCAGGATGGCGATTTTCCCGGCGGTATCCGAGTAGATGGCTCCCGCGGCGATGGTCTCGGCGGTGTTGTCCACCGCCAGGCCGGTCCATACGCCGAAGGAATGGTCGCTCATGTGCAGGAAATGGCCGATCACCGGGAAGGCGAACAACGCGAAGGCGCCCAGCGCCAGGATGGCCGAGATGGCCAGGGCCGAATCCTCGTCGTCGGCGTCGATGGCCGCCTGGGCGGCGATGATGGCCGAAACGCCGCAGACCGAGGTGCCCACCGCCAGAAGCGAGGTCAGCTTCGGCTTGAGTCCGAACAGCCGCCCCAGCCAGAGCATCAGGACCAGGGAGCCGGCGATCTCCACCACCACCAGGATCAGGCTGATGCCGCCCAGTTTCAGCACATCGCCCAGGACGAAGCGGGACCCCAGCAGCACGATCCCGACCTTCAGCCAGAATTCATAGGTGGCGATGCCCGCCTGGAACAGGGCCGGAATGCGGGTGACGTTGGCGATCACCATGCCGATGAGGATGGACCACAGGACATACTCGATGTTCGGGAAGATGATCTGGTGCGCCTTGCAGTAGCCGTTGATCGTTTGTTCGGTGATTTTCCCCAGCAGCCCCACCGCGGCCAGCAGGGCTATACCCGGGATCAGGCCGGCCAGCTTGGCCAGCAGGGGCGGAGCCTGGGTTTCCGTTTGCAGGATGGCTTCAGACATCGGAGGGTCCTCTCTTCTGTGGCAAAGGGGGGTTCACCAGGGGATCGATTTGAGCAGGCCCAGGCGCACCAATGCGGCCAGAAGAAAGGCCAGGAGCACCGCCAGGGTGTCGAGGGAGGGGGCGCGGGACGCTGCCGGTGGGTCGGGTGGGCTGGTCATGGGATGCTTCCTCCTTGCGGAAACCAGGGGTCAAGGGGGCCCGGCGGGGGCGGTAATAAACGAACTGGACCATCGCTCGCGCGTCTGGTCCAGATGGGAAGGCGGGGTTTGGATCTTCCGAGGACCTACGCTGGCGCACCCCGGCGACAACGTCCGGCGGTCGCCTGGGGCAGCATGCTGGGGGGGAAGGACATCGTCGTCGGCTCCAGGGAAGATCGGGTGAGGACCGTGTTCTCAAGCGGAAGAGAGGTTTCCGGAACAGTCTGAGATTGAAAATGTCATGGGTCAAGGCAAAACTTACTAAAATTAGTGAAAAGATAAGTTTATTTTGCAGAGTGATTTAGTAATGAATGTAGCGCTTGACGAACGCCGAACGGGCGGACTATTCTTATTAAGTTGGTAATCAAACTCAATCGAGAGACGTTGACCCAACCATCGCCCGAGGGGCCCCGGAGGATTCATTGGATAACCAGCAAGGCAGAGAGGGGCAATCAGCCAGCCCATACTGCCGGTTGCTGGCCAGCCTCCGGCTCAGCGGTTCGGATGGTGATCGGCGCTGTTGACGCTGGCCCGTCTTTAGGCTGATTGCTCGCCATTCCTCGCCAACCACTCGACCCGTCCGGGTCCTAGGAGTATTTGTATGAAATTGCATATGATCCAGTCCTCCGGAGCCTTCGCGCTCCTCCTCGCCGTGACCGGCTCCACGTTCGCCTCGGCCGACCAGCTTGCCGACATCAAGAAGGCCGGGGTCCTGCGGGTGGCGATCATCGACCAGAACCCGCCGTTCGGCCTCATCGACGAGAAGACCAAGGAAACCGTCGGCTACGACGTGGATTTCGCCAAGGCCTTCGCCGCCAAGATCGGCGTCAAGCTCCAGGTGGTGGGCACCAATCCCGCCAACCGGATCCCCCTGCTGCAGTCGGGCAAGGTCGACCTCATCGTCGCTGACCTGACTAACACCCCCGAACGGGCGCAGGTGGTGGACTTCAGCTACACCTATTTCATCTCCGGCCAGCAGCTGCTGGTCCCAGCCCATTCCTCGAGCAAGCTGGCCGACTACGCCAGCCTCCGGGTCGGCGCCGTCAAGGGCACCACCGGGGAGAACCAGCTGAAGGCCAAGTTCCCCAACGTCAAGGCGATCAGCTATGACGACCTGCCCCAGGCGTTCCAGGCGCTCCGATCCAGCAATGTCCAGGCCATCACCCAGGACGGCTCGGTCCTGGTCGACGCCCTGGCGCGCTCCCAGGACAAGGCCAATTTCAAGATCCTGCCTGACTTCCTGTCCACGGAACTGATCGGCATCGGCGTGAAGAAGGGGGAGAAGGCCGTCCTCGACCTGGTCAACGGCAGTCTGATCGCCCTGGAAAAGAACGGCTCCGCCGCCAAGATCTACGACAAGTGGTTCGGTTCCGGCGCCCTGGTCAACGTGCCCCGCGGCTTCAAGATCACCGTCGGCAAGTAGCCATGGCCGTGCCGCCCGTGATCGAATTCCGTGACGTCCACAAGTCCTTCGGCGCCCTGGAGGTCATCCGCGGCATAAGCCTGACCATCGACCGCGGCAGCGTGGTCGTGGTCTGCGGACCATCCGGGTCGGGGAAATCCACCCTGATCCGGATGGTTAACCGGCTTGAAGCCCCGACCCGGGGCGACGTCCTGGTTGACGGGATCAGTTCCACCCATGCCCGGGGCGAGCAGCTGCGCCGACTCCGCACCGGTGTGGGCTTCGTGTTCCAGCAGTTCAACCTGTACCCGCACATGAGCGCGCGGCAGAACGTCACCCTGGCCCTGCGCAAGGTGCTCGGGAAGACCCAGGCCGAGGCCGACGCCGTGGCTGACGAGGTGCTCGACCAGGTCGGGCTCGCGGACAAGGCGGGCAATTTCCCGGGCCAGCTTTCCGGCGGCCAGCAGCAGCGGGTGGCCATCGCCCGCGCCCTGGCCACCCGGCCCGATCTCCTGCTGTTCGACGAGCCCACCTCAGCCCTGGATCCGGAAATGATCGGGGAAGTGCTCACCGTCATCCGCCAGTTGGCCCACCAGGGCATTACCCTGGTGGTGGTCACCCACGAGATGGGTTTCGCCCGGACCGTGGCCGACCGGATCCTGTTCCTGGACCAGGGCAGGATCGAGGAGGACGCCCATCCGGACGCCTTCTTCAGCGCGCCCCGCAGTCCGCGGGCCCAGCAGTTCCTCAGCCAGATCCTGTCGCCCCTGCACACGGCGGGGGGCTGAGATGGGCCTCTCCATCGACTGGGCCGGCGTACTGTCCGGGCAGCCCCTGCACTGGCTCCTGTCGGGCCTGGTGGTCACCCTGGCCATCACCCTTGCCGCCAGCGTGATCGCCACCGGAATAGCCGTGGCCCTGACCGCCCTGAGGCTGTCGCCGGTGGCTCCGGTGCGCCTGGCCACCTGGGCCGGGATCAGCCTGATCCGCAACACCCCGTTGCTGATCCAGCTACTGGTCTGGTACTTCGTCGGTTTCGGCCTGCTGCCTCCGGCGCTGAAGGCCTGGATGATCGGCGACCACACGTGGAGCGTCCTGCCGGGCCAGGTTTCGCTGTTCGCCCCGGAGTTCGCCGCTTCGGCCTGGGGAGTCGGGCTGTTCATCGGCGTCTTCCTTTCCGAGGAGATCCAGGCCGGGTTGAATGCCGTGGCCCCGGGCCAGGGGGAGGCGGCCGCCAGCCAGGGTTTGAGCGCCTGGGACACCCTCGCGAAGGTCCTCCTGCCCCAGGCTCTGCGCAACGCCTACCAGCCGGTGGTGGGCCAGTACCTGAACCTGATGAAGCTCACTTCGGTCACCTGCAGCATCGGCCTGGCGGAAATCACCTACCAGGCCCGGCAGGTGGAAAGCTTCAACAGCCATGCCTTCGAGGCCTTCGCCGCGGCGACCGTGCTCTACCTGGCGATCGGCTTCGCCCTCGAGCGGGTGCTCCTCGCCGGAAGGAGGACCTGAGATGGGTCTCGATTTCTCCATCATCGCCAAGAACTGGGACTACTTTCTGTGGGGCCGGACGCCCCAGGGCGAAGTGGGCGGCCTGCTGCTCACCGTGCTCATGGCCCTGGCGGCCGGAACTCTTTCCCTTGTTCTGGGCATCGCCATGGCCCTGGCCTCCTGGCTCGGCCCCCGGCGTCTGCGCGATGTGCTGACCTTCCTGGCCGACCTGGTCCGGGGCATCCCCCTGATCCTGGTCATCTTCTGGATCTACTTCCTGGTCCCGGCGCTGTTCCGGACCAAGGTGCCCGGCGCGCTTTCGGTGATCCTGGCCCTGGCCTGGTTCAGTTCGGGGGCGGTGATGTACACCACCCTGGCGGGCCTGGATGCCCTGCCCAGGGGCCACCGGGAGGCGGGGATCGCCAGCGGACTGAGCGAGGGCCAGGTGTTCACGACCATCCTCCTGCCCCAGGCGCTGCGCAACCTGGTGCCGTCGTACGTCGCCCTGTTCGCCTCGATGATCAAGGACACCTCGCTGGCGTTCATCCTGAATGTACCGGAACTCACCATGACCGCCAACCAGGTCAACACCCGGGCCCAGGTCTACCCGGCGGAGATCTTCCTGTTCACGGCGGCGGTCTATTTCGTGCTCTGCGCCGGCTTGTCCTGGGCCGCCCACGGGCTGGCCATCCGGCTGCAGCCGGGCTAGGAGCCTTCTCTTTTCTTTGCTAGCATTGAAACAGAGTGCGACAGGGTCACACAAAGGGGTACACCACCGTGGGTGTAGCTCTTTGGGTGACCCTTTCACCATTTCAGAAAGGAATGAGCATGACCCAGCAGGACTGCTTGACCTTAGGGGGACGCGCCTTCACCTCCCGCTTCATCCTGGGCTCAGGGAAATTCTCACTCGATCTGATCGAGGCGGCCGTGGAAAAGGCCGGTGCCCAGATCATCACGCTCGCGCTTCGCCGCATTGACCCGAACGGCCAAGCCAACATCCTGGACTACATTCCCAAGAGCGTCACGCTGCTGCCGAATACCTCCGGCGCCCGCACGGCCGCGGAATCGGTCCGCATCGCCCGTCTGGCCCGGGAAATGGGTTGTGGCGATTTCGTGAAAATCGAGGTCATCCGGGACACGAAATACCTGCTTCCCGACAATCCGGAAACCATCAAGGCCACTGAAATTCTTGCGAATGAAGGCTTTGTCGTTCTCCCGTACATGTACCCCGATCTCAATGCGGCCCGCGACCTAGCCCAGGCAGGCGCCGCCGCCATCATGCCCCTTGGCGCCCCCATCGGTTCCAACAAGGGCTTGAGCACCAAGGAATTCATCAAGATCCTGATCGATGAGATCGATCTGCCCATCATCGTCGACGCCGGCATCGGACGGCCCTCGCAAGCCTGCGAAGCCATGGAAATGGGAGCCGCGGGCATCATGGCCAACACGGCGATAGCCACTGCAGGCGACATTCCGGCCATGGCCACGGCCTTCCGCCAGGCCATCGAGGCTGGACGAACCGCCTATCTAGCCGGTCCTGGCCCCATCCAGGAAACCGGTGCGGCCGCGTCCTCGCCCTTGACCGGTTTTCTGAGAGATTAGGAAGGAACCACCATGACCCCGAAAACCAACCACATGACCTATCTGCCTGACATGGAGGTCATCGCGTCGACCATGCTCGAGGAGGTGCTCCAGGCCCGGAGCGCCTACCACCCGGAAGCCTGCACGGCAGCCCAGGTGCGCCAAGCCCTTCAAAAAACGCGCCTGGATCCGAAGGACTTTTCCGCCCTGCTCTCCCCGGCCGCGGTTCCGTTTCTCGAAGAGATGGCCCACGAATCCCAGATGGTCACCCGCAAGCAGTTCGGCAACACCATCCAGATTTTTACCCCGCTCTACCTGGCGAACCACTGCGAAAACCACTGTGTCTACTGCGGCTTCAACAGCCACAACCCCATCCAGCGAGCCCGGCTCGACCATGGCGAAATCGAGGCGGAGATGCGAGCCATCGCCGCGATGGGCCTGCGTGAAATCCTCCTGCTCACCGGCGAAAGTCACGCCATGTCCGACATCGGCTACATCGGGAACGCCTGCCGGATTGCCCGTCGCTATTTCAAAGTCGTGGGCCTTGAGGTCTATCCCATGAATGTAGAGGGATATGCCCGCCTCCATGAATGCGGCGCCGACTACGTGACCGTCTTCCAGGAAACCTACAGCCCGGGCAGATACGAAACCCTCCATTTGGCAGGGCACAAGCGGGTCTTCCCATACCGCTTCTACGCCCAGGAGCGGGCCATCCTGGGCGGCATGCGCGGTGTGGGTTTCGCGGCGCTCCTGGGGCTCGATGACTTCCGCAAGGATGTTTTTGCCACCGGTCTCCACGCCTACCTGCTGCAGCGCAAGTACCCCCATGCCGAAGTAGCCTTTTCCTGTCCCCGGCTGCGGCCCATCATCAACAACGACAAGATCGACCCCAAGGATGTTCACGAGGCCCAGCTGCTCCAGTGCATCATGGCCTACCGCATCTTCCTTCCGTTCGCCAATATCACCATTTCGACCCGGGAAGGGGAGCGTTTCCGGAACAACGTGATCAAGCTGGGCGCCAGCAAGATCTCGGCGGGGGTTTCCGTCGGCATCGGCGGACACCAGGGGAAGGCCAAGGGAGACGAGCAGTTTGAAATCGCGGACACCCGGTCCGTGCAGGAGATCTACGACACGATCCTGAGCCAGAACCTCCAGCCCGTCATGAGCGATTATGTCTACGTCTAGTGCAGCGGACTGGTTCCTCCTGAGAGTCAGGCAACATCGGAGGACGGGACCGTAAATGCCCTCTTGACCCGTCCCCCGTCCATGGGCAGGATCAGCTCGCCTGGATGGCCCAGGGGCCGGCTCTCAGCATCGCTGATGAGCACCGGGATGCCCTCCTCCCGAGCCCTGTCCCGCAGCACGGCTTCCAACCGCTTCACCTGGGCCGATCCCAGCCGCGCGAACGGTTCGTCCAGCAGCAGCAGCCTGGGCCGAGGCGCCATGGCGCGCGCCAGGAGCAGCATCCAGCCCTGTTCGGCGGTCAGGTGCATGACCTTGCAGTTGGCCAGCCGCTTCATCCCGCTGCGCTTCAGCAGTTCCTCCAACCGGTGTCCGCGGGCCGCTGGAGACAGATCGGCCAGCGCGCCGGCCAGGACCGAGTGGACGGTCTGCTGCTTCGACGGGGTGTCCTCGCTGAACACCGTGCTCACGGAGCGGTTAAGGGTCTCGATGAGACCGCGGCCGTTCCGATGGAACCAGATCAGCCTATCCACGGCGATGAGGCCCTGGTCGGCGCGTTGGCGCCCCGCCAGGATGCGCAACAGGGTGCTCTTCCCACTGCCGGGAGGCCCAACGAGGAAGGCGAGCTGTCCGGGCTTCAGGTCTACCTGGAACGCGGCCTGGAGCGGAGGACCATCGGGACGCTGCTTGACAATTTCGAATTGGATGAACATGGCGATTCCTGGGTGAGTTGGATTGGCTACACCAAGGCCGGATCGATCGGTTCTGCGATCGGTCCGGCCTTGGGGAAAGACGGGAGAAGCTTGTCGCAGGACCTAGGGGGTGGCGCCGCGACAGCAACAGGTCATGACCTGGGTCATACCGGTCTGGGTGTCGGTCCTGGTCATGGTAAGGTCTCCCTCGCGAGTGTATGTTTCTTACTAAACCTACCAACAAACTATTAGATGTTCAACTTTGAGTAAACACCTTGATTCCGGACAGTGTCAAGGCATTTTGGCAAACCCGTCGCTACCTGAAGGGGCCGCCCCGGCCTGCATGGCCGCCCACAGGGCGGCGCCGAGCGCACCCACGGTCTGGGGCTCGGGGGGGACCCAGGGAATCAGGCCCAGGCGATCAGCCAGCAGGCGGCATACGCATGGATTGCGCGCCACACCGCCGGCGAAAAAGAACGGTTCCCGCAGGCCAACCCGCCGCACCATGGCGCTGATCCGGGTCACGATGGCCTGGTGGATGCCCAGGGCCACCCTGCGGCTGTCCTCGCCCCGGCCGATGAGCGAGACCACCTCGGATTCAGCGAACACCGTGCACATGCTGGACAGGGTCACCGCCTCGCCCTCCGCCTCCAGGGCGTGCCCACCGAACGCCTCCACCGCCAGGCCGAGGGTGCGCGCCATGCTTTCCAGAAAGCGGCCGGTTCCCGCGGCGCAGCGGTCGTTCATCTCGAAGTCGAGCGGGGCGCCGTCGGCGCGCACCTGGATGACCTTGCTGTCCTGGCCGCCGATGTCGAGGACCGTGCGCACATCGGGGCTAAGCTGGCGCGCGCCGAGGGCATGGGCCTTGATCTCGGTGATCACCGCGTCGGCGAGGCCCCGTTCGGCGATCAGGTGGCGCCCGTAACCGGTGGCCACCACCCGCTCGAAGCTGCGCCCGCGCAGCAGGCCCCGGCAGGTGGCCAGGGGATCGGGGCCGGTGTCCACCACGGTCGCATCCAGCGCCCGCTGGCCGTCCCAGGCCAGCAAAGCGATGGTGCGCGATCCGATGTCGATGCCTGCGGTGGTCATGGCGGCTCCGTTCAGCGGCTTTCGAACAGGGCTTCCACCCGGGTGCGGATCCGCTCCACATCGGCGGTGGCGTAGTCGGTCTCGATCTTGAGAAAGGGCAGACCGTGCTGCTTCTGGGCGCGCTCGCGGATCCTGCTGGATTCGATGTTGTAGGCGTGGCAAGCCTGCAGGACCACGTCGACGATCACGTCGGGGCGATAGCGTTCGATCATCCGGTCCAGGTGCTCCAGCCGCCGGGTGTTGGGCGACATGCACGAGCAGGGAATGGTCAGGTAGGCCCGGGCCAGCGCTTCGAAGGGATCGGCCGTTCCTTCTTCGATGGCCATGCTGAACCGCTTCATGCCGCTGCAGGCGTCCAGGGCCACCACCACGCCGCCGGCCTGCTCCAGAATGCGCAAGACCTTGGTCGAATCACCGCCAACGGGGCAGCCCCCCACCAGCACCCGGGGCGCACCCGGGGCGCCCAGGCCCAGGCCGCTGGCCACCCGGCGCTCCAGCTTGGCGACCAGTTCCTCGATCAGTTCCTCCAGTTCAATGGGATCGTAGGCGTCGGCAATGGAGATGACATCGTACAGTTCGCTCCAGCTGATCACCGACGGCTGGCGTGCGGCATAGGCGAAGATCCGCCCCATCAGGTGGTTCTTCCGGTTGGTGACACGAATCTCCGCCTCGATCCGGGCATCGCTGATCGTGGTGGCGAAGGTCCGTTCCAGGAAGCCTTTGAGCTTGCGGATCATGCCGGCCCAGGCCGGCTCCGCCTCCGGCTCGTCAGGGAGCTGGGGGAGGTCCATGACATGCATCGGCTTGATGTGGGAGATCAGCTCGAACATCTTCTTCTTGCCGTCGCAGGTGGTTTCCGCGATCACCGCGTCGGACAGGGCAAAGAACGGGCAGGTGTCGGTGGTAATGAAGCCATAGCTGGACTTGATCAGCGGGCAAAGATTGGCCGGCAGCACCTGTTCGGCCGCGGCGATGGTGGATTCGGAATAGGCGCACAGGCTGACCGGGATGGCGTCCATGGCCCGGATCAGCTCGGACGGGGCATAGGCACAATAGTACCCCACCGCCCGCCTGCCGCTCCGGCGCTTGCGCAGGATGACGTCGAGGGTGCGCTTGCCAGGGCTGTCATTGTATTCGTCATCAATGAGCGGTTCGAAAGGCGTGTTCATCGGTCGTTCTCCCGCGCGGCAATGGGAAGGCGTATTCGGCGAAACTCCAGATTACCCAATGGGCCCAATGGGAACACGCGAAGCATTCCGGACCGGCGTCACACTGCGACCATCTGCTCGCCGCCCAGGTAGGCGTGGCGGATGCGCGGGTCGCTGGCCAGTTCCCGCGCCACCCCTTCCAGGACCAGATGGCCGTTCTGCAGCACATAGGCCCGGTTGGCGATGCCCAGGGCCTGGTGCGCGTTCTGTTCGACCATGAAGCAGCTGGTGCCCTGGCGCCGGATTGTCTGGATCAGTTCCAGCACCCGTTCCACCCATAAAGGCGACAGGCCCATGGTGGGTTCATCCATGCAGATCAGCTTGGGGTCACCCATCAGCGCCCGGGCCATGGCCAGCATCTGCTGCTCGCCGCCGGAAAGGGTGCCGCCGGCCTGGCCCAGCCGTTCCCGCAGCCGCGGGAACAGCTCCAGCACACGTTCCCGGTCCTGCTTTACCCGCTTCCGGTCGTCGCGCACATGGGCCCCCATCAGGAGGTTCTCGTCTACGGTCATGGCGGAAAAGATCCGCCGCGCCTCCGGGACGCTGGCGATGCCCAGGCCGATGCGGCGGTGGGTGGGAATCCGGTGCAGGGACCGGCCGCGCCACGACACTTCGCCCGAGGCGGGCTGCAGCAGGCCGAGGATGATCTTCATGGTGGTGGACTTGCCCGAGGCGTTGCCGCCCAGCAGGCATACGATCTCGCCTTCGTCCACCCGCAGGCTCAGCTTGAAGTGCACCTGCACCGGGCCGTAGAAGGTGTCAATGGCGTTCAGGGTCAGCAGGTTCGCTGCCATGGGGCTCCTCCGCGGGGTTGCCTTCCGGGTCATGGCGCCGCCCGAGATAGGCTTCGATCACCCGGGCATCGTGCTGGATGCGCTCGGGCAGGTCCTCGGCGATCTTGCGGCCGTCGTCCATTACGATCACCGAATCCGACAGTTGCATGATCAGCGGCAGCTTATGTTCGATGATCACCATGGTCATGCCGTCGCGTTTGAGGCCCTTCAGGTATTCGATCATCTCGAGGGTTTCCGAGGGGTTCATGCCAGCCGTGGGTTCGTCCAGCAGGAGCACCCTGGGATGGGCGGCCAGGGCCCGGGCGATCTCGATCCGCCGGCGGTTGGCGTAGGAGAAGCTGTAGGCCGGGCGCTGAAGGTGCGGCGCGATCCGCTCGCCGAACGGCGCCACCAGGGCCCGGGCTTCCTGGCGCAGGCGGGTCTCCTCGGCCCGGAACGGCCCGAACGGCCACAGGGCCTCGGCCAGCTCCACCAGGACGCCGCCCAGGCCGGCCCGGGCGGCCAGGCGCCGCCCATGGGCGCCCAGCAGCAGGTTGTCCTCGGCGCTGAGGTTGGCGAAGGTGCGGCCGTGCTGGAAGCTGCGGATCAGGCCCAGGCCGGCGCGACGCTCGGGGCCGGACCCGCTGATGTCCCGGCCGTACAGCCGCACCTGGCCTTGCTGGGCCCGGATGGTACCGGCCAGCAGGTTGAACAGGGTGGTCTTGCCGGCCCCGTTCGGCCCGATGATGGCCAGGGTCTCGCCCTCGCGCACTTCCAGGTCCAGCTCCTGCACGGCCCGCACCCCGCCGAAGTGGTGGCAAAGCTGCTTTCCTTCCAGAGCGATCATGGCGACTCCTATCGGCTGCCCAGCACGCCCTGGGGCCGGACCCGCAGCACCAGCAGCAGGATCAGGCCGTAGGCGAGCCAGCGGTACTGGGAAGCGAAGCGCAGCAGTTCGGGCAGCCCCGAGAGGGTGACGGCCCCCAGCACGGCGCCCCAGACGTTGCCCAGGCCGCCCAGGATCACCATGGTCAGGCCGAGCACCGAGACGTTGGCGCCGAAGGTGTCGTAGCTGAGGTAGGTGTAGAGGTGGGCGGTGAGGGCGCCGGCGAGTCCGGCGAAGAACGCGCTGATGGCGAAGGTGGCCAGGCGATAGCGCAGCGGCCGGATCCCCAACGCCTGGGCCGCCACTTCATCCTCGCGCAGCCCCCGGACCGTCCGGCCCAGGGGCGAGCCCATGACCGCCGCCACCGCCAGGCCGCCCAGGCCCAGGAGGCCCAGGCTCAGCCAGTAGAATCCGGCGGCGGTCTGGATCTCCCGGCCGAACAGCCTCGGCGCGGGGATGCCGGACAGGCCCATGGCCCCCTGGGTCAGGGAGTCGGCGTTGAGGATGAACTGGTTGACCATCTCGCCGATGCCCAGGGTGGCGATGGCGATGTAGTGGCCTTTCAGGCGCAGGGCCGGCAGCGCCAGCAGGGCGCCCAGCGCCGAAGTGATGCAGCCGGCCGCCAGCAGCGCCACCGGGAAACTGAACCCGGCCTTGAGGGTGAGCAGCCCCGAGGCATAGGCCCCGATCGCCAGCAGCCCGGCGTGGCCCAGCGACATGATGCCGGCGGTGCCGGCCACCAGGGTCAGGCTCACCGCGAACAGGGCGGAGATCCAGGCGCTGGTGAGCACCTGCAGCAGGTACGGATCGCGCACCGCCAGGGGCAGCAGCGTCGCGCCGCCGGCCAGGGCCAGCCCCAGCTGCCAGGGCACCCGCACCGCCCGGGCCTGGGGCAAGAAACTGCCGGTGAGCACTTCCTGCAGGGAACGCCTGGCGCTGGTGAACAGGCCGTTCGGGCGCAGGAACAGCGCCACCAGCAGGAAGGAGAAGGCGATCAGGTTGCGGGCCGAGGCGCCGAAAAGGGCCACCCCGAAGCTTTCGCCCAGTCCCAGCACCAGCCCCCCCGCCATGGCGGCGGGAATGCTGCCCAGCCCGCCCAGCACGCAGGCGGTGAAACCCTTGAGGCCGGCCTGGAAGCCCATGGAGGGCGCGATCTGGTTGTAGTAGAGTCCGATCAGCACCCCCGCCAGGGCGCCCAGGGCCGAAGCCAGGGCGAACGCGGTGGCGTTCACCCGGTCCACCCGGACCCCCATCTGCTGGGCCGCCTCGGGATCCAGGGCCGCGGCGCGGAGCGCCCGGCCGGTCCTGGAATATTTCAGCAGGAAATAGAGCGAGACCGCGCAGGTGAGCGAGACGGCGAGGATCAGCAGGTCCAGGAAGCCCAGGGAAACCCCGCCCAGGTTGAACCTGAACTGCGGCACCACCGGCGGGAACGACCTGGGGTTGGGGGTAAAGAAGATCTCCGCCAGACTGTCCAGGATCATCCCCGCGCCGAGGGTGGCCAGCAGCGGGGCGATGCGCGCCGATTGCCGGAAGGGGCGCACCGCCAAACGCTCCAGGGCGACGCCCAGGCCGGCGCCGGCCAGGGCCGAAAGCGGCAGGGCCAGCCACAGCGGCGCGCCCAGGCGCGCGATGAGGAACCAGCCCACGTAGGCCCCGATCATGTAGACCGAACCGTGCGCGAAGTTGAGGAGCTGGGCCACCCCGAAGATCAAGGCGAGCCCGGCGGCCATGAGGGCATAGATGTTCCCCAGGACCAGACCGTTCACCGCCTGGTCCAGCCAGAGGGAAAGATGCATGTTCATTGCCCGGCTCCTGCTTCGGCCTTCAATTCACGGCTTCCCGGAAGGCCCGGATGTTCGCGGCCGGAACCGAAGGATCCAGACTGCACCCGGGCGCCAGCAGGAATTTCTCCCGGCCGCCCTGGGCCAGGGCCTGGAGGGTCGCCGCCCGCACCTGTTCCGGGGTGCCGTGCTGCAGCACGCCGAGCTCGTCGATTCCGCCGATGAGCGCCAGGGAGGAGATGGCGCGGGCGCTGGCCACGTCGGGGTTGCCCTGGCCCACGGAGGCCCAGTTCAGCGCCCGCACCGGGTAGTCCTGGATGGCCTTCCAGTAGGTGTTCGAGCCGCAGGAGTGCAGGATGTTGAACCGCGCGCCGGCCACGGCGTTCAGCACCTTGAAGTCGTAGGGCTTGCCGAAGGTCTGGAATTCCGCCTCGGTGAAACCGTCGGGGCGCGCCAGCCGGGTGATGGCGAAAAAGATCCCGTCCGCGCCCGCCTCGACGCTGGCCACCGCCAGGGCCGCCAGCGAATCGGCGATCACGCCCAGGGCGTGGTGGGCCGCCGCCGGCTGGGTGCGGACCAGCCGCAGCAGGGTTTCGGCGTGGTTCTTGCCGGCGCCCGCCTGGGAGTGGTCGGTGGGGCGTCCCGCCAGGTAGGCCAGCACCGAGGCCGGAGAGAACACGGTCTGGACGAAGGGGGCGCCGCCGATGCCCCGCTTGATGCTGCGCAGCAGTTCCAGGTGCGCCGCCCAGACCGGGTTGTCGATGCGGGCGGGTTCCAGCCGGCTCCAGTCGATGGGGTCGTGGGGATTGGCCACGAACCGGGGCAGCACGCCGCGGTAGTCCTGGAAATCGAATTCGGAACCCCAGCCTTCGGCGAACAGGCTGGCCCTGGGGTTGACCTTGAGCCAGTCCCAGTCGTATTCCCGGAAGAAGGCCAGGCTGGCCGCGGCCAGGGCCTCGGGATCAATCTCCGCCGGGAGCAGGTGGCCCCAGGCCGCCACCGGCACCCGGTCCAGCTCCTGGCCCGACAGGGCCGCTTCCACGCGTTGCCGTTTGCTCAGAGTCGCGCTCATTGTTTCTTTCCTTCCCATACCGAGAAATTGCCGTTCTTCACCACCAGACGGGCGCCGAGGAAGTCATCCACCCGGCGGGTGGTGGGATTGAAGCTGACCTTGCCGTAGATCACGCTGGGGACGTTCTTGACCTTGGCGAAGGCGTCGCGCACCGCGGTGCGGTCCGTGCCGCCCAGGGCGATCACCGCCGCCGCCAGCCGGAGCGAGTCGTAGGCCTGCACCGCGAAATAGTCCAGCTCCTCGTGGTACTTCGCCTGCCATTTCCGGGCGAACGCCTGCACTTCGGGGCGGGGGTCCTTGGGGCTGAAGTCGCCAGCGATGTAGACCCCTTCGGTGGCCGCGCCGCCCAGCTTGGGGAAGTCCGCGGTGGCCTGGGAGCCGTTGGCGACGATCGGCAGGGTGATGCCCTGGCCGCGGATCTGCTGCACCAGGAGGGAAGCGTCGTTCACGTAGGACACCAGCACGATGCCGTCGATGCCGCCCGCCTTGGCCTTGGTGATGATGGTCTTGAAATCCTTTTCGTCAGGCAGGTAGGTCTCCCGGTCCACCACCTGCACCCCGAACCGGGCCAGGGCCGCCACGGTCAGATCGCCGGTGACCTTGCCCCAGTCGGAATTCAGTTGGAACACCGCGACCTTCTTCAGGCCCAGATCGCGCACGTAGGCGGCGTGGGCCGGCGCCTCGTTGGCCTGGGAGGGCGAGTTCGACCAGATGAAGTCGCCGCCGTTGGTGAACACGGGATTGGAATTGTTGAAGCCGAACTGGACCAGGCCGGCCCGCTGGTAAAGCGCGCTGGCCGCCATGGAGGAGGTGGAGCTGAAGTCGCCCGTGGCCAGCACGATCCGGCGATCGGCGATGTACTTCTGGGCGGTGGCCACGGTCTGCTTGGGATCGTTCTGGGTGTCGGTGAACACGTACTGCAGGGGCCGGCCCTTGATGCCGCCGGCGGCGTTGATGTCCTCCACCGCGAGGTCGAATCCCTTCTTCCAGGCGATGCCGTACTGGGCCTGGGGTCCGGTCAGGGGACCGCTGACCCCAACCAGGATGGGATCCTTGCTCTGGGCTGAAAACCCGGTGAGCGGGGTCAGGCCCAGCAGGGCCAGGATGGCAAAGGAACGGGTTTTCATGGCGAAACTCCTTGGTGGGCGGGCCGGTGAGGGTTGGGTGGCGGTGGGAACACCAAGGCCGGAGCGATCGGTTCTGCGATCGGTCCGGCCTTGGGATGGACGGTGGAAGGGTGTCGCAGGTCCTAGGTGGGTGAACCCGGACAAGGACAGGCCATGACCCCGGTCAGCGCTTTCTGTTCATCGATCCGGATCATGGGGGACGCTCCTGTCTGCTTTCCCTTGAGGCAGTAAACTAAATTTACCAACATAGAAAGATGTCGCCTTCCAGCAACCATTAGACCCCGAGCCTCCGTCCAGATCAAGTAAAATTAGTTTTATTACCAATTATATAAACAATACCTCAAGCCGCCCTGGAGCCGACACAGGAACGCCGGACCGATCGATTCCATGATCAGTCCGGCATTTTTTACTTAATTCACTTCCCTGGGTGGACGATTCACCAGGGCCTTCGGGTGCCGCCAGTCAAGTCCAGGAGCGCGGTCACGAGCGTATCGATGTCGCCCTGGGTGTTGTATAGCGCGAAGGAAGGCCGGACCGAGGTCTCGACGCCGAAGCGCCGCAGGGCCGGCTGCGCGCAGTGGTGGCCGGACCGGAGCGCGATGCCTTCCCGGTCCAGGGCGGCGCCGACATCCTCGGAGCGGAACCCGTCGAGCACGAAGGAGAGCACGCCGGCCTTCTCACGCGCGGTGCCGATGATCCTCAAGCCCGGAATCGGGGCCAGCGCGGCGGTGGCATAGTCCAGCAACTCATGCTCGTGCCGGGCAATGTTCGCCATGCCGACCCGGGTGACGTAGTCCAGGGCGGCACCCAGTCCGACGGCGTCAGCGATGCTCCCGGTCCCTGCCTCGAAGCGTGCGGGGGCGGCCTGGTAGACGGTTCGCTCGAAGGTCACATCGGCGATCATGTTGCCGCCGCCCTGCCAGGGCGGCATGGCGTCAAGCAGCTCGGAGCGCCCGTAGAGCACGCCGATCCCGGTCGGGCCGTACACCTTGTGCCCGGAGAACGCGTAGAAATCCGCGTCCAGTTCGCGCACGTCCACGGCCAGGTGGGAGACCGCCTGGGCGCCGTCCACCAGCGCCAGCGCGCCATGGCGGTGGGCGATGGCCACCATCTCCCGCACCGGGCTGACGGTGCCCAGCGCGTTGGACACGTGGGCGAGCGAGACCAGGCGGGTGCGCGGGTTGAGCAGCTTCTCGTACTCGTCCAGTTGAACCTCGCCCCGATGGTCGATGGGGGCGACGCGCAGGATCGCCCCCTTCTCCGCGGCGAGCTGCTGCCAGGGCACGATGTTCGCGTGGTGCTCCAGCCAGGTGATGACGATCTCGTCGCCCGGACCGATGTTGCGGCGCCCCCAGCTCTGGGCCACCAGGTTGATCGCCTCGGTGGCGCCCCGGACGAAGACGATCTCCTGGGCCGAGGAGGCGCCCAGGAAGCGCCTTGCTTTCTCCCTGGCCCCTTCGTAGGCGTCGGTCGCGCGCGCCGCCAGCGCGTGGGCCGCCCGGTGGATGTTCGAGTAGTCGCGCCGGTAGAAGTCCGAGATGCGGTCGATCACGGCGCGCGGCTTCTGGGTGGTGGCGGCGTTGTCGAGCCACACCAGCGGCCTGCCATGGACGCGCTGATCAAGAATGGGGAAGTCGCGGCGCAGCGAGAGCACATCGAACGGGCCGGGGACCGGGTCGAGCAGCGGCACAAGCTCGGGCCGCAGCTCCGTCAGGTCGAGGAACGAGGGCGGGGCGGGCTGCGACGGCCAAGCGGGAGGCGCATGGGTTGGCAGTGTGAGCTCCGGTTGCGGCCCATTGAACAATTCAGTCGCGATCTGGGCCAGGTATCCGGGATCGAACGGCGCGAGCCCCACCGGCAGGTTGCCGTCCGCCCCGGGCGTGAATGCCGTTGGGACAGGATTTGGAAGGGTCATGGGATTCACGCATACTCGTGGTAGTTGTCGAGCTCGACGTTCTCGAGCACCCCCAGGGCGTCTTCGGTCAACACCGCGGCCGAGCAGTACAAGGACACCAGGTAGGAGGCGATGGTCGTCGCGTCGATGCCCATGAAACGCACCGACAGCCCGGGGGCCTGCTCGCCGGGCAAGCCGGCCTGCACCAGGCCCACCACGCCCTGCTTGGCTTCGCCGGTGCGGATCAGCAGGATGCTTGACTTGGCCTTGCCCTTGTTGCCGGTGACCGGGACCTTGTCGCTCGGCACCAGGGGAATGCCGCGCCAGGTGAGGAAGGGATTGCCGAAGAGGGTCACGGTCGGCGGCGGGACCCCGCGCCGGGTGCACTCGCGGCCGAAGGCGGCGATGGCGCGCGGGTGGGCGAGGAAGAAGCCCGGCTCCTTCCAGACCTTGGAGAGCAGCTCGTCGAGGTCGTCCGGGGTCGGCGAGCCCTTGCGGGTCGGAAAGCGGAAGGCCGAGTCGGCGTTCCTCAGCAACCCGTAGTCCTGGTTGTTGATCAGCTCGTACTCCTGTTTCTCCTTCAGGTTTTCCACCACCAGGCGCAGCTGTTCCTTGAGCTGGTCGTGGGGGTGGCTGTATAGATCGGAGATCCGGGTATGCACCCCCACCACCGACTTGATGGAGCTCAGCACGTATTCCCTGGGCTTTTCCACGTAGTCGACGAAGGCGGTGGGCAGATCCTGATCGGCCTTGGAGGTGCAGACGACCGTCACGGCGGTGCCGTCGTTGCGCGTACGGTTCACCCGGTAGACGCCGGCCTCCACGGGCACCCAGGACAGGAAGCGCGGCAGCCAGCGGGGCGTAATGATCGAGGTCTGGGGAACGGTCTTCTGAGTGGTGGCCAGCTGCCTGGCGCCGGCATCGCCCAGGACGGTGCGGGAATTTTCCTCGGACATGTTTCCTCCATGAAATGGGTGGGTAGGCTTGCCTTCCGGATCGAGTTCAGGATCCGGTCAATAACGCGGAAGGGATGGGTCGATCCGTTCAGCCCAGGCGTCGATCCCGCCGGCGAGGACGTTCACCCGGCCGAAGCCGGCCTTGCGCAGCAGCTGGTAGGCCTCGACGCTCTGCCCGGACCGGTGGCAATGGATCGTGTAGCTGTCGGCGGAATCCAGCTCGTGGAGGCGCGCGGCCAGCTCGCTCAAGGGGAAGCGCACGGCGCCCGGGATCCGGACGATCTCGGCCTCGAAGGCCTCCCGGACGTCCAGCAGGTGGAAGGCCTCGCCGGCTTGGCGGCGGCCATGGAAGTCCTCCACCGAGATGGTCGGGACGTTGGTGCCGTCCACGTCGGGCTCGGCGCCGCGGATCTGGCAGAACGCCTCGTAGTCCACCGGTTCGGTGACCGTGGGCGAGGCGCCGCAGACCGCGCACTGGGGATCCTTGCGCACGGCCAGTTCGCGGAACTCGAAGGCCAGGGCGTCGAACATCACCAGCCGGCCCACCAGGGGCTC
>Ga0181520_10001892_pt1 | contig 41024 bp, 31 predicted proteins | sample PEATcosm2014_Bin_29_FD_132451 | JGI IMG/M metagenome (GOLD analysis project Ga0181520, IMG submission 132451) | Peatland microbial communities from MTU Mesocosm Facility, Houghton, MI, USA - PEATcosm2014_Bin02_30_metaG | ecosystem: Environmental > Terrestrial > Soil > Wetlands > Peat | place... | reverse complement strand
CCCTTGGGACCATGCATCTTGTGGGCACTGATGGAGCAGAGATGGCAGCCGAAGCGGCGGACGTCCAGCAGCACCTTGCCCGCGCCCTGAACCGCATCAATGTGAAAGAAAGCACCGGCCGCGCGGGCAATCTTGCCAATCTCTTCGACCGGTTGCAGCACGCCGGTCTCATTGTTGGCCAGCATCACGCTGATCAATCGCGTCTCCGGGCGGAGCGCGCTCTCAATCGCCGCCGGGTCGATGAGGCCGCTCGCGGTGGGCGCGACAAAGGTAGTCTCCACGCCGTGCTCTGCCATGCGGTCCGCCGCCCGCAGTATCGCTGAGTGCTCTATCGAAGTAGTAATTAAGTGGTCGCCGGGGCGCAGCAGGCCGAAGATCGCGGTGTTGTCGCCCTCGGTGCCGCCGGAGTTGAATACCACCTCGGCGTCGTGGCAGTTGAAGAACTCGGCGAGCGTGGCGCGGGCGCGATCCACTGCGGAGTGCGCCTGCTGTCCGTCAAGATGAATCGAGCTGGCGTTGCCGAAGCGCTCGATCCAGTAGGGGCGCATCGCCTCCATCACCTCCGGCAGCAGAGGGGTAGTGGCATTGGCGTCCATATAGACTCGCGTCACGAGAGAGGCTCCTGACTCGATTGTACGGGAGCCGGGATTTGCGCATCTGGGGCGAGCGCCGCTGCGTGGATGCTGCCGTCATGGTTCGCCTCCTTCCAACGAGCATCTCAGAGCTGGATGAAGCAATCCTGCATGGTGAGCATTGAGTGCTGTTGGTTGGCGCCAAGATCGAGTCAGATTCACTGTGGCATCGCTTCGATCACATCAAGAATGCAAGAACTACCGAAGCATCCGCTGTGTTTCTTATCAATATGCGCAGCTGAAATACTCCAGCCAGGACAGGCATTCCCTATGCAATACCGGCTCTCTTGGGGAGCATCGATAGGCATTCCCGTTTACACTAAAAGGGTTATGGCGGAAGAAAACGAAGTACGTTACAACCCGGCGGCGATTGAACCCAAATGGCAGCAACGATGGGCCGCGGACCCCAAGCTATATGCAGCTGAGCAGGTGGACTGCGGCAAGCCCAAGTACTACGTGCTGGAGATGCTGCCCTATCCTAGCGGCCAGTTGCACATGGGGCACGTGCGCAACTACTCGATTGGCGACGCGCTGGCGCGCCACATGTGGATGCGCGGCTACAACGTGCTGCATCCGATGGGCTGGGACGCCTTCGGGCTGCCGGCCGAGAATGCCGCGCTCAAGAACAACACTCCTCCGCGCCAGTGGACCCTCAGCAACATCGCCGCGATGAAGCGCCAGATGGAGCGGCTGGGGCTGGGCTACGACTGGGCCACCGAAGTGACCACCTGCCTGCCGGAATACTATCGCTGGAATCAGTGGTTTTTTTTGCGGATGTTCGAAAAAGGGTTGGTCTATCGCAAAAAAAGTAAAGTGAATTGGTGTCCGGAGTGCGCCACGGTGCTGGCCAACGAGCAGGTGGTGGACGGCTGCTGCTGGCGGCATGAGACGACGCAAGTTGACCAGCGCGATCTGGTGCAGTGGTTCTTCCGTATTACGGCTTATGCGCAGGAGCTGCTCGACGACCTGGACAAGCTGGACGGCTGGCCGGAAAAAGTCCGCACCATGCAGCGCAACTGGATTGGGCGCAGCGAAGGAACGGATGTGGACTTCTTCCTCGAAGAAGTCCAGGGACTAGGGACTGAGCCAACGCGGATTCGCGTTTTCACAACGCGCGTGGACACGATCTTCGGCGCGACCAGCGTGCAACTGGCTCCGCAACATGCGCTGGTGGCGGAGTTTACCGCGGCCAATCCCGAGCTGAAGGCGCTGGTTGATGAACTGCTGGAGCAGCAGAAGCGGGCGCGCGAGTCCGGCGACCTGGGCGCGATCGAAAAGCATGGCGTTCCGACCGGGCGTTTTGCCATCAACCCATACAACGGTGAGCGCGTGCCCATTTGGGTGGCTAACTACATCCTGGCAGACTACGGAACTGGCGCGATAATGAGCGTCCCGGCGCACGATGAGCGCGACTTCGAGTTCGCCACCAAGTACAGGCTGCCGATTACTCAGGTGATCAAGCCCACTGACCCCGCCGCGCCACAAGAACTGCCTTTCTGTTCCGAGGAAGGTGTGCTGGTGAACTCCGGCGCATACGACGGGCTGAGTTGCACGGAAGCCGAGAAGAAACTCCAGGAGATTGCCGTTGCACAGAAATTCGGAGAAGCCAAGGTCACCTTCCGTCTGAAGGACTGGGGCGTGAGTCGGCAGCGCTTCTGGGGCACCCCGATCCCCATCATTCACTGCGAGCAGTGCGGGCTGGTGCAGGTGCCGGACGAGCAATTGCCGGTGGTCCTGCCCGATCAGATCGAGATTACCCAGCAGGGCGGGTCGCCGCTGAGCCGAGTGCCGGAGTTTGTGAACGTGAAGTGCCCCGCGTGCGGCAGGCCCGCGCGGCGCGAGACCGACACGATGGACACCTTCGTCGATTCGAGCTGGTACTTCTACCGTTACACCGACGCTAAGAACGCCAATGCGCCGTTCGATTCGGAGATCGTCAAGTACTGGTTCCCCATCGACCAGTACATCGGCGGCGTGGAGCACGCGATTCTGCATTTGATCTATTCGCGCTTCTGGACCAAGGTGATGCGCGACCTGGGGCTGATTGTCAACGACGAGCCGGCGCGCCGCCTCTTCACGCAGGGCATGGTCATCAAGGACGGGGCCAAGATGTCCAAGTCCAAGGGCAACGTGGTTTCGCCCGACGAGATGATCGCCAAATACGGCGCTGATTCGACGCGCATGTACGCCCTCTTCGCCGCCCCGCCGGATCGCGATCTGGACTGGCAGGAGGACGGCGTTGCCGGAGTGAGCCGCTTCCTGGCTCGTGTCTGGCGGCTGGCGACAAAATACGCTCCGCTGGCTTGCACGGCACGCGTGGATTCCCACCCATTCCGCATAGAAGGACAAAACGCAGGTTCTTCGACTTCGCTTCGCTTCGCTCAGAAGGATGGGGCACCCAGCACCCAGCCCACCGGCCTGTCACTGAAGCTGCTTCGCAAGCTGCATCAGACCATCGCCAAAATCACGCTGGACTTTGAGGACCGCTGGCACTTCAACACCTGCGTGGCGGCGATCATGGAGCTGGTCAACGAGATTCAGGCCGCGGACGCGCAACTGGCGGCGGGTGAAGTTTCCGCGCCGGTATTGCGCGAATTGCTGCGCTTGCTGGTGCTGCTGCTGGCTCCTTTTGCGCCTTATCTTGCGGCGGAACTCTGGGAGGAGCTGGGCGAGGAGGGTGCAGTTTTACGCGCTTCCTGGCCGATCAGCGATCCCGAGCTCGCCAAAGAAGACGAACTCGAGATTCCGGTGCAAATCAACGGTAAGCTGGTCACTGTGGTGCGCGTGGCCGCTGACGCCGATGCCAAGGCCATCGAAGCCGCCGCGCTGGCCGGCGAAAAGATTCAGTTCCGCACGGCGGGAAAGACAGTCGTCAAGGTCATCGTCGTTCCCGGCAAGCTGGTGAACCTGGTGGTGAAGTAGTCGTGGCCGCTCCCCTGTGCGGAACTCAGACTCTGGTCGGCCAGATGGGCTGGGTCTTCCAGCGGCCTTCGCTCACCGCCATCGAAGTCGCCTGGCGCTGGCTCTTCGCCGTGCCGTTGCTCCTGCTCTGCCGGATTGAATCCCAGAAGATCTTCGCCGCCGTGCCGCCGGAGTCCGCCGGCCTCAGCACCCTCGATCCGCAGAACCCCTGGGTGGCAGCGGTGCAACTGAGCAGCGCCTGGGCGCTCTACCAGCCTCATGTGGCAGCCGTTTTGCGCCGGCAGCTGCCGCTGGCCGCGCTGGGCTGGGTGATTGTCTCCGGCCTGGGCCGCAGCCTGATCCTCAAGCGTATGCAGCCGTCGCTGCGCTTCCGTCCCGTTGCGATGATTGTCTTGCAGGCCGTATGGCTGGGTTTCTTTGCACTCATATGCTGGGGCTGGTTCCGCTCCATCCAGTGGGTCGCTTCAACGCACATCACCCCCAACACCGAGCCGGACCTGATCGGCTTCTCCGTCTGGGTGATCTTCCTCTCGCTGGGCTTCTTCACCGCCTGGGCGCTCGTCAGTTGGGCGCTCTCAGTGGCTCCGCTCGTCATGCTGCTGGAGAATCGATCCGCGATTGAAGCACTGGCTCAAAGCCTGAGGCTGGGAAAGCCTATGACCGCCAAGCTGGTCGAGATCAATATGGTGATGGGCATCGTCAACCTGGCGCTGCTGGTGTTGGCCATGGTGCTCTCCGCCGCGCCGCTGCCCTTCAGCGACCAGTTGGGTCCGGAGGCGTTGCATATCGTGTGGACCGTGGCCATGGTCTTCTACTTCGTGGCCAGCGACTATTTCCAGGTGGTGCGGCTTAAGGGCTTTCAGGAGTTCTGCAAGATGTTCAGAGGCAGCGAATCAGCAAGTTTGCGTGACGATTGATCGCTGCATTTCATGCCACTTTGCATCCGCCAGAACCACCGAGGTTTCTACCTGCCGCTGGGGAATCTTCCAGTATTTTTTCAGCAGCCGGTCTTTCTCCTGGGGAGTCACCCTCTGAAAGCCGTGCTTTTCGTAAAAGCGGATCGCCCACGCCGCGTCCGCCCAGGTGCCGATCAGCACCGGACTCTGCGCCCGTTCTCGCAGATGGGAGAGCAGGCGCCCTCCAATCCCGCGCCTCTGCCGGCTGGTCAGCAGGTAGGCGTGGCGGATCAGTGTCACATCCAGAACCTGTTGAATGCCCATCACGCCGACCAGCGTCCCCGCCTCTTCATAGCCCCAGAAGACGATTCCGTCGTCGATCTCATGGCGCAGTTTTTCGGCGGACATATACGGTTCCGTCCAGCGATCGGCGGGGATGATGCCTTTGTAAGCCAGCGCGCCATCGTTGATTATGGCCCAAATCAGCTCGAAATCGCGGTCGTCGCAGCGGCGGATCATGCAGAATCAGTTCCTCAGAAGACCTTCATGCGGATGATCAAATACTTCTTGGGGTCTTCTCGGATGCTCTTCACCAACTGCTCGGCCTGGCCCACCGCCTGGTCAGTATGGTCGTAGAGCGCGCGGTTCTGCACCAGTTGCCCCAACGTGCCCTTGCCTTCATCCAAACCCTTGAGGAAGCCGTCGAGCCGGGTGACGGTGTCGTCCAGTTTTGCCGCGAAGGCCGGATCCTTGGCCAGCAATCCCAGCGTGCCTTTGCCGGCGTTGATCTCGGCCACCATTTGATTGGCGTTGGCGGCGGCGGCGTTCAGGTTGTTATAGAGCGCATCGTCTTTGATGAACTTGCCCGCGCTGCCCTTGCCCTCGTCGAGGGCGAGGGTGATCTTGTTGAGCCGGTCGATGGCCGCGTTGGCGCGGTTATACAGCGTATCGTCGTTGACCAGCTTGCCCAGCGAACCCTTGCCATCGGCGACGGCGCTGGAGATGGTTTCGAGATCGTCGGCAATGCGGGAAATCTTGTGGTAGAGGTCGGGATTGTTGATCAGCTCGCCCGCCGTGCCGCGCCTGGAGTTGACCGCATCGATCGTAACTTCAACCTTGTGCAATAGGTTGTTGAGCTCGATGATGGATTCATTGCTGTTGCGGACCACATCCTGGATGCTGGGCGAGCCGGAGGCCTTCAGTTCGGCGTTGTTGGCCGGAGTTGGGCCGCTGGCGTGGGCAGAGCTGAGATCGACGTAGCTGTCGCCCAGCACGCCCGCCTGGGCGATCGAGGCGGTCGTATCCGTATGCAGGCCGCCCAGCCATTCGTGGCCCACCCGCATCGAGACCTCCACCGGCGTGGGGTTGCGGTCGGCAACCACGCGCACATGAATCACGTTGCCAATGGTTACGCCCTCCAGCGTCACCGGCGCGCCATCCTTCAGCCCCGCAGCATTTTCAAAGTAGGAGCGGAGCACCAGTTTGCGCTCAAACAGTCCGCCGCTCTGCCCGGACATGAGAAGGATCAGCCCGACCAGCACGGCCATGGCTGCCAAAACCAACGCGCCCACTCTCAGTTGCGACCACTGAATCTCTTTGCGGCTCGGCACGGCACTCCTCCGGCGAGAAAAATACCCGGATTATGCATTGAGGATAGCAGATGGGCTGGCGTCAGCGCCCGTCCTCGAGTACCACGCTGGCCATGGCGAGCGTAGCGGTATGGGTGATGGAGAGCGCGGCGCGGGTGGCGCCGAGGCGGGCGGCAAAGTGAGCCGCGCGCCCGTGAAACATGAGAGTGGGCCGTCCGCCGGGCTCGCGCCCAACCTCGATCTCCAGCCAACTGACACCGTGGCTGATGCCCGTTCCCAGGGCCTTGGCTCCGGCCTCCTTGGCGGCAAACCGGGCGGCAAAGCTTTCCGCGGACTTGCGCTTGCGCAGGCAATAGGCCTGCTCCGCCGCCGTGTACACGCGGTCGAGAAAGCGCTGCCCAAAGCGATCCATGGACTGCTGGATGCGCCCGATCTCTGTCAAATCGATTCCGGAGCCGACAATCATGCTTCTCTGAAGCTACATCGGAAGCCCCTCCAATTACCAGCGCAAGCCATTCAGAGCCTGTTGCCGGCGATGTTGTCTCAAAGCCGGTCATGCGCCGTGCGACTCCGGCACAATTTTCACGCTACGCTCAATGTTTCCGATAAGGCGAGTGTGAGGCTGACAGTGCAGAACCTAAACGCAGAGCGGACGATGAGCACTCCCTGGGCCATGCAGATGAAGGCCATTTCGCTCGAAGAACCGTCGCGTTTGGTGCAAACCCTCACCGGAGCGATATTGGGCTGTGGCGGATGGGTTCTCAGCCGCGGCGCAAACAATTCCGGCACCATCAGCATGCTCTTCGAGTTCGAGCGCCAAGCCTGCGTCGAGATTTACAGCGTGATGATTGCCGCCGGCCTGGAACTGAGCCAGAGCGGGCATATCCGTTTCACCGAACTCTGCCAGTGCACCCGCAGTCACATGCAGGATTGCAATACCGAGATTGCCAGCATCGATCTGGAGATCCAGACCTTTCCCGCTGAGATGATGCACGGCGTCCGCACCCAGGGGATCGCTTGACCGGCTGGATGGTTGCTGTTACTTTGTAACTCCCGCCAGCAGATCGACCACTTTCTGGTATCGCACTGCCGCGTTAGGATCCGTCGCGCTCTTCAACAGCGCCGGATCGTCCAGTCCGCTCTCGCGCAGATTCGCCTCAATCAGTGGGGTCTGAATCTGGGTGACCACCTCCAGCATTCCCTGCGCCAGCGACAATGGCTTCAAGGCCTTGGCTGAATTCGCCTGTCCATCCTTAACTCCATAGTAGTTTGCATCGGCGCCGGCCTTGAGAAGCGCCTGGACAATCTCCACATTGCCATTCATGGCTGCATAATGGAGCGCGCTCCATCCGTTCGGCGAGGTCCGGCTATTGGCGTCGGCGCCCTTTTCGATGAGCCTCACTGCCTCCGCGGTATTGTCGGCCTTGACTGCCGGCATCAGCAACGATGGATCGGGCTTGCAGCCGATGATGGGGATAAGAGCAAGCGCCAGAACGAAAAGAAAGAGCAGCGTATTTTTCATGTAGCGTTATTCCTTTGAACGCCTCTGCCGATCCCGCCGTGCGTCGAACTGTCCGAAGGACAACCCTAATCTATCCTTTGGATTCGCCTGTTCCGCCTGGATGGAAGCACTCTGTATTCATGGTATCAAGAGGCCGTTTGCGTGGTCAACCAGCTTCCACCAGGCCGTAGCGCTGCTGCCAGGCCTCTTTCAGCCGCGCGCAGACGCGCGTCCGCGCAGCTTCGGTCGCCTTGCCGGGCTTCCTCAATCACAAGATTCACTGCGGGCAAACAATGAATAAAATTGTACTTGACTCTGACCTTGGGTCAGACCTGAGTATGCAAAAAGGGATGGAAATGAGCAGAACTTACCGAATCCAGGAGTTCGCTGCGCTCACCGGCTTGACCGTGAAGGCTCTGCATCATTACGACCGGTTAGGGTTGATGAAGCCTCAGCGGACGTATTCCGGATATCGGCTCTATGTCGAGCGCGATCTGGAGCGGCTGGAGCAGATTGTGGCGCTCAAGTTCCTTGGGTTCCCTCTCAAACAGATCAAAGCAATGCTGGATCGGGCAGCATTGAAACTGCCGGAGGCTTTACGCATGCAGCGCCAGGCGCTGGCAGAAAAGCAGAAACTGCTGGCTCGCGCGATGAAAGCGCTCGCGGCCGTTGAAACGATCCTCGATACCGGCAAAACCGCAACCCCCGCAATACTCAAACGGCTCATTGAGGCGATCAACATGCAAAGCGACGTTGATGCAATGAAGAAGTATTACAGCGAAGAAGCCTGGTCCAAAGTGGGGCCGCGCTATGAGGGGGATTATTCGCAGGAATGGATCGACTTGTATCGCGATCTGGAGGCAGCGCTGGGCGAGGATCCCGCCTCTGAGAAGGTGCAGGCGCTGGTTGCGCGCTGGATGGCGCTATCCAGCGGCGATCCTGAAGTTCGGGAGGGCGCGGCGAAAGCCTGGGCTGACCGCAAGAACTGGCCCGCCGCCATGCAGCAGCGCATCGCCGACTTCCATCTTGACAAGATCGCGCCGTTCATCGGACAGGCGATGACTGCGTACCGGAAAAAATACTTCAGCGACGAGGCGTGGGCCAAAGTATCGCAGCGCCCGGAGGAAGAAAGAGCGCAAATTTCCGCTGCGTGGATTGCGCTCTGGCAGGAAGTCGCAGCCGCGCTCGACGACGACCCAGCCAGCGACAGGACTCAGGAGCTATGCGCCAAATGGGCGGATTTGGCCGAGAGGTCTTCAGGCGGCGACCCAGAAGTAAAAGCCGGCAATATCAAAGAATGGCGCGATCGCAAGAACTGGCCAACCAGCGCCCAACAGAGAATTTCCTCGTTTCGCCTCGAAGAAGTGGTGGCCTTTATCGCAAAAGCCTACGCATTCCGAGCGATGAAACAGGCGAAGAAACAGCAGTAGCAGGAAGTCATCATCCGGCTTCGACCAGCCCATAGCGGCGCTGCCAGGCCTCTTTGAGCCGCGCCCAGACCCGCGCCCGCTCGAATTCGGTCGCCTCGCTGATCGGTCCATCAGGGGAGCCGGATGTATTGGCAAAGCGCGCGGCCTCCATCTTAGCCAGCTCCAGCAACTGCCGGTCGCGCAACAGGTTGGCCACGCGGAAGTCAGGCAGCCCGGCCTGCCTTGTGCCGAAAAACTCCCCCGGTCCGCGCTGGCTGAGGTCCAACTCCGCCAGCTCGAATCCGTCCTGCGAGCGGACCATCGCATTCAAACGCTCCTCGGCCACGGGGGTTACCCGCTCGCCGGTGATCAGAATGCAGTAGCTCTTCGCGGCGCCACGGCCCACCCGGCCCCGCAACTGGTGCAACTGGGCGAGGCCGAAGCGCTCGGCGTGTTCGACCACCATCACCGTCGCGTTGGGAACATCGACGCCCACCTCGATCACCGTAGTCGCCACCAGCACATCGATCTCACCGCGCTGAAAGCGGCGCATGATGATCTCTTTCTCGTCAGCGTCCAGCCGCCCGTGCAGCAGGCCCACGCGCAGCCCGGCCAGCGCTCCCGCGCGCAACTTTTCGTGCATCTCCACAGCCGACTTCAGCCCCGACTTCGCTCCCGGATTCGCCTCCTGCGCCGCCTTCGGAAACAGCTCCGCTGTCTTCCCCTTGCGGACGAGCTTACGTACGGGTGCCCCAGGTCTCGATTTTGAGACCTGGGATTCGATGAAAGACGGCGCATCAATCCCCGCCTCCGGATCGTCATGCGAGAAGTCCAGCTCCGGCTGGTCCTCCTTGCTGCCCTCGATTACAGGGTAAACAATGTAAGCCTGCCGGCCCTTGGCCACTTGTTTGCGCACAAACTCCCACACCTCATCGGAGATCTCTCCGGGAACGCGGCGCGTGACGATGGGCGTCCTTCCCGGCGGCAGCTCATCCAGCACGCTCACGTCCAGGTCGCCGTAGAGCGAGAGCGCCAGCGTGCGCGGAATCGGCGTCGCCGTCATCACAAGCACATCCGGCTCCGCTTGATTGGGCTTCTTCATCAGCTTGAAGCGCTGCATCACGCCGAAGCGGTGCTGCTCATCGACCACCACCAGGCCCAGCCGGTCGAACTCGACTTTTTCTTCGATCAGCGCGTGCGTCCCGATCACCAGTTGCGCCTCGCCGCGATTGATCTGCCCGCGCGTTGAGTGCTTGCGGTCTTCGGAGAGCGAGCCGGTCAGCAGGGCGACCTGGTAGCGGCGGCTCGACCGCTCCAGCAGCTTGCGCACCGCCAGATAATGCTGTGTGGCCAGAATCTCGGTAGGCGCCATCAGCGCCGCCTGGTAGCCGTTCTCCATCGCCACCAGCATCGCCTGCAGCGCGACGATGGTCTTGCCAGAGCCCACATCGCCTTGCAGCAGCCGGCGCATCGGGCTGGTCTCGCGCATATCGCCCACAATTTCGCCCAGCGCCCGCTTCTGCGCCTGGGTGGGATGAAAGGGCAGCACTTCGCGGATGGCCTCCCTCACCTTGTCCGTGGTCGCGAAGCTGATGCCGACGCGCTCTCTCATCCTCCGGCGCTTGAGTTCGAGACCCAGCTCCAGGAAAAACAGCTCTTCAAAGATCAGCCGCCGGTGAGCCGGCGTCGCCGAGGCTTGCAACTGCGCAAAGGGCGTGCCTTCGGGCGGATAGTGCGCCTCGCGCAGCGCCGTCTCGCGGTCGGGCAGCATCAGCCGCTCCAGCATCGCCTTCGGCAGGCACTCCGGCACCATGCCGCGCAACCCTTCCAGTAGATGGAAGATCGTCTTGCGCTGCCAGCGCGAGGCCAGCCGCGCCCCGCCCAACGACTCGTAAACCGGCGTGATGCGCCCCACTTCGAGCAGCCGCGTCTCGGCGTCGTCCGTGGCGTCGGGCAGCAGCTCCCACTGCGGCTGAATCATCTTGAGGTTGCTCGAACTCCGCGACGGCTCGACCTTGCCGTAGACGGCCACCGTTTGCCCGGCGTGGAACTTGCCTTCCAGATAGGCCGCATTGAACCAGATGCATTTGAGCGCCAGCCGTCCCTGACCCACGGTAAGTTCGAACAAGGGCGCTCTGCGCGTTCTCAGAAGGATAGACCCCCGCACCTCGGCGATCACCGATGCCGTCTCGCCCGGCTGCAACTCATCCAGAGAGCGCGGATTCTGCCGGTCCTCATAGCGGAAGGGCAGGTGGTAGAGCAGATCCTCGGCCGTGAGAATGCCTTTGGGCGCGAGCATCTCCGCCACCCGCGGCCCTACGCCCTTCACATACATCACCGGACTATCGAGATCGGCCACACTCCGGATGCTAAATGGCGCGTCTCCGCCAGGACAAATGCGCTGAAAAACCCGTGCATATTTACAAGTTTCAGGAATGCTGGAGGTGGGGGAGCGGATGGACGCGGATTTTACTGCTCTTGCTGATCTGCCAAAGGTCGTACTTGGCCTGCATGCGCAGCCAGACTTCAGGCGAGGAGGTGCAGAAGGCGGCGGCCAGGCGCACGGCCATCTCCGGCGAGACGGCGGCCTTGCCGTTGAGAACGCGGGAGAAGGTGACCCGGCCCACGCCCAAATGCTCGGCCGCCGCCGAAACGGTCATCTCGCCGAGATACTCCCGAATTACTTCGCCGGGATGCGGCGGGTTGTACATACGCATAGTCTTCTCTCCTCTCAGTGATAATCCTGGTAATCAACCAGGATGGCGTCTTCACCCTCAAATCGGAAGGTCAGACGCCAGTTTCCGCTTACCATGACCGCCCAGTGTCCCGCCAGATCGCCTTTCAAGGGATGCAGCCTCCATCCGGGGACATTCATATCCTCAGGCGCGCCGGCATCGTCCAGTAGTCCCAACTGGAGACGCAAGCGCACAGCATGCTGAGCCTGAATCCCGGCCTTCGATCCGGTGCGGAAGAATTTCTCCAGACCCTTGTGTGCGAAGCTCCTGATCACAGAAATAATGTATCGCTTGACGATACAGAAGTCAAGGCAAACATACAACGAGCAAGATCATACCCCAATCGCACTCACATTTATAGCGGAGAATAATCGTTCTAATCTCCGCAAAACCCGCGGAGATTCGATCCCTTTACGGTCTTCCGGCCCGCCTCACGACCTGGCCAGGAAGTAAGCCTCGACCGCTTGCGCCATTGACGCGTGGTCCAGATACGGCTTTTTGCCTTCGTAGCGCGCGGCCCACAGAACCTGGTTCACAATGTCCCTGGGATAGCACTGGCGCAACTCCAGCTTCAGCACGTCGCGGATGAAATCGATCAGATCCTTGCACACTCTAGGATCAAACGTAACGCTATTCTCGTTGGCCACGCGGCGAAAAATCTCGCAGAACTGCTCGTCGGTCATCCCGCTGATCTTGATCTTGGTTTGAATCCGGCGTAAGAAGCAGGCGTCCACCAATTCCGCGGGATCCATGTTCGATGCGAAGACTACCAGCATCTCGAAGGGAATCTCCAGTTTCTTTCCGCCCGCCAGAGTCAGAAAATCAATTCTGCGATCCAGGGGAACCACCCAGCGGTTCAGCAGATCCTCCGGGCGAAGCCGCTGCCGTCCAAAATCGTCGATGATCAAAACCCCATTGTTGGCTTTCATCTGCACCGGGCCGACATAGAACTTGGTCGTGGGGTTATATTGCAGGTCCAGCATCACGGCCGTCAGCTCGCCGCCCACCAGAACCGCTGGGCGCTGGCAGAGCACCCAGCGCTCGTCCCGGTCCTTGGGCTCCGACTCCGCCATTCGCTTGTGAATCGCCGCATCGTAGACGGTGATGATCTCGCCTTCCACCTCGACGGCGTATGGAATCCATACCTCATCCTCCGAAATAACCCGCGACAAGGTCTCAGCGACGGTGGTCTTGCCGGTTCCCGGAGGGCCATAGAGGAAGATCGAGCTGCCGGAGTTGAGCGCCGTTCCGAATTGCCGCAGTAGCCCGTCGTCGATCACAAGATGCGCAAAGGCGCGCTTGACGTCGTTCGCATGCACCTCCACCTTGCGGACGCTCTGTATTCGCACCTGCTCCACATAGCTTGCCAGAGAGACCGGCGCCGGACCCGTATAGTGATTCTGCGCGATCAGGTCCGCCCCCCGCGAACGCCCCTCCGAGGTGATGGCAATCTGAGGAACATGGCCATGCATTCCCGTCACTTGGCAGAGCAATTCCGTGCGCAGTTGGAAGGCCAGCTCCTTGGCCACTTCGAAGCTGAGCCGGGTCTTCTCGGAAAGCTGAAGGACGGAGAGGGAACCGGACATATAGAGAGTCTTTAATGCAAGATCCTCGAGGATGGCTTGACGCACGTCAACATCGTCGATGGACTGCGGCCGGTGCGCTGGCCCGTGAACGAGCTCAGTCTTTAAAAAATCGTAGTTGGGCATCGTTAATCAGGCTACCATCTTTCCCCTCCCGGTCACCAGTCATTTGCGCCGCTGGATGTACTCTTTGGTCCCCCTCATCCACCGCACTTTGGATTCAACATTTGCCGCACTTCGGCACACTCTCGTTTCGATTTTTCCGTAAAGTAATCGGGCAAGTTGGATCGGACCGGCGCCGCGGCGGATAAGACGTGAGCCGGCGGCCAGGGCGCATTTCAGTGCGCCGGAACCTTTTTGCGCCTGCCTGCGTATTCGGCTGTAGGTGCCGTCCGCGCAGTGTGCTTTGCTACACTCCTTGCAGGCTGGCCCACGGTTTTAGAGCAAAACCAGGGATACAGTGGCCTGATTAGCGTCATCGAAGGTCGCCGCTCTCTGTTGGTCGCGTCGACTTGAGTGAATTTGTTTCGGGATACGCCATCCCTGGTTTTGCTATAGCGGGAACCAGTCCGCATCAGACTGAAAGATGAACAGCGGGAGAATCCATGCCAGTAGTCGAACTCGCGGGAGTGACCAAGGCCTACGAGAACAAGGTTGCCGTCAGCAACCTTAGTCTTTCCATTGAAGCGGGCCAGATCTTCGGCCTTCTTGGGCCGAACGGAGCGGGCAAAACCAGCTCCATTCGCATGATGATGGGCATCACCATGCCCGACTCGGGCCAGGTCAGCCTTTTTGACAAGCCATTCGAGCGCCCGAGCCTGGAGCGGGTGGGCTACCTGCCCGAGGAGCGCGGTCTTTACAAAAAAATGAAGGTTCTGGACCAGCTGGTCTTCTTCGGCTGCCTGCATGGGCTGAGCGCGGAAGAGGCGGGCCATCGGGCCGTCGCCTGGGCCAAGCGCATGGAGATCGCCGACGCTCTCCAGAAGAAGACCGAGGAGCTCTCCAAGGGCATGCAGCAGAAGATTCAGTTCATTGCCACGCTACTGCATACCCCCGGCCTCATCGTGATGGACGAGCCCTTCGCGGGCCTCGATCCGGTCAATGCGGTCCTGGTCGAGCGCACGCTACTGGAATTGAAGGATCAAGGCAGAGCCATCCTGTTCTCCACGCATCGCATGGAACAAGTAGAGAAGCTGTGCGACTCCATCTGCCTGATCAATAACGGCGAAGCCGTGCTGGCCGGCAACCTGCGCCAGATCAAAGCCGGCTACGAGCGCAACCACGTGATCGTCGAATTCGAGGGAAGCTCCTCGTTCCTGCTCAGCGAGGAGATCGCCGAGGCGAAAAACTTCTCCGGCCATGCCGAGATCAAGCTCAAGCCGCACGGCAACGCGCAGAAGCTGCTGCGTGAAGCCGCGGCCATGGCGACGATCTACCGCTTCGAGCTGGTCGAGCCGTCGCTGGAAGAGATTTTCATTGAGACCGTGGGAGGCAAGACCAATGCGTAATATTATCCTCATCGCCAAGCGGGAGTATCTGGAGCAGATTCACGGGCGAGCCTTCAAGTATTCCACGGTGCTGGTTCCGTTGCTGATTGTTGCGCTGCTTGGCTGGAGTTCGATGACCAATCGCAAGGCCGTAAGCGGAAAGCATCTAGCGATAGCCGCGGACAATGCGGATATGGCCGAACAGGTTCGCCGCCAGATGCTCGACGACAAGGACGCGCATTTCACGGTCGACGTGACCGCTCCGGCCAGCGAGCAGGATCGCGATGCTCTTCGCCAAAAAGTTCAGAGCAAGGCCATCGACGGGCTTCTAGCTATCAGTACGTCTTCCTCCGGCGAGACGATGGCCACCTACACCTCACTCTCTTCCGGCGGTTTCACGGATACCAGAAGTATGGAGAATGCCTTGAATCGTGGCGTGGCGAACGAACGCCTGGTGGCCAAAGGAATCAATCAGGCCGAAGCCGATGCCACGCTCAAACTCGTTCCGGTCGAAACTCTCCAGTTGGGCAAGGATGGCAAGACAGGCAAGACCAAAGGCGCATCGCCCTTCTACAAGGTTGTGATGATGATGCTTTTGCTCTCCATGCCCATCATGCTCTACGGCCTGGATATGGCTCGCGCGATCATCGAGGAGAAGACTTCGCGCATCTTCGAGGTCATGCTCTCGGTCGCCCGTCCCGACGATCTGCTCGCCGGCAAACTGATCGGGGTTGGAGCGGTGGGCCTGACGCAGATTGCTATTTGGGTGGTTGCGGCAACCCTGTTCATGGGATCAGCGCTGGCCGCATCCTTACTCACCGGCAATTTTGACCTTCATTTTTCCTGGATGGAGGGCCTGCTCTTTCCGGTGTACTTTATACTCGGCTTCGCTCTCTTCAGCGCCATCTTCTCCGGTTTTGCCGCTACCTGCGAAACTTCGCAGGATTTACAGAAGTTCATGCCGGTGGCAATTATTCCCCTCTATCTCAGCATGGGCCTCCTTCCGGTGCTGCTCAATGATCCCAACTCTGCCTGGTCCGTTGCCGCAACGCTCTGTCCGCTGACCTCTCCTTATGTCATGCTTCCCCGCATGGGTTTGGAAACGGTCCCGCTCTGGCAGTTGGCCGTCTCCATCGGCCTTCTGATCCTGAGCATCTGGGCCACGCTCTGGTTCTCCTCGCGCCTCTATCGCGTCGGCATTCTGATGTACGGCAAGCGAGCCACCCTGCCGGAGATCGTGCGCTGGCTGCGGTATTCCTAATAGCGCGGGGTTAGCGGGGTTAGCCGAAGCCTCACTGGCGCTAATGAACGGCTAACTCCGCTAACAACGCTAACCCCGCCAACTCCGCTAAAATCAGAAGAGTGGCCGCCAAAGACCAACCTCACTTCACCCTTGCCCAGCGCCTCGTGCTGGCCGTCGTCCCGCGTGTGGTGTGGGCGCTCTTCAGCATATGGGGCCGCACCTGGCGCTTTGAAGTCATCGCCGAAGAGGGCGTCACACCCATCCCTTCCGGTGTGAAATCCCCGGCGGAGATCTTCTGCTTCTGGCACCAGTGCGTGCTGCCCTGCACTGTCTACTTTCGCCATTCCCGCGCCGTCATTCTCATCAGCCAGAGCTTCGACGGCGAACTGATTACCCTTATCTTGAAGATGTTTGGCTTCGATGCCGTGCGCGGCTCCAGCTCGCGCGGCTCGCGCGAAGGATTGATGGGTCTCAAGAACATCATCGAGACCGGACGCACCGCCATCTTCACCGCCGACGGCCCGCGCGGCCCCATCTATCAAACCAAGATGGGCCCCATCAAGTTGGCGCAGTTGACCGGCGCGCCCATCGGCGCTTTTTATCTCCTGCCTGAGCACGCCTGGGTCATGCCTTCCTGGGACCGCTTCCTCGTCCCCAGGCCCTTCACGCGCATTGTGGTCAGTTGGGCGCGGCAGACGCACGTCCCCGCCGATCTCGCCCCAGACCAGTTCGAGCCCAAGCGACAAGAACTCAACACCGCCCTGGAGCGCGCCCGCTTAAGAGCGCTCGATCATTTCAAGAAGGCCAAGGGATGAGTGGCCTGCGCGTCGCCGATTTCGATTACGATCTGCCCGCGGAATTGATCGCGCAGCAGCCGCCCGCCGAGCGCGGCCAGAGCCGCATGTTAGTGATGAGCAGCGCGACCGGCGCGCTGCGCGACGCGAGCTTTTCCGAGTTTCCCGCGCTGCTCCATCCCGGCGATTTGCTGGTTCTGAACGACACCCGCGTGATTCCCGCGCGCCTTTACGCCCGGCGCACACTGCGCCGTGAGCGCGAGAAGCCCACCGGTCGCATCGAAGTGATGCTGACCGAGCCGCTTACGGCGCCGACACTCCATAACACTGTCATCCTGAGCGAAGCGCAGCGGAGTCGAAGGACCTGCGTTTCGTCCTCAGCGGAATGGGTGGGAACCCATGAACCTCAACCAGCGACCGGCGAAAACCTCTGGCGCGCCCTCGTCCGTCCGAGCAGAAAGATCGCTATCGGCGAGATTCTCGTCTTCCCCGCGCCCGACGGCGCCATTGCTCTCGAAGCCGAAGTGCTGGAGCGCGGCCTCTTCGGCGAACGTCTCTTGCGATTCAAGCCGGTCGATGACTTCTTCTCGACGCTCGACCGCATCGGCCACGTCCCGTTGCCGCCGTACATCCGCCGCGACGATGCCGCCGCCGACCGCGAGCGCTACCAGACGGTCTACTCCCGCGAGCGCGGCTCCGTCGCTGCGCCCACCGCTGGCCTGCATTTCACTCCGCAAATCCTCGACGCGCTTACCGCTCGCGGCGTCGAAGTCGCCCGCCTCACGCTGCACGTCGGCCTGGGCACCTTTGCCCCGCTGCGTGTCGAAAGCCTGGTCGAAGTCCGCCTACACCGCGAGCGCTACACCCTCTCCGCTCCCGCCGCCGAGGCCATCAACCGCGCCGTCGCCGAGGGCCGACGCATTGTCGCAGTAGGCACCACGGTCGTCCGCACGCTGGAACACTGCGCGCTTGAGGCCGCTGGCCGCCCATTAGAAGCCCACTCCGGCGAGACGGAGATCTTCATTTCGCCGGGTTTCCAATTCCGCATGGTCAGCGCGCTGCTCACCAACTTCCACCTGCCCCAATCGAGCCTGCTCATGCTGGTCAGCGCCTTCGCCGGACGCGAGCCGGTCCTCGCCGCCTATCGCCATGCCGTCCAGCAAAAATACCGTTTCTTCAGCTACGGCGACTGCATGTTTCTTTCGTGACGCGGCGTTCCGTGCCTGTTGGCCCCCTGATCCCTGTTAAACTCGTCTCGTGCCCGACTCAGCCAAGCCGCCCGTCTTCCTGCTCGACACCATGTCGTTCATCTTCCGCGCCTACCACGCGATGCAGCGCTCGCGCCCCATGTCCACCCGCGCGGGGCTGCCCACGGCGGCCATCTACGTTTTTGTGAATATGATCAAGAAGCTGCGCCAGGACTTTCAGCCGCTCTACTTTGCCGCCGTCTTCGACGTGAGCGGCGAAGTCTTCCGCGACGAGCGCGCCCGCGCCATGAAGCCGCTGCGCAAGTGGAACGGCAAGACGCAAAGCTTCGACGAGGTCAGCTACGAGGGCTACAAGGCCAATCGCGCCGCGATGCCCGAAGACCTGCGCCGCCAGATTCCCTACATCCGCCGCGCGCTTGAGGCACTGCGTATCCCCATCCTGGAGGCCGAGGGCTTTGAGGCCGACGACGTCATCGGAACCCTGGCGCGCGAGGCCGCCGAATGTGATTACGATGTTTACATTGTAAGCGGCGATAAGGACATGATGCAGTTGGTCACGCCCTCCGTCAAAATCCTCAACCCGCAAAAAGACAACCTGATTCTCGACCCCGCCAAGGTCGTCGAAGTGCTGGGAGTACCGCCGGAGAAGGTCGTCGATGTGATGGCCCTGCGCGGCGACTCTGTCGATAATATCCCAGGAGCGCCCGGCATCGGTGACAAAGGCAGCGTCGAGTTGATTCAGGAATTCGGCTCCGTCGAAGCCGTCCTCGACCACGCCAGTGAGGTCAAGCGCAAGAGCTATCGCGAGTCGCTGGAGCAGAACCGCGACGCCGTGATGCTCTCCAAGGAACTCGTCACCATCGACTCTCATGTCCCGCTCACGCTTGACCTGGCCGCGATGCAGACGCAGCCGCCCGACTTGGAAGCCTGCCGCGAACTCTTCACCGAGCTGGAGTTCACATCCATGCTCCGCGACTTGGCGCCTGCGGACGGCAGTCCTTTGGTCGAACTCCTCGAAGACCCTACAGAAGCCCAGTCCACAGCCTTCTACGCCGCCGCGCGCGCGCAGGGTTTTGCCTTTGCGCTCAATGCGAAACCGCCCGCGCCGGAAGTGGAAGACGAAGCGCCGCTGAACCTCTCGCTTCTCGATGTAGCCGAAGCCGCCGAGAAGCAGGCTCGCTTTACCGTGGGCGTCTGCGCGGAGCCGGCGACCGCTCTCGAACTTCCGCTGACCGCGCCACTTTGCGCGCAGCTCGAAGACGCCGCCGTTCCCAAACAAACTCACGACTGGAAGACCGCGCTCCACCTGCTGACCGCGCAAGGCGTGGCGCTACGCGGCACAGTGGACGACACCATGCTGCTCTCTTACGCGCTCAATCCCACCCACTCGACGCAAGCGCTTGCCGACGTAGCCGCGCGCCACTCGCAGCCCTCGCCCTCTTCGCTCGCTGCCGCAGCCGCCGCGATTCGCGCGCTGGTTCCGGCGCTGAAGATCGAAGTCGAGAACTCCGCCGTGATGCGCGTCTACGAAATGGATCGGTCGCTAGCCCCGGTTCTCTTCCGCATGGAGCAGGCCGGCGTGCGCATCGATCTTGGAGTCCTCGACGGGCTTTCCAAGCGCTTCGCCATCGAACTGGAGCGTGTCGGCGAACGCATTTTTGAGTTAGCCGACCGCCGCTTCAACATCAACTCCCCCAAGCAGCTCGGCGAGGTGCTCTTCACACACCTGGGCCTGCCCGCGCCGGCCAGCCGAGGCAAGGGAAAGGTCGTCTCCACCGCGCAGGATGTGCTGGAATACCTGGCGGAAAAGCACGAAGTTCCGCGCCTGGTTCTCGAATTTCGCCACTTATCGAAGTTGAAATCGACGTACATCGACGCGCTGCCTCTGCTTGCCGACTCCGACTCGCGCGTACATACAACGTTTATGGCGGCGGCCACAGCGACCGGAAGGCTCTCCTCCGTCAATCCCAATTTGCAGAACATTCCCACGCGCACCGAACTGGGCCGCGAGATTCGCGCCGCCTTCACCGCCGCGCCAGGAACGCAACTGCTCTCGGCGGATTACTCGCAGATCGAGCTGCGCCTGCTGGCGCACTTCAGCGGCGATCCGCTGCTCGTTCACGCCTACCGGAACAACGAGGACATTCACACGCTCACCGCCAGTGAAGTCTTTGGCGTGCCCGCCGCCGAGATGGACAAGCAGACCCGCAACCGCGCCAAGGCCGTGAACTTCGGCATCGTCTACGGCATCTCCCCCTTCGGCCTGGCCGCGCAGTTGGGCATTCCGCAAGCCGAGGCGCGCGCTTACATTGAGCGCTATTTTGCGCGCTACTCCGGCGTGCAAGCCTTTATCGAAAAAACATTGGAAGAAACGCGCAAGACCGGCTCCGTGCGCACGCTCTTTGGCCGCGTCCGCCCCATTCCCGACATCGAGAGCCGCAACCCCAACCAGCGCGGCTTCGCCGAGCGCACCGCCATCAACACGCCACTGCAAGGCACCGCCGCCGACCTCATCAAGCTGGCGATGATCTCCATCGACCGCCAGCTTACCGAGCGCGCGCTCAAGACGCGCATGGTTCTGCAAGTCCACGACGAACTGCTCTTCGAAGTTCCCGCCAGCGAGGCCGCCGAAGTCGAAGTCCTCGTCCGCGCGGAGATGGAAGGCGTGATTCAGCTCAAAGTTCCCCTGGTCGCCGACCTCGCATTCGGCGCGAACTGGCGGGATATGTGACGGTCACTCCTCATTCAGATTGAGCATTCACCGGGATAGCGGCAGGGACGCAAACACATCATTCCCTTCTCAGTTCCACTTGATTACGCGCAACAGATTCGAGTAATCGTCAGTCCACGCCTGCGTTCCGGGAGGCACGATTGCGGGAATCCAGCGAGAGTCCATTGCCAGCGCTCCAAAATCGGCTTGGCTTCGCGCCATAACCATCCACTTCGAGGGAAACTTTCCCGCGTCCATCTGTGTCTGCGAAACGCCAGAGTCATTGGACGTCAGGCACACCAATCCATCATTGCGGGCCAAGGCACCGAGTGTGGGCTCCAAGTCGAGGTAGAGGTTGCTGATGTGGAAGGCAATCATCCCTCCAGGCGCCAGCTTGCGCAGGTAAAGCGCCAATGCCTCGCTGGTCATCAGATGCATCGGAATCGTGTCTCCGCTGAAGGCGTCGAGGACGATCAGGTCATAGCTTGAGTCTGGCGCGTCGCGGAGATTGAGTCGCGCATCGCCCAGCACAATTCGGGCAGTCGGCGCGCACTGGCTGAGAAACGTGAAATAGCGCGGGTTCGAGGCAATGCGCTTTACTACAGGGTCAATCTCGTAAAAAGTCAGCGATTCTCCCGGCTTTGCATAGCAGGCCATAGCGCCTGCGCCCAGGCCCACAACGGTCCACTTCGGCTTGCGAACCTCGTCGTTTCTCCCGTATAGCGCCTTGGCCTGTAAAGCCCGAAGAATATCTCCTGCCGGACCTGACCGGGTATAGTAGGCCAGCGGTTCACGGCTCTGCGCAGGGTCAAGGCTCTGTATGCCATGAGAGGTGCCGCCGTGGAAAAGAAACCTGAGCTTGCCGCTTGGGTCGTTGGTTACGCGCGAAACGCCAAAGAAGCTCCGCTCGGTATGCAGGATCTCTCCGAAGGGCCCCGTGTAGAGCGAACTTGCCACCAACAGCACAGCCACCCCCGCTGCGAAGCGCAACGGCCGTTTGCCGAAGCTCAGGCACCACACCATCGAGTAGCCAAAGATGAGAATGTTCAGCGAGCGGCTTGGCCGCAATCCAAAATGCGCCAGGTCGGCTATCACTGCGGACATGCTCAATCCAAGCGCGATGGGAAGCAACCAGTCGTTGCGTCTGGCTCTTGCGGCTTTGGCCGGCGGCTCCGGCTTTTGGTCGATGGGCGGCCGCAGCAGCGCAGCGAAGATCATGACCAGCGGAAACTCGACCACAGTGGAAAAGACCATGGGCGCGAGCAGCGCATTGAAGATACCGCCCAGCACACCGCCAAAGGAGATCCACAGATAGAACTCCGTCAAACGGTTGACCTTTGGCCGGCTGCGGGCAAGCTCGCCGTGACAAACCAAGGCAACGGCAAAGAGCGTGAGCAGATACAGCACGATTAATACCATCAAGGGAAGCTTGGTCTTGGAGACGATTGGCGCGAGCGCGGCAAGAATGAGAAAGGGCAGCCGCAGAATCAGCCACTCATGCGAAATCGGCGGCCGCTTGGCAAAGACCAGAACAAAACTCAATAAGTAAAATGCCAACGGCAAGACCCAAAAGAGGGGAATCGCGGGAACGTCGGTGGTCAGCGCTGTGGTTACGCCCATCATCAGGCTGGAGGGCACAAAGGCAAGGGCGATCCAGCGCAAGCGCGTGCGCCAGGCAATACTGCGGTCAGCTTCGCCGGCTTCTTCGCTCGCAACGGCGCGGGCAACAGAGATACCGGGTTGTACCCGCCAAACCAGCGCGCCACAAGCCACTGTCAGTACAAGAAACACCGCGTAACCGTAACTCCAGAGATGGCTCTGCGCGCTCAGGCGGAGGGTGGGTTCCAATAACAGCGGATACCCCAGCAGCCCCACCAGGCTGCCTGCGTTGCTGGCGGCGTAGAGGAAATAGGGGTCGTTTGCAGATTTGTGCCCCGATTGTGAGAACCACTGTTGCAGCATGGGCGTGGAGGACGAGAGCAGAAAGAATGGCAAGCCTACTGCGACCGAGAGCATGCCGAGTATCCACAAAACCGGAGTACTCTGGGCCGGCGGTTCCCAACCGATAGGAATGTGCAGAGGCAATACGGCAAAGGGCGTGAGCGCGAGGGCGATATGCAAGGCAATTTGAGCCCGGCGACGCAGCCATCTTGTGGCGGCGTAGGCGTACAGGTAGCCGGCCAGAAGCGTTGCCTGAAAAAAAACAAGACACGTGTTCCATACCGCTGGGGTTCCACCGAGCATGGGCAGGGCCATCTTGGCCAGCATCGGCTCGACCAGGAACAACAGGGTTGCGCTGACGAACATGGAAATTGTGAAAACAATCAAGAGCATTGGATTTCCAGTTCAGATAACGTGTTTTCGCGTGATCAACCGCGAAGTATCGTCGAGGAAGGCCGCAATGTCAAGCGGCGAGCGAATGTGGAATTTTGTTAGCCAACCCCAATCGCCGCGCGAATGGCATCGGCGATGGCATTGGTGTGGAAGCGCATGGCGTCTTCGCTTTCGGCTTCAATCATCACGCGGGCCAGCGGCTCGGTGCCGCTATAGCGAATCACTACGCGGCCTGTATCCTTCAACTCAACTTCGGCGGCGCGGATGGCGGCGGCCACGCTGGGGATCGATTCCAGCGGCCTGCGTTCGCGAACCTTCACATTGACGATCACCTGCGGGAAGACCTTCAAGTCCGCGGTTAGCTCGTCGATGCTTTTTCCCGAGCGAGCCACCAAATCCAGAACTACCAGCGCGGTCAGCAGCCCGTCGCCGGTGGTGGCCAGGTGCGGCAGCAGGATGTGCCCCGATTGCTCGCCACCGAGAGCCGCATTGTGAACTTGCATCTGCTCCAGCACATAGCGGTCGCCGACCTGCGCGCGCAGCATCGCAATTCCAGAGCGCCGCAGCGCCGCCTCCAGCCCCATGTTCGACATGGTGGTGGCGACGACCAGATCGCCGGTCAGCAGGCCACGCTCTTTCAGGTCGCGCGCGGCTATCAGCAGAATCGCGTCGCCGTTTATGACGTTATTGTGACTGCCGGCCAGCATACAGCGGTCGGCGTCTCCGTCAAAGGTGAGGCCGAGATCCGCTCCGCGGGCTGCTACTTCGGCCGCCACCTGCTTCGGATGCAGCGCTCCGCAGTTCAAGTTGATGTTGTGTCCATCCGGCGCGACATTCAGTAATGTCACCTCGCCGCCCAGCCGGCGAAACAACCTGGGCGCAACCGCCGCAGCCGCACCGTTGGCGCAATCGGCCACAATCCGTACCCCATCCAGCGAAAGCCCCGGCACGCAATCGAGCAGGAACTGAATGTAGTCGGTCTGGAAGGCGGCGTTGTCTTCGACCGCGGGCAGCGTTGACGGATCGGGCGCGGCGGAGTTGGCCGCGTGATGGAGAATCTCCTCTTCCATCGCCAGTTCCACAGCGTCGGCCAGCTTATAGCCGTCCGCGCCGAAGAGCTTGATGCCATTGTCCTGCCAGGGATTGTGCGAGGCCGAAATCACCACGCCTGCCTGAAATCCATGTGTTCGCGCGAGGAATGCGACGGCCGGGGTGGGTACAACGCCCGCGCTCTCGACGCGGACTCCGGTTTCGATGAGGCCGGCGGCGAGCGTGGCGGCGATCCAGGGGCCCGACTCACGCGTGTCGCGGCCCAGGATCACCTTGGGTTCAGCGGCCGTCTTGCGCAGTGAGTGGCCGAGGGCCAGGCCGGCGGCGTAGATGGTGGCGGCGTCCAGCGGGTATTCGCCCGCCACGGCGCGAATGCCGTCGGTTCCGAAGAGTTTGCGTGCGTTGGCTGCGGTCATGGTCTCATTTCTTGGTTGATTGGTTGGAAGCCGCGGATTCCACGCGGCTGATGAAGGCGCCGTCGGAGAGGCGCGTGACGAGCTCGTCTCCGGGCGTCACCTGTAGCGCGGAGCGGACCAGAGAGCCCGTTGCGGTGAGCACCAGCGCATAGCCGCGTTCGAGCACGGCCAGTGGCGAAAGCGAGTGCAGCCGCGCGTCAAGAGAACTGAGGTGAGCCGCGGATTCGTGTACTCTGCGCTCCATCGAATGAACGAGGCGCGTCTGGCCACCTGTGAGCCGCTCGCTGGCTTTAGCAAGCCCCTGGCGCGGATCGTGGCGCAGGACGGCGGCGGCCAGGTCGGCAACATTGCGCTGATGCTGCCGGAGTTGCTCGCTGACGACTGCTTCCATCCGCAATGAAGAATCGTCCAGCCGTTGTTCAAGCTGATATAGCAGCGAATTCACGCGCCCCTCAGCGCGGCTGATGGGCAGGCGGCTGAGCCGCTGGCGGGCTTGCAGCAATTGAAAACGGACGGCGCGTTCCAGCCGATGCGATTGCTCGGCCACGCGCTCGGCAATCTTGTGCTGCGCCTCGGTAATCAATTCGGCGGCGGCGGACGGCGTGGGAGCGCGCAGATCGGCGACAAAATCGGCGATGGTGAAGTCGGTTTCGTGTCCGATGGCCGAGACCACCGGCAGTCGCGATACGGCAATCGCACGGGCCACGCGCTCGCTATTGAAGGCGGCCAGGTCTTCAAGCGAGCCTCCGCCGCGGGCGATGACGATCACGTCCACCAGGCCTCCGGCGTTGAGTTCGTTGATTGCCGCGTCAACCTCGGCTGGCGCGGAATCGCCTTGCACCGAGACCGGGCATACGAGCACGCTCAAGCCGGAGTGGCGGCGGGCGACAATGTTGAGGAAGTCGCGAATCACCGCGCCGGTGGGCGAGGTGACGATGCCCACGGTGCGCGGAAAGGCGGGCAGCGGCCGCTTGCGCTCGGCGTCGAAGAGACCTTCCGACTTGAGCCGCGCCTTCAGTTGCTCAAAGGCCAGTTGCAGCGAGCCCGCGCCGACCGGCTCCATCGTCTCGGCCACCAACTGCATCTGGCCGCGCTGTTCGTAGACGCTGACCCGGCCGCGCACCAGCACGTGCAGGCCGTTTTCCGGACGGAAGCGCAGAAGATTCGCCTGGCGGCGGAAGAGCACAACAGGCAGTTGTGCCTCGGCGTCCTTGAGGGTCAAGTAAACGGTTCCGGTGAATACTAGCTCACCGTATTCCGTCCAATGTGAAACAGGACGGCAGTTGGAGATTTCGCCCTCGACCCACACGTCGCCGTACTCCTGCTCGACCAGTTCGCGCACCTGGCCAACCAGTTCGCTCACCGGCCAGATGCGGCGCGCGGGCCGTAGCTCCTCAAAGTTGAGGTCAAGCTGCGGCGCGATGGTGGCTTCCCTGGTCACATATAGTAGTGTAATTGCGCGGAGCTATGCCGGGATGATCAAGACAACGGCTGCATATCCTGAGGGCTCAACCCGGCTATGCGATGCGCCGGATCAGTTATGCAGATCGGTCCTGCCCAGGATATCGAGAAACTGGCGTTGGGTACACTGGTCGATGGTTTCACCCACCAGCTTGCCATCGCGGCCAAAGACGAATGTCTTGGGAATGCCCTCGATGTGGAAGAGCTTGTGTACCTTTTTGTCGGTGTCGATCAGGACAGGAGGATGATATCCGGCTCTGGTTACAAAGGGACCCACCGTGAAAGAGTCTTCATCGGTAATGGAGAGGACGACCAAACCCTGGGATTGGAAATGGGTATATATCCAGTCGAGATCAGGCATTTCCATGCGGCAGGGCGGGCACCAGGTGGCCCAGAAGTTGACCATCACGATCTTGCCCCGCAGTTCGGAGAGGGTATACTTTTTGCCTCTCAAATCCTTGAGCGTGAAGTCGGCCTTTTCGATCTCAGCGTCGTTGGCAACCAGAATCTGGCCTGCTTTCACAAAGAGCGGATCGTTCAGGGTCACATTCACGTTCTTGTAGCGAACCAGTGAAGCCAGTTCAAAGTAGGGCATTGGGGGCTGATCGTTCTTGGCGGGAAGGGGTGACTGCGCAAGCGCTTGCGAAAGAGTGTCGGCGACAGCTTGCAAGGCAGAGGCGCCCTGATCGCCCTCGGTGACCAGGTTGGCAAGATTGTTGGCGAGTTCCACCTTCTTCGGGCCGGCGGGAAGAGCGCCAATATCGGCGGCGAGCTTAATAGTGGCAGCCGGGCGTTGTTGAGCGGAAAGGGAGCGGAGGTTGCCGAGTTGCTTGGTGATGGCCGACTCGGAGGCCTGCCCATGGAGCAGAGGCGCGGCGAGAAGGACGGTGGCGGCGGCAAGCAGAGTTCGTTGGATCGGGTTCATAGTTTCTCGCTGACGGATGAATTGAAGTGATTTGAGCTTCCGCGAAATTATATCTCACAGTGCGAGGTTATCGGGCGAGGACGCGCTTGCTCCAGCGGCCAGCATTGCCAGCCGCTCGGCAACGGCTTCGACGATCTGTTCGTGGACCTCTTCGATGCTCAGGTCGCCCTCGATCAAAACGACGCGATCCGGCTCGCGAAGGGCAATCTCCCGGTACTTCCGCCAGACGCGGCCATAAAAGGCATCCTGCTCCGCCTCGAAGCGGCCTTCGTCCGGGCCGCTCAGCTCGGCGGCGCGCTGGTTGCGGCGGCGCGCGCGGTGGAGCGAAGCCTCCAGTCCAGGCAGCAGTAACAGAGTCAGGTCGGGCTGTAGGTCCGAGCAAATCAGCCGGTGCAACTCAAGAACAATCTCGGAGCCCAGCTCACGGCCGCCGCCCTGGTAGGCCTCGGTCGAGTCGGTGAAGCGGTCGCAGAGGACGATTTTTCCCTCCTCCAGGGCGGGCCGAATCACCTCGGCGATGGCCTGGGCGCGGTCGGCGAACATCAGCGCCATCTCCGCCATCGGGGCGAGAATTGTCGAGCGCGAGTCCAGCACCAGGGCGCGGATGCGGTCGCCGGTCGCTGTGCCGCCCGGTTGGCGGGTCACCAGGACGCTCTGGCCGCGTTTCTTGAGCCAGGCGGCCAAGCGGTTGATTTGCGTGGTTTTCCCCGAACCATCCAGGCCTTCGAGAGTAAGAAAGAGTCCGCGCCGCATGGGCTGAGTCTATCACCGAAATAAAGTTAAAGACGAGTCTGCTTCTGTTGTGTTACAAGGGTTTAACAGCAAACATCACCGGAGGCGGGAGACTGCGCTCCACTGGAGTTGAAAAAATGAAGCCTTTAGCCATGCACAAACTCGCTCTTTGCGGCCTCCTCATGGTCGGCCTGCTTACTACCCGGCAGCTCAACGCCCAGTACCTCACACTCGAAGGCCAGACCGGCGGCTTTCTGACGCCCACCGCCTACGTCGTTTATATGGACAAAGGCCAAGCCCTCTCCCATCCCGCGATCGGCGTCCACTTCATCAACGCCGCCAAGGTAATCGGCAATATCGAGACCTTCAGCATCACGGAAGCCTTTTTCGGCCGCACCGAGGCCGGCTATACGCGCAGCGTGCATCAGCTCGGCGACAGTGGCCCAACCACCGTAGTGTTGGGCAATTTTGTGCCGGGATCAACAGCGTCGGCCACCTCAGCGCCGACCACGCCGGATTTTAGCCAGCTTTGGAATTCGAACGGTATGAACATCTTTCACGGCAAAGTCGTGGGGATCAAGGACGGGCAATTCGGTCCCTGGACGCCGGGTTTGGCAGTTGGCGGCGTGGTGCGGACAGGCGACAAGTTCGTGAGCGGAGCCCTCTACCAGGAGGTTCAAGCTCTGCTGGGAAATACTGTGCCCGTCAAGGCGTACACCAATGAAGACATCTATGTAGTCGTGACCAAAACCTGGGCCAAAAAGCCGGTTCCGTTCCTTGCGAACTTCGGCTGGAAGGCCACCAACGCCTCGATCTTCGGCATTGGCGGCGAGGCGAATAGGTTTGGCGGACGGCTCTTCGGCGGCCTGGGTATCCCGCTGCCCCTGGGCCACGGCATCGTGGCCGTGCCCTCGGCAGGGTTCACGCAAGAGCCGCCTACAGTCAAGGGCCTTGGTCCGAATCCCCCCAACGGCATCCCGCTGGTGGCTGGCAAAGCAGACCTGCCCACCACGCTGGATTACGCAGTGCGCGTCACCCAGCGGGAGAAGCCTCACTTCGCTTTCGATATTGGTATCGGCCAGGTAGCCAGCAATATTGGAACGATCCCGTCGGCAACCGGCTTGCCCGCAGGGTACCCGCAGGTCGTCTACATTCCCGTGAATCTCCAGGCGAAGAAGGTCGTCGGCATGGGGCTCAGCTACCGCTACTGAGCGGTCGAGACTGAATAGAGCATACTGTGCAATTTTGGCCAGTACGGGATGAGGGCTGGCGGGTACGCTTGCAGCGAAGTACCCAGGCTCTCGCCCCGCGCAGGGAAAATCGATTTCTACGGCGGAGAGGGCGCCAAAGAACCAGGAGGTTCTTTCGATGCAAATCTTGCGCTCCGCGCGTTGGCTCTTGCTGACGCTTCTGCTCTCTCTGTTTCCCGTCTCTTCGTACTCTCAGATCGAAATCAGTGTCGGCTTCGCTCCACCGGAGATGCCGGTCTATGAGCAACCCATCTGCCCCCAGCCCAATCTGATGTGGACGCCGGGGTACTGGGCCTATTCAAATGACGATGGGGACTACTACTGGGTGCCCGGCGCCTGGGTTCCAGCTCCGTATGAGGGCGCTCTTTGGACGCCCGACTACTGGGACTGGTCCGGTGGCCGCTACGGCTTCCATCGCGGCTATTGGGGCCGCCACATCGGCTACTACGGCGGCATCAACTATGGCTTCGGCTATGGAGGCATCGGCTTTGCCGGCGGCGAGTGGCGCGGCAACTCCTTTGCCTATAACACCGCGGTCGTCCATGTGAATGAAACCGTGATCCACACCACCTACGTTGACCGGACGGTTGTCGAGAGAGGCATCGTTGCCAATCCCCGTCACGTGGCTTACAACGGCGGTCCCGGCGGCATTCAGCACACCGCCAGCCCTGCGGAACGGGCTGCCGAAAAGGAGCAGCATACAGCTCCGACCAGCGTCCAGACTCAGCACGCGACCGCGGCCAGGGCCGACAAGACCTCTTTTGCCAAGGCCAATGGCGGCCATCCCAAGACCCTGGCTGTCCAAAAGCCTCTGGCCGCAGAAAAGCACGCCACGCCCGCTGCGGTGAAATCGGAAGCCAAGCCAAAAGTCGAAACCAAGACTGAAGCCAAGCCAAAGGCTGAGCCGAAGTCTGAAGCCAAACCAAAGGCAGAACCGAAGTCTGAAGTTAAGCCAAAGGCAGAACCGAAGTCTGAAGTTAAGCCCAAGGCTGAAGCAAGGCCGAAGGCAGAGCCGAAGACCGAAGCCAGGCCGAAGGCTGAACCTAAGCCTGAGTCCCGTCCTGCCCCGGCAGCTCACGTTGAGGCAAAGCCTCAATCGCATCCGGCTCCAGCATCGCATCCGGCTCCAGCATCGCATCCTGCTCCAGCATCACATCCTGCTCCAGCGGCGCGTCCGGCCCCAGCGTCTCATCCCGCGCCGGCATCGCATCCCGCGCCCAAGGAAGAACCCAAAAAGAAGTAGAGCTGTCGCTCACTTCAATGTAACGAGGCCCACGGTCAGCCGTGGGCCTCGTTGCATCTCGGAGGAGCGTTTTCTGCCTGTCCAGAAACGGAAAGAGCCGCCCGGCAACAGGGCAGCTCCTTCCTCAGGGAGAATAGTTCCAACGGAGGCAAAACCATCAGAACTTTCTGGCTGCATAGTAGGTGCGATGGAAGGTAGTGTCAAGGATAAATCTGTGAAGAAATAAATTATTCATAATCAACAACTTACAAAATTACGTCGCAAGGATTCACAGGGGCTTATTTCGTCTTTTATTCTCCTGTTAACTTCCGCAGTCTCAGGTCTTTCGGTGTGTATCCTAAGGTTTATCAGGAGTTTTTCGGCGATTTCTCCCGCCCTGTTAACTCATCTGGTACTACTTCGTCCTTACCCGGCAAAATCCCCTCAGTCCCGCAGATTCAGCCGGATGAACTCCACATCGAAGACCGAGGAGACCGGTTTGCCTCTCGCCATGCGGTACAGCGCCCGGAAGCCGCCCAGAAAAAAAGCCAGCAGGAGCGACGCGCCACAGCAGATCAGCACCAGGATGGTGATCCCCAGCAGTAGCTTCCCGGTCTTTGCCACCTCGGATTCCATCGGCTGCGGAATCGACGTCAGATCCGACTCGTAGTGCACCGTGGCCAGCAGTTTGTGGCTCTCGTCGGGAACGGCGGCCCCGGCGACCACCGCCACCAGCGGCCCGCTGCGCCGCACCTCCAGAGAGACCAGGTCCGACTCCTGCAACGCCTTGGTCCAGCCCGCCTGCGTCTGCTTGTCCGCCCGCTTGCACGCATCGATGTAGGCGCGAATCGCCGTCTCTTGCACCGCGGCCATCTGCGGCGTCGGATAGTCGATGATCGTCAGTATCGCCGGCCCCGAGCGCAGCGAATAGTTTGCGGTTACCGCCTCCGCGCCGCGATCAAAGCCCACCAGCTCCGCCGGCAGCACGCCGCCCGCGCCGCTGTAGCTCGCCGGTCCAACAGCATAGTGCGTCGTCTGCCCGTCCAGCTTGGCCTGCGGAAGGTTGGCCAGAATCGGAGGCGTCAGCGCCTTTCCCCCCTCCGGCAGCGGCAACCCGGCAGCCAACTCGCGCAGCTCCGAGCCGGACATGGGGCTGATGCGCGAAAAATTCGCATCCACCACGGTGTTGCCCACCCAGAAGAGCACCTGGTTCTTGTTCGAAGTAGCTCCCGTGCCGATCTCTTCCTTGGGCCAGCCGTTCTGCCGGTAAAACGAATAAGCCCCATAGGCGCCGCTGGCGTCGTGAAAGCGCAGCGCGCGCAGACTCAGCGTCTCGCCGCCGCGCTTGTACTCGCCCAGCGCGCCGTCGGTAAACTCGTACTCCTTCAGCGCAGCCGCATTGGCCGCGTCCGCCAGCGTCGCATCGGTCAGCTTCTTCGCCGCGCCCGCCGACTCCCATCCGGCAAACGACTCCGGGAGCAGCGCCTTGAGCACGGGCGGCAGCACCAGGCGCGTCACACCTTGCGAAGCCGGAGCCTTGCCCGGTGCACTCTGCGCCTGAGCCGCGCGCGCGCCCCCCGCCAACATCGCCGTACCAACCAAAATCGCAATCCAACGCATCCCAACGCTCCCATCTTCAGGGTACACGCAACCTCTTCCGCCCGTTGTCCGCGGCATTCCCTGTTTACTTGGACACTGCCGGAGGCGAATAGGTTCCCTGGACCGCGCTCTCGATCTCTTTACGCGGCGTTGTTTTTTCCGTGTTGCAATCCGGAGTGCCTTCAAAAGGGATGACTATCAGCGGAAGCGCTAACAGAGCGACACGTAAGTAGGAACTCGCGTTGCGCTCGCCGCGCCGAGACTGAAGCATCCACCCCGATACAGAAGACGGCCACGGCGCGTCGCGCCGTCCGCCTCACCCGTTCCTGTGAGAAAATCAGAGCTTGCGGACGCACTCCAACTTTCGCTTGCTTGTGGTTCGGCTTGGGGCCATGGGCGATATTCTGCACGCGCTTCCGGCGGTGACGGCGCTGCGGCTGGCCCATCCCGCGTGGGTGATCGACTGGGTCGTCGAGCCGCGCTGGCGGGCGCTGCTGGCGGCGGAGCAGGCTATTGGAATGCCGGGCAAGACTCCCGAAAAGCACACCTCAGAGGCTAAAGCCCCCGTAATTTTTGCGCCATTCAATACCAGGGCTGAAGCCCTGGCCTACCAGCCTATCAACGCTCAGCCACAACCTTTACAGCCTTTGATCGACCACCTACATTTCGCCGCAACCAAGGAGTGGCGCAAAGCTCCCTTCAGCCGCCAAACGCGCAATGAATTCAAGGCATTGCGCGCGGCGCTCCGGAGCGGCGAATACGACGCAGTGATCGACCTGCAAGGGGCGATCCGCTCGGCGCTGATTGCGCATTTCGCCGCGCTGCTGGCCGGTTGCGGCAGGGTGATCGGCGAGGCGGAGCCGCGCGAGCGGGCGGCGCGCTGGCTCTTCACCGAGCGGGTGGCCACGCGGGGCGCGCACGTGATCGAGCAGGACGTGGAGCTGGTCTCGGCCATCGCCGGCGATGTATTGAAGCCCGTCCAGCCCTGGCTGCCCGTGGACCCCGCCGCCGAGGCCTGGGCCGACGAAATCCTGCCGCCTGTAGTAAATTCGCCCGTCGTGCTCATCAATCCCGGCGCCGGCTGGGGCGCCAAGCGCTGGCCCGCGGAGCGCTATGCCGCCGTGGCGCAAGGGCTTGTCGAGCGCGGCTGCCGCGTGCTGGTCAATGCCGGACCCGGCGAGGAGCCGCTGGCCGAACTCATCGCCAGCCAAACCGGCGGCGCGGCCACACCGCTCGCCTGCTCGCTCGCCCAGCTTATCGCCCTCACCCGCCGCCTAGCCCTGGCCATCGCCGGCGACACCGGCCCACTGCACCTGGCCTGTGCTCTAGGTCGACCGGTGGTGGGCATCTACGGCCCTACCGATCCAGCCCGCAACGGGCCTTTCGGGACGCGATTCGAAGTACTGCGCAGCCCTCAGAGCCGCCGCGATCACACTCGCTATGAAGCGCCGGAAGCTGGCTTGCTGACCATTCAGCCAGAGGACGTGCTGCGCGCGGCCGCTGCATTGCTTTATCCTTAGACAGGCTCTGAACAAATCTATCGATTCCCTATGGGCTTATAAGACTGCGGAAAAGGCTTGTTTTCAAGGGAATCTCATGAGAGGTAAACCACAGGGGCTAAAGCCCAACTTTTGTTTTGTTGCACTTGCAGCCCGGCTAAAGTCATGCCCTTTTACAAAACAGGCCTGCTATCGAGTTTTTCCGCAGCCTGTAAAGCACAACATTTTTTCGTCGCATTTAAGGCACGACTAAAGCCGTGCCCTTTCAAAACAACGACATATGCCGAAGTTTTTCGATGACCTCCAGAATTCTCTAATGACCGAATCCGCGCCGACAAATCCCGCCCCGCCCCAACCCGACTGGATCGCCCGCTGGCAGCGGGTAGCCCAACGCATCCGCGTCCCGCTGGGCTTTCTGACGGCGGCGCTCTATCTCTTCGAACTCGTCCGGCGCGCGCCCCATCTGCAGGCCGTGGCCTGGAGCCTGGCGCTGGTTGTGCCGGGGTTATGGTTGCGCGCCTACGCCGCCGGCACGGTGAAAAAGAATCGCGAGCTGACGGTGACCGGCCCCTATGCTTACACCCGCAACCCGCTCTACCTGGGCTCCATGCTGATTGCCGCCGGCTTCGCCGTGGCGTTGCTCAGTTGGCCGGTGGCGCTGGTGCTGGCTGTGGGCTTTGCGGTGATTTACGTGCCGGTGATCGCCTCAGAAGAGCGCTTTCTGCGCGCCAACTTCCCCGGCTTCGACGACTATTGCCGGCACGTGCCGAGGCTGATTCCCCGCCTGACCCCGGCCAGCCACTCCGGCGCTAGAGCGGGAAGCTTTTCCTTTTCACTCTATCTCCATCATCGCGAGTACAATGCAGGGATGGGGGCAATGTTGCTCTATCTCTGCCTGCTCCTCCTGCAGCCGCTGCTCGCCGCGCTTATGAATCTGCCGCGATGAGCGGCATACGATCCAGCCGTTCACACAGCAAGGAGCCAGCCCGCCAGTGAAGACGCGCTCAATCGCAAACGCAATTCTTGGCGCGCTCGCGCTGGCCGCCGTGGCTCATGCCCAGCAGATGCCTCCGCTCCCGCCCCCGCGCCCCGGCTTCAGCTTTCCACTCAAGCAGACCCTCACCTACGAGGTTGACTGGCGGGTCTTTCCCGCTGGGATCGCGGTGGTGCGATTTGAGGCGGACGGCGCACGCGAGAACCTCACCGCCAGCGCCGACACCAGCGGCGCCATCAACCTCATCTATCACCTCAGCGACCGCTTCCAGTCCAGCTTTGATCGCGCCGGGGGCTGCACCGACGACTTCAACAAGCAGACCGTCGAGGGCCGCCGCCAGATCAGTTCGACGCTGCACATCGACTATGCCCAGAAGCGCTCCGTCCTCAACGAAAAGAACCTCGTCACCGGGCAGAGCAAGCAGGTGGAAACGCCCGTTCCCGGTTGCGTTACCGACCTGCTCACCGGCGTCTACTATGCTGCGTCGCAGCCCATCGCGCTCGGCCACAACTTTGTGATTCCAGTACTGGACGCGATGCACATTGTGCCAGTGACGATGAAGGTGGAGGGCCGCGAGGTGATCAAAACCCCGCTCGGCGTCTTTAAAACCCTGCGCGTCCAGCCCACTGCCGACACCGGCGTCGTCAAGAATCGCGGCAACATCTGGATCTGGTACACCGACGACGAACGTCACCTGCCGGTGCAGATGCGTGCCCGCTCCTTCTGGGGCACCATCACCTTCCGCCTCACCGGCAACGAAAACAAATAGGTTTCCCGGTTCCGCCAGTGCCGTCCGCGGGATTACTCCCGTTACTATTTTAGTCGCAAGGTACGAAATTTCAATGTTCTATGAGTCTCGACTCGTGGTAACATTCTGCGAACGCCCCTTTTGAGGGCTGTGCTGCATCGGCTGATGTCTCTGGTTGTAACGCTTTCCCGATTTCAGACACTATGAGCAGAAATCAGTCAAGTTGCCAGGTTTTTGAATACCAATGGAGGACAAATTTTGTGAAGCCAGTCGCAGTTTTTCTGACACTTCTCCTTCTCGCCGCGACCTCGGCCCTCCCCGGCCAGTCGCCCAGCACGCCCAATACTCCGGCAGCCGCCAAACCCGCTGCCAACCCTGCCAAAGCCGCCGCCGACGCCAAGGCCGCCAAGAAGGCCCGGAAGGCCGAAGTTCAAATCAAACCGTTTTCCGCGGTCGCCTTTGGCGGCGGAATGTCGCTGATGGGCGTCAATCTTCAGGCCGCAACCAACGTAAACCGCTATCTGAATCTGCGCGGGACCGGCAACTTCTTCGATTACACGGCCAATAACATCTCCACCAACGGCTTTAACCTGAACGGCAAGGTGAATTTTGCCACCGCCGGGGTTTCACTGGACTATTACCCCATACCCCGTATGGGCTTACGAGTGAGCCCCGGATTGCTGCTCTATAACCAGAACGGAATCTCGGCCTCCGCCACCCCCCAACCCGGAGAATCTTTTACTCTGGATGGCTATGATTATTATCCCGAAGCTGGTAGTAGCACTCCTTTCCAGGTGAACGCCAACCTGGGGCTGAACACCCATAAACAGGCCTTCACGCTCACCACCGGCTGGGGCAATATGATTCCCCGCAAGCGCAAGGACTTGCTCTTCGGGCATCTCTCCTTCCCCTTCGAGTTCGGCGCAGCCTTCACCGGCGTGCCCACGATCAATATGACACTGCAAGGCATTGCATGCGACAGTACTGGTGCTAACTGCGTGAATATGGCCACAGACCCCACGGCGCAAAGCAATCTGAATGCCCAGCTTGCCAAATGGCGGAAGGACCTGAATCCGTTGCAGGTCTACCCCATCTTCTCCTTCGGCGTGGCCTACTCCATCCGCGCCAGGTAGTATCCGGCGCAACAAGACCAAGGGCTGCTTCCGGATCGGAAGCAGCCCTTGTTGTTTGTGTGTACGCCTAACGATTTATCCCAGCAACTCCCCGACAATCCCTGCCGCCGCCTGGAGCGCCGCGTCGATCTGTGCTTGGTCCTTGCCGCCGGCTTCGGCGATCTCCGGCTTGCCGCCGCCCGATCCGCCAACCAGCCTGGCGACCGAACCTACCAGCTTGCCGGCCTGGATGCGGTTCGTGAGGCCGGGCGTGACACCGGCGATCAGCGCGACCTTGCCCTCCGGCTGCGCGGAGGCCAGCACGACCACGCCCTCGCCCAGCTTCTGCTTGAGATTATCCACGAGCGTGCGAAGCTGACCGCGCTCCAGCGAGTCGGCGCGCAGCGTTACCAGGCGCACGCCCTTGACCTCGACGGCGCGGCTCACGGCCTCGTCCAGCGCGCCGGCGGCGGACTTCATGCGGGCTTCTTCCAGTTCACGGCGCAGGCGCTTGAGTTCGTCCTCCTGCGCGGCCAGCTTGGCGCGGAAGGCTTCTGAAGCGCTCGTGCCCTCAGGAGCTGGGGCAAGCTGCGCGACGATTTGCGCGACGTCATAGTCCTGGCGGAAGGCGGCCAGAGAGCCAAAGCCGCTGATTGCCTCCAAACGGCGCACGCCGGAGGAGACCGAGCCTTCGCTGACGATTTTGATCAGGCCGATCTCGCCGGTGGCGCGGGTGTGCGTGCCGCCGCATAGCTCAATCGAGAAGCCGTCGGAGAGCTTCACTACGCGCACCTTGTCGCCGTACTTTTCGCCGAAGAGTGCCATCGCGTGGTACTCGTTGACGGCCACGTCGATGGGCACGTCTTCGATGGTGACGACCTCGGCGTTGGCCAGCACCTCGCGGTTGACGATGGACTCAATCTCTTCCAACTCCTCATCGGCCACCTGCGCAAAGTGAGAAAAATCGAAGCGCAGCCGATCGGGATGAACTGCCGAACCGGCCTGCTTCACGTGCGTGCCCAGCACCTGGCGCAGCGCCGCGTGGAGGAGGTGGGTTCCGGTGTGGTTGCGGCGGATCGCGTTGCGGCGGTCGGCATCGACGACGGTGCGAACATGATCGCCGACGGCCAGCGGCTCCTTCAATAGAGCCTTGTGTGCGCGGACGCCTTGCACCGGCAGCACGCAGCCCTGAATCTCGGCGACGGTCGTGTTGCCGTCCGGCGAAGTGAACCAGCCGGTATCGCCGGTCTGCCCGCCGGAGTCGCCATAAAAGCTGGTCTGATCGAGGACGACCTCAACCAGATCGCCGGCGTTCGCAGCGGGAACGCCCACGCCGTCTTTCACAATGGCCAGGACTTCCGCGCCGGGGACGATGAGCTGCTTGTAGCCCAGGAAACTTGTCTTGGGCAGTTCGCGATAAGCCGGGCTGGCGGATTTCAGGCTCCCGCCCTTCCAACTGGCGCGGGCGCGGGCTTGCTCTTCGGCGCGAGCGGATTCAAAACCAGCCTCGTCGAAATTCACGCCGGCATCGCGAGCTGCATCGACCATGAAGTCCAGCGGCAGGCCAAAGGTTTCATAGAGGTGAAAGGCCTTTTCACCAGTAAAGTTGCCTTGAAGCTCCTCGTTCAGCCGGGTAACACCGATCTTCAGCACACGATCAAACTGCTTCTCTTCCGCTTCAACTACCTTGGCTACACGCGCCGCCGACGCAATCAGCTCTGGGTATGCTCCTTGCATCAGGTCGCGGACGGCAAAGACCATTTGGAATAGAAATGGCTGCTCCTGGCCTAGCAATCGTCCATGACGAATGCCACGGCGGAGAATCTTGCGCAGGACGTAGCCGCGGCCTTCGTTCGAGGGCAGCACGCCGTCGTTGATCAGGAAGGTAGCCGCGCGGGCGTGGTCGGCGATGATGCGCAGGCTCGCCTTGCCCACGAATTTCGCCAGCTTCGCTGCGATAGCCGGTTTCGCCATTGCTGACTCCGCTGCCGCCAGCTCCGCTAACTCCGATAACTCCGCCAGGCTGGTGACTCCGGTCAACTCTGCAGCCGTCACAATCAATGGAGTGAAGAGATCCGTCTCGAAATTGGAGACTTTGCCTTGCAGCACAGCGGCAAGGCGTTCAAGGCCCGCGCCGGTGTCAATGGAGGGCTTGGGCAGCGGGGTCAGGGTGTAGGTGATGGCCTTGGTGGCTGGGTCGGCTACTGCCGCGCGATCGAACTGCATGAAGACCAGGTTCCAGATCTCCACGTAGCGGGCTTCGTCCTGGCCGAATGGCAGGTCTACACCTGGGGTCTCAGCTGCCTCGATGCCCATGTCGTAGAAAATCTCCGAGCAGGGGCCGCAGGGTCCGGTCTCACCCATCTGCCAGAAGTTATCCTTGAGGCCGTATTCGTGGATGCGCTCTTTGGCGACGCCGGCTTCAATCCAGTAGCCCTCGGCTTCATCGTCGCGCGGCACTCCGTCCGCGCCCTCGAAGATCGTCACGTAGAGCCGGTCCTTGGGAATGTTGAACCACTCCGGGCTGGTGACCAGCTCCCAGGCGTAGGCGATGGCATCGCGCTTGAAGTAGTCGCCGAAGCTGAAGTTGCCCAGCATCTCGAAGAAGGTGTGGTGGCGGCGCGTGAAGCCTACGTTCTCCAGGTCGTTGTGCTTGCCGCCGGCGCGGACACATTTTTGCGAGGTCGTCGCGCGCGAGTAGTCGCGCTTCTCGGCCCCCAGAAAAACATCCTTGAACTGGTTCATCCCGGCGTTGGTGAACAGGAGCGTCGGGTCGTTGACGGGCGCCAGCGAGGAAGAGTGCACGCGGCGGTGGCCCTTCGGCTCAAAAAAGCGCAGAAAGGCTTCGCGGATTTCGTTTCCAGAGCGGATTTCCATACCGTAATCAGTGTATCCAATACAGCTCATGCCTTACACCGCCCAATCATGGGAGAATGAAGGAGTAGACCGCTATGACAAACGAGATCAACGAAGAATCCCTGCCCACCCCCGAAGCCACCCCAGAGCCAGCCGCCGAGCCAGCCGCAGAGGCCGCGCCTCAGCCAGCCGTTGAGTCCGCCGTTAAGCCTGTCCCTGAGCCAGTTGCTGAGCCGGTCGCCCCGCCTATCGCCGAGCCTGAGCCCGTTGTCGCCCCAATCGTCGAGCCAGCTCCCGCGCTCGCAGCCAAGCCCATCGAAGAGCCTGAGGAGTCCTTCGCCGACCAGCTGCGCGCCTTCGAGCGCAGCCACTCGCATCGGGGCGATCCCGGCCAGCGGCAGCTCAAGGGTGTCGTCGTCTCGCTCACCCCTGAGCAAGTCTTCCTCGACATTGGCTACAAGACCGAAGGCGTGCTGCCCCGCTCGGCCTTCGACAACAACGCCGACGCCGTCAAGCCCGGCGACAGCTTCCCGGTCTCCGTCACCGGCCGCAACGAGGAGCACTACTACGAGCTCTCGCGCTTCAAAGTGGCGCAGCCCCGCGACTGGTCGGCTCTGGAAACCGCATTCGCCGAGAAGCTGGCCGTCGTCGGCACTGTCACTGAGGTAATCAAGGGCGGCGTTTCCGTGGATGTGGGCGTCCGCGCCTTCATGCCCGCCAGCCGCAGCGGAACCAAAGACGCGGCGGAGCTGGAAAAGCTGGTGGGAACGCAGATCACCTGCCGGATCACCAAGCTCGATGTCACCGACGAAAATATCGTCGTCGACCGCCGCGTGGTTCTTGAAGAGCAAGCGCGCGGCCTCACGGAAATCCGGCGCGGTGCGATGAAGGAGGGCGACACGGTCACGGGCACGGTCCGCAGCATCATGCCCTACGGCGCATTCATCGACCTGGGCGGCATCGACGGCCTGCTGCACGTCAGCGACATCTCCCACATCCGCGTCACCAAGACGGAAGACGTGCTCTCCGTGGGCCAGGAGCTTCAGCTCAGAATCCTCAAAATTGACCCGGAGACCAAGAAAATCTCCCTCGGCCTCAAGCAGCTACAGCCCGAGCCCTGGCAAACCATGAGTCTCGCCGTCAACCAGCGCATCACCGGCACGGTCACGCGGCTGGCCGACTTCGGCGCCTTCGTTGAGATTGAACCCGGTATCGAGGGCCTCATCCACATCTCGGAGATGTCCTACGGCAAGAAGCTGCGCCACCCCAGCGACATTCTCAAGCAGGGCGACCGCGTGGACGCCGTCATCCTCGGTATCAAGCCCGAGGAGCGCCGCATCTCGCTCGGCCTGAAGCAGACGCTCACCGATCCCTGGACCGAAGTGCAGCGCAACTTCCCTGTCGGCTCGCAGATCGAAGGCCCCATCACCAAGCTGATGAACTTCGGTGCCTTTGTGCAGTTGGCGGACGGCATCGAGGGCTTGGTCCACATCAGCGAGATCACCGCCGAGCGCCGCCTCAACCACCCCTCGGATGTACTACGCGTGGGGCAGATCGTCAAGGCGCAAGTTCTGGCCATTGACCCGGAAAAGCGCCAGATCAAGCTCAGCATGAAGGTGTTTGTCCCCACCGAGATCGACGAATACATCGCCGAGCACAAGGTTGGCGACTCCGTCTCCGGTCGCGTCATCGGGCAATCTCCTAGCCTCATCCATGTCGAGCTGGGCGACGGTATTCGCGCTATCTGCCGCATTGGCCATAGCAGTGCGGCCACCTGCGGTGGAGCAGACGCGCCTTCGGCGCCAACCATTCAGGCGGAGGCTGCAGTAACCGCATCCTCGAAACCGAAGTCGAAGTCCAAGGCCAAAGCGGTAGCCGAAGCCAAGCCTGATTTGTCGAGCCTCTCGTCGATGCTGAAAGCCCGCTGGCAAGGCAACGCCCCCGCAGCCACGGCGAAGCCCGAACCGTTGAGCGAAGGCCAGATTCGCAGCTTCAAAATTACCAAGCTGGAGCCCGAAGCGAAGAAGATTGAAGTGGAGTTGGCCTAGAGCTGTCGGCGCGCGACTCCCCATAGCCCGTTGCGAATGCACACCTGAATAAGAAAACCCCTGCCATGG
>Ga0181520_10001889_pt1 | contig 41053 bp, 35 predicted proteins | sample PEATcosm2014_Bin_29_FD_132451 | JGI IMG/M metagenome (GOLD analysis project Ga0181520, IMG submission 132451) | Peatland microbial communities from MTU Mesocosm Facility, Houghton, MI, USA - PEATcosm2014_Bin02_30_metaG | ecosystem: Environmental > Terrestrial > Soil > Wetlands > Peat | place... | reverse complement strand
TCGAAGGACTCGTCGAGGCAGGTGGTGAAGAGACCGGATTCGAGGCGGGCGCCGCGGAGGATGGCTTGTTGGGCGAGGGCGGCGCGTTCGAGGGTGAAGAGTTCCTGGGAGTTGACGGGCTGGTAGAGGGCGATGAGGTCGTCGCGGAGATGGGCGATTTCCTGAAGGTCTTCGACGCGGACGACGGCGAAGGTAGAGGCGGTGAACACGTGTTTGCGGGCGTTTTGGGAAGAGCGGGCCTTGCCCTCGGGGGAGCGGGGTCCGGTGGACTTAGTGGCGTTGGCGCGATTGGCGGCGAGGCGTTGGGGGGAGACGGGGCGATGGGACATTCCACTTTGAAAGGTAGCAGGGGGATGGTGTCGGGCCTTAGGTCGTTTATTGTTAAGTTATTGACATTGAATGATTTGTTGTTCCGCAAGGATCGGTGAATGAGTTTGGGGATTGAGTGGCCTGGGCGGCGTTCCGCCGCTGAAGTTTTTCAGATGATGCCAGGGCGAACGATCACACCATAATCGTGCATGGCAAACCAGTGGCGGGCCGACGGGTTTTGCCCGGGCGCCCGATCCCCGAAAGCACGGGAAAATGTCAGACTGGCGTACACTGTCAGAATGGGTGAAAATGGGAACATGCTTCGTAGGACGGCCGTTCGTTACAGAGGCAAGGTGGACAGCGCGGGCCGGGTGCTGATCCCGGCCGAGTTGCGCGAGAAGATGGACGTTAAGCCCGGCACGGCGGTGACTATCACGGGCGGGCGGGGGCGCATCGTGGTGGAATCGAGATCGGCCGCGGTGCGCGCGGCGCAGAAGTACTTTCGCGGCTTGGGGCCGGAGAGCGAGATCTGGAGCGAGGAATTGATCGGGGAGCGGCGCCGGGAGGCGCGGCGGGAACTTGCGGACTGAAGGCGCGCAGTATGTTCTGGACAGCTCGGCCCTGATCGCCCTGGTACGGCGCGAGCGCGGCTGGGAGAAGGTGGATGCGGCGCTGGACCGCTCGGTCATCTGCGCTGTCAACCTTGCGGAATCGTTGACCAAGCTGGTGCATAAGGGCGGCGATCCGCGCCTGACGGCGGGCCTGTTGCGGGGCCTGGAGCTGGAAGTGCTGCCCTTCGACGAGGAATTGGCCTGGGCAAGCCGCGATCTGTGCGCCCTGGCTTGGACGCACGGCATATCCTTCGCCGACCGCGCCTGTATGGCTCTGGCGCGTCACCTGCGCCTGCATGCGCTTACGGGCGATGCCAAATGGAAGGAACTCGACGTAGGAATCCAGGTGAAGCTGTTCCGGGAGGCGAAACGACCGTAATGACAAAGCTCGGCGGTCGCGGCCGGTAAAGAAGACATCCCGGCGGACCTCGCCGCGTTGCGTGACATGATGGCGGATGTTCACGGTACGGCTCTCGCTATTCTCGCGATACTCCGCTATCGTGGCCGCGGGCGGGCGGCTCTCAACAAAACCGGCCCGACCGCGGATTTCATTTAGCAGGCGAAAACGCCTGTTGATTCAGCGCAGAGTGTTGGTTCAAAAGATCGCGATAGTCTCGGTACTTTGATAGCGCCGCGTCAATTGCCGTGGGATTGTCAACCAACGGGACAAGCTGAAGTACGATAGCACCTGGGTAACGCTTAGCCAGCGCTTCCATTTCCGCCCGCGGGTTTGGGCTTTGCCGCGCCTTCTCGATCTCAGCCAGCACTTCGCTCATTCTCCCCGCCATGGAGCGACGGCTGGATGCAAGCTGTCCGATTTCGATGGAGTCGCCAATCGCCGACTTGTCCGCAAAGGCAATCACTCGAAGAGCGGCGTTTGCCGTCAATGGAGGCTCACCTGCATCGTCGAGAGGAACGGTCGCAGTGAGATTGCGGGTCGCGCCGGGCAGAAAACTGTCCCGCTCATTCCCTTTCTGGAGCGAGCTTACACTGTCCACAAGCAAAGGACCGGCGACGCGGGTAGAGCCGTCGGGATAACGTAGCTGGACGGAATATGACCAAGCTGTAATCGTCAATCCAGAAAGGTTCGTGAGAGGGATTTCGATGAGGGCGTGTTTGCCGTCTTCGGCGATATGGATGGCCGGCTGCGCCAGCTTCACTGCATTTTCGAAGGAATCCGCGGCCCAAGCTGGACCGGACAGCAGGCTCGCGGGTAACATCACCGACACGAGCAATAGCGCCTTCATACTTCCTAACCACCTTGCATTTGGCATCCTAACATTGTCCGTTCTCTAAAACCAAAGAAGGGGCTCCGATTAGCGGCTTTCGCGATAGCAGAAGATGTGTACAGTGAAGAACGCCGGTTGCGGCAAAAGCGGTGTTACGAAAAAGTGGACCGGCGCGATCCACGATGGGCGGTCTCGTCAGGCGGAGGGGTTTTGCGGGAGGGTTTTGCACAAAGGCAGTAAACGGGGTTCGCGGTAAAGTGGACTTCCAGAGTCCACAATCGGCGGCTCAACGCCTTCCTGTGCAGTAGGACACGTCGTTCAATCTGTTCGGCGAGCCTGGGCCGCGCACGCCGCGCTGCGCCGCCTGCAACTCTTGCCGATCGGGCGTAGACGCCAAGTTCGTAGGCCACTTCCTGTTGCAGAAGTAGGGGGCCGAGCAGCCATTACTGCCTCCGCTTAAACACCGGTGTCGACGTCTGGGATTTGACCAACTGCTGAAGGAAGTCGCGGAACTCTCCTTCCGTCTTGCAGGAGTCCAGGCGGGTCAGAAGCATACGGGCGTACGTGCGGCCAAGGCTGACGATCCGCTCTTCGACCCGGTCCCCCTGCTCCGAAGCCGTCGCTTGCGGAATCGGCGCGTCTGCCATGGCCAGCAGATACTCGCGGATGGCAGGCCCGCTGCGGTCCAGCGCATCGGACGTAATTGCCGACTTCGCGCGGTTCAGGCCGTTCAAGTCGTCCATGTGGCGGCCCGCGTCCGGGCCTATGACGCCACCGTCGGCGAAAATCACGCAGTCGAGCGCGACGTCGATTTCGGCCTGTCGCCCGTACAACTCGGCCCGGTCCGCCAGAATCTTCGGCGATCCCACGCTGCGTCCGCCGCCGCCCGACCCGCTGCGTGGCCCTAGCACCCGAGCGCCCCCGCCGGGAGTGATCAGCACCTGGGCGCCTGGCCCGAGCGTGTTCATATTGGGGTTGGCGGACGTCTGCAGCGACATGTCCGACGCGGCGGTGCGTCCATCCGGGCCTTTCAGATAGAAGCGCACAGCGACCAGGATCAGCCGTTCGGACGTTCCATTCCTGACGATCGCGCCGAACGGCAGGAGGTGCTGGAGCAACGGAAGAAGGCTCGAATCGATCGATGCGTTAAGAGCGGCTGTGAACTCCGCCGATGACGCGGGCGCCAGTTCAATGCCGCTTCCCGGCAAACCTATGTAAGTTACGAGGGGCGCGGCAGTCATTCTAACGGAACTCATCAACGCGCAACAAATTGCAAAAGCCAGACCTCTCACACGTCCTCCATCGCAAAACCGGGCGCAATGCGAAGAAACGCTGGCGCATTTCGGTGCTTCCTGCCCGATTAGAATACCACACGCGAATCTCGGCAGATAGAACGGGATTACCGGAAAAGCGCACTGGCGAGAGCCACGATGGGCGGTCTCGATGGTGACGCGAAAACTGGTCCCGGACGCGCCTGGGCGCCGGTTTGACTCTATACGCGCGGCATACTATGTTTGATGGGTATGATTCGCTCGTTCCGATGCCGGGAAACCAAGGCGATTCATGAAGGATTTGGCAGCCGGCGGTATCGGGGGATCGAAGAGCAGGCGCGCAAGCGGCTGCGGTGGTTGGATGCAGCCACGAGTCTGGTTGACATTGGGGCCATCCGCGGCAACCGGCTGGAGGCGTTGAAGAGCGACCGGGTTGGCCAGCACAGCATTCGGGTCAACGAACGCTGGCGGATCTGCTTTTCCTGGCGCGACGGGGACGCGCGTGATGTCGAGATCGTGGACTACCACTAAGGAAGGAAGAACAATGGCGCAGCGGAGGAAATTGCCGCCAATCCACCCGGGCGAACTGCTGCGGGACGAGCTTGATGAGATTGGCGTCAGCCTGAACGAACTGGCGCGCGCACTCCGGGTTCCGATGAACCGGATCAGCGCGATCGTCAACGGGAAGCGGGCCATCACGGTGGACACGGCGATGCGGCTGGGCCGGTATTTCGGCACTTCGCCGCGGATGTGGTTGAACGTTCAGAGCGCGTACGATCTGGAGGTCGCCGAGCGGGAGATGCGGCCGCGGATCGAGAGGGAAGTACTGCCGCGAATCGCGGCGTGAGGCAAGGACCAAGTAGGAGACGCATTTTCCATTCTCTCCCGGAGAAAGGCGCGTCCCCTTTTCTCCCAAGCTCATTCGCCAGCCTGTTTGAGGACTGCCGCGCGGGTTCTCGCCGACAAGCGGAATCCCAGACCATCGAGATGTTCGAGCAAGGGCTTAATCCGCGGAATCCGGCCTTCCACTTTTGCGCGCAAGAGGATTCCCGGCGTTCCCGTGGAAGTCAACTTCAATGCCTCGGCATACGGACGCCCAAGCCGTTCATCCAGGATCACGACGGCGCCTGGAAGCTGCATTCCCAACGCCAGCACTTCTTTTTCCCCGGCGTCCAGATCCGCGGCCGTGGGCGCCTTACCCAGCCCTTCCGGGGCTTGGATCTTCACCCAGGGTAATGCGCGGATCTGCGGCAAATCGATACCGATCGCCCTGCCTCGCTCCAACTCACCCGCGACGGCGGGCGGAATGAAGGTGTGGGTGTAGAACTCGGCTAATAAATGCAGGCAGCCAATCTGGTGTAGGTACTGGATCGGCGAGGTATCGCAGATCGCCTCACGCGCTCTTGAGATCGCGGATCAGATCCTCCTGGCTGAGGTCGAACGTGTTCACGCAATAATCCGCCAAACGGCTAAGGAAATAGGGCTTTGGTACGCCGGCAAGCTGGGCGGCGGCTCCGGAGGAAAGCCGGCCCATCTCATACAACTTGACCGACGCAGCCAAACGGATCGTGGACGCAAGGGCATCAGGCGTCGCCTTCAAGGCAAACAAGATCTCATCCGGTATGGAAAACGTGACCTGATTCATGGGGCGCCAGCGCTCCTATTCTACCGCGATTGGAGCGCGTTACCCGACGTGAGGCGGTTCGCCGGCGCGTCGGCCGTTTGATTTGTTCTCCGGCAGCGTGCCGGGCGTGCCGGGGCGCCATCTGGGCCCGCTTCGGCCCGGCGTTGCGCGCCGAAGAACGCCGGCTCGAAAGCCGGCGGCAGGCCGAAAGGCCCGACCCCACAAACCGCTGCTAAAATCGGGGGTTGCCCGATCCGATCCATGTTGCCGCGCCGGCGCCCGCCTTGTCGCAATGGCGGGAGCGTGTCGAGAGGAGCGGACATGCGCGGCGGCGCTCGACGAAGGATGAGAAGACCAAGCGTCCCGAAGAGTCGGGACGGGCCCAGAGGGCGCCCCGGCAGGAGTGTCCAATGCCACTTAGTTTTCCAATTCCGGGCGCCCGGACGCACGGGTGGGGCGGACCCCCCGGTCCGCTGCCGGCCCCCTGGCCGGCTTGTGGAGGGTGGCACTCGCCTGATTCTTCAAGAGAAGAGCGGGTCCGGGGGGACCCGCGCGGACCAGGGGGTCCGCCCCACCACTTCCGCCGGATTCGCGGGTCCGGGAAAACTAAGTGGCATTGGGCAGGAGCGCCTGCGCCACATATAGGCCATTTTCGAGGGAGTCTCGACGGGCCCAGAGGGCGCTTCGGCACGAGCGCCCGCGCCACGCCGGGCAGGGCCGGAAGGGTGGCCGAGTTGTGATCCACGCTATCGGTCCGGACTTTCTGCTGGTGATTGTGCCGGCCTTCAACGAAGAAGGCGCCGTCGGCCAGGTGATCCGTTCGATTCACCAGCACATGCCCGGAACGCCCGTCCTGGTGATCGACGATTGCTCGGCGGACGCCACTGTCCCCGTTGCGCGGGGGGCCGGCGCCGAGGTGCTGGCGCTGCCCCACCATCTGGGCCTGGGCGGCTGTGTGCAAGCCGGCTACAAGCTGGCTTGCGAGCTCGGGTTTCAGTATGTCATACGGGTGGACGGCGACGGGCAGCACGACGCCGGCGACATCCCGCGCGTGTTCGCGCGGCTGAAGGAATCGGGCTGCGAGATGGTGATCGGCTCGCGCTTCGTCGACGAAAACGGTTCCCGCACGGGGGTGGTTCGCTCGCTCGGCATCCGCCTGTTCCGCATGGTGCTGCGCCCCATCCTGGGGAAACCGGTGCACGACCCCACCTCCGGGTTCGTGGGCGTCAACCGGCGGGCGCTCGAACTGTTCAGCCGCAGCTTTCCACTCGAATACCCCGAGATCGAGGCCCTGGTGGTGCTGCAACGGCGGCGGTTTCGCTTTGAGGAAGTGCCCTGCACGATGCGCCCGCGCCTGGCCGGCCGCTCGTCGATCACGGCGCTCAAATCGCTCTATTACATCGCTCACGTGCTGCTGGGCGTGTTTGTCAACGTGCTGAAATGGGAAGGCCGGCCGCGTGGGGGAGCGGGCGGACCCGGCGCCGGAGGTTAATATGGATCGGCTCTTGAACGTCACCACCGGTTTGAGCGTCATCCTGCTCATCATGGTGCTGATATCGGTGCGCCGCGCGCACATCCGGGTGGAATATTCCTCCGTGTGGCTTATCGCCGCCGGGGCCATGCTGGTGCTTTCGCGGACCCGCCCGCTGCTGGACCATGTGCGCAACCTGATCGGCCTTCCCGATTCCCCACTGGCGCTCTTTCTGGTGGCGGCCAGTTTCTTCCTTATTATGTTCTTCCGCTTTTCGGTGATCGTCTCCCATCTGCGGGACGACAACATCGCGCTGGCGCAACGCGTGGCCATCCTGGAATATCACGTTCAGGGCCTCAGGAACCATGAAGAATAACCGGCGCCAGCTTCGGCCCGACGCCACGGTGGCCAAGCCGCGGCCTCCCTCGAAACCGCGCAGGGGGCGGCGCTGGTGGGTCTTTGCGGCCGCCGTGCTGGCCGCTTTTGGAGCCTATTTGCCCGCCCTGCGCGGGCCGTTCCTGTTCGACGACAACATGCTGCCGTTCGCCATCGCCAACGTGGCGTCGGCCCCCTTGCGTTCGTGGCTGGGCGGCCTCCGTCCGGCGCTGATGTTCACTTACTGGATCAACGCTCGCATCTCGGGAGACGACACGTTCTCTTATCACGCGCTCAACGTGCTGATCCATTGCGCTGCCGCCGGGCTGGTTTATCTGATCCTCCGGCGGCTGCTCGAATGGGCGCGCGTCGCCGATCCGCGCCGCGGCCTGCTGGCGGGATTCGGCGCCGCGGTATTCCTTCTGCACCCCATCCAGACCGAGGCGGTAGCCTACCTGGCCGGCCGTTCCGAATGCCTCAGCGTGATGCTGGCGTTCGCCGCTTTCGCCATCTTCCTCTACCGGCGGAAGACGGAAGCTTCGTGGGGCGTGGTTTTCGCCGTGATGATTCTGTTCGGCGCGGCCCTCCTCGCCAAGGAACACACCATCGCGCTTCCCGCCCTGCTGATCCTGACGGACTATTGGTGGAATCCCGGATTCTCTTTCCGCGGCGTGTGGCGGAACTGGAGGCTGTACGGCGCCCTGGCCGCGGGGGCCGGAGCCGGGCTGGCCATGTTCTGGGGCCCCATCTTTCATGCCACCAGCGCCGGATTCGGGCTCAGGGATTTCACCTGGTATCAATATTTCTTCACCCAGTGCCGCGCCCTGTTCGTGTATGCCGGCGAGTTCGTTCTGCCGGTGCGGCTGACGGCGGATTGGGATTTTCCGATCTCAAAGACCATTTTCGACCATGGGGCTATCTTCGGGCTCATCGCTCTGGCGGCGCTGGCGGCGGCCGCATGGCATTTTCGCCGCCGCTTTCCGCTGGCTTCCTACGGTTTCTTCGCCTACCTGATATTGATGGCGCCCACCTCCTCGGTGCTGCCCATCGAAGACCCCGTGGCCGAGCGGCGGATCTACTTTTCGATGATCGGCCTGCTGCTGATCCTGCTCGAGCCGCTGAGCCGGGTGAAGGCCAATCCCAAATTGCTGGCGGCGGTATTCGCGGCCGTGGTCCTGGCGGCCGCGGGGGCAACATACGCGCGCGCCGCGGTGTGGGGCGACCCCATGCTGCTGTGGCAGGATACGGTGCGCAAGTCTCCGGGCAAGGCTCGCGGTCACGAGAACCTGGCGTTCCAATACTACCTGCAGGGGGATTACGATCTGGCTCTCCCGGAATTCGAGGCCGCCGCGCGGCTCGAACCGCCTACTCAGATTCTGCTGGTGAACTGGGCGCTGGCGTACGACAATCTGAAGCAACCCGAGCTGGCGCTGGAGAAGCTGCGCGAAGCGGCCAAGCTGCCGCCTCCGAAAAACAACTCGCCGGCGCACGTATACACGCAAATCGCGGTGGTCTATGCCAAGCAAGCGCAGTGGGCCCAGGCGCTGGACGCCCTGGCGACCGCCGAGAAGCTGGACCCGAACTCGCCCGAGATCTATCTGTATCGCGGGAAGGTGTACCTGGCTACCGATCGGCCCGCCGAAGCCATTCCGCAGTACGAGCGCGTCCTGGCGATCGAGGCCGGTTACGAGGAAGCGCAGCGCGACCTGGCGCAGGCCAGGGCCCGGCTGGCCGCGAAGCCGTAACATGCGGCCGCTGCGCCTGGGCGTCAACGCGCTGTACCTGATCCCCGGCGGGGTGGGGGGCACGGAGATTTATCTGCGCAGCCTGCTCGACGCGCTGGCGGAAATCGACCATCGCAACCGCTATTTCGTTTTCACCAACCGCGAAACCGGCGCCGGCCTGGTTCCCGCGCAGCCCAACTTCAGCGCGGTCCCTCAGCCCGTGCGCGCCGTCTCGAGACCCGCGCGTATTTTGTGGGAACAGGCGGCGCTGCCGCTGGCCGCCGCGAGGCTGCGGCTGGACGCCCTCTTCAACCCCGGTTTCACGGCCCCGCTGGCCTGCCCCTGCCCGCAGGTCACGGTGTTCCACGACCTCCAGCACAAGCGCCACGCGGAGTATTTCCGCTGGTTCGACCGGCCCTTCTGGAATTTTTTCCTGTTCTGGTCGGCGCATGTTTCGCGGCTGATTCTGGCGGTCTCCGAAGCCACCGCGGCGGATCTGCGGCGCCACTACCGTCTGCCGGATGCGAAAGTGCTGGTAGCGCCGCACGGCGTGGACCCCGAGTTCTTCGCCATCGCGCGGCGGCGCGAGCCCGAGCCTTTTCTGCTGGCCGTTTCGACCCTCCATCCGCACAAGAACCTGGACGGCCTGCTGCGGGCATTCGCGGAATTTCGCGTGCACCGGCCGGATTTCCGGCTGGTAGTGTGCGGCCTGCACGGCTTCGCCAGCGGCGCCCTTCACAAGCTGCGCGATTCTCTGGATCTCGACGGCGCGGTGGATTTTCCGGGCTGGATTCCGCGCCGGGATCTGCTCGATCTCTTTGCGCGCGCGTGGGCCTTCCTCTATCCATCGAAGTTCGAAGGCTTCGGCTTGCCGGTGCTCGAAGCGCTGGCCGCCGGCGTGCCGTGCGCCTGTTCCGGCATCGAACCGCTGGCGAGCCTGGCAGGGGACGCCGCGCTGCTGTTCGACCCGTTTGATGGAGCCGCGATTCTGCAAGCGCTGATTCGGATTGTGGAGGACGAGCCGCTGCGCCGCCGCCTGGGGGAAGCCGGTCCGCGCCGCGCCGCGCAATTCTCCTGGCGCGCGGCGGCCGAGATCACGCTCGAGGCGCTGATTGCGGCGGCGGAGGCAACTTAGCCTGAATTACGAGGTTAACTTCGGATGAGCTGAATTTCCACAGGCTATGTCATCGAAAAAACAGGATTGTATCAGGGCACGGCTTGAGCCGTGCCGATCTGGTAGCATTTTCTGGGCTTTAGCCCCTGGTTTGGCAACCGCGGCGCACATCCTTCTCATCCTCCTGAAAAGACAGGGGCTAAAGCCCTCTGGGCGTTTCCATTTGCGGCACGGCTGAAGCCGTGCCCTGATTACGATGCGCCCAACTTCGGGATTCAAGCTTAGTAGGCGCCGACCGCTCCCTCACGGTCGCGGCTCAATAGAACTCTGGCGAGCCGCGACCGTCAGGGAGCGGTTGGAGTGTCCTCCGGGTTACTACGCGACCGGTTTCGCCGGTTTCCAGGGCGACGGCTTCTTGAATGCGCGCGCGGCCTGCTTCACTTCGTTCCCGCGGGTCCAGATCAAATCGATGTTGGAGGTTCCGAAGCCCTGTTTCTCGCCCAGCGCGAGAAAGGGCAGCTCTTCCACTTTGAATCCCATGATCGTGGCGGCCACCACGTCCACGCACAAGGCTTTCATGCCGGCGATGGCCAGGTTGTGATGCACGCTGGCGTCATCGCCTTCCACGCCCCAGCAGCCGCCGAGCACGGCGAGGTCGGCGGGCCGGTAGCTGAACAGGTCGAACATCACTTCCTCCGGGCTGCCCAGCTTCATCAGGGCGTCCTTCGGGAAACCATATTTGGAGCCGGGCGCGATGCCCAAATAGTTCTTCACGGAGAGAGAAACTCCCGTGGAGGCGTCGGTCCGGAGCGGTGCCACGGTAATCAGCTTGTCGCACTCCTGGATAATCTTGGGGATGGTGTACCTGCCGCCGGGATTGTTGCGCGCCAGCGCTTTGCCCGGAACCGGCAGATCGAGCGAATCGGCGAAGTTCAGGTCGGCGATTTCAAAGCGGATGCCGGGGAAGCGGGCGGTGAGCTCGGCTATCATCTTGTGGTAGCTGAGGCCGTCGAAGGCGCCGCCCCACTCGGTGCTCCAGCCGTCCACCGGGGATTTCGAGCGCTCCATCGGCAGCCACTGCGGGGAGCCTTCTATTACCGTGAACCGCAGCCCGCGCTTGCGCTCGGCGAGGTAGGAGATCACGGTACGAACGATGCGCGGGTCGGTCACCGTGCCGGCCAGGTATGGCTGGTGCGCGCCGCCATCCCTGGTTTCGGGGCCCAGCCCATAGCAGGTGGGGATGTGGGTTTTGATGGCCACCCAGTCCTCGGGATCCACCGTGGCGTGGAATTCGCTGGCGCGGGTGGCCGCCAGGTCGATGGCCCGGCGCACCATGGCGTCGAGCTGTTGGGCGGTCAGATCGGCGCCGGGCGGCTGGGGGTCGGCCAGTCCGGCGATCTTAGAGCCGTCGTCGTCTTCGCCTTCCTTAAAACTGGAAAGGACGATGCCGACTCGCGGGGTGGTGTCCTGGGTGGCCGTGGCGATCACGGCGTCGTCTTGTTTTTTCTGACCGGCGGCGAGGGCCGCCCCCGCTCCCAGCGCGAGAAATTGCCGTCTGAACATGGGCATGATGGCTTGGCCTCGAATCCTCAGTATGCCTCAGGTGGGGCGGGCGGCTCAGCCGGCGTTGACAGACGACAAAACCCGATCGTCTGTCCCACTTCGAACCAGGCAGGCCAGGAGGCCCGCCCCACTTTCGGATATAGTGGAACACATGCTTCTCTCCCGCCGTGAGTTTGTCCTGACCTCCGCCCAGGCCGCCGCCGCGTTGTCGCTACGCGGCATGGCTACGGCCAAGTCCTCCGTTGGCCTGGTGCATTCGTCGCACTCGCGCCTGGCCAAACCGGTGGCCGCGGACCACCCGCTCGATTACCAACTGGTGCGCGACATGGTCTGGAAGGCCATCGGGTACGGCAAGCCCGCCGCCGGCAGTTTGGAGGCGAAGATCAAGCCGGGCGCCTGGGTGGTGGTCAAGCCCAACATCGTGTTCCTCAAGGCGCAACAGTCGTATCGCACGGGGGACGTCACCGATCATCGCGTGCTGCGCGCGGTGATCGAATATGTGGCCCGGAATTCCAAGGCCAGGCGCATCACCCTGGCGGAAGGCGGCAGTTACCGCCGCCTCATCGACCCGCTCACCGACAACGTGGTGACGCAGGACGGAGCGCGCACCGACGCCACCAATTTCGATTGGGGGGCCGACGAGTGGCCCGGCGCGGGCGGCTCCCTGGGGGCCATGCTTAAGGAGTTCGCCGCGCAGTTCCCGGATAAGCAGTTCGATTATGTGGACCTGGCTTACGACGTGGTGCGCGACGCATCCGGCCAGCCCGCGCTGCTGCCCGTGCCGCGGCTCAACGGCGTGGGCTCGTTCAGCAACGCCAAGGAGTACTTCGTTACCAACACCATACGCAACTGCGATTTCCTGATCGCCACGCCGGTGGCGAAGGTCCACGAGCAGTGCGGCTTTACGGCGTGCTTCAAGAGCTACGTCGGCACGGGCCCGCGGATCGCCTATACCGGTCCGGGCAGTTTCACGAATATGGGACTGCACAACGACCACGCGGTGGACAATCGCCTGGACCCGTTCATCGCCGACCTGGCGGCTTTCCATCCGCCCGATTACAACGTGGTGGACGTGATTCGCGGGCTGCAATACACCGAGCACAATGGCCGGCAGCCGGACCAGATCGTGCGCAGCAACATCGTCCTGGCCGGAGAGGACACCGTGGCCACCGACGCCGTGGTGGCCAAGCTGCTGGGCTTTAACCCCGTTGATATCGACTACCTTCGCATGGGCGTGGCGCGCAACCTGGGCACGTACGACTACAACCGCATCGAGGTGGTAGGCGACGAGCCCGACCGCTATGCGCGCAAGTGGGCCAAGGCGCGCCAATGGTACGCTACCTGCAATCGGGCCTGGCGGGTGACCCGCGAGCCCGATTCGAACCCCACCGGCTGGCAGGCGCACACCTCCTTCGGCGATTATCTCGATCTGCCCAAGGCCGCCGGAGGCCCCGCCCCGGGGTATGCCGCGCTGGCCAGGGTGCGGGCCGACGGCAATCGCAAGGGCTTCCTGTGGATGGGCCTCAGCGGCAAAGCCACGGTGCTGCTCAACGGCCGGAAGATCATGGAAGAAGAGGGACTGACGCGCTTCCGCGTGGGGCAATACCAGCAGCCCATCGAGCTGCGCCCGGGCGAGAACCAACTTCTCTTCAGCGTCCAGCCCGCCAATGACCGCGCTCAACTGGCTTTGCTGCTGGTGGGCCCCGCCAACGACGGCGACAGCCTGGAAGGCGCCGACTGGCTGGGGTAGACGTCCGCGGCGCGGAAGAATGCCGGCGCGGACGCCGGCATGGCAGGCCGGAGGCCCGCTCTACGGTGACGCCCGAAGTGGATTTATTTCTCTCTTTTTCTTCAGCGACTTGCGGATTTCAGCAAGGGCCGGCCCAGGCGCCCGGCTGGTAGTTTGAAGTCGGCGGAAGAGCCTCAATGACTCGGAAGTCCGCGCACGGGAATGCGGCGCTCCTTGTGGCGCTGGTTGGCCCGCGCGGGCTTCCTTTTCTTGACTTGCTCCGCCGAATTCACTCAGGAGAGATACAAAACATGAACTGGATAACCTGGCTTAAGGGCCTCGCCGCCGTCGCGATCGGCGGGGCGGCCGCCGGCGCCGCCAATGCGCTGGGCAATGGTCAACTCAACCGCTCGACGCTGATCACCGCGGCGATCGGCGCACTCACCACCGTAATCGCCTACCTGCTCAAGTCGCCGATCGGTAGCGCCGTCGCAGCCGCGGTCACACAGCCGGTTGCGCCTCAAGCGCCGTCGAGCGCCGCCTAGATTCCCGGCGTTGGAGGGTAGGCCCTAGGCGTCTACCCCCACAATTCCCGCCGCGCTACCCCCTTGCGCGGGGTATCCGATTTCGCAATAATACCGACAGATCGCTGAAGCCGGTATGGTTGGTCCACCACAGGAGACGTGAGTGCGAGAGACGCTGGTTGCCGCCCTGGTTTCGTGCGCGCATAGTTCGCTGCAGTCGCGATCGCGCCGTTTTCTGGCGGGCCTTTCCAGAGACGAGATGCAATTCATCGCGGAGTTCCTGGGTTGCTGCATTCTCGAATCGGCGCGGTGGCCGGTTTGCTCCCGCGCGCAACTGGCCGAGGCCATTTCCGAGTTTCAGCGCGCTCGCCGGGGCTTTCGCGGCTCGTGTTCCGAGGATCAGGAACACAAGATGATTCTCCTCTTGGAATACCTCTGTTGCAGTGGAATCGAGCGTGTCTCCATGGCCCGCGCGTGAGTGGGGCGGGCCTCCTGGCCTGCCTCCGGAGAAGGCAGACCCGGATGAGGCAAACCATTGATTATCAGTGGAACACCCTTTCGTTCTTTCACGATGCCGGCCATGTAGGGGAATGGGCGGGCAGCCAGCCCTGGCGATAGGTCCGAGACGCGATCCTTCGTGGAAAAGACGACGTGAACGAGCAGGGAAGCGAAACTGTGTGGCATAGAGTTACGCCCCGTTCCGGGGCTAGGTGGCCGGCCGACCTCTTCCCCACGGCTTGCGCCGTGGGCTAAGATGTTTCGCCTCCGGGCTGGGCAGTGGACGATTCCAAATGGATGGTGGCCGCAAGGCGCGGAGATATCACCAAAAATGTAAAAACTCCAGAGGCAGGCCAGGAGGCCTGCCCCACTCACTCCGGTTTGTAGGCTATCGCGTCGATCTCCACCTTGATATTCGGTATGGCGAACCGGCAGGCCACCGTGGCGCGCGCCGGCCGGAACTCTCCGAAGAACTCCGCGTACACTTCATTCATGGCGGCGAAATCCTGGCCGTCGGCGAGGTACACCGAGCACTTCACCACGTCCGCCAGGCCGGCGCCGCAACCCTCCAGGATGCGCTCGATATTGCTCAACACTTGGCGCGTTTCCCGGCGGATGTCGCCCGAGACCAACTGCCCGGTGGCCGGGTCCACGGGGACCTGGCCGGAAACGAAGATGAAACCGCCGGCGCGAACGGCCGGAGAATACGGCCCCCGCGGCGCGGGCACGCCGGGCGGCGAAATGCGCTGAATGGTCATTCAATTAATGTCCTTATTTAATGCGGTCTCGTATGTTTCCGTGGCGCAGGCTCTCAGCCCGGCGGCTCGGCACTCGTGTCGAGTCTTGTGCCCGGCCCGCCGTCATGCGTCGAGATGAGTCTCGACACGGCAGCCTGAGAGGCTGCGCCGCGGGTCGAATCCGATGACAGGGTCGAAAAAGCGCCTGAGACCCACGGTGGGCAGGCGAAACCGCCTGCCCCACCAATACAGGCAAAGGCCCGGTGGGCAGGCGGTTTCGCCTTCCCACCGCTCGGATTTTCATGAAATTCCGCGGGCCGAAGTCCCATCCCGACAGGCTATTCAGTTTCAATGGCCCACCTCTTCAAGGTAGCGTTCCACCTCAATCGCGGCCATGCAGCCTGCCCCGGCGGCCGTAATGGCCTGGCGGTATACGCGATCCCGCACGTCCCCCGCATGGAACACTCCGGGGATGTTGGTGCGCGCCCCGCCTTTGGAGACAATGTATCCGTCCGCGTCGGTTTCAATCTGCCCGCGGAAGATCTTGGTGTTGGGGATGTGGCCTATGGCCAGGAAGAAGCCATCCACCTCCTGGTCCCACGTTTTCCCGGTTTGCACATCGCGCAGGCGCACGCCGGTCACCAGCAGCTTCTCCACGTCGTGGATCTCTTCCACCACGGTGTTAGGAAGGAACCTGATCTTGGGATTGTGACGCGCGCGGTCCAGCATGATTTTGGATGCGCGGAATTCGCCGCGCCGGTGCACCAGCGTCACCTCGCGGCCGAAGCGCGTGAGGAAGTTGGCTTCTTCCATGGCCGAATCGCCGCCGCCCACCACCATGATGCTCTTGCCGCGATAGAAGAACCCGTCGCAGGTGGCGCAGGAACTCACGCCGTGGCCGATCAGCTTGCGCTCGCCGGGAAGGCCCAGCCAGCGCGCCGAAGCGCCCGAGGCGACGATCACCGTGCGCGTCTCTATCCACTGGCCTTCGACGTCGATGCGGAACGGGCGGGCCGAGAAGTCGGCATCGAGCGCCGCGCCGTCCCAGTACTCGGCGCCGAAGCGGATGGCCTGCTGTTTCATGTTCTCCACCAGCACTGGCCCATCAACGCCCTCCGGAAACCCCGGAAAGTTCTCTACCAGGGTGGTGAGCGCAAGCTGCCCGCCGGCCTCGTGCCCGCTGACGACGAGCGGTTTCAGATTGGCGCGCGCGGCGTAAATGGCAGCCGTATTGCCGGCGCATCCCGAACCGAGAATCACTACGTTTCGCATTGGAAGAATCAACTGTATCACGGGCGGGCGAATCCGTCCGTACGCTCCGTTCACCGCGCGAGGCGGCGTCTTCACCGCGGAGACGCGGAGACGCGGAGGAAGCGCGGAGAACTTCGGGATGGCGGAATGAAGTCCAGGAATTGAGTTTGCAACTCAATAATTCTCCGCGTCTCCGCGGTGAATCCGACGCAACCCATGCCGAGCGAGGCCCCCAACCAGATATTAATTTCCCTTAAGCTTCCCAGGTGCGGCATCCCCCGGCGATTCAGGCGTTTATCCCTGCATCAATGCCAGGCGTGACCATTCCGCCCCCGATTTCGCGCCAAAAGTCCCAAGAAAAGGACAGTTTAGTGGGAATGGATTGACGCCGTACGCCCCGACGTGCTTAAATCAGACGAAGCCTTGGATCCGGAATCCGACGCCCGCTATCGTTCGTTTCGCGTTGAAGGGAAAGAATTTCTCTTGACAGGGCGGTGGCAATCGGTTATGAATATCTTTACCGAGTTCGGTTTCAGTGCGCAATTGTATTTGTACCTTGTGAGCACAGAATATAGACAACAAAGAACATGTGCCACAGGCAAGCTTCCGTAAGACCCGGCGCCCGGCTTGGCGGGCTTCGGGAAGATTGGCTCTCCGCCCGACACGGAGAAGTTCCCTAGGTTTGGTTGGACAGGTTTGAGACGTACTTCGAGGCTCAGGTTGAAAGAGAACTTCGACCGATTCAATTTTTCTGAAATCACAAGGAGAAGGAAATGAATTTTCGCAGATGGATTACTGCGCTGGCCGTTGTGACCCTATTCGTGGGCCTCGCTGCCGCGCAGACCTCGGGAGGCGGTACTGCTCTGACTTGCAATACCGTAGCCCAGGTGACGCCGACGATTCGCTCCGAAGGTTTGACGGAAGAGGTTGGCGACATCGTAATCACGTGCCAGGGCGGTACCTACGTTGCCCTCAACACCGCGATTCCGCAGGGCAACATTGTGATATCGCTGACGGCGCCGGTGACCAGCCGGCTGGCTTCCGGTTCCGCGCCCGCGGGCGCTGCCGGGCAGCCTTCTGAAGCCATCCTGATGGTCGACGAGCCGAACTCCGGGCTCGCCGGGCCGGTTCCTGGCTTTGGTCCGGGCGCTTCGCTCAGCGTTTGCCCCACGCCGGGCACAGGTTGCACGGAGTATGCCACCTCGGTCGCCGGCACTGGCGGCAACTACGTCGTGGCTACGAACGCGCAGAACCCCGGCACCCCGGCCCCAGGCTATAACGTATTCCAGGGCAACGTTTCGGGCAACACCGTTTCGTTCCAGGGCATTCCGTTCCTGCCTCCGGTCACCAACGGCGTAGTGCGCGTATATCGCATCACCAACATCCGCGTGAACGCCACCGGCGCCGGCAGCAGCGTTGTGAGCGGCGTCCAGCCGGTGTATGCCTATATTTCCACCAACGGCGCTTCCACGCTGCCCATCAACTCGGCCAACGGAATCACGGTTGGGTTCGTGAGCACCAGCTTGAATCCCAGCGTGACGAACGCCAAGACGGCGTTCACGCAGTGCCTCGGACAAACCCAGGCGACAGTCGCGACGTTGAACTTCGCGGATACGTTCCCGAGCGCGTTCAAGACTCGTATCGCACCCTTCGGAACCACCGGCACGTCCTACATCGGGACCTCCAGCGCGGCCGCTTACCCGCAGCAGAGCATTCCAGGACAGCTCTATGGCTCTGAGTCCAACTTTATTCTGCCCGTGAACGGAGTCCAGGCTGGCTTGGCCGACTTCGGTACGCGCTTCCAGGCGGTCTTCAACAACCTGCCCAGCGGCGCGACCATTTACGTATCGCCGATCAACACCAACGCCGGGACCGGGGTCCAGGGCGGCTACAATATCGTGGAACCCGCGATTGCCCTGCTGACGACGGGCGGCGCCACCGGCGTATTCACGGCGCCATCGAACCCCACTGCAAACTTCCCGCTGACCCCCGTTTCCGGTTCCGCCACGGCGGTCTGGGAAGTGGTCAACAACAACACCAGCGCCAACGTTAACTTCCAGTTCGGCGTCTACATCACCTACGCGACGAATAATCCGCCGGTTCCGGCGAGCACGGGCAGTCCGACCGTGACCCTGAGCTATGCGCCGATTTCGTCCACCGGTAGCGCGTCGTCCAGCGCCAACATTCCGCGCTTCATTCTGGGCGCGAACTCCACGGCGCAAGCGATCAACGTGACCGTCGGGCCCTGCCAGACGCTCCTGTTGTTCCCGTACGTTACATCCCAGGGCGGGTTCGATACCGGCATCGCGATTTCGAACACGTCGATGGATCCGTGGGGCACGGCGACTTCGTCTGGAACCTGCTCGTTGTACTTCTACGGTCAGAACCAGTTGACGGCGCCGCTGGTTGTCGGCCCGATCGCTCCGGGTAACCCGAATCCCGCGTTATCCGCATTCACCACGTCCTCGGTGGCCCCGAACTTCGAGGGCTACGTGATCGCGGTGTGCAACTTCCAGTTTGCTCATGGCTTTGCGTTCGTCAGCGACATCGGCGCGCGCAACCTCGCGATGGGCTATCTGCCCCTGATTATCACCAATGGCGCCACTCAGCAGAACTTCCGCGGCAACGGCGCCAACGTCGGGGCTGAGATACTCGAGAACTAGCTTAGTTTGAAGTGTGCAGTATCTAGAGGGGAGCTTCGGCTCCCCTCTTTTTTTTGGCCGCGCTTCCTGGGGGGGCGTGGAAGATGTTACACTACGGTTCTCTCCGCGTCCGTCCAACCCAACCGTGCTCAAGCACGAATTAGGAGGTACTCATGCCTAGGTTTAGATTCCTATTGTTCATCGCGATTGCCGCCGGACCGCTTTTTGCGCAGATCTCGGGGACCCCGGCGAACCTCTCGCCCTTCTCCGGCAACGGCCAACTGACATGTCCGACGTGCGCGTTCGGAAGTTTCGCCAGTTTCGAACCGCTTGTGGTGAAGCTGACCGACGCGTCGGGGAACCCGGTCTCGGGAGCGACGGTCTCGTGGGCCACCACGGACCCCGTCGTCCTTCTATTCAACCAAACCACCACGGACCAGAACGGATTGAGCCAGAACACGATCTTTCCTGGCCTTGCGGTGGCGGGCTCGACGTTCCAGCAGGCCAACATTACGGCCAGTTCCGGAAGTCTGAGCGTGAACTTTACCGAAACCCAGAGCATGAATGCGCTGTACTACGTCATTGCGACGCTGGCTGCGCCGGCCCCGGGGACATCCTACACCGGCACTGCCGGCACGCAGGGATCCCCGGCCATTCAGGTTCACGTGGCGAATACGTATAGTCCCATCCCGGGAGTCTCGTTGCGCCTGGTGAGCCCCTTCGGCGGTACGCCGGCCATGAGCTGCGTCACCGGAAACGGAGCAGATCCCGGATCGGTGCTGACGGACGCCAACGGAAACGCCTCGTGCACGCCGCTGTTCGGAAGCGCGGTCGGAAATGGCGTGGCCGTGGTGGCTCTGGTCGGCGGCGTCAATAGTAGCGCCGCTAACGGCGGCCTTCCTTATGGTTTCTGGGCGTCTTCGGCGTTTTTTGCTACTGTGACCCCGTCGACTCCCGGCTTGATCACGAAGGTCGGCGGCGACGGCCAAAGCGCCAACCCGGGGCAACCGCTGGCCGCCGCGCTTCAAGTGAAGGTTACCGACGCCACGGGCGTGACCACCATCGCGGGCACGGGCATTACCTGGACCTCGTCGCCAGTCAATGCGGTAACGCTGGGCTACGCCACCACCGTCAGCGATGTCAACGGTCTCAGCCAGAACACCGTGCTGCTCAACCCGGGGGCGGCCGGCCAGATCCAGGTGACCGCCACGGTGACCGGCGCGCCGAAGCTCTCCACGACTTTTACGGTGACCGCGAACGCCACCGTTACCGGCATTACAGCGTCTTCCGGCGGAGGGCAAACCGCCGTGGTGGGCACGGCTTTCGCGCAGCCGCTGGTGGCCCAGGTCAACGGCAGCGCCGGCCAGCCGCTGGCCAACTATGGGGTGGCGTTCTCCGTGAACGGGCCGGCGACGCTTTCGTCGACTTCCGTCACCACCGACAGCACCGGCTATGCGCGGGTGAATGTGACTGCGGGCAGTCCGGCGGGGCCTGTTACCGTCACGGCTAAAGCGGGCACGTACACTGCGACGTTTACATTGACTGTGGTTCCGGTGGGTCCGCAAATCACATCTTTCACCAACGGCGCGCAGTTCTATACCAGTTACGACGCCAATCACTCGGCGCTCGCGCCCTGTGGCATCGGGACGGCGTATGGGACGGGAATCGCGCCTACGCTTCAGGGTGTGGCCACCGGGTCCAGTTGGGGCCCGCTGCCCTACACGCTGGACGGCGTCCAGGTCTCGTTCAACAGCAGCCAGGCGCCCATCTACAATGTGGCGAACATCAGCGGCGTGCAGTCGGTCACCTTCCAGGTTCCGTGCGACGTTACGCCTGGCAACGCCGTTCCCGTCACGGTGCAGGTTAACGGCGGAACCGCCAACTTGACCACCATTGTCCGGGCGGCCGGCCCCGGCATATTTGAATCGGTGCAATCGGACGGCGTGCTGCGAGCCGTGCTTGAGAAGGCCGACGGTTCGTTCGTAACCCCCACCAATCCGGCCCGCGGCGGCGAGGTAATACGCATGTTCGCCACCGGCCTGGGCGTCACCGCGCCCCCAGTCACCGGCACCGACGACCTGGCCCCCATCGGGGTGACGGCAACGGTGCGCGCGCAGTTGATTGTGGGCGTGAACAACGCCGGCGCGCCGCTAATCGATGCGCAGCTTTCGCCGGACCTCTTGGGCGTCTATACCGTGGATTTCCTGGTTCCTACGACTGCGCCGCAAGGCAATAACATCGTTCTGTCGCTGGCGGCGAATGCCATCGACGGCAGCGTGACGCAATTCAGCGCCGGCAGCAAGATCCCAGTCCTGCCTTAACCGGTTACGGGGCCGGACCTACGTCCGGCCCCATTTTCGCTGATCGGGGAGTGGCAAGTAGCCTGGATTCCCACGCCGAATCTCCGGATTAGCCCTAAGAGTTCCTCGCTCGTCCAACCGCCCGTCTTCTCCTCTTCTTCGCCTCACGTCAATATATTGTGGTGTCTCGCAATCTGTATCAAAGTAGTTGTGGGCTATTAACTCCAAAGATGTCAGTAAGTTCGGCGAGAATTTCCTTGCCAAAACCATGCGCTCCATGGCACTATTGATTGTGGTGGTCCAAAGTGGTCTGTAAGTGACCTAGGTGGCCCTAAGTGGACGAAGCAAACCAATCGACGCCGATGCTCGAAGCCCCCCTGGGAATGTATACCGCCCGCGTGGACGAGAAAGGCCGCGTCAAGCTACCGGTGGACTTCCAGCAGTACTTCGCGGAACTGGGCGAGAAAAGGTTCTTCATCACGAGCCTGGACGGATGCGTCGCCTCCATTTATACCATACCCAGGTGGCGGCAGAACCTGCGAATCCTGGCGGATTTCAAGGAAGATCCGCGGGCAGCCGAGGACATCTGGTTTATGGCGGACGATCTGGGCGGCCAGGCCGAAATCGACAACCAGGGCCGGCTGCTGTTCCCCGCGGAGTTGCGCCAGGAGTTGGGGATGGAGAATCAGGCCGTGCGCCTGCGGGCCGTAGACGACCGGGTGGACGTGTTGAGCGACAAGATATACGCGGAACGGCGGGTGCGGTCCCGGACCAAGGAAAGCATGTCCGCCAACCTGACCAAATTGAGGCAGGCGGGATTGAAGTGACGCCGTATGGACCACATTGCGGTGATGGCGGAGGAAGCGATATCGCTGCTGGCCATTCGCCCCGAAGGCGTCTATCTGGACGCCACGGCCGGCCTGGGTGGCCACACGGCGCTCATCGCGCGGGGTCTGACCACCGGAATTGCGATCGCCAACGACCGCGATGCGGAGTCCTTGGAAATGGCGCGCCGCAACACGGCGCCCTGGGCGGACCGTGTCCGGTTTCATCATGGGCCGTTCAGCCGGCTGGCCGAAGCGGTCGTGGAAGCGGGTTTTCAGAAAGTGGATGGGCTGCTGGCGGATTTGGGAGTGAGCCGATACCAGCTCACGGCGCCCGAGAGGGGATTTTCGTTGCTGACCGATGGGCCGCTCGATATGCGCATGGATCAATCCACGGGCATGACGGCGGCCGAGCTTGTCAACCATACCGCCGAGAAGGCGCTTGCCGATTTGATTTTCGAACTGAGCGAAGAAAGGAGGGCGCGGAAGATTGCCAGAGCTCTCGTCCGAGCACGGCCCATACGGAGCACGCTGCATCTGGCCGATGTAGTGGAGCGGGCCGTGCCCAGGACGGGTCGTCTGCACCCCGCCACCAGGACCTTCATGGCGCTGCGCATGGCGGTGAACGACGAACCGGGGGAGCTGGACTGCCTTCTCGAGACGGGGCCCGAACTGCTGGCCGGCGGCGGGCGAATGGTAGTAATCAGTTTCATGTCCCTCGACGACCGCAAGGTCAAGGTCAAGTTCCGCGAGCTGAAGCAGGCCGGGCGAGCCGCCATACTGACCAAGCGCCCATTGCAGCCCAGCGAACAGGAAGTTGCGAACAATGCGGCTTCGCGCAGCGGAAAACTGCGCGCGCTCGAAATGAAGCAATAGCGGGGCATGCTTTAGCTTGCCCGGACGGCAACCGGGAAACAGGATTGAGGGGGTAAAGACCATGGCGACGCTGCCAGAATTCTTCAAAAAACTGGGGTTCATCGAGGCCAGCCAGCAGGAGCGGCCAGCTCGCGGCCCCGTGGAGAGCGACCTTTGCCAGTTGCGGGCGCTCCCGCACGAAGACGTGTACTTCTACTGCAAACGGATCGACAACTCCCGTCTGGTGAGGGAAGCAGATCCCCAGGCGCGCGGCGCATGCTGGTCCACCATCGGCGCGGCGCTGGCGCTTCTGATCCTGCTGAGCGGAGTGCTGGCCCCCAGCGCGGCCAACACGCTGGCTGGATACCGGCTGGAAGAATTGCGCGCCGAGGAGCGCCACCTGGTGGACGAGCGCCGAACCCTGGAATTGCAGGAAGCGGAGCTTCTAAGCCCCGAGCGCCTGGAACGCTATGCGAAAGAGCGAGACCTGGCTGCTCCTTCGCCCGACCAGGTGGTTCGGCTGGACGGCAAGGGCGAGGGCGCCGTGGCCATGGCGCAGAAGTAGAACCAATGGGGGGCGTGGCCTTTTCACGCTGGGCAGAATGCTGGAGCGCCGTCTTGTTTGCTTCGCCGGAATGGTTTCCCTCTGGGGCGGGGTCGTCCTGTGTAAGCTGATCTCTCTTCAGGTCGTTCATCACCAATACTACGCCGGTCAGGCCGCACGTCAACAGGAAGCCACGGAGGAGGTCCTTGCGCCGCGCGGCGCCATCTTCGACCGCAACGGCAATCCCCTGGCTCTGAGCGAGCCCAAGGCATCGATTGGCGTCGATCCGCGGCGCGTGGACATCGCAGCCGCTTCGGATTTTTTGAGCCGGGTTCTCCACCTGGATCACGCCGAGCTGGCTGGCCGGATGAAGTGGGCCTACGACCACCACAAAGGGTACGTATCGGTGAAGCACCGCATCGCCGACGACGAATGGCAGCGGCTCAGCGTGCAGCCCGTGGACTACTTAGCCGTCACCCAAGAGGGGCATCGGCGATACCCCAACGGGCAGTTGCTGGCTCACGTCCTTGGCTCGGTGGATTACGCGCAGAAAGGCAACTTCGGAATCGAGAGATATTTGGACGCGGATCTCCGCGGCGTCCCGGGCAAAATCCGGCTTCTCGCCGACGCCAATAAGCACGGCATCGAATCGCAGTCCATCACGGACGCCAAGCCTGGCCTGCCGCTCACGCTGACCATCGACGAACGCATACAATACGTGGCGGAGCGCGAGTTGGCGGCCGCCGCGGCGGCTCATCAAGCCCCCAGCGGCAGCGTGGTGGTGATGAACCCCTACACCGGCGACATTCTGGCGCTGGCCAGCTTTCCGGCGTTCGATCCGAACCAGCCACCGCAGCCCGGCGAGCCGGCGGGAATACGCATGAACCACGCGGTGGAAGCGCCCTTCGAGCCCGGCTCGGTCTTCAAGGTGATCACTCTGGCGGCGGCGCTCGAGACCACCAATCTGACGCCCGACAGCATGATCAATTGCACCGCTACCATCACCCTGGGGGGGCGCACCATCGGCGAAGCCCACCCGCGGGGGTACGGCCTGATCCACATGTACGATGTGCTGGCGAAATCGAGCAACGTGGGCGCGGTGCGCATCGGCTTACAGGTGGGTCCGGAGAACATGTACCGGTACGTGCGGAAGTTCGGCTTCGGTCAAGCCACGGGCATTCCGGTCCCCTCCGAATCCCGCGGGCTCCTGCACCATATCAAGACCACGGATTCGGTGGCTTCCGTGGCCTTCGGGCACGAGGTCGCCGTGACTACCCTGCAACTGGCCCAGGCGGCTTCGGTGGTGGCCAACGGGGGCTTGCTGGTGAAGCCGCGGCTGATTCTGAAGAAGGGCGGCCAGACCATGCCGCTTCCGGCCCCGGAGCGGGTGCTGAAGCCGGAAACGGCCATCACCATGCGAAAGATGATGGAAGGCGTGGTGGTGCTGCCCGAAGGAACCGGGAAGAGGGCGCGCCTGGCGGGATACACCAGCGGTGGCAAAACCGGATCGGCGGTCATTTTCGATTATGCCGCCAAGCGATACACGCACTCCTATAACGGCTCCTTCATGGGTTTCGCTCCGGTCACGAATCCGGCTATCGTTGTAGTAGTGACATTGAACGGGACTCACGGGGACTCCGGCTTTGGGGGCGCCGCGGCCGCGCCGGTATTCAAGGAAGTGGCCTCGGAGGCGCTGCGGGTTTTAGACGTTCCGCGGGACCTGCCGATCGAGGAGCCCAAGCCTCTGCTGGCGAAGGCGGACAACCTCGATGCGCCGGCCAGAGATTCCGCGCCCCGGCCCATAACGGAAGACTCCGAAGACGCGCCGGAGGAGGCCGCTCGCGAGCCCGCGGCGTCCGGTCCCAAGGTCCCCAATTTCCGGGGAATGACGATGCGGGACGTAATCAACCAGGCCTCTGCCATGGGATGGATCGTGATGCCCGATGGAAGCGGCGTGGCAAGCGCGCAGGATCCGCCCGCGGGCGCGCCACTTCGGCCGGGCGGCCGCGTTCGCGTGGTGTTTGCCCGATGACCCTCGGCGAGGCGCTGGCGGACGTGCGGCTGCAGCGGCCCCTCGCGCCGAAGCTGGCCCGCGCGGCCATCGCCGGGTTGGAATACGATTCGCGCCGCGTGAAGCCGGGATTCCTGTTCTTCGCCTTCGCGGGAAGCCGGGTCGACGGGCGGGCTTTCGCCCAGGACGCCCTGGCGCGCGGCGCCGTGGCCGTGGCCAGCGAAGCGGAGCCCCCGGAGCCGCTGGCGGCGCGCTGGGTCCGGGTGGAAAACGGGCGCCACGCGCTGGCGCTGGCGGCCCGCGCCTTCTACGGGAAGCCCGACGAGCGTATCGGTCTCACCGGCATCACGGGGACCAATGGCAAGACCACCACCGGCTTCCTGATCGACTCCGTGCTGCGGGCGGCGGGCGCCAAGACCGCATTGATCGGAACCATCGAGTACCACTTGGCGGGACGCAGGCTGCCGGCCGTGAATACTACGCCGGAGTCGCTCGATCTGGTCCGCATGTTCGCGGAGCTGGCTGCCCAGGGCGGCGCGTATGCCACCATGGAAGTCTCCTCCCACGCCCTGGCGCTGGGACGGGTGTATGGGCTGCGCTTCCACACCGCGGTATTCACCAACCTGACCCGCGACCACCTGGATTTCCACGGCGCGATGGAGGCTTACTTCGAGGTCAAGCGCCAGTTGTTCGAGGGCGCCGGCGCCCCGGCGCCGCCGTTCGCCGTGTTGAATCGGGATGACGCCTACGCGCGGAGGATCGCGATTCCGCCCGCCATGGAGGCGCTGTGGTACGGGCTCGGTCCGGAGTGCAACCTGCGCGCCCGGCACATCTCCTCGGGGTCTCAGGGATTGCGCTTTGAGGTACAGCGGGGGAAGTCCCGCTTCGTGGTGGAGTCGCCCCTGATCGGCAAGTTCAATGTGTATAACATCCTTGCCGCTTGCGGCGCGGGGCTCTCATATGGCATCCCGGAAGTGGTCATAGCGCGGGGCATCGCCGATCTGGGGGCCGTGCCCGGACGGTTCGAGCGGGTGGATGAGGGCCAGCCATTCACGGTGGTGGTGGATTACGCTCACACCGACGACGCTTTGCGCAACGTGATTGCGGTGGCGCGCGGCCTCGCTCCCAAGCGCGTGATCACCGTATTCGGCTGCGGTGGCGACCGCGACCGCAGCAAGCGGCCGCTCATGGGCCAGGCCGCCGCCGAAGGCAGCGACTTCGTGGTGCTCACCAGCGACAATCCCAGGTCGGAAGATCCGCTGGCGATCATGAACGACGCCATGGTGGGCCTTCAGCGGAAGGACGTGCCGTGCGTGGTGGAACCCGACCGCGCGGCCGCCATTGCCCGCGCGCTGAAAGAAGCGCGCCCCGGCGATATCGTGATCCTGGCCGGAAAGGGCCACGAGACCTATCAGGTTCTCAAAGACAAGACCATCCCGTTCGACGACCGGGCGGTGGCCAGAGACGTGCTCAAAGGGTATGGGTATCACAAGGCCGGTGAGCCATGACCCTGAATCTGCAGGAGGCTTGTGGGGCAGGCGTGCCCGGAGGGCGCCCAGCCTGCCAACGGTGTTTTTACCTTATGGGGCATGACTTCGTTTGCCTTCGCCTCAGTCTCCCCTCGCCACCGAGCGGTCATGTATTGTATCAGGGCACGGCTTTAGCCGTGCCGCCAGACAAGAGCAACCACAGGGCTTTAGCCCCTGTGGTTCCGTACCCTAGCTCTTCTTTCTGTGGCCCAGGGGCTAAAGCCCGGCGTTTTCCTCCAGATTTTGCGGCACGGCTGAAGCCGTGCCCTGATACACCACGGAATTCCAGTCACATTGTCCTCCCAAATGCAGGAACTCCAGAGGCAGGCGGTTCCGTCTGTCAACGGTGTGAGCCATGACCCTGAATTTACAGGAGGTTGCGCGGGCCATGCGGGCCGCCGGCAATCCGCCGCCAGCGGTCGCGGCGGGCTGGAGCGTGGACACCCGGACACAAAACCCCGGGGATGTGTACTTCGCGCTACGGGGGCCCCACTCCGACGGACACGACTTCGTGCCGTCGGCCGTGGAAAAAGGGGCCTGCGCGGTGGTGGTGGAGCGCACCATGGCTGCCGGCGCGCTACAGGTCTTATGGCGCGGGCAGGCTAAAGCGTGCCCCACCGCCCCGGTGGAACTGGTGGTTTCCGACGTGTTGAAGGCCTTGCAGGACCTGGGGGCGTGGGCGCGCCAACGATGGGCGGGCCGCGTGGCGGCGGTGACGGGCAGCGCGGGCAAGACCACCACCAAGGACGCCATTGCCAGCCTGCTGGGCGTGGCGATGCCGGTTGGAAAAACGGTGGGCAACTTTAACAACCACGTGGGCGTGCCGCTTTCGATCCTGCGCCTGCCGGACGGCTGCCGGGCCGCGGCGCTCGAGATGGGGATGAACCACGCCGGCGAGATTCGGGAGCTGGCCGCGATCGCCCGGCCGGACATCGGAGTGGTGACCAATGTAGGGTATGCCCACGTGGAGTTCTTCGATTCCATCGAAGCCGTGGCGGCGGCTAAGCGGGAGCTGATCGAAGCGCTGCCGCGGGAGGGCGTGGCGGTTCTGAATGGGGACGATCCGCGCGTGCTCGCGTTCCGCGACTGGCACGCGGGCCGCACGGTGACGTTCGGATTCGCCGAAGCCGCGAATGTGCGCGCCGAGCGGGTGCGGTTTCACGATGGCGGATCGCGTTTCCAGGTGCAAGGGGTGGAGTTTGAAACCAGCCAGCCGGGGCGCCACGCCGTCATGAACCTGCTGGCGGCGATCGCCGTGGCCGGCGAGTTTGGCATCGCGCCGGAGCGTCTCCAGGACGCGGTGCGGGCGTTCGCCGCGTCCGATATGCGCGGCCAGCGCCTGGAGCACAACGGCGTGGTGGTCTGGAACGACTGTTACAACTCCAACCCCGAAGCGGCGCGGTCCATGATCGACGTATTAAGCGAAACGCCCGCCGCCAGGCGCATCGCGGTGCTGGGGGAGATGTTGGAACTGGGCAACGCGGCCGAAGCGTTGCACCGGCGGGTGGGCCGGTATGCGGTCGAGCGAGGAGTGGATATGCTGATCGGAGTGCGCGGCGGCGCGCGCGCCATGGTGGAAGCGGCGCGGGAGGCGGGGTTGCCGCCCGGCGCGGCGCGGTTTTTCGAGGACGCCGCTGAAGCGGGAGACTACGCGCGCCAGGCCGCGCGCCCCGGCGACGCGGCGCTGTTCAAAGGCTCGCGCGGCGTGCGCATGGAGCGGGCGCTGGAGAGATTTCTGGAGTAGCGGGCTGGAAACAGCCCGCCAATAACTTGGCCGATGCTTTATTACCTTTTATACGATCAGCTCTTCCGTTACGTCAGGGAGTTCAACGTCTTCCGCTACGTGACGTTCCGCACGGCCCTGGCCAGCCTCACGGCGCTGTTCCTGTGCGTGGCCCTGGGGCCCTGGCTGATAAACCGGCTGCGCCAGTTTCAGATCGGCCAATACATCCGCGAGGAAGGCCCCCAGTCGCACCAGAAGAAGGCCGGGACGCCGACCATGGGCGGCGTGCTCATCATTATCTCCATCGTGGTTCCCACGCTGTTGTGGGCCGACCTGCGATACCCGTACGTGTGGATCGCGGTGGCGGCGCTGATTGGCTTCGGCTGGATCGGGTTTCTGGACGATTACGCGAAAATCGCGCGCCGGCGCAACCTGGGGCTGAGCGGCAGGCGCAAGCTGGCGTACCAGTTCGCCATGGGCTTCGCCTTCGCCGCGGTGCTGCTCGTCATGCGCGCCTACGGAAATTTTTCCACGGCCATGAACTTCCCGTTCTTCAAGCAGTTCAAGCCCACGCTGCTGATCGATTCGCTGATGGCGCATCCATGGACCTATCTGCTGGGGGTTGCGCCATTCTGCATTTTCGTGGCGCTGGTGGTGGTGTTTTCATCGAACGCGGTGAACCTCACGGACGGGCTGGACGGTTTGGCCATCGGCCTGATGGTGATCTCCGCCGGCGCGCTGACTATCCTGGCCTACGCTGGGGGCCATGTCGCGCTGGCCGAATACCTGCAGCTGGCGCGCAATGCGCACACCTCCGAATTGACCATCTTCTGCGGGTCCATGACCGGCGCCAGCCTGGGATTCCTGTGGTACAACGCGCACCCGGCGGAGATCTTCATGGGCGACGTGGGTTCGCTCGGGCTGGGCGGAGCCATGGCGGTGGTGGCCGTGTTGATCAAGCAGGAAGTCCTGCTGCTGTTCATAGGGGGCATTTTCGTGCTGGAGGCGGTTTCGGTGATCCTCCAGGTGGGCAGTTACAAGCTGCGCCACGGGAAGCGGATTTTCAAGATGGCGCCTTTGCACCACCATTTCGAGGCGATGGGCTGGGCGGAATCGAAGATTATCGCGCGATTCTGGATCGCCGGGCTGGTGCTGGCGTTGTTCGCGCTGACCACGCTGAAGTTGAGATGAAACGGGAGAGCTTTTTTGACGCGGAGACACGGAGAGGATATGAGATGGAGAGAACAACTACAAGCAAATGTTATCCCCCATCCTCGAATTTCTCCGCGTCTCCGTGTCTCCGCGTCAAGAAGGGCTGGTCGCGAGCCACGTCCATGAGGGAGCGGTTGCGCAATTGTTTATGCACTCTTTAAAGGGCGAGACGGCCCTGGTTGTGGGGATGAAGAAATCCGGGATGGCGTCGGCCGAACTGCTGGCGCGCGAGGGCGCGGTGGTGCGCGCCACGGATTTGAAGCCCCTGGACCGGCTTCCCGGCGCGGGCGCGCTGCTCGAGCGGCTGAAGATTCCTTTCGCGTTGCAGACCCCCGAGGTCTTCGAAGGTTGCGGTTTGATCGTCCTCTCGCCCGATGTCCCCGCGGATCTGGGGCCGCTCGAAGAGGCCCGGCGGCGCGGCGTGCGCGTGGTGGGAGAGGTGGAGCTGGCCGCGCCGTTTCTCAAGGGGCGCGCCATCGGGATCACGGGTTCGAACGGCAAGACCACCACCACCAGCCTGGTTGGACACATCCTGCGCGAAGCCGGCGCGCCGGTTCAGGTGGGCGGCAACATCGGAACGCCGGTCACGGCCATGGTGGATGGCTCGCGCGCGGATGGCTGGAACGTGCTGGAGCTCTCGAGCTTTCAATTGGAGACCATCGCGGAGTTTCGCGCGCACATCGGGGTGGCGTTGAACGTGACCCAGAATCACCTGGACCGTCATCATACGTTTCGGAACTACGCCGCCGCGAAAGGGCGGCTCTTCGAGACCCAGACTGCCGGCGATTACGCCGTGCTCAACGCCGAAGACCCCGTGTGCGTGAGCTACTCGCGAGGCGCCGCCGCGCCGCAATGGTTCAGCGGCGCGCGCCAGGTCTCGCCCGGCGCCTGGCTGCGCGGCGATGAGCTGATCCTCGATGGCGAGCCTCTCATGCGCGCCGGCGAGATCCCCATACGCGGGCGGCACAATGTGGAAAACACGCTGGCCGCATCCATTGCGGCGGCGCGCGCCGGCGTACCGCTCGCGGCCATCGCCGCCGCGGTGCGCACATTCCAGGCGGTCGAGCACCGGCTCGAATTCGTGCGGAATGTGAGCGGAATCGACTTCTACAACGATTCCAAAGCCACCAGCGTGGACGCCACGCTGAAGGCGCTGGACGCATTCTCCGGCGGGCTGTGGGTGATTCTCGGCGGCAAGGACAAAGGGCTGGACTACTCTCTTCTGCGGGCGCCGCTGGCGGCCAAGGCTCACGCCGCGCTGCTGGTCGGCGCGGCCGCCTCGAAAATCGCGGACCAGATTCGCGGGGCCGCGCCGATGGTGGATTCCGGGACGCTCGATGCGGCCGTGGCCTATGCTTTCGAACGCGGCCGGGCGGGCGACACGGTCCTGTTGGCGCCGGCCTGCGCCAGCTTCGACCAGTTCACCAGTTTCGAACATCGCGGCGAAGCGTTCAAGAAAATCGTGCGGGGGCTCGAACCGAAAGGCTGAATATGGCGCAGCGACTCAAAACCGATTGGATACTATTCGGCGCCGTGGTGGCCATGGCGTCGTTCGGTCTCTTGATGATCTACAGCGCGTCGTCCTACAAGGCCGGGACGGCTCAGACGTCCTACAAAGCCGGGACGGCGCAGCCGTTCGCCAACGCCGGGATGTCTCATTCGCCCGTCGACGCCGGGCCGGCCGAGCCCTCCGGCAGCGCCGGGATGGTTCAGCGGATCCACTCGGGCTGGAATTTCCTGATCCGGCAGTTGGGCTGGGCGGCGCTGGCGGTGCTGGCGATGATGACCCTCAAGAAAACCCATTATCGGAAGTTCCAGGACCCGGCGGTGGCTTTCGGGGCGCTCGGCGTGGCTTCGCTGCTGCTGATTCTGGTCTATTTTCTCGATTCGGGCCACCATCGCTGGCTGCGGATCTGGTTCGTCGGCTTGCAGCCTTCGGAGATCGCGAAACCGGCGCTGGTGATCTTCGTCGCTTACTTTGTCACCTGGCGCGCCCGCGCCATCAATAATGCGCGTTACACGCTGATCCCCGCCGCCGTGGCCGTGGGAGGGGTGATCTTCGCCGTCATCGTCGCGGACCTTGGTACGGCCGCCGTGCTGGCCGCCGCCGCCCTGGTGGTATTCTTCGTGGCCGGGTTGGAATGGCGGTATTGCGCTATCGTCGCCGGGGTCGCCCTGGCGGGCCTGATCGTCGCCATATGGCATGAGCCGTACCGGCTGAAACGCGTGGTTCAGTGGGTGGATCCGGAGATGAAGGTCATCTCTAAGATCGACCCCAAGGGCTGGATCAAGGCCCGCATTGCGAAGGCCACGGCGGTCGACAATACCAAGTACCAGGGGGATCAATCGAAGGTCGCGGTGGGCGCGGGCGGCCTGTTCGGCGCGGGCCTGATGAACGGCCGCCAGAAGCTGTCTTACCTGCCCGAACCTCACACGGATTTTATCTACGCCGTGGTGGGCGAGGAGCTGGGACTGTTCGGGACCGTGGCGCTGGCCCTCGGTTTCGGCGTGATTTTCTGGCGGGGCCTGCGAGCCACGTTGCGCGCGCGCGACGATTTTGGCCGTTACCTGGCGCTGGGCGCCACCGTGGTGGTGGTGGTGCAGGCGCTCATCAACATGAGCGTAGTGCTGGGGTTGGCGCCCACCAAGGGCATCCCGCTGCCGCTGATCAGCTACGGCGGAAGCTCGCTGTTGAGCACCCTGGCGCTGATGGGCATTTTGATGAATGTGTCGGAACATGCGGGCTAGTGGGATAAGGCTCCAGCCTTGTCAATCCGAGCGAAGCTCGGACGTGGCTTCCGAGGGACAATATGGCGGCTGAGACCTTCCTCATGGCGGGCGGCGGCACGGGCGGGCACGTAATTCCCGCCTTGGCCGTGGCGCGCGAGCTGCGGCGCCGCGGCCACGAGGTCTTCTTCGTCGGCACGAACCGCGGCATCGAGGCCAGGCTGGTGCCCGCCGAAGGGTTCGAATTGAGGCTGATCGAGATTGGCGGTTTGAACCGGGTCGGCAGGCGGCGGCAACTGGCCACGTTAAGCCGGCTTCCTTTCACCACCTTGGCCTGCGGCAAGCTGGTGCGCGGCGTTTCCGCCGTCTTCAGCATGGGAGGCTACGCGGCCGGGCCGCCGGTGGTGGCGGCGCTGGTGCGGCGCAGTCCGGTGGTGGTCATGGAACCTAACGCCGTGCCGGGATTCACCAATCGCGTCATCGGCCGGTTCGTGCGTCGCGCCCTGGTCGCATTCCCGGAAACGGCGCGCTACTTTCCGCCCGGCAAGACCGAAGTCGCGGGACTGCCCGTGCGCGAGGAGTTTTTTCGCATTCGGCCCCGGCCGCGCTCCGCCGAGCTGCGCATCCTGATTACCGGAGGCAGCCAGGGATCGCGAACGCTGAACGAAGCCGCGCGGCTGAGCTGGCCGCTGTTCCGCGATTCCGGCATGGCCGTCAGGATCCTGCACCAGACCGGCGCGGCCCAGTTCGAGCGCCTGCGCGATGAGTTTGCCCGGAGCGGCCTCTCGGGCGAGGTGACCCCCTTTATCGACGACATGCCGGCGGCCTTCGCCGAGGCCGGCCTGGTGGTGTGCCGCTCCGGCGCCGGCGCGGTTTCGGAGCTGGCCGCGGCGGGCAAGCCGTCGGTTCTCGTGCCATTTCCCTTCGCCGCCGGCGACCATCAGATGCGCAACGCGGAGGCCATGGAGCGCGCCGGAGCGGCCCGCCTGGTGCAAGATGCGGAGATGAACGGAGAGAAACTCTTCGCCCTGGCCGCGGAGCTGAGCCGGGACCCCGAATCGCTGGCGCGGATGGCGGAAGCGGCCCGCCACCTCGCGCGGCCCGGCGCGGCGGCGCGCGCGGCCGAGATTCTAGAGGAGGCCGCGCGCGGCCGTTACGATTTCCGTTGACAGCGGCGGCGTTAGCCGAAACAATACTGTAAGGAAATGTTTTTTCGCCCCCAGCACTTCCACTTCACCGGAATCGGCGGCATCGGCATGAGCGGCATCGCCGAGGTATTGTTGAACCTCGGCTACCAGATCAGCGGTTCCGACCTGAAACTGTCCGCCACCACGGACCGTCTGGCTGCGCTGGGGGCGCGCATCCACGAAGGGCACGACGCCGCCCATGTGGCGGGCGCCCGCGCGCTGGTGGTGAGCTCGGCGGTGGACGAGCGGAACCCCGAAGTGCAGGAGGCGCGCCGCCTGGGGATTCCCGTGATTCCGCGCGGCGAGCTTCTGGCCGAGCTGATGCGCCTGAAGTACGGGATCGCGGTGGCCGGCAGCCATGGCAAGACCACCACCACCTCCATGGCCGCTACCATTCTGAACAGCGCGGGATTGGACCCGACCGTGGTGGTGGGCGGAAAAGTCGGCGCCATGGGCGGCTCCAACGCGCGCGTGGGACACAGCGATTTCCTGGTGGTGGAATCGGACGAGAGCGACGGCTCGTTCCTGAAGCTGGCGCCCATTATCGCCGTGGTCACCAACATCGACCGCGAGCACGTGGATCATTACCCGAGCATCGAGGCCACCCGCGCGGCCTTCATCGAGTTTGTGAACAAGGTCCCGTTCTACGGTTCCGCGATAGTCTGTCTGGACGACGCCAACGTGCAGGCCATCCTGCCCGCCATCACGCGGCGGACCATCACCTACGGGACCACCGCGCAAGCCGACATGGAGGCGTGCGACATCGTCTGCGGCCCGTTCGCGAGCGATTTCAGCCTGCGTTACCGGGACGCCGGCCTGGGCCGGTTTCATCTGCGCATTCCGGGTCTGCACAACGTGTTGAACGCCACGGCCGCCATAGCCATCGCCATGGAGCTGGAAGTGAAGCCGGACGCCATCCGCGAGGGGCTGGCGGCATTCAGCGGGGTGGACCGGAGATTTCAGATTCGCGGCCAGGAGCGCGGCGTGACCGTGATCGACGACTACGGCCACCATCCCACGGAGATCCGCGCCACCCTCGAGAGCGCGCGGCTGTGCGGCTTCCGCCGTATCCACGTGCTGTTCCAGCCGCACCGGTACACGCGCACATTCCACCTGATGGACGATTTCGCGCGCGCTTTCAACCAGGCCGACAGCTTGTTCGTGATGGATATCTACGCCGCTTCGGAGAAGCCTATTGAAGGCGTCACGGCGGAGGCGCTGGTGGATCGTATCCGCCAATTCGGCCATCGCGGCGCCGAATACGTGGGAACGCCGGACCGCGGCGTGGAGGCTCTGCTGGGGTCCGCGGCGGATGGCGACGCGGTGCTCACCTTGGGCGCCGGCAGCGTGTGGCAGGCGGGCGAGAAAGTGCTCGAGAGGCTGAAGGCGGGGGCCTGATGGCGCGTGAGGCGAAAAAATCGGGCGGCGTCCGCTGGCGGCTGTGGCTCGGCCTGGCCGTGGCGGCGTCCCTGTGCGTCTCCACCGGTATGGCCGCCTGGAAAGTGCGCCGGTACGCGCTGACCGGGGCGCAGTTCACGCTCTCGGCCAGCCGCCAGGACGCGCTCGAAATTCAGGGACTGACCGACGGCTCCCGGGCCAAGGTGCGGCGCGTCTTCGCCGCCGACTTCGGCGGGAGCGTCTTCGCCATCCCCCTGGCCGAGCGCAGGCGCCGCCTGTTGGCCATCGATTGGGTGGAGGACGCTTCGGTGTCGCGTATCTGGCCGGATCGCCTCCTGGTGCGCATTCGCGAACGGCGGCCGGTGGCCTTCGTGCCTTTGCGCACCGGGGCGGTGTTGATCGATGCCGATGGAGTGCTGCTCGAGCCGCCGGCGCGGGCTCAATTTGCGTTTCCCGTGCTGATCGGCGTGCGGGAAGACGAGCCGGAGGCCGCGCGCCGCGAGCGTGTGACCGCGTTTCTGCGCTTTCAAAAGGATATGGGCTACCTTGCCAAGGACGTCTCCGAGGTGGACGTCGCCAATCCGGACGACCTTCGCATCGTGGCGCGAGTGGACAACCGGGCGCTCGGTTTACTGATGGGCGGCGGCGATTTCGCCCGCCATTATCAGAATTTCTTGAACCATTACGCGGAAACTCAGAAGGGTTCGCCGGAGGCGGGGACGTTCGACCTGCGTTGGGACGGCCACATCGTGGCGAAGAGATAGAAGGTCATGGCGGAAAAACAGATCCTGGGGGTGGGGCTCGACGCGGCCAGCCGCGAAACGCGCATGGTGATTTGCGCTCTGGAGGACGGACGGCTCCGTCTCCTGGGTTGCGCCGCCCGGCCGTCGCGGGGCTGGCTCAAGGGAAGAATCGCCGATCAGAAGGCGGTCGCGGATTCGATCCTGGCGGTGTTGCGGGAAGCCGAAGCCGCGGCCGGCGTATCCGTGGAATCCGCCGTGGTGGGAATGGGCGGGCCCACCGTTCGCGGGGCCAACACCCGCGGGGTGTTGGATCTCGAATACATCCGCGAGATCGAGCAGCGCGACATCCGCCGCGTGATGGAGCGGGCCTCGCACGTTCAGTTGCAGGAGGACCGCATGGTGCTGCAACTGTTCCCGCAGGATTTCGTGGTGGACGAGCACCCTGGCCACAGCGATCCGCGCAGAATGATGGCCTCCAAGCTGGAGGTGAACGTCCACGTGGTGACGGCCTCGGTGCAGGAGCACGCAGCGCTGATCGGGGCCGTGAACCAGGCGCACCTGGCGGTGGAGGAGACCGTTTTCGAAGCCCTGGCGGCGTGTTACGCGGCCGTGTTGCCCGAGGAGCGGCGCGAGGGGATCGCGGTGGTGGATATAGGGGCCGAGTCCACCGAAATGGTGGCGTACTGGGGCGATTCCCTCTACCTGGCCTCCACTGTCCGCGTCTGCGGAGACCACTTTACGCGAGACCTGGCGCAGGGGTTGTTTTTGACCTTCGACGAAGCCGAGGCGCTGAAATTGGAGTACGGCGGCGCGCTGGCGGAAGCTTGTCCGGAGAACATCCTGGTGGATTTGCCAACCCCCGGCGGCGGGGAGCGCCGCGCCGCCAGCGGCCGCTTCATCAACCAGATTCTCGAAGCGCGCGGCCAGGAGCTCTTTCTCCACGTTCAATCGGAACTGGCGCGCGTGGGCATGGAGAATGCCCTGCTCGGCGTGTTCCTGACCGGCGGCGGCGCGAAGCTGCCGGACCTGTGCCACCTCGCCAAGGGTGTCCTGCAGTGCCATGCGCTCAGCGGGCAGGCGGTGGGGATCGACGATGCGCCCGCCGAATTGAGCGATCCCGCCTGGTGCGTGGCTTCCGGGCTGGCCATGTATTCGGCCAAGCTCAAAACAAAGGAGCGGCTTCGGCGGGAAACCGCCGGATGGCTAGGGAAGATTCTGAAGTAAGGCTGGTCGTGAAACAGAAACTGCAACCGCTCCCTAATGGTCGCGGCTCGCCAATCTTATAGTGAGCCGCGGCCGTAAGGGAGCGGTTGCGTGGCCTTGCAGCCAAGCGCTGATTCACCAAGGAGGCGGGATGGTTATGGCGGATACGCAAGCGGACAACCTCAAGTACGAAATGGAAGAAGAGGCGGGCATTGGCGCTCGCATCAAGGTGATCGGCGTGGGCGGCGCCGGCTGCAACGCCGTGTCGCGCCTGGTTGTCGCGGGGCTCGGCGGAGTCGAGTTCCATGCCATGGATACGGATCGGCAGGCGCTCTCCGCGTGCCAGGCGCCGAACAAGCTCCAACTGGGCACGAAGATCACCAAGGGCCTGGGGGCCGGCTCGAACTGGGAACTCGGCCGCCAGGCGGCGCTCGAGAATACCGACGCCATCGTCGAGCTGCTGCAGGGCGCGGACATGGTTTTCGTCGCCGCCGGCCTGGGCGGTGGAACGGGCTCCGGCGCGGTCCCCGTGATCGCATCGCTGGCCCGCGAGCTGGAAGCGCTCACTGTGGCCGTGGTCACCAAGCCGTTCGCCTTCGAAGGGCCCCGGCGCCTGCGGCTGGCCGAGGAAGCCCTGGCCAACCTGGCGTCGGCGGCGGACACCGTAATCACCATCCCCAACGAGCGCCTGCTCAGGCTCGTGCCGCGCGGGGCCAGCTTTTTCGAGGCTTTCAAGATGGCCGACGATCTGCTTCGGCAGGCCGTGGAGGGCGTCAGCGATATCATCAACAGCACCGGCGCGATCAACCGCGATTTCTCGGATATCCGGGCCGTCATGCTGGGCATGGGCTACGCCATGATGGGCACGGCCGTAGCCAAAGGCGAGGGCGCGGCCATCGAAGCCGCCCGGCAGGCCATCAGTTGCCCCCTGCTCGAAGATACCCGCATCGCCGGCGCGCGCCGCATCCTGATCAACATCACGGGCTCGGGCAAGCTCGGCTTTCACGACGTAAACGAGGCCTGCGCGATTGTCCGCGACGCCGCCGAATTTGAAGACGTGCAACTCAACTTCGGCCTGATCCTCGATGAATCCATGGGGGATTCGGTGAAGGTGACGGTGATCGCCACGGGGGTCCAGCCGGCCGAGGCGGTGGTTCCGGAGCGGCGCGCGGTCACGCCCGTGGTGCGGGTCGAGGAGCCCATCGAGGAGCCGCAGCCACCGGCGCCGGAGCCACCGCCCGCGGCGCCGGAGCCGGAACCCGAGCCGGAACCCTCGCTGATCGACGATGCGGACCCCATCGACATGGACGACCTGGACACGCCCGCCTACCTGCGCCAGGGCAAGCTCCCGGGCTGATTACAACACTGCGGCCAGCTCCGAGACCGGTAACGGGATTACCTCTCCTTCCACGCCGCCGATCACCCTGGCGGTGTGCGCGAAGGCGATTGCGTCGCCCGTCACGAAATGAACCACGCGGCCCAGCCCGTCGCGTGGTGCGGCGGATTCCAGGTTCCGACTCACCGTCTCGGCGGTGGATTCGGCGCTGTCCACCAGGGTCACGCCGGCCCCCACCACGCGTTCCAAGACATTTCGCAGCAGCGGGTAGTGGGTGCATCCCAAAATCAACGCGTGGATTTCCGGGCGGCCGCTCAGGTAGTGGCGCACCAGGATTTCGGCTTCGGGCGAATCCGCCAGCCCTTCCTCCACCACGTGCACCAGCATGGGACAGGCCTGCGCCCACACGCGCAAGCCGCGCGTCTCCAGCCGCCGCTGATAGGCGTGGCTGGCAATGGTCGCCTTGGTGCCGATCACGCCCACGCTGGAAACGCCGGCCACGCGTGTCGCGGCTTCCACGCCCGGGTCGATTACTCCCCACGCCGGCACGGAGCAGCGCTCCAATAACGCGGGCATGGCCACCGCGGAAGCCGTGTTGCACGCCACCACCAGGGCCTCCACTCCCTGACCGCACAGGAATTCCGCGATTCCCGCCACGAACTCAATCACCATTTCCGGCGGTTTGCGGCCGTAAGGCACGCGCGCCGTGTCGCCCAGGTAGATGAAATCGCGGTGCGGCATGCGGCGCCGGAGGGCCTGTAGAACGGTGAGCCCGCCCACGCCCGAATCGAACACGCCAATCGGGTGGCGAAGGGAATTCCGAATAGTCATCTCTTTTCATCTTTGCATGTCCGGCGCCGTTCGCACTCCGGACCTTCAACTCCGGACCGTCATCTCTCGGCAAGCTTCGCGCGTGTGGGATAATCGGTAGAGTTCCCTCTCAGAATGGACCGCGAATTCATCCGCAATTTCTCCATCATTGCGCACATCGATCACGGAAAGTCCACCCTGGCCGACCGCCTGCTGGAGCTAACCGGAGCGCTTTCCCAGCGCGAAATGATGGAACAGGTCCTTGACACCATGGATCTGGAGCGCGAACGGGGCATCACCATCAAGGCCCACGCCGTGCGCCTGGACTACCGCGCCGACGATGGCGTTCTCTATCAGTTGAACCTCATCGATACGCCGGGCCACGTGGATTTCTCCTACGAAGTGTCGCGCAGCCTGCAGGCTTGCGAGGGCGCCCTGCTGGTGGTGGACGCCTCCCAGGGCGTGGAGGCGCAAACTCTGGCCAATACCTACCTGGCGCTGCACCACAACCTGGAGATCATTCCGGTAATCAACAAGATCGATCTGCCGGCGGCCGAGCCCGAGCGCATCCGCGAGCAGATTGAAACCATCATCGGCCTGGACGCGCGCGACGCCGTGCTGGTGAGCGCCAAGCAGGGGACCGGGGTGCACGACGTGCTCGAGGCCATCGTCCACCTGGTTCCCCCGCCCAAAGGCTCGCCCGACCTGCCCCTGCGCGCGCTGATTTTCGATTCGTGGTTCGACCCGTACCGCGGCGTCATCATCCTGGCGCGCGTGTTGGACGGTCACCTGCGCCTGAAACAGAAGATCCGCCTGTGGTCCAACGGGCAGGTCTTCGAAGTGGAGGGCATCGGATACCAGGCGCCCAAAGCCACGCCCTGCGAGGAGCTTTCCGCGGGCGAAGTGGGATACCTCTTCGCCAACATCAAGACCGTTTCGGACGCCCAGATCGGCGACACCATCACGGATGACGAGCATCCCGCCGCGGAGCCCCTGCCAGGCTTCGAAGAGATCAAACCAATGGTGTTCGCGGGGCTCTACCCGGTGGAATCGCACGAGCATGGCCTGTTGCGCGACGCCCTGGAGAAACTGCGGCTCAACGACAGCGCTTTCAATTTCGAACCGGAGAATTCGGTGGCCCTGGGCTTCGGCTTCCGCTGCGGGTTCCTGGGGCTGCTGCACCTGGAGATCGTGCAGGAAAGGCTGGAGCGCGAGTTCGATATCGACCTGATCACCACCGCCCCGGGCGTGCGCTACCGCATCACCACCACCACCGGCCAGCTTATCGAAATCGACAATCCCACCAAGTTCCCCGATCCCTCCGAGATCAGGCAGATCGAAGAGCCCATCATAGACGCCACCGTAATCACGCGCGAGGAGTACCTGGGCGGCATCTTGAAACTGCTCGAAGAGAAGCGCGGAACGCAGAAGAAGTTCGAATACGTGGGCGGCGGGCGGGTGATGCTGACCTATGAGCTTCCGCTAAACGAGATCGTTCTCGATTTCTACGACCGCCTGAAATCGGCCTCGCGCGGATACGCCTCGCTCGATTACCACCTGGCGGGCTATCGCGTGTCGCCCATGGTGCGGCTGGACGTGCTGGTGGCCGGAGAGCCGGTGGATGCGCTTTCCATCGTGGTGCACAAAGAGTTCGCCTACGAGCGCGGCAAGGACCTGATCTCGCGCCTGCGCAAGCTGATTCCGCGCCAGATGTTCGAAGTGGCGCTGCAAGCCGCCATCGGCAATAAGATCGTGGCGCGGGAAAGCATCTCCGCGCTGCGCAAGAACGTGCTCGCCAAGTGCTACGGCGGGGATATCAGCCGCAAGCGCAAGCTGCTCGAAAAACAGAAGGAAGGCAAGCGCCGCATGAAGCGCGTGGGGCGCGTGGAGATCCCACAGGAAGCCTTCCTGGCGGTGCTGAAAGTGGGCAAGGACGACGCGGAGTAGCCTCCGCGCCGGAGTAAGAGGGGAATCGTGGG
>Ga0181520_10001888_pt1 | contig 41066 bp, 38 predicted proteins | sample PEATcosm2014_Bin_29_FD_132451 | JGI IMG/M metagenome (GOLD analysis project Ga0181520, IMG submission 132451) | Peatland microbial communities from MTU Mesocosm Facility, Houghton, MI, USA - PEATcosm2014_Bin02_30_metaG | ecosystem: Environmental > Terrestrial > Soil > Wetlands > Peat | place... | reverse complement strand
CTCTTCTGGAGGCAATTCCCAATGGCTTTGTAACCAGGGCACGACTTCAGTCGGGCCGATAAAGCCAATCATATCAACGTTGGGCTTTAGCCCCTGCTACGCTCAATCGTGATTGCAACCCCCGAATAGCCCTTTTTCCGCAGCCTCTTCAGGCACAGGCTTGATTCCGCACAGCTTATTCCATTCGGGAGAACCCCCGGCTCTGCCGTTGGATACTTACTCTCCCGACTGGAACCCAATAGAAGAGTTCTTTTCCAGACTCAAGCCGCTGTTGCGCAAAGCCGCCAAACGATCCATGGACGAACTCGGGAAAGAAATCTGAAAACTGCTGGACGGCGTAACGCAATGCGAGTGCGAGCACTTCATCGCCTCTTGCGGATATGTAAACACTTAATTTGAAACCGCTCCAGGTTTTTTTAAGAATCCACTTTCCTAATTCAGCCTTTCCAAAGGAAGGCCGGAGTCTCCCGTTTCATCCGCTCCTCGCCACAATTCCACATTCGAGTCCTGAGAGCAAGCCAAGGCCAGCGATTTGCAGTCGCGCATCCCGGCTGCCATGCTGTAACCTGTTTGCAGTGAAGAGGTGGAGCGCCAATCTTCCGCGCTTCTGAATCGTCTAACAGACATGGCCAATCGGCGCCGGCCCGGCACACTAGCTTCCATTCACCCCAGTTCTTTGAATCGTGGAAAGGAACAAAAGATGAAAAAACTCTTTGCTTTGCTCTCGCTTTGCTTCATGCTTCCCTCGGCCGCCCTCGCCGGCTCCACGCGCGAGAACCTGCAAGAGCGCATCGACGCCGCCAAGATCGTTCTCGACCAGATCATGGCCGCCAGGGACAGCAGCATTCCTTCGGATATCCTGGCCCAGGCCACATGTGTAGGCGTCGTCCCCGGCATGGTCAAGGGCGCATTTGTCTTTGGCGGGCAATACGGCCAGGGCGTGGTCACCTGCCGCACCGGCCATGGCTGGAGCGCGCCGGTTTTTATCCGCATGGCTGGAGGCTCGTGGGGATTGCAGATCGGCGCGCAGTTCACGGACCTGGTTCTGGTGGCCGTCAATGAGCGCGGCTTTCAGGATCTGTTAAAGAACAAATTCAAGATCGGCGGCGATGCCTCGGCCGCGGCCGGTCCGGTGGGCCGCAGCAGCCAGGCCTCAACCGATTGGAAGATGAACGCCGAACTGCTCAGCTACTCGCGCAACAAGGGCCTCTTTGCCGGAATCGATCTGGACGGCACCAGCGTCAGCCAGAATGAAGAGGACACCGAGGTCTACTACGGCCAGGAGCACAGCTTCGAAGCGATCTTGAAGGGCACCGTTGCCGTTCCCGAGGGCGCGGTTCCCTTTGTTCGCGGCGTGGCGCAATACTTCGTCGCCGCCAAGCACGGCAAGTAGCGTACTTGAATCACGACCGGTAGTGTGCCCCACCATCGCTGGGTGCCCCTCGATTCCGCGTTCTGCGCGGAATGGGTGGGATACCAATACACTTTGATCGACCGCATCAAGAATAAACCCCGCCCCAGAGGACTAAACTTGAGCTTTGCCTTCTAAAAAATGCTTGAGACCCTCGAATTCTGGCTCGTACTGGCCGTGGCGCGCACTCTGGGGCGTCTGCCGCGCGGTCTAGCCCGTCTGCTGGCTGGCGCGCTGGCGTGGTGCGTCTACAACGCCGCGGGCCGCCTGCGCCGCGTGGGCCAGCGCAACCTGCAACTGGCTCAATCGCAGCTCACAAACCGGCAGCGCGATCGGCTTTTACGCCGTCTCTTCCGTCATCTCGGCTGGCAGCTTGTCGAGTTCTGCCGCATGACCCGCTACACCGCTGAGAACATCCGCGACTGGATCGCCGTCGAAGGCCAGGAGCATTATCTGGCTGCCAAGGCGCGCGGCAAAGGCGTGCTCATCGTCACCGGCCACTTGGGCGCATGGGAGCTCTCCAGCTTCTATCACTCCTTGATGGGCCATCCCATGGGCATGGTCATTCGCCGCCTTGACAACCACCGCCTCGACGCCTACGTCAATGGCATCCGCTGCCTGCATGGCAACCGCGTCCTGCACAAGGACGACTTTGCCCGCGGCCTGCTCACCGCCATGCGCGCGGGCGAGACAGTGGGCATTTTGATGGACACCAACATGACCCCGCCGCAGGGCATCTTCGTCGATTTCTTTGGCACACAAGCCTGTACCGCCTCGGGCCTGGCGCGCGTCGCTCTCAAGACTGGCGCGGCGGTTCTGCCCGGCTTCATGCTTTGGGAACAGGCCCAGCGCCGCTATGTGCTCCACTTCGGCCCTGAGCTGGCCTTTACGCGCTCCGCCAATGCCGAGGCCGACATTCTTGCCGCCACGCAGCAATGCACCCACGCCATTGAAAGTTGGATTCAACGCTATCTCGATCAGTGGCTCTGGATTCACCGCCGCTGGAAGACCCGCCCACCCGGTGAGCCAAGCCTCTACTGATGATGTGTTGCGGCCAGCACGCCACTCTCGCCGGTTTCCCGTTTGTTTCATCTGCCAGTTTTTGATTTTTTCAGCAGATTGTCGTATGCTTCTCACTATGAATCAGTCGCTATATGCCGCCCGGCGCTTCAACTGTTGTCTCTGTTGCAGCTAGCAATAGCCATTCTTCGCGACTGAAGATACCCTTCACATCGGTAATCCTTTTGGGATAGCTCCTTGTGCCTCCGCAATGCGGAGCCGCAAACTGCTGTGCGCGCATAGCTGGCGCGGAGGGATGCTTCCGCCGCACGTTCTTTCTTTCAATCCAAGTTTCACCAAGGAGAAAGCTACCATGCGCATTCCAGCTTCACTCGCTTCGTTCGTCTCCAAGAGTTTCTTCGCGGCACTCGCTCTGGTCCTTGTTCTCCCTCACGCCGCGCAGGCGCAGAGCCTGGGTTATGAGGGCCCAACGGGCGTCTTTGTCACGCCACTTGCCCTTACCGCCGCCTCACCCGCCAAGGGTGTAGGCGTGCCATCTGTCTCCTATCACTTCCTGGCCGGCGGCCCCATCATTGGCGACTTCAGCACCGTCTCCACCACCGTCGGCTTTGCCAAGCGCTTTGAGATCGGCTACACCCATGAGCTGCACAACGAGGACGGCGGCAGCAAGACTCCGCTGGCTCCGGCGCTCACGCCGCTGTGGGACTCCGGGTTAGACATCGTTCACTTCAAGGCCAACATCACGCCCAAATTCCTCTCCAAGGTGGGTATCTTTTCCGTGGGCGGAGTCTATCGCACCGGCGACCATATCGGCGAGAATATCAACAACCTTGCCGGCGTGTTGATCGCCAACGACGGGATCGTCCCCGTCTATGCCAACCAGAAGACCGCCAACGGCGATATTTATTTGGTGGGCACCAAGATCATCACCCAGGTCAGCAAGAAGGTGCCCATCATTGTCTCTGCTGGCTTGCGCGGCACCAATGCCTCGCTGTGGGGCTTGGGTGGCAACGCTCCCGGCTTTGAGGGCAAGGCCTTTGGTTCGGCGGCCTTCGTTTTCACCGGACCGGCCAAGAGCACCATCATCCTGGCCTCTGAAGTCTCTGAGCAGCCGCAGCACATCTCCTCGGCTACGGCCACGGCCACGCTGGGCTCCTCCAAGGCAGCTACGCTCTTCGATATTCCCACCACGGAAGTCTATGCCGTCCGCGTCGTGCCCTTTGCCAAGAAAAAACTGAATATCGACGCAGGCGTTCTGCACGCCGGCGGCTATATCGACAACCCGCTGCTGAACGAGGTGATCACCGGCAACTTTAAAGGTCCATCTGCTGGTGGCAAGGTGAACCTGGATATTCGCGCTCGCGTAGCCTTCGGCGTTTCCTACGGGTTCTGAGAAGCAGCAACCAGCGGACAGCAGACAGTTAGCAGTTGAAAACCATGTTTGGCAACTGAGAACTATCAACTGTCCGCTGTTAGCTGTCCGCTGTCAGCTTCCTCCCGAGCGTCCGATTTCCCTTCCGCGTCCATACGTTGTAGGATTTTCTCGGAAGGCCCGAAGGCTTTTGGCCGCTCTGAAGAGGAATTGGAATCCCATGAATCGCAAGAACTCGATTTGCCCCACGCAACACGCACAGCAACCCAATGGCTTTACGCTGATGGAATTGCTGATCGTCATCGCTATCATCCTGATCCTGATGCTGATGGCGATTCCAACCATTGGCAGCCTCAAGAAGCAGGCCAACGAAACCTCAGCCATGAACTCGGTGCAGGTGATTGCCAAGGCCGAGATGCAGTACTCCAGCACCTTCCCATCCAACGGATATGCCTGTACGCTGACCGCGCTGGGCGGCGATCCGGCCTCCGGCGCGCCCTCGCCAACTTCGGCCCAGATCCTGCAGGCCGATCTGGCCAGCGGCATCAAGTCCGGCTACATGTTCACCATCGGCAACTGCACCAAGGTGAATCTCAACGGCACCGATCGCATTACCGGCTACCAGATCACGGCCGTTCCCATGACCGTGGGTAAAACCGGCAACCGCGGCTTCTGCAGCGACGACACCGGGGTCATCAAACAAGACCCGGCAGGCGGCACCAACTGCACCCAGAACGTCGGCCAATGAGGCCAGTCAATTGCTTGCGGCGCGGCGGCTTGGTCCTGGCCGCCGCGCTGTTCTGCGCTACCGCGCTCTTATCTTTTGGACAGGGCTCATCGCCCTCGGCGCGCGATCTGGCCCAGCGCGTCGATCGCCATTACAACCAGTTGCACTCGCTCCGCGCCGGCTTTACCGAGAGCTATGAGGGCTTGGGAATGCTCCGGACAGAGAGCGGCACACTACTGCTCTTGAAGCCCGGACGCATGAGGTGGGATTACAGCCAGCCCGCCGGCAAGCTCTTTCTCCTCGACGGCAAGTACGCCTGGTTCTACTCGCGCGGCGACTCTCAAGTCCAGCGCATCCAGGCCAAAGAGCTCGACGATCTGCGTTCGCCCTTGCGTTTTCTGCTGGGCCACACAGAACTGGAAAAAGAGCTGAATCGTCTGACCCTCCAGCCCGCTCAGAACGGCCAATTCAAACTCAGCGGCCAGCCCCGCGGCCAGGAGTCTCGTGTCGCCCGCCTCTCGCTGACCGTGACCGACGACGGCGCCATCACCGCCATTGAAATCGAAGAGACCGACGGCGCGCTGACCCGCTTCACCTTCACCGCCCAGCAGCCCAACGCGCCAGTCCCAGTCGAGAGCTTCCACTTCACCCCGCCCCTCGGCGTACCGGTCGTCGATGCACTGCCGCCGGTGTAGGGGCCAGTTATCAGTTTTCAGTTATCAGTTATCAGTTTTCAGTTATCAGTTTTCAGTGAGCGGTTTTCAGTGAGCTGCTGGCTTCTTAAAGGATTCCAGCAGCGCGTAGATCATTTTGCCAACTTCATGCGAAAGACTTTCTGCTTCATCGATCAGCTTTAAATCTCCGAATCCCAGTGAACGTGCAATCTCCAGTTGGGTTTGCAATTCATGATTTGAACCACGAGCGATACCGAGAAACTGTTTGAACTCACCAACAGAGAGTCTTCCGTGTCCTTCAGCGATATTGCTTGGCACCGATACTGCCGAACGTCTGATCTGGCTGGTTAACCCATAGATTTCCTCACGCGGAAAATTCTGGGTCAAGCGGTAAATTGCCACGGTCAACTGAATTGATCTTTGCCACACTTGCAAATCGCGGAATGCCTGAGCCATTTGATCACCCCGTATTGCCGACAACTGAAAACTGAAAACTGACAACTGACAACTGAAAACTGACAACTGACAACTGATAACTGACAACTGACAACTGATAACTGACAACTGACAACTGTCATTCGTACCGCAGCGCCTCGATCGGGTCCAGATTCGCCGCGCGAATCGCGGGAATCATGCCGCTGACCAGACCCGTGAGGGCCAGAATCAGCGTAGCCACAACCACCGATGCCGGTGAGATAATCAGGTGAATATCGGCTGCCTCGGCGTTCTTGGCCAGCGCGCTATAAAAGGTAATGCGTCCCACCATCAATGAGACCACATAGGCTAGCGCAATCCCCGTCACGCCGCCAACGGTGGTAATCGCCAGCGCCTCGGCCAGAAACTGCGTCAGTATATGCCAGCGGCGCGCGCCCAGCGCCTTTTCAATGCCAATCTCGCGTGTGCGCTGCTGCACGGCCACCAGCATGATATTCATCAGTCCGATGCCGGCTATGCCCAGCGTCAGCGCGCCCACCAGAGAGAGCAGCACCTGCAGGGCGAGAGAAAGAATGCTGAATTGATGAAGCTGAGTCATCAGGTTTGCCACATGAATCGCTTCGTGGTCCGAAGGGCGAAAGTGATGCGCCGCGCCCAGGCTCTCGCGCAGAGCCTTCTCGGCCAATTCATTGCTGCCGTGGTAGTTGAACCAGACGCCATCGATGTACATGGTGTCTTTGAGGTCGCTCATGGTGTTGAAGGGCACGTAGATCTGGCGATTGACGTCGTTATCGTCGCCTTCCTGCATCTTGGCCTTCAATACGCCAATCACGGTGAACAGCTCGCCGTTGAGGCGGATCGTCTCGCCCAGAGCCCAACTGCCGCTGAAGAGCTTGGTTTTGGCCTCGGAGGCAATCACGCAAACATGAGCGCGCTGCTGGTCTTCGGCTTCGTTGAAGAAGCGGCCCTGTTCGGGCTCCATCTTGAGAATGTCCTGATATTCAGTGCGGACGCCGTTCACTCCCCAGGTGTAAGTATGCAGATCGTTCTGAACCGTCACGTCCTTGTATACGAATGGCGAGATATGCTCGATGCCGGGGACGGCATTGGCGGCGCGGTCAACATCGTCCAGCGTAAAGCGGACCCTTACGCCGGCCTTGTCGCCGCCCGCCTGCTCACTGGTGCGCCCTGGAAAGAAGCCGATGGTATTGGTTCCCCACTCGGCAAAAATCGCCTCAATGGCGTGGCTGAATCCAGCGCCGTAGGCTAGCAGCAGCACCACGGTCGCAATGCCCCAGGCCATGCCGATCATCGTGATAGCCGTGCGGCGGCGGTTGTAAACCATCGCCTCCCAAGCCTGGCCGAGTATGTCTTTGAACATGGTCGCTCCTCCAGTTTTCAGTTGTCAGTTGTCCGTTTTCAGTTAAAACCGACGGGCCTTGAACGCCAACTGGATTGCATAGTCTTTTCTTGATTTTTTATTCGTAAAAGCTCAATTCGAAAAAAGCATCCAGAAACTGACAACTGACAACTGACAACTGACAACTGACAACTGAAAACTGACAACTGACAACTGACAACTGACAACTGAAAACTGCCAACTGACAACTGAAAACTGACAACTGAAAACTGACAACTGCCCCCTCACTCTCTCCGCAGCGCTTCGATCGGGTCCATCGCCGCCGCCTTGCTGGCCGGATACAGCCCCGCCGCGACGCCGCTCACCACCAGTGAACCCATGGCCAGCGCCGCCGACCACGGCACCAGTCTCGGCGGATCCCAGCCCGGCATCTTGTCCGTCAAAAAATGCTGAAGAAGAGCCATGAATCCCGCCGAAAGCAATATCCCTATCGCTCCGCTGATTCCGGTCAGCAGCAGCCCCTCCCAGAAGAACTGAGCCAAGATACTTCTCTTGGTCGCGCCCAGAGCCTTCAGCAGCCCAATCTCGCGCGTCCGCTCCGTCACCGAGACCAGCATGATGTTGATAATTCCCACCGCGCCCAGTCCCAGCGTCACAATGCCCACTCCGCCCAGAAAAACATCCATCGCATCGAAGATCGCGCCAATCATCTTCTCTTCCTTGATGGTGTCCCACTCGTCGAAGGCGTCCTTCAAGCTGGGATCGAAGCCATGATTGTCTGCTATCACCCGATGCACGGCTGCCACGGCGGCCGCCGAGTTGCCCTTGTTGGCGGGCCGGTATTGCAGGCTGAAGACCGCATCGCGGGGAATGTTGCTGCCCCTCAGCGGATAGAGTTCCTGCATCGTGGTGACGGGAATATATATCTTCTGATCGTCCCAGGTATTGTTGCCGCGGCCAATCTTGTCCACCTGTCCAACCACGGCGAAAGCGGTGCCGTTGATCGTGATCGTCTCGCCCAGCAGAGGGTGGCCGGGAAAAAGCAGTTGCGCGACCTTTTGTCCCAGCACGGCTACGCGGCGGTTCTCGTGCAGGTCGTTGTCGTCCAGAAAGCGGCCCTGGGCCATGGGAATGAAGCGAATCACGGTGCAATTGGGCTCCACCCCAGTCACGTGACCGGAGGTATTGCTCCACTGGCTCACTTCATAAAGATCGGAGCGTTGCAGCTCGGCGGTCACGCCATTCAACTCCGGCAGCCGCCGCATCGCCTCTTCGTCGCGCAGCGTCAGTTGATAGGGCCGCATCCCGGTGTGCTGGTTGGCAAGCGCCGGGATGGTGGCGTTGAACATCAGTATCACATCCTTGCCCAGCGAGGCAAAGTTCTTGTGCTGGCCGCTGCGGAAGCCTTCGCCCAGCCCCACCAGCACCAGCAGCGAGCCAACGCCCCAGGCAATCCCAAACATGGTCAGGAAGGTGCGCAGCTTGTTCGCCAGGATGGCGCGAAAGACTTGCCCGAGAGTGTCGCCAAATGTCTGCATAAGAGTTGGACGCCAAGAGAAGGCGTTGGGAAGTGATACGCGCCCGGCAGCCTTCCGGTTCCAGTCAATGAGTCAGATTGAAGGGTGCGTACTACAGAGCCCGCGGCAAAACGCATTCAAATCCGTGATTCGCATCAGTCCCGCACCGGCATCAACGATTGGCGCGGCATAAGTGATGGAATAAGCAGACCGTGCGCCGAAGCCGGGGTTTCCGGCTGGCCTGGCCGCAGGCTGCGGAACTGACGCGGAGCGGGAACTGCCTGCGGGCGCGGGCTAATGTGCAGGCGTCGGGGCGGGATCTGGCGCGGGCGCGGGCGCAGGCGAGGGTGACGCCGGCCTGGCCATAGCGATCGCCGCGCGATAGTACGGATAAGTTATGGCGGTTGTCTTGGCCCAATCTTCTTCCGTGTAGGCGGGCGGCTTGGGGATCCCAAGACCCCTCTGGCCCAGCGCAGCGGCATCATTGCAGATCTGAGAATCTCCCGCCCGAGTGCACGCTTTCATTTCGATTTCGACAGCTACAAAGATCGCTTCGTCGTCGTTGGGATCCATCTGGAGTCCGCGCTTGGCCGCACTGAGCGCACTTGCGTCGTCGTTCTGTCTGCGATAGGTGTTCATCAGAATGTTAAGTACGGACTTCCTGGTCACACTCTGCGGATATGCTTGAAGAAAGCGTTCAAGAGCCGCTGCTTTTGCGGCGGGATCGTTCTGCGAGGCCGCCGCCGCATAGGCACTGAATTCATCCGGATCATTGATGGTCAGTTGATGTGAATTCTGCGCTTGGGGCGCCGGAGCTGGTGCCGGAACAGGTGCCGGAGCTGGTGCCGGAACTGACGCCGGACCTGGTTCGGTAGCTGGTACGGGAACAGGCACGGGAGCAGGTGCGGAAGCGGGCTCGGAAGCAGGCTCGGGAGTTGCCGATCCCTGCTTAATCCATGCCATGCCATACGGGTCGTATAGCTTTTCGCCTTGAATTGTGAAAAGTGTGGATTGCCCAGCCGCCCCCTCGGTCAGCGTCAAAGTATTTCCGTCAATGGTGTAATTCCCAGTCCTTGGCTGGCGTTCGCCGGGGATGTGCAGAATGTATCCGAAAGTAGGAGTTAGAAAAAGACTGATGCTCGACCCTTCTTTTGTGTAATTTCCAGGGAGTCCAGACTGGCCGCTGCCTTGCGCGGCCAAACCGGGACTGACCGTCAATGCAATGACCGCCAACCCGATTGCGCGAAACCACCGAATTTGTTTCATTTGTCTCTTACCTTTCAACGGTCTACTGAACGTTACTAACTTTCCCGTTGGCCTGGATCACCTTCATGTCTAAGTAGTAATAGATCACCTTCACTCCCAATCTGGCTACCGTAAGCGGTTGCCCAAAACTGGCGGTCACCTGATCCGCAGGTTGACCAAGGGTGATCGCCGGCGGCGTGCACGGGGTGCAGCAGGCTACGAAGAAGATCGCGGCACGGAAGTTGGCGGCTAGGAGCAAGGCAACCCAACCCCCATGCAGAGTATGCGCGCCGGGGACACTGGTTGTGCTGCCGTGCGTCACTCTTCCCGCTTCCGCCTCTGATGCGTGCTGGGAATATTCATATCCTCGCGATATTTGGCCACGGTGCGGCGGGTCAATTGAATGCCCTGCGCTTGCAGCATGGCGGCCAGCAGATCGTCGGTCAGCGGATGGCGCGCATCCTCCTCCTCGATCAGTTTGCGAACCTTGCGCTTCAGAACCAGCAGAGGCGTATCGGCGCCCTCGGGACCATTCGATCCCTCGGTAAAGAAGAAGCGCAGCTCCAGAACCCCTTGCGGCGTGTGCGCATATTTGTTGGCCACCGCGCGGCTCACCGTTGAAGGATGCACGCCGATCTCCTCGGCCACTTCCTTGATCATCATCGGCCGCAGCGCCTCCACGCCCTGATCCAGAAACTCCTGCTGGCGTCGCACGATCACCTCGCAGGTGCGCAGAATCGTGCTCTTGCGCTGGGCGATATTTCTCATCAATTGCAGCGCCGACCGGAAGCGCTCCTTGACGTAATCCTTGACCTCTTTGTCGGTGCCTTCGGCCACCAGCATCCGCCGGTAGCGCCGGCTGAGGCGCAGGCTGGGCAGATCCTCTTCATTCATTGAGACCACCCACTCGCCGCCCCGCTTGATGAAGACCACGTCGGGCTCGATCAGCCGCGCCTGTTCGCGGTTGTACTGGCGGCCGGGCCGCGGGTCCAGCGTGCGGATGAATTCGATGCCTCCATGCGCCTCGGCGGGAGTAATCTGCGCCACCCGCGCCAGATCCTTCACATCCCGCTTCTGCAACAGAGCCAGATGCCGGTCCACAATCATCGCGGCAACTTCCATGCTCCGCCGCCGTTCCTCGATGCGCACCTCGGCCTCGGCCTGAAAACCGCGATGCGGATCTTCATCGGCATCGACTGCCTGCCGCGCAAACAACTGCGCAAACTCACGCTGTTGAGCCGCGATCTGAAGCAGCAGGCACTCGCGCAGGTCGCGCGCGCCCACGCCGGCCGGGTCAAGCTGCTGCACCAAATCGATTCCCCGCCGCAGCCGGTCAAGGTCCAACTCCGCCTTTGGTTCGGCAGCCTCGCCAGAGCCGCTGAAGGCCGCCAGCAGCTCCTCTTCGCTGCCCACCAGGTACCCATCCCCATCCAGATTGCCAATGACGAATTCGGCCGCCTCGTGCAGGCCCGGCTCCAGCGTCAGAGCTCCCAACTGCCACGCCAGGTGATCGGACAGAGTCGTAGGCTGGGAGAGAAAGTTCTCGAACGACGGCTTTTCGTTCTCTTCATATTCCGGCTGTGTGCGGTAGCCGGGGTCCAGGTACTCCTGGAAGTACGATCCAAAGTCGACCTCGTTGAAGGGATCCTTGGGTGGAGACGTCGGGTCCTCGATCCCCCGCGCCTCAACTCCCCGCTCCTCGATTCCCCGTTCCAGGCGTTCCTCGCGGCCCGCAACCTCATCCAGCATCGGAACCGTCTCGTCAATCTCTTCCAGGACGGGATTCTCAACCATTTCGGCATCGATCATCTCCTTCAGCTCGAGCTTGTTGAGCGCAAGCACGCTCACCATCTGCATCAGGCCCGGAGTCAGTATCTGACGCTGCGAGACTTTCAAACTCAATTTGGGTTGCAGCAACGCCATAAGAGGAACTCTTCCTGTTTTGACTCACCGTCAGTGTACTCGAGTAGCAAAAATCCTAAAGGTTAAAATGCCCCATGCCGAACCACTTCGTTCCGGATTGGGATTCGCTCATCCTGAAAATCTCTCTTTGGAATGCTACGTGCATCTACCCGTGCCGGCCCCTTGACGAGTTGACCGCGGCCGTCAACTCAGCGTGAATCCCTCCCCCAGATACACTCGCCGAACCTCCACGTCGTTGCCCAGCTCATGCGGCGTTCCGGCGCGGAAGATCCTCCCTTCGGCGATGATATAAGCACGGTCGGTTACGCTCAAGGTCTCGCGCACATTGTGGTCGGTGATCAGAACCCCGATGCCGCCGGCCTTCAGATCGAAGATGATCTTTTGCAGCTCCAAAACGGCAATCGGGTCGATGCCGCTGAAAGGCTCATCGAGAAGAATGAAGTTGGGCTGAATGCACAGCGAGCGGGCAATCTCCACCCGCCGCCGCTCGCCTCCGCTCAGCGAGTAGCCCCTGGTGGTCCGGATGTGGCCCAGATTGAGCTGGTGAATCAGCCGCTCGGTGCGCACCCGCCGCTCCCGGCTGCCCAAAGGTTGCGCCTCCAGCACGGCCAGGATATTCTCCTCCACCGTCAGCTTGCGGAAGACCGAAGGCTCCTGCGGCAGGTAGCTGATGCCAAAGTTGCGCGCCCGCAGATACATCGGCAACTGCGTTATATCCGTCTCGTCCACCAGCACGCGGCCGGAATCCGGCTGCACCAGCCCGACAATGATGTAGAAGCTGGTCGTCTTGCCGGCGCCGTTCGGTCCCAGCAAGCCCACCACCTCGCCGCGCGAGATCCTCAGATCCACGCCGCGAACCACCTGCCGTCCCTTGTATGTCTTGCCGATTCCCTCGGCGATCAATGTATCCATCAATCGGGTCTTCCAGTCCATATGCTAAAAGACAAATCTACCATCCTGGGCATAAGAACACAGGTTGCCCTGGGTTTCATCCAGCGATGGTTGCAAAGCTTCCGCTGACGTGATAGTTTACTAACCAGTTAGTTAATAAATGACGACCCCCAATTCAACCCGTTCCCAAGCCGATCGCGCCGACCAAACTCGTGCCCGGATTCTGGATGCCGCTGTGCGCCAATTCAGCGAAAATGGCCTGGCCGGAGCGCGCACCGAGCAGATTGCCGAAGAGGCCGGCGTCAACAAGGCGCTGCTCTACTACTACTTTCAAGGCAAGGATGCGCTGTATACGGCGGCGCTGGAGGCAGTTGCCGAAGGGGTGCGCGCCACCAGCATGGCCGTGCTGGAGGCGGACGCTTCGGCCGGCGAGCGCTTCGTTTTGTCGGTGCTAAACCATTTTGACCGCATCCACACCAATCCCGGATTTCAGAGCCTGATGCAGCAGGAGATGATCCGTCTGCATCGCGGCGAAGACAACGCGCTGAGCCCTTTAGTCGAGAAAGTCTTTCGCCCTTTGACGGAGCGGATGCAGCAGGTTCTGGACGAGGGGATTGCCTCGGGCGAGCTGATTGCCGTCGATCCCTCGCAATTTCGCTATGCGGCGCTGGGTGCAAATGTCTTTTACTTTCTCTCCGCGCCGCTGATGCGCATGATTGTGGGCGTCGATCCTCTGGAACCGGCGGCGCTGGAGCGGCGGCGCACTGCGGCCATTGAGTATCTGGGGCAAACCATTTTTATCGACCGCGAGCACGGAGCGCGCGTGGCGGCGCGGGTGCTGGCCGCAACGCCCATGCCCGCGCATGGCGGATTTCTGCCGCGGCCGGTGCCGGAAATGCGCAAATCAGACTGAAAAAGGTAGAAGAAGTGAGGTATATGTGAACGCACGCAATCGAGTATTTATGATCCTGGGCCTACTGACTGTGGGATCGCTGATCTGGTATCTGCTGACGGTTTCGCATTCGCAGGATCTGCAACTGATCGGTACCGTGGATGCGAATGAAGTGGTGGTGAGCAGCAAGATTCCGGGGCGCATTCAAACTCTTCTGGTGGATGAAGGGCAGCAGGTGCAGGCGGGGCAATTGATCGCGGTGATCGAGAGCGAGGATCTGGCCGCCGCTCGCAAGGCTGCCGAGGCGACCGTGGCCAGCCAAAGTTCCAAGCTGGGCGAGAGCGTAGAGACCGAGCAGCAGGATCGCGGCGAAACGAGCAGCGCCGCTGTGAACGCCGAGGCGCAGGTGCTCGCGGCAAAGGCTGCGCTGGCCCAGTCGCAGGCCAACTACGACCACCAGCAGGCCGACACTAGCCGCACGGTGGCGCTGGCCAAGCAGGGAATCATGAGCGACCAGGCCAGGGACGACGCCGTGACCAGCTTGCAAGCAGACAAAGCCGCTGTTGAAACTGCGCGCGAGAATGTGGCAGCCGCGGAAGCCGCGCTGCGTCAGGCGCACGCGCATGAACTACTGACCAATGTCGCGGCACGCACCGTGGACCAAAGCCGCGGTGAAGCAGAGAATGCCCGCGCGCTGGCCGAACAGGCAAAGGTCGAGCTGGGCTATGCGCAGGTCTTTGCGCCGGTGAGCGGCAAGGTAAATGTGCGCGCGGCGCGGCAGGGTGAAGTGGTGGCCGCCGGCGCTGCTATTGTGACCATCATGGATCTGAGCGAGACATGGGTCTACGCACCGCTGCCGGAGACGCAGGCGGATGCGGTCGAGCTTGGGGACAGCCTGAAAGTAGTGATGCCATCTGGCGCGACGCTGCAAGGCAAGGTCATCAACAAAGCCGCGCAAGCGGACTTCGCCACGCAGCGCGATGTGGGCAGCCGCAAGCGCGATATTGAAACTGTGCAGTTGAAACTGCTGATCGAAAATCCCGGCGAGAAGTATGTTCCCGGCATGATTGCCGAAGTCTACATACCCAAGAACAAGCTGGTGAAGCAATGATCAGGCCGATGCGCGAACAACTGCAACGTAGAACGGCCCACGGCCGCATACCGAAGAACAAGCTGGTGAAGCAATGACGGTTCCGGCAATTGAAGTCTCGCATATCGTCAAGCGCTATGGCGACTTTGAAGCCGTCAAGGACGTAAACTTCTCGGTTGCCGAGGGGGAGATCTTTGGCCTGCTGGGGCCGAACGGCGCGGGCAAGAGCACGCTGATTCGCATGATGACTACGTTGATTCCGCTTACCGGCGGCAAGGCGATCATCGCCGGGCACGATGTGGCCAGGGAGCCGGATGCGGTGCGGCGGATGATTGGCGTGATTCCGCAAGCCCTGACCAGCGATCCGGATCTTACGGTTGAAGAGAATCTGAGCATTTATGCCAAGCTGTATAGCGTGCCCAGGGCCGAGCGCATCAAGAACATAACCGAAGTCCTGGAGGCTGTGGATCTTCTCAAATGGCGCGGCGCGCAGGTGAAGACACTTTCTGGCGGAATGCGGCGGCGGGTGGAGATTGCGCGCGGGCTGGTGCATAATCCGCGCATCTTCTTCCTGGATGAACCGACGACAGGACTCGACCCGGTGAGCCGCATCGCGGTCTGGGAGATGCTGAGCAAGCTGCGCGAAACGCGCAATCTCACCATTCTGATTACGACGCATTACATGGACGAGGCCGACAAGCTCTGCGACCGCATCGCCATTGTGGATCACGGTACTCTGGTGGCGCTGGGCACGCCCATCGATTTGAAGCGGAGCGTTCCGGGTGCGAACGTTGTCGAGGTGCATTTTGATCGCGAGACACTGGAGTGGCAAGAGCGGTTGGAGAAGCTCGATGGAGTCACCAGCGTGCAGGCTGAAAGCGCGGGTTATTATCGCGTGCTCACTTCTTCAGGCTCCAAAACTACCATGGAGTTAGTCGAGCTGGCCGCATCGCTGGGTGAGACACTGACTTCTCTCAGCGTGCAGAACACCACGCTCGACGACGTATTTATCCATTACACTGGCCGCCAACTGCGCGATGAGCAGGTGAAGCCGGCCGTCTTTACCATGCCGCCGAGGCCCGGAGCACAGCCATGAGCAGAATGTTCGCCATTATCGAGCGCGAGATGCGCAAGTTCTTCCGCTCTCCAACTCTCATGATCATGTCGCTGATGATGCCGCTGCTGCAATTGGTCATCATGGGCAATGCCTTCGGCGGCAAAATCGTCGGCACCCGCATTGCCGTTGTCGATTACGATCACGGCCCGCAGGCAGTAAAGATACGCGAGGCCTTCGACTCGATCGCCGTGAACATCAAGACCTTTACCACCGTCGAGTACACCAACGAGGTGCAGGCCCGCGAAGACGTGCGGACAGGCAAGATCGATGGAGCCGTCATTATTCCCGCGCGGTACTCGCGCCGCGTTTATTCGCTGGATGCCCCGGTAATTGGCCTGGTTGTCGATAATACGGACCCATTTACTTCGGGCAGCATTGAAGCCGAGATGCAATTGGTGGTCAACGCGCTGACCGCGCCAGTAATACAGCCGAGGCTGGCGACGCAGATTGCGTTGGAAATTGTCGAGTTATACCCGTACGTCAATTACATGAAGTTTCTGCTGCCCGCTACAATTGCCCTGGCTATGTATATCTCGGTGATGATTGGCGGCGGCATGTTATATATCGACGACAAGGCGCGCGGTGTGCATGAGGGCTATCTTGTAACTCCGATCACGAAGATCGAGCTGGTTTTCGGATTGAATGCGGCCGGGGCGATCAAGGCGACTCTGGCCGGCATTTCGCTGACCGTCATTGGTTCGCTGATGGCCGGCCTTGGAATCATCTTTCATCCCGAGGCGCTCGCCGAACTTTTCTGCCTGATGCTAGTCACCGCGATTGCCTTCAATGGCATGATGTTTCTGCTGATGGTGCGCGTGGACGACCCGCTGGTTCCGCGCGCGATGTTCGGCGTTCTCAATACGCTGCTCTTTTATCCTTCGGGCGCGATGTATCCGATCGCCGCATTTCCGGCATGGCTGCGCGCGCTGGCCGTCGTGGACCCGTTCACTTATGTCATCCACGGATTCAAGGCGATTCTCTTGAAGGACGGTGGCTTTGAGGCAATTCAGTTCGATCTATTTTTCCTCTTCGTCTTTGGCATCGGAACACTGCTGATTGCCACGCCGCTCTTCAAGCGGACGCTCTGAGAGTTGGAGTGCTAAAGATTCAGGACAAGTCAGATCGTTGAAGAGCATCTCCCTCAAGGGCTATCGCCCCGGCTCTCTCAAGGAGCAATATCTGTTTGCTCTTTTCCTGATTGTTCAGACCTTTGAATTGGTACTCTACTTTCGGAGAATTCTTATTTTGCATCCGTGGCTGGGTCAACGGGGCCGGTCACAATGCGCACTTGCGAACGGAGACGTAATAGCCGCTGAAGGCGGCGTCGTTCGGCATGGTAGCCGGAGAGCCGAAGATCTGCTTGCCGGCCTTGTCAAAGCTCAATGAAAGCTGAGTATAATCGCTGACGTTGAGGCCTGTGACCGACTGCCGGATTTGTCTGTGACGATCACATCGAGCTTGACGCGGCCCTCGGCGGTGACCGAGGTTTGCTCTGATGTTGGAGCAGGGCTTTACCGCGAGATTGCCAAAGATGAAAATGAAAATACAAGCGCAAGAAAACAGAGCTTCGACTTACTCATCTCTTTCACCTCAGTTGCATCTGTTCAGAAATCCACGCAAGAAGTTTATATAACTCTTCTGGTGCGCGCTCTCATTGGATTGGCTTCCAGTAGAAACACAGCCTTGCGGAAATTGTCGCGGATGGAAGAAGATGAAGGCTAAATCAATCACCCGAGCGATGCCGCGCGGAATGAAAAGGAGATTACCGACCCAATGAATCGCTTGGCTGGATGGACCGTGTTGGCTTTGGCACTGCTGGCTGCTGGACCGCTGAGAGGTTTGACAGCGCAGTCCACGCCGGATGCTGCTGCGGCAGCTTCCGATGAAGCGAACTGGCGTGCGGATCTGACAGCATGGCGCGCCAGCCGGGAGCACGCCGTCTCTGCTCCGGATGGCTGGCTGACGCTGGTGGGGCTGGAGTGGCTCAAGCCGGGCTTCAACTCCTTTGGCGCGGCCAAAGACAACCAGATTCAGGTGCGCGCGCAGGTGCCGGAGCACATGGGCCTGCTGACGGTCAGCGGCGGCAAGGCGGCTCTTGGAAAACCGCTGGGTGGGCAGGCTAGTCCGATTTTGCAATTGCTCGCTCCCTCAGGCGGCTTTCCGGCCGATCTGACCGTGGACGGCGCGCCCGCTCGCGAGGGGCAGTTGACCGTGACCGCGGCCAAGCCGGCGGTGATCGCCTGGCACGGGCTTACGCTGGCCGTGCAGGAACGCGGCGGCCGTTTTGCGCTGCGCATCCAGGATGCAAACGCGCCCACCCGCGCCGATTTCCGCAGCCTCAACTGGTACGCGCCCGACGCTCGCTTCCGCGTGATGGCGCGATGGATTCCCTTTGACGCGCCGCACACGGAGAAGATTCCCACCGGCCAGGGAACCACGCTCGATCTGCCCACGCCCGGCGTTGCCGAGTTCACGCTGGACGGGCAATTGCTGCACTTGGCCCCAGTGATGGAAGACCGCGAGGGCAAAACGCTTTTCTTCATTCTGCGCGACCGGACCAGCCAGACTGCGACTTACGCCGATGCGCGCTTTCTGCACACCGGCCTGCCCGACCACGGCCTGGACAAGACCGGTACCCTTACGCTGGACTTCAACCGGCTGGAAAATCCCGCCTGCGCCTACACGCCATACGCCAACTGCCCGCAGCCGCCGGAGGTGAATCGGCTGCCGGTGGCGCTGGAGGCGGGCGAAAAACTCTACGCACACTGAGGGTCTGAAGATCTGAAAGCCGGCTTGCATCGTTTACATTGGAAGCATGTTTGCGCGTAGAATTTCGGTGCAGCGAATCGACGCGGAGGGCGCGCGCCACGCCTGTCCGATCCGCTGGATCGACAATTTCGCGATGCGCAACTTTACCAACGATCCGGTCTTCGACGACACGCTGCCGCTGGCCGATGGAGTGCTGGAGGCAGGAACGCGCGTTCCGCTCGATCGCCTGCAAACAGCGATGGAGGATTGGTTCCGGCGCAAGGGTTACTTGAAAGCTGGTGAAGGGCTGGATGTGGCGGAGATCGACGTGAGTGTTTGAGGCGGTAGCTCTACCGTCCGGCTTGGCTAGCGCATTTTCAAAGTGCTTCCATTTCCGCGTGAAACAGATTGCGAGACGCGGCAAGGCCCCAGACTTGCTATCATTCCCCTATGACTACGGTGGTAATTGAATTCCGCTATGCCACTCCGCCGTCGAATTTTGATGCGGTGACCCGTGCGCTTGCCAATACTCGCGAGGTATACGGCATTCGCCAGCTCATCTTTGACCGCGCCGCCCGCACCTTGCGCGTGGAGTATGACGCAACCCGGCTCAACGCCGCGACCGTTTCCAAGCTGATCCGCCAGGCCGGTCTTCAGATCGAAGCCGTTTCACCGGAGCCGCTTCCAGAGCAAGCCCCGGCAGCCTGATCTTCTGTTGAGATTGAAATTGCGCCACGGCTGAATCCCTGATATTCTAACAATGGTTTCGCTAGAAGCCATCCGTGTGCGCCCGTAGCTCAGCTGGATAGAGCGACTGGCTACGAACCAGTAGGTCGGGAGTTCGACTCTCTCCGGGCGCACCATTCCCTCCCAGATCCAAATATTCCTTGCACGTTATGGCTTGAATTCCTGGCTTGTCTCCACGGAGAGAATCGCCTGCACCGGCAGTTTGTCGCTCGCGCCTCCCGCCAGCACGCGCACCTGCTCCCGCTCCACCTTCCAGGCATGATTCGCCGTGTCCCAGTAGGCCAGATCGCGCGGTTTCAGTTCCAGCGTCACCGCCCGCTCCTCGCCGGCCTCGATCCGTACGCGCTTGAAGCTCTTCAACTCCAGAATTGGCCGCTCCACTGCCGAGCCAAGATGCTGCACATAGAGTTGGACCACTTCGTCGCCCGCGCGCTTGCCCGTATTCCTGACCTTGACGGTCGCCTGAACGCTGCCATCGGCTGCCACGGTGGTTGCGCTCAACGTCAGCCCCTCATAAGCAAAGCTCGTATAGCTGAGCCCGTAGCCGAAGGGGTAAAGCGGCTTCTGCTTGCTGTAAAGATAAGTCCGGCCATGCAGCAGGTTGTAGTCCATCATTGGCAGCAGTTGCGCGTCGCCCGTGGGCCAGGTCTGGGTCAGGCGGCCTGCCGGCGAGTAATCGCCAAAGAGCACGTCCGCAAGCCCGTGACCCTCCTCCTGACTGTTGTGAGTCATATGCACAATCGCCGGCAGATTCTGCTGGCTCCAGACGATGGCGTACGGAAAGCTGGCCCGCAGCACCTCAATGGTCCGCGGATTGGCCGCGAAGACCTTCTTGACCAGCTCTTCCTGCTCCAGAACGATCGTCTTGCGGTCCTTGTTTTCCTTGCCATTCGAGGGCGTGGGGCACACGTCCCACACTGCATTGCACTCGGGATGGTTGCCGACGACCACAATCGCCACATCGGCCTTGGCGGCTAGCAAGGCGGCCCGCGCCGGATCGCTGCCGTCGTTGTACAGCACCTTGATCCCATGACCCGCGCCGTCGCGAATCCCCTCCAGCGCGCTCACCGCATACGGCGGAGTTCCGCTGTACCAGTCCAGCAGCACCTGATCGGCAAAAGGTCCGATCACGGCAATGGTTTTCAGCTTGGTCCGGTCAAGCGGCAGCGTGTTGCCTTCGTTCTTCAGCAGCACAATGGATTCGTCGGTCGCCAGCCGTACCAGCGCCTTGCTGGTTTCCCGCTCCCAAGGCGGAAGCTCCCCACCACTCCGGCCAATCTGCGCATAAGGGTCCACTCCCGGAGGATCAAACTCACCCAGGCGCAGATAGAGGCGCAGCAAGTTCCTGAGCGATGCATCCATATCGGCTTCTGTCAGCAGGCCATCCTTGAGCGCCTTGGCCAGATCGTCTTTGTAGTCGTCGAGAAAGTGGTTGACCCCGGCCTTGATCGCCGCCGCCACGCCATCTTCCTTGTCGGCAAAGCTCTTGTGATCGGTGATGAGCAGCTTAAGCGCACCGCCGTCTGAGCAGATCAGCCCGTCGTTGCCCCACTCCTTGATCATCACCTCTTTCAGCACCGGATGAATCAGCATCGGTATGCCATTCCAGGAGTTGTAAGAGGCCATCACCGCCCGTGAACCGCCCTGCTCAAAGCCCATGCGAAAAGGAACCGAATAGTATTCCCGAAAGAGCCGCTCATCGAAATCCGACGAGGTAAAAGAGCGGCCGTCTTCGTTTTCGTTGGCCAGGAAATGCTTCATCAGTGAAGCAGCTTGCCAGTGTTTCGCGTCGGGCCCCTGCAACCCTTGCGCAAAGGCTACGGTCAGCGTGCCAACCAGAAACGGGTCTTCGCCGTACGATTCCTCGGTCCGGCCCCAGCGGGGATCGCGGCTCAGATCGGCATTGGGCGCGCGCACCACCACTCCGCCGCGTTCGTACTCCGGGCTCTGATAGTAATAGCGAGCCTCGTATCCCTCCAATGCGGCAATCTTCTTCAGCAGTTCCGGATCCCAGGTTGCGCCCAGTCCCTTCTCCTGCGGAAAGGTCGTCGTCGGCAGCGGCTGCTTTCCCTTGCCGCCCCAGCCGCCCGGTCCGCCCAGCGCCAACCCATGCAATCCCTCAACTTGCCCTGAAAATGCCAGCCCCAACCGCGGATTAGACGGATGATCCGACATCAATTGAATCTTTTCGTCCAGCGTCAGCCGTCCCAGCAGGTCGGCAATGCGCTGATCGTCGCCAAGTTTTGGGTCTCGGAATGGGTAATCCGACTGCGCCGAGGCCGGCATCGCCCCGCCAATCACACTCAACAGAACCAGAAAAAGCGCGGACCCTCTAAGTTTTTGCTTCACTACTGCTCCTGACTTTGATGCGTATCATTTACAAAGACGCGCGAAGCGAGGTGCGCGCCTCAGCGGCCGTCCTGCGGCGCGCCGATCTCGGATGGCGGCGCTTGCAACGTATGGGCTCCAGCCTCTGCCGCGCGCTGCACGCCATTGGGAAGAATCCCCAGCACCAGCGTTGCCGCAACCGCAAAGAGCAGCGCAGCGCCCACCGCAATACCCACGCGCGGCGCGGGAGAAGCAGCCTGGTCGCTCTTAGGCTGCTGCGCCGCAACCAGCGCCAGGCGCAGATAATACGCCGCGGCAAGGCCTGAATTCAGCAGGCCGATAATCACCAGCCAAATCGCGCCGCCGCCAATCGCCGTTGAGAAAGAAATCAACTTGCCAAAAAATCCGCCGGTGAAGGGAATTCCAATCAGCGAAGCCAGAAAGAAAATCAGCAAACTCCCCAGCAGCGGCGAACGGTAAATCAGCCCGCGAAAATCCTCAATCAACGGCAGATTCTCTTCGTATCCACTGGCCAGCGTAATCACGGCAAAGATCCCCACGTTCATCGCGGCATAGGCGGCAATGTAGAAACTTGCGGCGGCAATGCCGGTCGAGTCCAGCCCCGCAAAGGCCGCCAGCAGGTAGCCGGCATGGGCAATCGACGAGTAGGCCAACATGCGTTTCACATTTGTCTGGCGCAGCGCGGCCAGGTTGCCCACGGTCATGGAAAGCACGGCCACCACCCACAACAGCGGCGACCAGACCGGGCGCAGCGAGGGCAGCATCTCATAAACCACGCGCAGCAGCAGCGCAAAGGCCGCGGCCTTGGGCGCGGTAGACATCAGCGCCACCACCGGCGACGGCGAGCCCTCGTAGACATCCGGCGTCCACACATGGAAGGGCACCGCGGAGACCTTGAAGAGAATTCCCACCAGCATCAGCCCCAGCCCCGCCAGAATGAAAGACTGATTCTGTGCCGTGGGTGCAAGCCGGGCAATCTCATAAATCTGCGTAGTTCCCGTCGCGCCAAAGATCAATGCCACGCCGTAAAGCAGAAAGGCCGTGGCGAAGGAACCCAGCAGAAAATACTTGATGGCAGCCTCGGGCCCGCGCGGCGACTCCTTGCGGTAACCGGCCAGAATGTAAGTCGCAATCGACGAGATCTCAAGAGCAATGAAGACCAGCAGCAGTTCGACCGCGCCCGTCAGCAGGCACATGCCCACCGCGCCAAAGACAATCAGCGCGTAGAACTCGCCCTGATGATGGCTTTTTTCCGGCAGCGTATCCAGAGAGAGCAGCAGCGCCACCAGCACAATGCCGCAGATCAGCACGTGAAAGAAGACCGTAAAGGCGCTGGTCTCGATCGTGCCGGAGAAGCCGGTGCCCATCGGCAGGGCAAGCTGGCCCAGGCTCGCCCATAGAGCGAGCGTGGTTCCCAGAGCCGCTATCCAGCCCAGCGGTCTGCGCGCCCATTCAGGATTCAAAGCCGCGTCGGTCAGCATCACGGCCACGCCGGTCAGCGTCAAAATCAACTCGGGAAGGATGCGGAAGATGTCGGGAACAGGTGTCACCGCTGGCCCTCCTCATTCATGGAATCAGCAGAGTATTTATCCGCAGATAAAAAACTCAATCCGGAGGGAGGCGGGGGTTTTAACCCCCGCAAAGAGCCGTGATAATCAACCAGGGCTTTAGCCCCGGAGGCACGAGTTTCAGAGCCTCCGCTCGAACCTAACGGCGGCGGATGCACGCCCTGATCGATCACCGGCAGCCACAGCATCGGCGCAACTCCCATCGTCAGCATCAGCACGGCCAGCGGAACCAGCGCGGCCAGTCGGCCCGCGTCCGTATCTTCAGGCGGTTTCGACCCAGCCAGCGAACTCTCCGGCCCAAAGAAGAGCCTCTGCACCAGAGTCAGCATGTAAGCCGCGCCCAGAATCACGCCCACCGTAGCCGCAATCGCCCAGCCCTTGCTGACGCCGGTAAACGTACCCAGCAAAATCAAAAACTCACCCACAAAACCGCCCAGCATCGGCAGCCCAATCATTCCCAGCGCGGCTAGAACAAAGAACGTCGCCGTGCGCGGCAGCTTCGCGGCCAGCCCGCCGTACGCATTGATTTCGCTCGTTCGGTAGCTGTCATAGAGTACGCCCAGCAGCAGAAACAACGCGCCGTCCACTACGCCATGATTCAAAATCTGATAGACCGCGCCCTCCCAGCCCGTCAGCGTCAGTCCGTAGATGCCCAGCGTAATCATGCTCAAATGGCTCAGTGCCGCAAAGGCCATCAGCCGCCAGAAGTCGCGCTGCACCAGCGCCAGGCACGCCCCGTAAAGAATGCCGACGACCGCAAGGCCAACCAGCACCGGCGCCACCGCCCGCGCCTGCACCGGAAAGATGCCGATGTGAAAGCGCAGCATCGAGTAAAGCCCCAGCTTGCCCGCCACCACCATCGCCAGTGCCACCGGCGCTTCACTGAAGGTATCGGCCAGCCAACCGTGCAGCGGAAAGACGGGAACCTTTACGGCGAAGGCAAACAAGAATGCCAGCGCCACCCAGAACAACGCGCCCGCCGGCAGCGCCCCGCTTGCAACCCAGAGCCGCAGCGTATCGAAGTCGAAGCTGCCCGTTCGCGCATAGAGCCAGAGAATCGCGACAAGCAGAGGCGCGGAGGGAATAAAGGTAAAAAGGAAAAATTTCAGCGCGGCCTTGGGTCCGTTCTTGCGCCCGTACATCGCAATCAGAATCGCCATCGGTACCAGCGAAAGCTCCCAGAAGCCGTAGTACAAAATCAGATCCAGCGCGAAAAACACGCCGAACATCGCCGTCTGCTGCACCAGGAAAAGCGCAAAGAAAACCTTGCGCCGCTCGGCGATCGCATTCCAACTGGCCGCGACGCCGACCGGCGCAAGCAGCCCCACCAGCACCGCCAGCCAAAGGCTCAGCCCGTCCACGCCCACGTGGTAGAAGATCGCCGGCTTCTCGATCCAGATACGAGTGACTTCAAACTGAAAGCCTGCCTGCGTTTTGTCGAAGTGCGCCGGCAGGTGCAGCGTGAGCCCAAAGGTAGCCAGCGAGGTCAGCAGAGCAATCCAGTTCGGCAGCTTGCCACGCTCCGGCAACAGCAGAACCAGTACCGCCCCGGCCAGCGGCAGCAGCAGGATCAACGTGAGAATCGAGTGATTGATTGTGTTCATTCTCTCAGTGCCCCGCCATGCTTAGGTGAATTGCCGGAAGATTCGCCAGCACCGTTGCCCACGGAACCAGCAGGAAGAGCAGCACCGCAGCCGCGCCCGCGGCCAGCCACGCCGCATAGGAGCGCAGATTGCCCGACTGCCAGCGCTGCAAGATCGCCCCGGCAAATGTTGCAATGCCGCCCAGCAGCCAGGCCGCGCCGCCCAGAATGCCCACATCTACGACCCATCCCAAAATGTAGGTTGAGAAGCCGAGCAGCGGCTTGACCACCGTCGCTCCGTAGAACTCGTCAACGAAATACTTGCCGGCCAGCAGCTTGTAGCCGCCCGGAAAATCAGCGGCCAGCCGTGCCGGGCGCTCCGGCTTGCGCCGATAGTATTTGTCGGCGATCATCCAGCCTTCGAGGGCGACAAAAACAGCAATAAGGACGAGGCAAATCTCCAGGGAAAGATGAAGCGAAGTGAACGGAATCGCAAGACTCCAGTTACTCGCCTCCGCCGCTCTCGCGCCCACTGACGGTGCCAGGAATGCACCGAATCGCTCGATTCCAATCCAGCCACCGCAGATCGAAAGCAGCGCCAGAATCACCAGCGGTCCGCGCATCGACCATGGGCTCTCATGCGGATGAATTTCCGGGCTTCGCGACTCGCCCAGGAACGCCAGATACCAAAGCCGGAACATATAAAACGAAGTCAGCAGCGCCGTAACAATGCCAACTCCCCACAGAATCTCTCCGTAGATTCCTTGCTGAAATGCGGCGTAAAGAATCGCGTCCTTGGAAAAGAATCCGGCGAAAGGCGGAATTCCAGCAATTGCTAGAACGCCGACTGTAGTTACAGCAAATGTAACTGGAAGCTTCTTCCACAACCCGCCCATCTTGCGCAAATCCTGCTCGCCGCCCAGTCCGTGAATCACCGAGCCCGCCGCCAAAAAGAGCAGCGCCTTGAAAAAAGCGTGAGTCATCAAGTGGAAGATTGCCGCGGAATATGCCGCCACGCCGCAGCCCAAAAACATATAGCCGAGCTGCGAGATCGTGGAATACGCCAAGACGCGCTTAATGTCGTTCTGCACCAGAGCAATGGTCGCCGCAAAGATCGCCGTTGCCGCGCCCATCGTGGCCACCACGCCCAGCGCAAAGGGCGAGTGGTCAAAAAGCACATGCGTCCGCGCGACCATGTAGACGCCTGCCGTAACCATCGTCGCCGCGTGGATCAACGCGGAGACCGGCGTCGGGCCTTCCATCGCATCCGGCAGCCAGATATAGAGCGGCAACTGCGCGCTCTTGCCCGCCGCGCCCAGCATCAGGCAGAGCGCAATCACCGTCACGACTCCGCCGTGCCATCCAGGGTCCATGCCGAGCTTGGCTGCAATCTCCGTAAAGGTCAGCGTGCCAAAGTTGGAGACCAGCAGAAACATCGCAATCAGAAAACCAAAGTCGCCAATGCGGTTGACGATGAATGCCTTCTTGCCCGCATCCGCCGCCGATTTCTTCTGGAAATAAAAGCCTATCAACAAGTAAGAAGCAAGCCCCACGCCCTCCCAGCCGATAAACATAACCAGCGCATTGCCGGCCAGCACCAGCACTGTCATGAAGAAGAGGAAGAGATTCAGGTAGCTGAAGTACCGCGCATAGCCCTCGTCGTCGCCCATATAGCCGACCGAGTAGACATGAATCAGAAAGCCTACGCCGGTGACGACCAGTAACATGACCAGAGATAGTTGATCGAGAACGAAGCTGAAGTCAATGTGAAGCGCGGCGATGTTGATCCAGGCTTGAGGACAAGTTTCAATATAGGGTAGGGAACTGGCGGCTGGAATAAAACCAAAGAAACCCAGCGCCGCGTTGAGCACCAAGCCGAACGCCGCCAACGGCGCCAGCAGCGCCACCGCAGTTACAACCCACTTAGGCAGCCGTCGCCCCAGGATCCCATTAATAAGGAACCCCGCCAAAGGCAGCGCCGGAATTAGCCAGAGATATAGATTTCCGTTCATAGTTTCATCAGGTCGATGCGATCGACGGCCAGGGTTGCGCGCGCGCGGAAGACGGCAATGATAATGGCGAGTCCCACCGCAGCCTCGGCCGCGGCCACCATCATCACAAAGAAGACAAAGATCTGCCCCTTCACCTCATGCCATTGCTGCGCAAAGGTGACAAAGGAAAGATTCACGCCGTTGAGCATCAACTCAATTGACATGAAAACGGTAATCAAATTGCGCTTGATGAGAAAACCCACCACGCCAAGAGAAAACAAAATCGCGCTCAAGATCAGATACCATGAGAGTGGAACTTCCTGCGCAAAGTTAAGATTCATCGCCCACCAGTCCTTCCTTCCGGCTTACTGCCGTCGTGACTGGCCAACGCCACCGCGCCCAGAATCGCAATCAGAATCAGCACCGAGGTCACCTCGAAGGGCAGTAGCAGCTTGGTAAAAAGCACTGTGCTCAATACTTCCAGATTAGTAGCGCCTTTGGCGTCGGTCAGGCCATCGCTGAGCTTTGCCGCGCCCAGCCCCTGCGCCTTCAAAATCACGGTCGCAATCACGGCCAGTATCGCGGTTACTGCGGGAAAGCCCACTCTACGCGCGGCCTTGCTGCCCAGTGTGCGCTCCTCCCTTGAGGCGTTGAGCAGCATGATGACAAAGGTGAACAGCACCATGATCGCGCCGGCATAGACAATCACCTGCGCCGCGGCCAGAAACTCCGCGCCCAGCATTAGATAAAGCACGGCCAGCGAAGTCATCACCACAATCAGCGAGAGCGCGCTGTTGATGGGATGACTCTGGAGAAGCAAGTTAATTGCTCCCGCCAGGCAAAGTCCGGCAAATAGAAGAAACAGAATCAGGTGCATCGTTCCAGTCACCCACAATTGCGCGTCAGCGGTAAGCCAGCCAAAGACTCGTCGCCATAATGTTCACTATGGCAATTGGCATCAGCCAGCGCCATCCAAAGTTCATCAACTGATCGTAGCGGAAGCGAGGCAGCGTCCCGCGCACCCACACATACAAAAAGAGAAATGAAAATACCTTGAGCACAAACCAGAAGATCGGAAACAGCGCGTGTACGAACAAGTTCTGCGGCGGCGGAATCAGATCTCCAAACGGGCTGGTCCAGCCGCCCAGAAACAGCAGCGTGGCCACGCAACCCACCATAATCATGTTGGCATACTCGGCCATGAAGAACATGGCAAACTTCATCGAGCTGTACTCGGTGTGATAGCCGCCGGTCAGCTCAGATTCGGCCTCCGGCAGATCGAAGGGCGAGCGGTTGGTCTCCGCGTAGGCCGCCGTCAGATAAATGAAGAAAGCCACAAACTGCATTCCGCCAAAGATATTCCAGGTCAGCATTCCCTGCGTCGCCTGCTGCTCCACAATCACGCGCAGATTCAGTGACCCGGCTCGCAGCACCACGCCCACCACAGACAAGCCCAGCGCCAGTTCATAACTCACCAACTGCGCCGAGGAGCGCAGCGCGCCCAGCAGAGAATACTTGTTATTCGACGACCAACCCGCCAGCGCAATTCCATAGACGCCAATCGATGTGACGCCGAGAATCACCAACAAGCCGACATTGACATTCGCAATCTGAAAGAGCGGAGGACTGCCGGCAATCGAAACCGGCTCGCCAAACGGAACCACGGCAATGGAGATCAGCGCGCAGCCCAGCGCGATGATGGGAGCAATCAGATAGAGCGGCCGGTAAACGCCGCTGGGAATAATGTCTTCCTTGAGAAACGATTTCGCTCCATCCACCAGCGGCTGCAAGAGCCCGAACGGCCCCACGCGGCTCGGCCCCCAACGGTTCTGAATGCGGCCCACCAGCTTGCGCTCCAGCAGCACGGTGTAGGCGACGCCCAGCAGCAGCACCACCGTCACCACGGCCACCTTCAGCACGCTCCACAAGATGAATTGCAAAATCGTCACTAGTCTTCAGCCTCTTCCTTTACAAAACCTTCAGCCCGCCATAGCGCGCCTGATGCTGCTTCAATTCCTTGAGCGCCGCGCTATGTTCGCCCAGCATTCCAGATGTAAATAATCCATCGTGCGCCGGCGCAATCTCGCCACTCGCACTCAACGCACTCACCGGCACAAACCCCGGCTCCGTCGGCACATCGTTGCCGCTCAGCAAATTCACGCGGTCCACGTTGTATCCCGGAACCAGCCGCGCTATCTCATCCAGCACCGCCAACGGATCGAAGGGACTCGTCTTCCATTCGAGGTTATTCGCCGCCAGCCACACCGCATGGCGGTCAGCCTCGCCCGCCTGCGCGCCACGCGATTGGCCCAGGTCAGCCGTCACGCTGCCTTTGCCGAAAGGAACCAGCGTCTTCACATCCACGCCCATCGCTCCGGCAAGCCGCACCAGAATCTCGAAATCGGATTTGACGCCCGCGCGCTCCGCGGCCTTTTTCACCAGTTGCACATCGCCAAAGGTATTGGTCACCGTGCCGCTCTTCTCATAGAGACTTGCTGCGGGAAAAACAATGTCAGCCAGCGCGGCCGTCTCGGTGAGAAAGAGATCCGCGACAATGACGAATGCCTTCTTCAGCGCTGTCTCGTCCATGCCGAAGTCCTTCACGGGATCGGCGCCGGCCACCAGCAGTGCTCCCATCTCTCCCTTATTCGCGGAGACCATCATCTGCGTCAGCGTCTTGCCGGGCGTTGCCGGCAGCCCTGCATATTCGGTAAAGGCGCCCGGATGAGTGACAGGCACGAATCCCGGAAGCAGATCGGGAAGCACTCCCATCTCCGCCGCGCCGCGTGAGTTGGCGTAGCTGCCCAGAAAAGCAAAGCGAACGTTATCGCGCTTCAGGCCCCAGGTCACCAACTCCGCAATCTGTGCGCCGCTGAACTCCGCGCCAAAGATCACCAGCAACGATTCCTCGGCCAGCAACGCCTCGGCAAATTCGTCGCTGCCCTCATTCAGAAAATCCGCAAGCCCCGCGTAGCCCTCGGCGGACAGACGATGAACCGCCTTGGCCTGTCGCTCCAGCTTGATCTTCTTGTCGTTGGCAATGTAAAGCCGCGCGCGATTCAGCCGCACATTCGTCCGCAGATTCCAGGCCAGCAGCGGATGCTCCGCGGTAGGATTGCCGCCGATCAAAAGAACAGCCGGAGCTGTCGCCGTCTCGCGCAAGCTGGCAGCTTTGCCTCGGCTTCCGGCCAACGCCTGCGCAAAGGCCGCGTAATCCGCCGTCCGCTGGTGGTCGATGTTATTGGTCCCCAGCACCGTCCGCGCAAACTTCTGCAGCAGATAATTCTCTTCATTGGTGCTTTGGTTGGAGCCGATCACGCCAATCGCGGCGCCAGTCTTGCTATCGCGCACTTCCTTCAGCTTGCTCGCCGCCAGGCGCAGAGCCACTTCCCAGGTAGCCGGTTCCAGCTTGCCTTCGGAGTTACGCACCAACGGCTTGGTCAGCCGTTCGGCGCTCTCCACAAAGTCAAAGCCAAAGCGTCCCTTGGCGCAAAGAAAGTCGCCATTGATGCCGCTCTTGTCGCGATTGTCGGCGCGCACTATCTCCGAACCGTCGTTGGTCTGCCGAACACCCAGCGTCACCTTGCAGCCATCCGCGCAATGCGTGCAGACCGTCGCCACATGGTTCATCTCCCACGGCCGCGTCTTGTAGCGATAACTCCCGCTCGTGAGCGCGCCCACCGGGCAAACGTCGATGCACATGCCGCACTGCTCGCAGTCCAGATGATCCCGGCCGTTGGGCGCAATCGAGGAACTGACGCCGCGCCCCTGAACTCCCAGCGCCCACACGTCCATCCCCTCGCCGCAGATGCGGATGCAGCGATAGCAGAGAATGCAGCGTGGCCGGTCAAAGTAAACCGCCGGCGACCACTGCTGTTCCTCCCTATGCTGTTTCGCCTCGGCGTAGAGGCTCTCGCCCGCGCCGTACTTGAAGGTCATGTCCTGCAACTCGCACTCGCCGCCCGCATCGCAGACCGGGCAGTCAAGCGGATGGTTGCCGAGCAGCAGTTCAATCGTAGCCTTCCGCGCCTGCGCAATTTCGTCCGATTCAGTAATGAAAACCTGTCCCTCGGCCACAGTGGTCGTGCAAGCCGTTTGCAGCTTGGGCACCTTCTCCTGCCGCACCACGCACATCCGGCAAGCGGCCTGCAAGCTCAGCCCAGGGTAGTAGCAAAAGGCCGGAATCTCGATCCCCGCCTTGCGGCAAGCGTCGATCAGCAGCGTCCCCGCCGGAGCCGTCAGCTTCTTCCCATCGACAATGAAGTTTACGTCTGCCATTTTTTCCTTAGGCTGCGCGTGATTGACGGCTGGAGGAGATCGATTCGGGAAGATCTACGGAGAGCCATTCCACAACATATTGCTTGGTTGCATACTCCGGGTCGAACTCCTCGAAGTCGACCTTTGTATTCCGGGCTTCAGGAAGCGGCTCGCCAGCCTGGAATGTATCGTCCAAATAGGCTTTGAGCGCCTCACGCATTTGGGAACGCGTTTCGTCCAAGTCGTCGCCCATCGATCCGCATCCTTCCACATCTGGAGAGAATGCGCTCCAGTTCTTGGCGCCTTTCTCGAAGACCACCATGTATTCTCGTGTCATTTCAGTCCCGCCTTCTTCAGAATACTGTGAAGCAGTCCCTTCCCGATTTCTTTTCCCGCGTGCATCGGCACAATCACCAATCCAGGCTTGACTGGATGACGATAATGCCGGTGACTTCCCGTCTGTCCCGCGCAATACCAACCATCCTCTTCAAGAATGCGTACCAGTTCTGGAGGTCTCATGCTTTCACCGACACAATCACAACTCTGTTAACTTCAAACAACTCTGTCATCCTGAGCGAGCGCAGCGAGTCGAAGGACCCGCGTTTGTCTTTCGCTCATTCCACCACAAACCCTGAGTGGGAAACCACGAACCTCAACTATATTTCAATCTTCTTCAAGAACCTCTTCTTTGAGAAGGGTACTTAGTCGTAGAGGCTGTTCCGCGAGTTTCAAATCTTCCGAATCTGCGTCCTTCATCCGTTCTAACTGGCGAACAATGTCGTATAGGAATTCAAAATCCTCCCACAATGATTTTGCGACTTTGCGCTTTTCTTGAATGTGTCCTTGACCTGCCACCCAGTACAGATTGATCCAATGAAAAAAGAAGCTATAGGCCAGTTCTTTCGTGAGAGCCCCGGTCCGGACTAGCAGCCCTACGGTCTCGAAGAAATCGAATACGTCCTCCGCATCGACCAGCTTCTTACCAGACAAAAGCGCTTGAGCGGCATGGGATCTGGTCCGCCGGAAATCCTCCGGATTGAATCTGTCATCCAACTTCATGGACAAATCCGCGGCTAACGACAACTTGAAATCTTCGCGTGAGTCTTTAGCCTGTTTATTTTGTTTCGCAATACCTCGCCATGAAACCAAAACTGCGGCTGCGGCTGCAAGAGCAGCTACGGAGGTTGCCCAGGCGGTCCATATTGAAAGAATGTGGTCAGTCATAAATTATTTTCCTGTGTTCGTCGCAATTTGACTGAGATGCGGTAAACAATGACCTGCTGCTACACATACTCCTCACTTACACCACCGCCAAATCCAAATGCTTAGCAAACGGACAAGCCTTCCCGTTCAAATGCTCCTCAAACTCCTTGCGGAACTTCTTCACAAATCCCAGCGTCGGCATCGCCGCCGCATCGCCCAGCGGACAAAACGTCCGGCCCATCATGTTTTCCGCCAAGTACTGAATATTATCGATGTCCTTGGCCTCGCCGAAGCCCGCATGGAAGCGCGTCAGCGATTTCTTCAGCCAATCCGTTCCCTCGCGGCAGGGAATGCACCAGCCGCAGCTTTCATGCTGATAGAAGCTGATCGTCCGCAGCGCAAACTCTACGATGCAAGTCTGGTCGTCGATCACCACCACGCCGCCCGAGCCCAGCATCGACCCGGCCTTGCCCACCTGGTCGAAGTCCATGCCGATGTCGATCTCTTCCGGCAACAGAACCGGCGTCGAAGATCCGCCCGGCACGACGGCCTTCAACCCGCGCCCGCCCCTCACGCCGCCGCCAACCTCATAAATCATCTTCTTCAGGTTGTAGCCCATCGGCAGCTCATAAACACCGGGCCGGGCAACATGCCCGCTGAGGCCAAACAGCCGCGTCCCTCCGTTGCGCACCGACCCAACAGCCGCGTACGCCGCCGCGCCCATGGCGATGACATGCGGTACCGTCGCGATCGTCTCGGCGTTGTTAATCACCGTCGGCCCGCCGTAGAGACCAACGACCGCCGGGAAGGGAGGCTTGATCCGCGGCACGCCTCGCTTGCCCTCAAGCGACTCCATCAGCGCCGATTCCTCTCCAACTTCGTACGCCCCCGCACCGGTCTGCGTAATAATCTGGAATTCCGTCTCGCTGCCGAAGATACCCTTGCCCAGAAAGCCGCGCGCATAAGCATCGGCCACGGCCTTTTCCATAATTTCGATAAGGTACCGGTATTCGCCGCGCAAATAAATAAATCCGGTCTTTGCGCCTATTGCCAGCCCGGCAATAATAGTCCCTTCAATCACCGCGTGCGGGTCGTGCAGAAAGATCAGATGATCCTTGCAGGTTCCCGGCTCGCTCTCGTCGCCATTGACCAGAACATACTTAGGCTTCGCGCTCTGCTTGGGCACAAACGACCACTTCAACCCCGTCGGAAATCCAGCCCCGCCGCGCCCGCGCAGACCGCTGGCCTTCATCTCATCGATAATCCATTCCGGCCCCTGCGCCAGGCACTTCTTTGCCGCCTCATAGCCGCCCAATTCTAAATAACGCTCAATTGCCGCCGCGCCCTGCCCAAAGCGCCGCGTGACGATCTTTACCTCATCGGGATGCGAGACCAATCTAGGCATTCGCTATCTCCTTGCCGCGATAACCCGCAAGGATTCCCGGCACCTGCTCGGGGCTCAACTCATCGTGAAAGTCGTAGTTCACCTGAATCGCCGGCGCCCAGCAACAGGCCCCGATGCACTCCACCTCTTCAAGTGAAAACAATCCGTCGGGAGTCATGCCCTTCTGCCCAATGCCTAACTCCTCTTCAAAGCGCTCAAGAATTTCATAGCCCCCGCGCAACATGCAACTGATATTCGTACAGACCTGCACGTTGTACTTGCCCGCCGGCTTGAAGCGCAGCATTGAGTAATAAGTAGCCACATTGCGCACTTCCAACTCTGTAATTCCGATCCGCTCGGCCACCTCGGCAATCACCGCATCCGACAAATAGCCAATCTCATCCTGCGCATAGAGCAGCATCGGCACCAGCGCTGAGCGGCGCAGCGGATACTTCAGCACCAGCGCGTCCAGCCGCGCCGCCAGCTTGGGAGAAAAGACGCTCATGGTTTCCAGACTCATCGGTCAATCTCCCCCAGCACAATATCGATCGACCCGACAACGGCCACAACATCGGCCAGCATCCGCCCTTTGCACATCGTTTCCAATGCTTGCAGCGTCGTAAACGAAGGATTGCGCATATGCACCCGGTAAGGCTTCGCCGTTCCATCGGAGACCACATAGTAACCCATCTGCCCGCGCGGCGATTCAATGCCCTGATAAACTTCGCCCGCAGGCACCGCAAAGCCCTCGGTCACAATCTTGAAGTGATGGATCAGCGCCTCCATCTGCGTCTTCATCTTCTCGCGGTCCGGCAGCACAATCTTCGGCGCGTCGGCCGTGATGCGCCCCTCCGGCATTCCATCCAGCGCCTGCTGAATGATCCCAACGCTCTCGCGCATCTCCTGAAGCCGGATGACGTACCGCGCCCAGCAATCGCCCTCGGTGGCAGTAGGCACCTTGAATTGAAACTTCTCATAGCCGGAATAGGGCATATCCCGCCGCAGATCAAAATCCACTCCCGATCCGCGCATATTTGGCCCCGTCACGCCCAGCGCAACGGCATCGGCCGCCGTCAGAATCCCCACGCCCTTCAAGCGATTCCTGAAGATCGGATTGCCGGTCAGCAGATTCGCATACTCGTCGATCTTCTCCGGAAAGCTGCGAATGAATTCCTGCACGCGAGCAAAAAAATCCAGCGGCGGCTCCATCGAGAGCCCGCCGATGCGGAAGTAGCTGGTCATCATCCGCTGCCCGGCCAGGCCTTCAAAGATCCTCAGAATCTCCTCGCGCTCGCGGAAGGTGTAAAGGAATACGGTCAGCGCGCCAATATCCATCGCGTGCGTGCCCAGCCAGATCAGATGCGAATTCAACCGCGTCAACTCGGCCAGCAGCACCCGCAGCCATTGCGCCTTGGCGGGAATCTCCAGTCCCAGCAGCTTCTCCACAGCCAGACAATAGCAGAGATTGTTCGCCATTGGGCTCAGGTAGTCGATACGGTCGGTCAGCGGGACAACTTGCTGATAGAACTTGGCCTCGCAAGTCTTCTCGATCCCCGTATGCAGGTAGCCGATCTCCGGGTAGAGCCGCACCACAATCTCGCCGTCAATCTCCACCACCAGGCGCAGAACTCCGTGCATCGACGGGTGCTGCGGCCCCATATTCAGCACCATGTGCTGATCGTGCGCGCCCTTGGGCGCCGGAGCTTCCAAAATGGGAGTACCGACCGTCTCCGTCATCTGTACCCCTCCACCGGATAGTCCTTGCGCAGCGGATGCCCCTGCCAATCGTCCGGCATCATAATCCGTCGCAGATTGGGATGGCCGTCAAAAATAATACCGAAGAGATCGAAGACCTCGCGTTCGTAAAAATTCGCCGCCGGCCAGACCGCCGTGATAGACTCGACCGCCGGCGCCTCACCGTCCACCATCGCCCGCAGCCGGATGCGCTCTTTATATTGGTGCGAAACAATGTGGTAGCTCAGCTGGAAGCGCGGCGAGGCGGGGAACCAATCCACCGCCGTCACATCTTCAAAGGCGTTGTAGCCCGCCGCCTGCACCGTCTCAGCAGCCGCGCGAATTTCCGCCGCCGCAATCGTCAGCGTCAACTCGCCCCGGTCGAACTTCGCGTCAACAAGCGCCTTCGGCTTCCAGGCCAGCATCGCCTTGATCGCCGGATGTTCGGCCATCTTGTCCAGAACCTCGGCACGTCCCATATTCAGCGCTTCACTCATGCTAGAGGTCCGCCTTGTCCTGGCTCCAGTTCAGGATGCCCTTGCGCACAATGTAGAAGAGCCCCACGCCCACAAAGCCCAGATAGACCGCCATCTCCCAGAAACCAAAGAGCCGCTGCCCGGTAATCCAGTAGAGCTTGCGGTAGATCACCGCCCAGGGCATCAGGAAGACCGCCTCCACATCGAAAAGGATAAAGAGCATGGCCACCATATAGAAGCGCACGCTGAAGCGCTGCCGCGCGTCTCCCACGGCTTCAATTCCGCACTCGTAGGCGGCCAGCTTGGTCGCGTTGTTGCGATGCCGCCCCACAAACCACGAGGCCACCACCATCAACAGCCCAAGCCCAAATGCTGCAACGATTTGTAAGAAAAGCGGAAGATATTGCCACTGATAGGGAATCATCGCGGTCCAGTCCGGAAAAATCCGGGGGGAATTTCCTTGGGCTTTGAGCGGCGGCGCTCGTCTTCCGCCGCGGCAGGATGCTGGTTTGAGCTTAGGTTTTCAGGGCCGTTCCGTCAAGGCAAAGCGGGACTGAAAATCGTTTGCAGATCATTTCCTGTTTTCATGAGTTGCTGGCTTTGAAATCTCCAACCGGCAGACCTCTCATCGATGGGTAGCCCACCTCGTTGAGCGAATTCATGTGTTTTTGCTCACAAAGCGCTCCCCGGTTTTAGGTGTATCGGGTGCGGACGTTAAATACATGTGACCTGAATCACTACATTCTCAAATCAGGAACTCCTTCATCGAGGGTTCCCTCTTGGGATTCAGTACATTCGTAATCTGAAAAGCCGACGCAAGTTGCCGAAGAACAGGGTGAGGATATACCCATGGCAGCCACTACAACCACCGGCTTTACGATTCCTGCCTCCGCGCGCGCCGTCTCCACGGCTCACGCCCGCACCAACCGCCGCCGTCAAATTACCCCTCAGGCTGGACGCGCCATTGAGGTCCTCGCTCACGCGATCGAGTATCTCACCGATGAGTTCGTTCACCAGGGCCTCGCGTTTTCCGCAAAGAACGAGCAGTTGGAGGCCATCCAGATGCTGATGGCGCTCAACCGCCAGGTCTACTTCGAGTGCCCGGAGATTCCCACCTTTGGCGAGCGCTGCCGCTCCCTGCTGCACTTTCTCTCCGCATAGAAGCCGCAAAAATATCGCCCGCCAGTTGCGCATCGCCCTGCTCAAGCAGGCTTGCGTCGCTGGCGGGTTCTGTTTTTCTGACCTGTTTCCGTACGGACCGCTCGCCAAGCTTTTACTTCGCCAGCTTATCCAGATCCAGATTCAGCTCAAGAACATTGACCCTGTCTTCGCCCAGTACGCCCAGTTGCCGCGTGGTAATGTGCTGCGCGATCAGCTTATGCACGCTCTCTTCGCTCAGATTGCGGGCCTTGGCGACGCGCGCCGCCTGGTAGCCGGCATTGGCGGGCGTAATCTCCGGATCGAGACCGGAGGCCGAGGTCGTCACCAGGTCGATCGGCACCGGCTTGCCGGGATTCTCCGCCGCCAGTTTGTCGATGTCGCCCTGAATCCGCGTGACCAGAGTCTTCGACGACTGCGCCAGATTCGTTCCGCCGGAGTTGCTGGCGTCATAGTTGTTGGCCGAGGGCCGCGGATGGAAGTACTTGTCGGAGGTGAAGCTCTGCGCCAGCAGCTCCGAGCCGATGATCGTGCCGTCCTGAAGCTGAATCAAGCTGCCGCCGGCCTGATGCGGAAAGACCACGCTGGCAATGCCGGTCACCAGCAGCGGATAGCCAAGCCCCAGCAGAATCACGGTCACAAGAGTAAAGAGAAGCGATGTCTTCCAAATTGAATGCACGGTAGATCTCCTTGCGGGGTGTTGCCCCTGAGTTCCAAGAACTTGTCCAACAAACCAGCCACAAATGATTCAAGCTTTAGCTTGAAGGGTACAGGCTTTACAGGCTGCGGAAAAACTCATCGCGAGGCAATTCTTGAAGGCTTTGTAATCAGGGCACGACTTTAGTCGGGCCGATAAAGCCAATCATATCAACGTCGGGCTTTAGCCCCTGCTACGCTCAATCGCGATTGCAACTTCCGAATAGCCCTTTTTCCGCAGCCTGTTTAGCCCTATCTCTTCAGCCGTGTAAATGTACGCCCCAAAATCCTGTACCCTGCAAGCCAGCCATAAATCCCGTTACGCCAGATGCAATGCCACCAGAGCCACGTCGATAGCCTTGATTCCGATGAATGGCACGATAATTCCGCCCACGCCATAAATCAGCAGGTTATTGCGCAGCAGCACATCGGCGGCCTTGGGCTCGTATTTCACGCCCTTCAGCGCCAGCGGAATCAGGGCGATGATGATAATCGCGTTGAAGATCACCGCCGAGAGTATCGCCGACTCGCGCGAGTGAAGATCCATGATGTTCAGCGCATTCAGCACCGGAAAGACGCCGGCAAACATCGCCGGAATAATGGCAAAGTACTTGGCCACATCGTTGGCAATGGAGAAAGTGGTCAGCGCGCCGCGGGTCATCAGCAACTGCTTGCCAATCTCGACAATCTCGATCAGCTTGGTCGGGTTCGAGTCCAGATCCACCATATTGCCGGCTTCCTTCGCGGCCTGCGTGCCGGAGTTCATCGCCACGCCTACGTCGGCCTGCGCCAGGGCCGGCGCGTCGTTGGTGCCGTCGCCCGTCATGGCCACCAGCTTGCCCTTGGCCTGTTCGCGCTTGATCAGGTCCATCTTGTCCTTGGGCTTGGCCTCGGCCAGAAAGTCGTCCACGCCGGCCTCGCGCGCAATCACGGCCGCGGTCAGCGGGTTGTCGCCGGTAATCATGATGGTGCGGATTCCCATCGCCCGCAGCCGAGCCAGACGATCCTTGAGCCCGCCCTTGACAATGTCCTTCAGGTGAATCACGCCCAGCGCCGTCGCATTCTCGGCCACCACCAGCGGCGTTCCGCCCAGCCGCGCAACCTCTTCCACGGCGTCGCGCACCTTCTTGGGCAACTGCGAGCCTTGCTCTTCCAGGAAGCGCGCAATTGCATCCACCGAGCCCTTGCGGATGCGCGCGCCGGGAAGATTGACGCCGCTCATGCGGGTCTGCGCCGTGAAGGGAACAAACTCCGCATGGGCATGGCTCAGATCGCGCCCGCGCAGGTTGTACTTCTCCTTGGCCAGCACCACAATCGACCGCCCTTCCGGCGTCTCGTCGGAGAGTGAGCTGATCTGCGCCGCGTCGGCCAGCCGCTCCGCGCTCACATCGGGAGCGGGAATGAACTCCGTAGCCTGCCGGTTGCCCAGCGTGATGGTGCCGGTCTTATCCAGCAGCAGCGTATTCACATCGCCCGCGGCCTCGACGGCCCGTCCGCTCATCGCCAGAACATTGTATTGAACCAGCCGGTCCATGCCGGCAATGCCGATAGCTGACAACAGCCCGCCAATCGTCGTTGGAATCAGGCAGACCAGCAGCGACACCAGCACAAAGACCGTCTGCGGAGCCTTGGAGTACATCGCAAAAGGTTGCAGCGTCACCACGGCCAGCAGAAAGACAATCGTCAGCCCAGAGAGCAGAATGCTGAGCGCGATCTCGTTCGGCGTCTTCTGCCGCGTCGCGCCCTCCACCAGCGCAATCATGCGGTCCAGAAAGGTCTCGCCGGGGTTCGAGGTAATGCGGACCTTGATCCAGTCCGACAGCACCTTGGTCCCTCCGGTTACGGCTGATCTGTCGCCGCCTGCCTCGCGGATCACTGGCGCCGATTCGCCGGTAATTGCCGACTCGTCCACCGATGCCACGCCCTCGATCACCTCGCCGTCGCCGGCAATATAATGATTCGCCTCGACGTAGATAACGTCGTTGACGCGCAGCAGGCCGCTGGCAATATCTTCCAGTTCGTTCGATGCCGTATAGCGGCGCGCCACGGTCTCGCCCTTGGCCTTGCGCAGCGTGTCGGCCTGCGCCTTGCCGCGCCCCTCGGCCATCGCCTCGGCAAAGTTCGCAAAGATCACCGTGAACCATAGCCACAGCGTGATCTGCAAATTGAAGCCAAAGCCCATCCGATGGTGCATCGTGTTATCGATCAGCAGCGCCGTGGTCAGCACGCAGCCCACCTCGACCACAAACATCACCGGGTTCTTGGCCATCCCCCGAGGGTCAAGCTTGCCGAATGCATCCAGCAGCGCCTGGGCCATGATTTGCGTGTTCCAAAGACTCTTTTTTTCAAGCATGACAGTCCGTTTCGTCTTTCTTGAGAATCCGTTTGAAAACTCAATCAGGCTGCTAGACAAGCACTTCAGCCCGTACGGAAAAACCAGTGTGCAGCCGGCCTGCAAGCCGTTGAGGGAGTGTCTTCCGACCGGGAACACTCCCTCTCAAGGGGAAGCCGTCAATCTCGCATTAAAACAGTTGCCCTGCCTTCAGAACCAGATGTTCCAATATCGGTCCCAAACTCAGCGCCGGGAAGAAGGTCAGCGCGCTCAGAATCAGAATCACGCCCACCAGCAGCACGGTAAACAGAGACGTATTCACCGGGAAGGTTCCAGGCGACGGAGGCACGCTCTTCTTTTGCGCCAGACTGCCGGCTAGCGCCAGCACCGGAATCATCATGAAGAGACGCCCGAAGAGCATATCCCAGCCCAGCGCCACGTTATACCACCAGGTGTTGGCATTCAGCCCCGCAAAGGCCGAGCCGTTGTTGCCCGCGCCGGAGGTAAAGGCGTAGAGAATCTCGGTCATTCCATGCGGTCCCTGGTTGTTCAGGCTGCTCAGGCCAATATTCGGCGCCATCACAAAGGCCGCGGTCAGCGACAGAATAATGAGCGGAAAGATCAGCACATAGAGCATCGACATCTTCACGTCGTAGGCTTCAATCTTCTTGCCCAGGTACTCCGGTGTGCGCCCCACCATCAATCCGGCAATAAAGACCGCCAGCACCACCATGATCAGAATGCCGTAGAGGCCGGATCCGACCCCGCCAAAGATCACCTCGCCCATCATGATGTTGATCAGCACCACCATGCCGCCCAGCGGAGTGAAGCTGTCATGCATGCCATTCACCGCGCCGCAACTCGCGTCGGTGGTGATCGTGGCAAACAGCGCGCTTTCGGCAATGCCGTTGCGCACCTCCTTGCCCTCCATGTTGCCGCCCGGCGCTTCAATGGTGTGCGACTGTTGTGCGCCGTGAAACAGCGGATGCGGCTGCGACTCGGCCCAGTAGACGGTCGTGAATCCCGCCGCAAAGAGGATGAACATCGCCGCCAGCACAGCCCAGCCATGCCCTGGCGAGCCGGTCATGCGCCCCAGTGTATAGTTCAGCCCGGCCGGAATGATAAAAATCGAAAGGATCTGCAGATAATTCGAGAGCGGCGTCGGAT
>Ga0181520_10001886_pt1 | contig 41125 bp, 27 predicted proteins | sample PEATcosm2014_Bin_29_FD_132451 | JGI IMG/M metagenome (GOLD analysis project Ga0181520, IMG submission 132451) | Peatland microbial communities from MTU Mesocosm Facility, Houghton, MI, USA - PEATcosm2014_Bin02_30_metaG | ecosystem: Environmental > Terrestrial > Soil > Wetlands > Peat | place... | reverse complement strand
TCTATGCAGCGCTTAGTTTCTACCACGCCAATCGGGAAATGATGGAGGCGGAAATGGCGGCCGAAGATGCCGAGTATGATCGTCTGGAAAGGGAGCATCTGGCAGCACGTGTTCAGGGGGAACAGAAAAATGATGAAAGGAATATGTGGGAAACGAAAAAGGCAAGGCCGCCGGCTACGAGCTTTCAGCGTTAATTAGCGACTATTAGTGTTCCCCTTCTCCCTTTCTCCCTTTCTCCCTGCCCCCCTTCTCCCTTTGCCCCCGTCTTCCCATTCGTGTCATTCGTGGTTTCCCCCTGAGATCTCTGCCCTCCACGCCAGCATGAAAGCAATCCAACCGACGCTATTCGTTCTGGCAATACTGGCCGGGATTTCCTGTGCCCCCAGCCCTGTGCTTCGTGCGGAGGGCTCGGCGTTGGACATTCCCCACCTAGCGTGGCAGGAACGCTCGGACTGGATCAATGTCCGAACGCATGGGACTCCGCCTGCTGCGGGTGACGGCCGGGCGGACGACACGGCGGCCATCCAGGCCGCCTTGGACCGCAAGGGCGACGGCATCACGGTCTACCTGCCGCCAGGTACCTACCGGATCACCAAGACCCTCGTCTTTCAGGGGCCCAGAGACGGTTGCTTGGTCGTCGGCCACGGTCGCGACACGCGGATCGTGTGGGACGGGCCGGAGGGCGGCCGCATGTTCTGGAGCAACGGCGTGGCCTACAGCCGTTACGTGGGCCTGAGTTGGGACGGCCGGGGCAAGGCGGCCGTGGGTTTCGACCACGACTCTCATAAACGGTTCGAGACCGAGGTCCGCCACGAACACGAGGCCTTTCGCAACTTCACCGGGTTCGGCATCCGTGTCGGTCAGGACCAGAGGATCGCCTCCGCCGAGATCCTGTATCACAATTGCCTCTTCGAAGACTGCGGTACGGCCCTGGCTTTCCTGACCTTCAACGACTACGACAACACGATCGACGGCTGCGAGTTCTGTAACTGTGGCACGGGCGTACTCTGCGGCAAGGGCAATTATTACGCGCGGAATTGCCACTTTGCTGCCAGCCGCCAGACCGATTTCGTGGTTAGCGGCGAACACGGTATTTCGATCCGCCGCTGTACTTCGGTCGGTTCCAGGCGATTTATCGACTCAGGAGGGGGGACCATTGCCCCGCTGACGATCGAGGACTGCCACGTTGCCGCTTGGACCGACCCGCAGGGCGCGGTGCATCTCAATGGCGCCCCGGTGCTTATGTCCGATTGCTCGTTCACTCGGCCGCCCTCCGATCAAAGGCCAGTCCGTATCCTCAACAGTCCGCGGCAGAAGCTGATGCTCAGCAACAACCGCCCCGCGGTCGTCGAGGACCTTGTCCAAACCGCGCGCGCAGCGAAACTCTACGTGATCCCATCCAGCTCCCCTCGCTCTTCGGGAGAGGGGCCGGGGGTGAGGGCCGGTGGCAATGGCTCCCCTCTCCCTTCGGGAGAGGGGCCGGGGGTGAGGGCCGAACAGCACTTCCTCCACACTACGGCCTCCGTGCCCGGTAAGGTTTTCGACGCCGTGCGCGAGTTTGGCGCCAAGGCGGACGGCAGGAGCGACGACACCGCCTCGATCCAGGCCGCCATCAACGCCGCGCGACATGCGGGCCAAGGCGCGATCGCCTACCTGCCGACCGGCCGCTATCTTGTGTCCAAAACGCTCTTCCTGACCGGCCGCGATTATACCTTCGGCGGCAGCGGCTTCCACTGCGGCCTGGTTTGGCGGGGTAGGCCGGGCCAACCCATGATCGAGGTCGCCGACGTTCAGGACGTAACGCTGGCAAACATGGCGATTGGTCACCCTGACTTTGGACCAATGACGCATGGCGACGACCTTCGCGTAACCTCCGCGTCCGCCGTGCCGTGCCGGCTGACCCTGGACGAAGTCTCCGGCTTCGGCATGTACCAAAGGGCGCCTGACAAGCATGGCCTGCACTTCGACAACCTGTCGCCGGGCAGCCTCGTGGAGGCCCTTCACGTCCAAGGCAATCTTCGCATCACCGGCAGCAACCGCGCCCGGTTCCTCTTCCGCACTTCCTACGAAGGCACGGTCACGATCGAGGGCCCGGCCGCCTCCCAGCAAGGCATCGTCGGGTTCCTCACGCGGGTGGCAACCGTATCGAAGCCGACCTTGTGGGTCCGCGATAATCGCTCCGTCGTCATAAGCGAATTTTACAACGAGCAAAGCGACCAGGATATGGTTTTCGAGGGCGCCCCAGGTCAGCCGGCGGGATCCGTGACGATCCAAGGCCCTAAGATGCATATGAACAGCCAGGCGCCCGTGATCGACATCCACGATTATGCGGGGCGGATCTACTACGGCCAGAGCCAGTTCTACACGGAGCCCAAGGAGCCGCGGTTCATCTCCAAGGGAACGCGGCCTGTAAGTCTGGTCCTCGCCGGTCATCTCTGGCTAAAGACCAAGCCGCGTTTCGAGTTGGGGCCGGAAGTGAAGCTGACACTGGCGGCCAACAGTGAGGTTCCCGATACCCGTCTCGACGACGGGGCCCTGCGGGACATGGCGGCAGCCCTGGACGACCTAAGACGGTTGGGCGCTCTGGACCGCGAACTGTCCAACTTTGGAGTGCGGTAGTTCATTACCGCTTTCTATCCGTGTTTTCGCCTCCGATCAACGTTCGCCTAACGGAGAAGCAACCGCGATGGTAAGCAGTGAAACACCAAGAGCCGCTCCGCGGCAATTTGAAAGCGGCAATGAATTGCTGCACTCCAAAGTGCTCCCTGCTCCCCGTTCGTTTGAACTGATCCTCGAACCCGGCCGGGCCGAACGCCAGTACTGGCGCGACCTGTGGCGCTACCGCGAACTGTTCTACATCCTCGCCTGGCGCGACATCTCCGTCCGCTACAAGCAGACGGCCATCGGCGTGGCCTGGGCCTTGATCCAGCCGCTCTTGACCATGCTGATCATGACCGTGGTCTTCGGCAAGGTGGCCGGGCTGCCCTCCGACGGCGCCGCGCCCTACAGCCTGATGGTCTTCGCCGCCATGCTCCCCTGGATGTTCTTCTCGACCGCCCTCTCGACCGCCAGCCAGAGCCTGGTCACGAACGCCAACCTGATCTCGAAGGTCTATTTCCCGCGGATGATCGTGCCGGCCAGCTCGGTGATCACCGCGTTCGTCGATTTCCTCATCTCCTTCCTGATCCTGGTGGCCATGATGGCCTGGTACCGCTTCGTGCCCAACTGGCACATCTTGACCTTGCCGCTTTTCATGGGCCTGGCCTTTTTGGCGGCGGTCGGCCCGGGGCTATGGATCACGGCCATGAACGTCAAGTACCGCGATTTCCGCTATGTGGTCCCGTTCGTCGTGCAGATTGGCCTGTACGTCTCGCCGGTGGCCTACAGCAGCTCGGTGATTCGCCAGCGGTTTGGCGACGTGGCCTTTACGATCTACTCGCTCAACCCCATGGTGGGCGTGATCGACGGTTTCCGTTGGGCGATCCTGGGCGGCGAGGCAACGATTTATTGGCCCGGCTTCCTGCTTTCCGTAGTCTTCGTATTCCTGTTGTTGTACGCCGGCGTGCGGCACTTCCGCAAGACCGAGAAGACCTTTGCGGATATAATTTAGCATCCCAAGAAAAGAAAATCGCATACAGAAAGATGGTGTAGAAAAGCGGAACGCTGATCTACACTAATTATCGCTAATCTTTTTCGTGTTTTTTGTGGTTCCTTCTCCCGAGTCTTATATTCTTACCCGCCGTGTATCCACGGGCATTTTTCTGTCCAATCTTGCTCTCTAACTTCTAACCTCTTCTATCATGGCCACAGTAACCGACATTGGAACACTGATCGAGCGGACGCCGGGTGTCTGCGATGGCCGCCTGCGGATTGCGGGCACGGGCGTTTCCGTCCGTCGCATTGTGGGATTCTACAAGTTGGGCCACACTGCCGAACAGATAGTGCGTCGGATCGGTCATGTTTCACTGGCTCAGGTCTATGCAGCGCTTAGTTTCTACCACGCCAATCGGGAGGCCATGGATGCCGAGATGGCTGCGGAGGAGGCCGAGGCCGAACGCCTGGAGCGAGAGCACACCAAGACCGCCGGCACCGAGCAATCAGCGTTAATTAGCGACTATTAGTGTTCCCGTTCTCCCCTTCTCCCCTTCTCCCGTTCTCCCGTTCTCCCCTTTCCCCCTTTCCCCCGTCTTCCCATTCGTGTCATTTGTGGTTTCCCCCTGACCTTTGACCTTTGACCTCTGTGCCTTCCCCCATCATAAGCGTCGAGAATCTCGGCAAGCGTTACACCCTGCGTCATCAGGGCGGCAACGGGGCCGGCTATCGTCGTTTCAGCGAGGAGCTGGTCGACCTAGTCAAGCGTCCTTTCCGCCGCCTCTTCTCCGCTCGCCGACCATGGGTAAATGGTGCCCGCGGAGAGGGGCAGGGCGCGAGCGCCGATGGCGATGGCTCCCCTCTCCAACCGGGAGACGGCCAGGGGGTGAGGGAAGACTTCTGGGCCCTCAAGGGCGTCTCCTTCGAGGTCCAGCAGGGCGACGTCCTGGGCATCATCGGCCGCAACGGCGCGGGTAAGAGCACGCTGCTGAAAGTCCTAAGTCGCATCACCGAGCCGAGCGAAGGCCGCGTGCGGCTCCGCGGCCGGGTGGCCAGCCTGCTGGAGGTCGGCACCGGTTTCCATCCCGAACTGACCGGCCGCGAGAACGTCTACCTCAACGGGGCCGTCCTGGGTATGTCCCGGGCGGAGATCCGCCGGAAGTTCGACGAGATCGTCGCCTTTGCTGAAGTCGAGAAGTTCCTTGACACGCCAGTCAAACACTACTCCAGCGGGATGTACGTGCGACTAGCCTTCGCCGTGGCGGCACACCTCGAACCGGAAATCTTGATCGTGGACGAGGTGCTGGCTGTCGGGGATGTGGAATTTCAGAAGAAATGTCTAGGCAAGATGAAGCAGGTGGCCAATGGCGGGCGCACTGTACTGTTTGTGAGCCACAATCTAAACGCAGTTGTTTCGCTTTGCAATATGGCGTTGACCCTAACCGAGGGGGTTGCAGGAGCGGTCGTTTCCGCAGAAGCTGCAGTTTCCGAATACCTCGCGCGCATACGGTCGGTTACAGAATTTGGCTGTCTTGGCGTTCGGTTGCAGGGAGGGGGTAGCTCACTAGTCCTTTCCGGTATGGAGTTGCAAACACGAAATGGAGATTCCTCGATACGTGTCGGAGACTCGCTGGACATCATCCTACAAATCAGAGATCACCAAGACTGCCTCGGCCTCGAATGTGGAATCGTAATTTGCGACGAATACGGGCAGCGAATCGCAGCTCTCCAATCGGCCTACAATTCGGCGATGGAAATACCGCCATCTGCGGCGACCGAAGTCATCTGCCACATTCCAAGCGTACCGTTAGTTCCCGGGCGGTACTTTGTCGATGTGATTTTCGCTCTGGACGGCGGTATCGTCGGAACGGCAGATCGAGTTCTGAGCTTTGACGTTCTGTTTTCGGACGTGTTCGGAACGGGCAGAACTCCAAGTAAGGGACAAGGGTATCTGGTGCTTCCGGCAGGTTGGACCGCTCACTCCTAGAAGTACTGTATCGCTGCATGACACTTTCTGCGTTTCGATCGTGGTTGAACTCTTTTGTGAAACGACGAAGACTTGCCCAGCACGGAGTCCTCATTGCGCGACATACCAACCTGATTGCGATATCTGGCATCGAAATTGGAAGTGACACCATGATACACGACCACGCAATCCTTGCAGCTACTGATCTTGGTTTCGACGGAAGGGCATCGGCGGCACCGCATGGGAGGATTCGTATCGGTATGAAATGCGAGATCTTCCCATATGCCATAATAGCTACATACGGAGGACGAATTCATATTGGTGATTTTGTGTCGGTCAACCCATTCAGCGTCTTGTATGGTCATGGTGGCTTGAGCATCGGAGACCGCACGAGAATAGCGACTCACGTCGTCGTAATCCCGGCAAACCACATTTTTGACAGCGCCGATGTGCCGATCATGGAACAGGGATTGGAATGTCGCGGCATATCCATTGGCGATGACGTATGGATTGGTTGTGGAGCTAGAATCCTCGACGGTGTAACGATCGGAAAAGGTGCTGTAGTGGCCGCTGGTGCTGTAGTGGTGAAAGATGTAGCCGCATATGAAGTCGTTGCGGGCGTTCCTGCGAAAACAATCCGCCGACGAGGGAGTTGTCAATCGGGTACGGGAGCGTCTTGACGACGGTTACCGGATACCCGCGAGTTGTCGGACGAGGCCATGGATACGCTTTGGTCGCGCTTTGAATTTAGTGGGGCATGGTCTTGGCGACATAGATATCGTGGGACCGCCGGGGGATCGTCACGAGGCGATTCGCTGTTGGCGGACGGCCTGCCAGGCGGAATCGGCCAACTGGCTGCCAGCGTTAATAATTAAGAAGGGGTCATTTATTCATGGGCGTTGCTAATGAATGTAAGCGTGCGTAAGATCGCCAAAGAAGCGTTACCTCCGCTAGTGGCGAGGTTTGTTAGAAAAATACTTGCCCCAAAAGGCCAGTCCAACCGTGGCGCCATCGAGGCCGAACTAAAACGACTTCGTGAGATGCCGAGAAGCAAATTGGCCACGACCATGATTTTCGGTTGGCCTTTTGAAATTGTGGATGGGCAATCTTTTTCAGACCTCTACGACACCTACTTTGAGCGGCAAATCTACGATTTTGACGCAGATAATGATGCCCCCTTCATTATTGATTGCGGAGCTAATGTCGGCATAACCGTAACATGGTTTAAGATCAAATACCCAAACTCTCGCGTAGTGGCATTTGAGGCAGATCCGGCCATATTTGAAAGTCTTCAAAAAAACTGCGGACACCTTAAGGGGGTCACGCTCATCAATGCCGCCGTCTGGGATAAGGAAGGTGAAGTTCCTTTTGCAGTCAAGGGCGGGGAGGGTGGCCACCTCGCAGAATTTTCGTCCAAACATACACCCTTGGTGCGAATGGTGCCTTGTGTTCGCCTTCGGTCGCTTCTTTGTGAAAAATGTGATTTTCTTAAGTTGGATATCGAAGGTGCGGAGATTGCGGTTGTCCGTGATTGCGTCGATGTCCTACGTAACGTGGACCGTGCGTTTATTGAATACCATTCATTTATCGACCGGCCTCAGCGTCTCGGACAAACAATCTCATCGCTAGAGCTCGCAGGATTTCGCCTACACATTCACACAGAAATGCCGTCGCCAAGACCATTGCGCGAGTTAGCGGTGCTCAACGAGAAAGACCTCCGACTTGATTTGTACTGTTTCCGTGAAACAGCGCAGTGTCTTTCCCACACAGATGCTTTGGGTCCTTAGATTTGACGGACGTCGTCCCTTCATCCACCAATGGTTTCGTTGAACGTAGTGTGGCATAATTGAGTATAAACGGTCTAATTCAATTCCAATGTCTGTGAGCACTTTTACAGTTGTATACATCATCACATGTAATGGTTGCAATTTGTTTGCGGACATGGCGCTAGTATCCATGTTATCGTTGCGGGTAAGCAATCCAGGATTGCGAGTTGTGGCGGTTGCGGATGAAGCGTCGGCTCGGGCGATCAAACTGGCCCGACACAGGCTGTTGGAGATTTGCGACGAGCTTGTGCCAGTCCCTACGCCGCCGGGCGACGGCACCTTCCGCAACCGATGGATCAAGACGCAACTTGACCAATTTATTCCAGGATCTGTGTTATATCTTGATAGCGATACGCTGGTTCGAAAGCCTCTTGTAGAACTACCTCGACTTGTTTCAGAACTTGGTGCTGCGGCAAATCACAACGGCGCGACTTTGGAACAACAAATCTGGAGCGAAGATGCGGCCGCGTGTGGAAAGATGGGATGGCCAGCTAACTTCAGGGTTTATGTAAATGGCGGAGTTTTCTTTTTCAAGCCTTGTGTTCCCGTGCGTGAGTTCTTTGGCAAATGGCATGAACTTTGGCTATCGTGCGTATCTTCCCACGGTTGGATGCGCGATCAGCCGGCAGTGAGCCGTGCAGTCGAGTTGAGCCGCGTTAACCTCCAAGTGCTTCCGCCAGTCTTTAACGCCCAACCCGCGGTAAGTTGGGAATACGTTACAGAGGCTGTTGTATGGCATTTCCATTCGTCATCTGGAGTTAAGTTCTCTTTTGATCACTTGGTCAGCAAATCTCGGCAGACTGATTTGAATCACTTAACCAAATTAGTATCAACGGCCATCAAATCAACAGCCCCGTGGCCGAACCGTGACCTAGTCGCGCGTTGGTTGGCTCGCAAGGTGGCCGCCAACGGGAAGCCAAAGCCATCCGAGGTATATTGGTTGACCGGTAAACGACTTTTGGCACTACGCGTGATTGGTGGCGTTGTCAAAAGATATGTTTTGGGAAAGTAAAGCAAATTCGCGCGTCTCGGTTATTGAAACGGCAAAGAGCTTGAATACAATTATCGTCTTCCCTTTTTGTTTCGACAAATGAAGGTTTTCTGGATATCGCACACTGGAAAACTGGGGGGAGCCGAGCGATGCCTTGCGGAGGCTTCCCTTGGGTTAGTCGCCGCAGGTCACGAAGTTCGGGTGGTACTGCCTTTTGTCGGTGAGCTTAAAAGCCATCTCGAAGGATGCGGGGTCACTGTTTTTACGATTCCATATTTATGGTGGGTTCACGATGCCAATACAAAGCTCAACTGGCTGACCGCTTTGTGGCGTGTTGTAAACCACGTTCGTGCTGCTTACCGGATGCGGAGGCTAATTGGGTCTTTTGAACCCGATGTGGTCATTACGAACACTATTACGGTTCCATCTGGCGCCTTGGCGGCAAAGTTGGGAAATACTCCGCACGTTTGGTACGTGCATGAATTTGGAGACAAAGATCACAATCTAGTCTTCGATCATGGAAAGCGCGCGTCTTTCTGGCTTATTAATAAGTTGTCAGACAGGGTGATTGTCAATTCCAGGCCGGTTTGCCGTTACGTGCAGCAGCACCTTCCGGAGTCCAACCCCGCCGTCGTTTACTATGCCGTGGATGTAGCCCCACCAGTGCAACACGCCACTTTGCCGAACGGCTTCAATCTGGTTTTGGTGGGACGTATTGGTAGTGGAAAAGGCCAACACGAAGCAATTGAAGCGTTAAGCGTTTTGCAACGCGGCGGGCTGGCGGACTTGCATCTCACGCTGGTTGGTGCGGAATTCGACCCTGCATACTCTACGCATATTCGCGGCTTGATTGAGAAACACAATCTACCACAACATGTTCATATTGAGGGGTTTTCACAGTCGCCACTTTCATACCTAAGAGAAGCGGACGTTGTATTGGTCTGTTCCTCAAACGAAGCTTTTGGACGGGTTACCGTAGAGGCGATGAAGCTGTCGAGGGCAGTTATTGGAGCGCGAGCGGGCGGAACGGAAGACTTAATCCAAGACGGCATTACCGGGGTCCTCTATGAGCCGGGGAATATAGACGATTTGGCGGAAAGAATTAAACAGCTATATGCTGACGCTGCCCTACGCTTACAGATCGGCTCAAATGCCTACAAATGGTCTACGGCCACTTTCAACAGGGAAAACTCTACCACGGACCTGCTTAAGGTAATTAAGCGGGTGACTTCGAATCGTTGTAACAAATAACAGAATGCCGCTAGTATCCGTTATCATTACCGTTTTTGAGCGAACCGACTACTTGGCCGCGGCGCTCCGAAGTGTTGTTGGGCAACGCTTTTCCGACTGGGAGTGTATAGTTTCCGACGATGCAAATACACTTAAGGCACGAAATATTTTTTCGGCATTTGCCGCCGACCAAAGGTTCCGGTATCGTTGCAATCAATCCACGCTTGGCACGCCGTTAAATGTGGCTGCAGCCGTCGGTGAGGCCCAAGGGAAATATGTAACGATTCTTAACGACGACGATTTGCTCTATCCGTCGATGCTTGAGCATTTGGTTGCTGTGCTCGAAGGCCATCCTGAGGCAGTTCTGGCTTTCGGCAACGAAGACATCATCAATGGTAAAGGAGACGTTTTGTTGAATGAAACGTTCGCCTCAATGCGAGTACGGGGACGGATCGGGCTGCGGCCAGGATTGATTGCGGATTCCATTGGCTTTGCCATCCGGCGCGGATTAATGGTCGTCATGGGGAGTGTTTTTCGGCGAAGCGCTTTGGATCCAACCTGCCTCGTCAGTGAGGTTGGGGGTGCTTATGATTACTGGTTAGCAATTAAGATCAGTGAACAAGGTAAATTCTATTTTATTAACGAAAAAGTCATGGCATGGCGGTCCCATAGTGATTCAGCAAGCGCGAGGATTTCGCGAGCGGCCTATGCAGCCGAGACCTATATTTACAAAAGCTTGTTGGTTGCCTCGCGTAGCACCGGCTTGACCTCTTATCTAAACGAACGATTGGCAGAGGCGTTGTTTAATCGCGGGCTAGTCTTTCTGAGAAATGAATGGGAAATAAGCGAGGCTAGAAGCCTGTTTGCGCAATCCCTTAGCGTGAAATGGAGCATGATTGGATTCCGTTACTTGGCCTCCTCGTTCTTGCCGGCCCGAATGCGAAATCTGAGCATTCGCACCTGGCGAGCCGTTCGATCTTGGCTTCGATAATCACGCCTCCGCGCGCATCAATTCGCGATAGCGTGCCCACCCGGGGGCAGAAGGCCCTAGCGGGTGTGCGATTGCTTTCCGATGCACCGCTCTCGACCGCGCCAGCGCGGCCCATCCCGAACGGTTCGCCCGTCGCCCCCAACCATTGCCCTCACGCAGTAAGGTCTGGCTCAATCCGGCGGACTGGATGGAACTAAGATTCCTGGAGCTACCTTTGATCCACTGAATTCCGGAGAGAGTTGTCGCGCAGTCATTGACGCGTTCCACAGTGTTGAAATATTAGAATCATGGCATCGTCGCCACGAAGCAACTGGACTTGAGCTTTCGGACCTTATCAATAGCTGCTTCACGGCTGAGGTCGGCTCCCTCGCTGGATCCTGGGTCATGAATATACTACACGTCAACACAAGTGACACGGGGGGCGGTGCGGCAAGACTCACCTCAGATCTCGTCGCCTCGACCATTGCGGCGGGCTATCCAACTAGTTTTTTCGTAGGGCGTCGTAAATGCGGCTCGTCCGATTGCCAAGTACTTGACCATCAACGATACCGGCATTTATGGGCGCGTTTATTTGACAGAACCGCCGCCCGAATGCGCCTGAGCCAGCGCTGGGCGAAGCTGTTCGGACGGCCGATCAGCAGTTCCCGGCTCTTTCTCGGGCACGAGGATTTCGATTTCCCCGCGACCTGGAAATTGCTGGAAATACCCGCGCAAAAGCCGGATCTCGTCCATCTGCACAACCTTCACGGCGCTTATTTTGATCTGCGTGTGCTCCCTTCCCTTAGCGCTCGGATACCGACTTTCGTCACGCTGCACGACGCTTGGATGTTGGCCGGCCATTGTTCCCATTCGTTTTCTTGTGAACGGTGGCGAACGGGTTGCGGATCGTGTCCCGATTTGACGATTTACCCGGCGATTCGCCGCGACGCAACTGCCTATAACTGGCGGCGCAAACAACAGATTTATTCGAAAAGCAGGCTCCACATCGCTACGCCGTGCAGGTGGCTTATGGAAAAAGTGATGGATTCCATTCTCGCGCCGGCAATCGTCTCATCGCGGCTTATCCCCCACGGTATCGACCTTTCGGTATTCAAGCCGGGTGACCGATCCCAGGCCCGCATGGATTTGGGCCTGCCCACTACGTCGATCATTCTCATGTTCGCTGCGCAGGGAATTCGCGAGAACATTTGGAAGGACTATAAGACTATGCGTTCCGCGTTTGAAATCGTAAGCGCGGCTATGGGTGAAAAGCGGCTGATTTTTCTTGCTCTGGGAGAGGAGTCCCCCACAGAACGCATCGGCAACGCGGAATTGCGGTTCGTGCCACACCTCAGCGATCGGCTTCTTGTTGCCAAACACTACCAGGCAGCCGACATTTACGTGCATGGCGCCAGGGCGGAACTTTGGGGACTGAGCATCACCGAGGCAATGGCCTGCGGATTGCCTGTGGTAGCCAGCAATGTCGGAGGAATCCCCGACCAAATTGCCGAAGGCCAAACCGGGTTCCTCGTCCCGGTGGGAGATGCGGAACAAATGGCCGAGCGGATTCGAATCCTCGTCAATGACGATTCGCTCCGCCTGGACATGGGTCGGCGGGCACTGCGGCGCGCCCAGGCTGAGTTCGGCTTGGCGCGGATGGCACGGAAGTACTTGAATTGGTACGAAGAGATATTGGCAAGCGACCAATCGTTATGCCAAAGCAATGATTATGACGGTTGCGCCCACGCGCACATTGATCGCTGCCGATGAATTATTGCCAAAGTCGGTATGTTAGCGTATTATCGTATGGGGACCGATTGACGAGTTACCGTAAATGACAGACCGAGACCACATTCTCGCACTGATTTATCAGGCCGTTGACGAAGTCAATCTCCAGTTTCCGCCTGGGCAGCAAGTGCCTAAGTGCGAGGAAACCAGACTGATTGCCGGGGCGTTGGATTCGCTGGCGTTCATGAATCTGGTCGTAACGACGGAAGAGAAAATCACTTCGTGGTTGGGTGTTCCCTTGCCGCTAGTTTCAAGCCTGATGGAGTCCGGCGAAAGCCAACTCCCGCAAACGATCGCCGACCTGGCAGAGTTTGCCTTTCGAGCACTGGCTAATCAAAAAGATGGATGATCGAATCGTCCGATGCCTGGTGGTATCGGACTTCAACAGTGGGAACTTCTGCGGCTTACTCAATAACGATAAGTCCACGCCTATCGTGTGTGCCGCGGCTGGTCCGTATGGCCAGGTAGCCGAGTTGCTTCTTGACCTGGGGCACCCTTGCTGGCGCGATAAGCCTGAGGCGCTAGTGGTTTGGACCAGCCCGGAAACGGCCGTACCGTCCTTCCACTCCCTACTGGATTTCCAGGCCATTCCTATTGAGCAGATCCTGGAGGAAGTCGATCGCTACACCAGTAGCCTGCTAGGATTGTCCGGGCGCGTGCCGACGGTCTTCGTGCCGACCTGGGTCCTGCCGCCACAGCAACGCGGCCTCGGTGTTCTGGAACTGAAACACGGTGCCGGCGCAGCGGGGGCCCTGCTGCAAATGAATGCCCGGCTGGCACTGGCTCTCCGCGAGACAGCGGGCTATTTCGTCCTTGACGCGCAGAGATGGGTGACGTCAGTCGGCCCCAGGGCCTGTAACCCGCAACTCTGGTACATGGGCAAGGTACCGTTCTCCGCTAGCGTATTCAAGGAAGCGGTAGCCGACATCAAAGCCGCCTTGACGGGGTTGCACGGCCAGTCCCGCAAGCTGTTGCTGGTGGACTTGGACGATACCCTCTGGGGCGGAAGCGTCGGAGAGGTTGGTTGGCCGCAGTTGAGTCTGGGCGGTCACGATCCCATCGGCGAGGCCTTCGTCGATTTTCAACTCGCCATTCGCTCGCTCAAGCACCGCGGCGTGATCCTCGGCATCATTAGCAAGAATGAGGAGACCGTGGCCTTGGAGGCGATTCGCAATCACCCGGAAATGGTGTTGCGGTTGGAGGACTTTGCCGGCTGGCGGATTAACTGGGATGATAAGGCTCGCAACATCACGGACTTGGTTGACGAATTGAACCTCGGCCTTCAATCGGTGGTCTACATTGATAACGACGCTGGCCAACGGCAACGGATTCGTGGAGCGCTACCGGAGGTCTTCGTCCCCGAGTGGCCAGCCGACAAGATGCTCTACCGCGAATCGCTGTGGCAGCTTCGCTGTTTTGACTCACCAGTCCTCAGCCTCGAGGACCTTGCGCGAGCCGACATGTATGCAGTGGACCGGCAGCGCAAAGATTCGGCTGGCGCGTTCCAAACGATCGACGAATGGATTAGAGACTTGCGGATTGCGGTTCAGATCGAGGTGCTCGACGAGAGCAACTTGCCGCGGGCAACGCAGCTTTTCAACAAGACTAACCAAATGAACTTGAGCACGCGTCGCCTCGCGGCAGCGGAACTGTGGCAATGGAGTCAGCGGGAGCAATGTCGCCTTTGGACCTTCCGCGTCCGCGATCGCTTTGGCGATTGTGGATTGGCGGGCATCGCAAGCTTGGAATGGGAAAATGGGCGAGGCAAGGTCGTTGACTTTATTCTGAGTTGCCGTGCCTTCGGTCGCCGCATCGAGGAAACGATGTTGCACACCTTATTACATTACGCCCGCTGCGAGAAGCTTTCGCGAGTCGAGGCGGTCTACCTGGCGACCAAGAAAAACAAACCGTGCCTCGATTTTTTCCAAGGGTCCGGATTCATGCAGTTTCCAGAAAACACCTATGCCTGGGATGTGCGCGAAGACTATCCTGCACCCGCTGACATCCTGCTATGCTAACCGTCGCTGGCCGCAATACTGCCGGCGGCTAACCCTATGGCTCATCGCAATAAATCTGCAACGTCTGAGTCTCAAAAAAGCCTGAAAACGCCCCGGGATGCTCGATTTGTCACGTTGCAGATTTTTTCGGACGACCCATATGCCGAAGATTACGATTCGAACCGTATGCGTGAACGAGGTCGAGAGCTTCGCAGAGGAGACCTTGCGTACGCAACCGGATTTGGGAGGAACGGTGCCTATCTCCCGGTTCCGTGCCAGGGCCTGGGCACACAATCCGCGTTCCCGTCCCGATGACGTCGCGTTGCTGGCGGCCTTTGACGGCACACGCTGCGTTGGCCACTTGGGCATGTATCCCGATATTGTCGATTTCGGGACACGCCGAGACCGTTTTTTCTGGCTCTCGATTTATTACGTTCAGCCGGATTATCGCGAGAGCGGCGCCGGCCCGATGCTCCTTTTGCGCGCTATTGCGATAAATCAGCACTTGGGCGTGACCGGTGTAACCCCGGCTGCGGCCAAGATCTACCGCGCCCTGCGATTCTTCGAGCCGCCGCCGGTCCGATTTTGGAGGCTTAGCATCAACCACTTCGATTTCGCCGGTGTCCCGCTACGCCTGGTACGCAGGCTCTTGAGTTGTTTTCGCTACGAGTCCCGTCTCCTCGACCGCACCATCGCGTTTACGCAGTCTGCGGCAAGGTTCTACACTTATGGCGCGATTGCTCTGATTCGCCGCGCCGCGATTACTCGCCTCCGAACCTTGCCCCTCGACCGGATCCGCGACGATTTGCTGACCATCCCACGCGGCTCGCTGCAATCTCCGAGATTGCTTCGCGACGCTGAGTTCCTCAACTGGAACCGTGAGTATCCCTGGGTCAGCGCAAATATTCAGGAGCGCAGCGCGGGTAATTATTTTCCTGATTATCTGGATTCATTCAGGACGGAGATGGTACAGTTGTTCGATCGGGATAGCGAGCGGCCCATTGGAACGCTGGTTCTGCGTCGGACTTTCGATAGCAGGAACACAGTGCTGAGGGTCTTAGCCTATGGAGTGCCAGATATCCGGGACGCACCCCGTGTATTGACATCGGTCCTCGCCTCGGCCTGCCGCCTGAGGCCGGATGCAATCGAGATACCCGATGGTTTTTGCAAGCAACTCGCTCCGTTTTCATTGCTGCGCATGCTATTCCGACCCGCCGAGCATCGTTATTTCTTCTACGTTCGCCCGGGTGACGTGGAAGCGGCCGAAGCTGTTCGTAGTTTGCGACTGCGCTTTCTCGACGGCGACGTTGCCTTTACATAACCTTGGAGTAGCTTGCATGTTTCGAACCGGGTTCAAACCCTTCATCTCGTGGGCGATTCGTACGCCACTTTGGAGAATCCGTCAATCGGTGCCCTTGGCGATATATTCTGGGATTTTTCCCAGGTCCAGCCTCTGCCTGTATTACCATATGGTTGCCGACGAGCCTGTGCCTCATTTGCAACATTACCGCTATTTAAGCAGCGCGGAATTCGAGGCCGACGTCTGTTGCCTCAAGGATCATTTCGGCTTCATGGGCTATGACCAGTTGCTCGAACGGCGGCTGAGAGGCAGTTCGGTCCGAGACAATAGGGCCTTGATCACGTTCGACGACGGGTTTGCCCAATGCGCCAGCGTGGTTCGGCCGATCCTCCTCCGCCACAGCGCGCCCTGCATATTCTTTGTCACTACGGATCTGATCGACAACCGCGTAATGTTTCGCGAGTCTCAGGCATCGCTTTGTATCGATGAAATATGCCGCCAGCCTGTCGTTGTCATTGAAAAGCTCCTGGGGGAGTTGGGACTCGATGCGCAGCTTTTGTCCCCGTCCATGCATCCCTCCATCGGCATGAACTCCACGCCTATCAACAACATTTCACGTGAGCCAAAACCGCCGAAAGAACTGGAGGCTTTGCTCCACTGGCTTTTGAACGCCAGCCCAAATGAGGCTGGATTGGTGGATCGGCTAACTGAGCGCCTGGGAATTGACACGCATGCCTACCTGACCAAAGTCGAACCTTACTTGACGACTCGGCAAATACGCCAGCTTCAAGAAGATGGTTTCACGATTGGCGCGCACAGTTGCAGCCATCGATTCCTGCAAAACCTGCCGGCGGCAGAGGCCGAGCGCGAAATCGTGGAATCCTGCAGGATCATCCGCGACCTGACAGGCCAACCAAGTGTTCCCTTTGCATTTCCCCTAAGCGGCGTCGGCCTGGACCGAGCGTGGCTGGCGAGTATTCGTCAACGGAATGATTTCATAGGCCTTTTCTTTTCCACCGGGGGGCTCGGCCGGGATGTCCCGTTCGTGATTTCGCGCGTAGGAGCCGATCGCGCAACAGGTTCTGCATCAATAAGGAATCGCCTGCGTCAAGCCTGGGCGGGACGGCCAGCCTGGCACCGAAGCGGCTGACTGCACCCCTGAGCCTGGCAGAACCTCGTCCGTGAGATCTACCGTCCCTTCGAATACATGAAGGGCAAGGGACATGCGAATCATGGTCACCACAACAGTGCGGAAGGTAGTAAACGGAAATACGGATCGGTTAGTACGCGCGGTTGTTAAATCCAGAAGCGTTTAATGTCACAACTGAGCAAAACTTCGTCGCTTCGGCCGGCGAAATCAACCGTAACGAAACCACTTTTCTGACGCTCAATCGGAGCGCATGCCGTCACGCATGATCTCAGTACTGATAGTCGTTTCCTGGACCGGTCACCACCCATCGCACTGTGTTCAACTCATCCGCGCCTGTGCTTCCTTTAGCGGCAGGATCTATGTGCTTTGTCCACAAGAAGCTAATCCGATCGAGCAGCTCGGAGGGCCCGCCGACGTTGTCGAGAAAATCACCGTCATGTTTCACACTAACCGAGCCCCAAAAAAGAGCTTCAAGGAGTTCTCGGACTTGGCAGCGGATCTTCGTGAACTGCAATCGCTGGTGACATCGATAGCGCAGGCAAATTCCGGAGAGGAAACGTTCGTATATCATACGTGCCTGGACAGCTTGTTTAATACGGTCTGGCATCTTCCCATGCTGGCTCTTCGCATCCGGAAACTTTTTCCTTTGCCCTTTAGCGGGTTGCTGCTGGCCCCAGACCGGAGATGGCCTTTTAACGGGGCTAGGCGATGGTTTGGCCGGCATTGGGGCAATTCCGGCGATGGCGCTAAGCCCGTTGCATTCGTGAATTGGGTCGTTGACCGAGTACTTACCGGCGCTTCGGAGATTCTGCGACGTTATTATCTCTGGCAGAGGAACCTCGTGCTAAGAAGAAGTTCCTGTCAGCGAATCGCCGTATTAGATGAGCGCTACATGGACTGGCTGAAATTGAAAACGGGAAAGATGATCGTGCGAATGCCGGAGACCTTTTCTGTTGATGTGTCCGACCCGCCGCCCGCACTGGTACGGATGATCTCCGAGCGAAGGCAAAGCAGTGCAATTGTCGTCGGCTTGCTGGGCGTTTTAGATCGGCGGAAATGCCTGGACGTGCTGGTGAATGTGATTCGTGAAGCCAAAACAGACGAATTTCTTTTCATCATCGCAGGGGCCTACGCCCCCGGCACGTTGCCCGGCCGCGACCAGGCATTTCTCGAAGAGGCAGCCGGTAAACACACGAATGTCGTTTTTTCTCCCGAAGCTATTCCGTCGGAAGGCGACTTCAACGCAGTCGTTCAAAGTTGCGACATACTGTTCTGTGTCTATCGGGATCATCTTCATTCGAGTGGCGTGGTCAGCAGGGCAGCGGCGTTCCGGAAACAAGTCTTGGTCAATAGCGGCGGGCTTATGGCGAACCAAGTTGAAGAATACTCGCTGGGATACGTTCTGACCGACTTTTCTGCAAAGGCGTGCCTTGAAGCTCTCCGGCAGATGAGTCAACGCAAGGAGTTCTTGAGTGTCGAAAGGGCCGCGGTTTATGCGGCGTTCATGGAGGATCACTCTTTCGGACGCTTCGAGGAGACATTGCGAACGTTAAGCAAAACGACAGTTAAGTGCGAACAGCCTGTCCTGGGCTTGCCGACAAACGCTCCCACCAGCGTGGGGAAGTCGCCACTTCTGGACCGGCACCGCCAGGACAGGTGATGAGGACAGCAGAATCGTTAAGTTATGTCGATTCTCGTCGCAACGGCGAATTAGGTGGCACTCAGATTTGCGGAATTGTGTTCTCGCAAACAATAGTTCTATAAGAACTGAACTAGGGAAACTATCTTGGCATTGTCCAAACGGCAATCACTCGAAAACGAAAGACCTCACTGTCAACCTACCCTACAAATCCATGGCTAAAGACAATCAATCCTTCCGCTTGCTTTGTATTGGGGAAACGTGGCTCGGTTCGTGCGCTCGGGGCGCGATCATGGCACTACGGCGGCGCGGACATTCCATCGAAGTTATCGATGAACATCAGTTCTCGGGAGCGGCATGGCGATCTACCTCCGCGAGGATCCTTCGCAGACTCATGCGACCACTGCTGGTTCGCGAGCTAACCCTGCGGGCTCAGAGACTTGCCCAGTCATTCCGGCCCGAAGGCATTTTTGTGTATAAGGGCAACGTTGTTCATCCTGATCTAATCCGTTTTTACAAAGAGCGCGGCATCCCGACGGTGAATGTTTATCCGGATGTTAGTTTTCGCACCCACGGGCGTTACATCCCCCTCGCGTTGCCTCTCTACGACCACATTTTTACAACAAAATCGTGGGGCGTAGCTGACATGCAGCAGCAACTAGGTGCTAAGAGCATCGGTTTCCTGGAGCATGGCTTTGACCCTGAGATTCATCGGCCGTTGTCCTTGAGCGATAAGGACCGTAAACTCTATGGGTGCGACGTGGTGTTCATCGGCGTATGGTCGCCGAAGAAGGAGAAGCTTCTCGCCCACCTGAAACGCGCGCTGCCGTCCGTGCGTTTGGTGGTATGGGGATCCCAATGGGGTAGGAGCCGGTCGCCCGAAATTGCTACCAGCCTTACCGGAGACGAGATTCTTGGCGATGAGTATTCCAAGGCGCTACAAGGAGCATCGATCTGTTTGGGCTTCCTAAGCGAAATCACGATGGGCGCCAGTTCAGGCGACTTGACCACCAGTCGTACTTTCGAAATTCCGGCCTGCGGTGCGTTCATGCTCCACGAGCGCAACGCCGAATCCGTACGCTATTTTACTGAAGACAAAGAGGCAGGGTTCTTCGAATCTGCAGATGAATTGGTTGAGAAAGTCGAGTTCTACTTAAAGCACCGCGACGAACGATTGCGCGTCGCGGCATGTGGACGGGAGCGCTGTCTGCAGAGCGGCTATTCGCTCGACGCGAGGATGATCCGTGTCGAGAGCTGGTTTGCCGCACATTTGCCTACTGTTGCCCCTCTTTGAAAGAATGCTTTTCCGCGTTCCACGTCGTCGTGCCATCACTGATTTAAACCAAGCGCCTTGCGTTCAATCATAGTACACCTCCCAAAGTGAAAGCACTGAAAGTGATATAATGAGTCGAACGCCGAAGCTGGCGATCGTTGTTTCGCACCCAATTCAGCACTTCGCCCCGGTCTACAAGCGGATAGGTGAATCGGGGCAGATTGATCTGGTTGTTTTCTACCATTCTGACGCTGGCGCGAGAGAGCATCACGACGAAGGGTTTGGAAAAAAGATCCGCTGGGACATCGATTTGTTGAGTGGGTACAGAAGTATTGTGCTCTCGCCGGGCGCTTCAGTGTCCGACGCCGGGTTCTGGCAGATGGATTCGCCGCGTCTTAGCGCGCTGCTAGATAACGAAAGTCCCGACGCCGTCATGCTGTACGGCTATGCATCACGAATGCAGTGGCGAGCGAGAACGTGGGCAAGAGCGCACAAAAGGCAGTTGCTGTATTTCAGCGATTCGTCGTCGATTGAATCTCGACAATTGTGGAAGCGCGTAGTCAAGGCAATTCCTGTGCGCTATTTCTTTTCGGCAATTGACGTGTTTCTAACGGTCGGTGAGCGCAACGCCGAGTATTTGACGTCTTACGGAGCCGATCCTCGAAAGATGCGGCGGTGCCCTCTTTCTGTTGACGTACGCCGCTTTTCTGACGCGCAACGCGACATTGCGGCAATATGCGACGTGCGCGAAAAGTACGGCATCAGCGGAAGCGAGTTCGTGGTCCTGTTCTCGGGCAAATTGTGCGAGCGAAAACGGCCGCTGGATTTGTTGCATGCTGCGGTAACGTCACGCATCGCAGGCCATCCTGTAGTCGCTTTGTTCGTCGGTTCCGGGGAACTGGGAGATCTGCTGGAGGCGGCCCGCTCTGGTTCGTCCGCACCCGAAGCCGTTCGCTTCGCGGGCTTCGTAAACCAGCAGGACCTGCCGGTGATCTACTGCGCATCGAATACCCTTGCAGTTACATCCAGCCGAGATCCTCATCCCTTGGTGGTGACCGAGGCCGCTGCATGCGGTTTGCCTATTATCGCATCGAGCGCGATTGGCTGCATCGGGCCCACGGATACCGTCCAAGAGAATCGGAATGGACTGGTCTATCCCTGCGGCGACGTGTCCGCGCTCCAGAGAAGCATCGAACGGCTCATGGCATCTCCGGAACTATGCCGACAGATGACTTTGGCGAGCCGCGAGATCGCTGCCACGCAGGACGTATCAGTTGCGGCCCAAGCAATTGAAGAAGCGGTTCTTGGCGCCCAGTCGGACGTCAAATGATAAGTCACGCGAGTTATTGACGAAAAGAGCACAGCCAAACGTGAAACGAGAGATCGCCAAGACCCAACCGCAACTAAACGGCAATTCGCTCTGTGGCAGCCGCCCAGGGGGCGCGTCACGTCTGGAAGGTGATCGCTTGTTCTTGTTGCTCACGAAGCGACAGTGGCGGGGGGCGATCGCGGCGGGAACATTGACGGCGATGATTTTATGGCCCTATTACGGGCATATCTCCGCGTGGGTTGGCGCTGCCTTGTTTATTGTGGGAGTGACGGTCGTCCATCTCCGCTACGCCTCGCGATATGTTATACCGTTTCCGCACATTGCCCTACTGATCGCCGCCTTGCAATACGTCCTTGCCGCCTGGATCTCCGATAGCTATCCGAGTTCGAATGCAATGTTTAATATCGGTTCGCGTCTGCCTGAGTATCTACCCTTTGGCACTCTCGTTCTCCTGGCTTGCGCCGCCGGTTGGGGAGTGGGATTCGTCGGGATGCGCGTTCCCCAGAGGCGGACAGTGGTCGCCGCGAGATCCGAATTTCTTTGGGCCTTGGACGGGTTGCTCATTTTCGGTCTTTTCAACGTATTGATATGCCGATTGATTCAAGGAACAAGTTTCAGTTTTTTGTTTGTCTTACTGGCAAGTCTGCGCTACGTGGGTGTTCTTGGGCGCATGGTTTACCATGCGCCGGGGTGGGCCTGGCGATTGACGCTGGTCATGGCGGCGGAGATCGTTGCTTCAACCAATACCGGCGGATTCCACGAGCTTCTCCTTTGGGTAGCATGGTCAGGCGCTCTGTGGATCTATCTCCACACACCTTCGTGGAGGACGATTTTGGTATGCGGGGCAACGGCGTTGCTGCTGATGCCGTCGTTGCATGCGGCCAAATGGGCGCTGCGGGACCACCTCTGGGGCCATACATATGGGCTCAATGCGAAGTCCAATTCCTCCCTGGGCAGAGTTTCCTTTTGGTTGTCCAGCCTGGCGGGAAACTTCAGGGATGCAGCCGCTGGCAATCTTGATGCTGACGCCACTGGAGATATGATCGTGCGCTATAATCAGGGGTGGATTGTGAATTGCGTGATGCAGCATGTGCCAAATCGCGAGCCGTATGCCTGTGGTGCTACTTTGAAAGACGCTTTCATTGCCTGTTTACTTCCACGCGTAATCTATTCCGACAAAGCCATAACCGGCGGGCGGCTGAATATGCAGAAATTTGCAGGAATTCAGTTAACTGAAGAAACGAGTATGAATCTGGGCTATGCCGGCGAGATGTACGCCAACTTCGGCTACTGGGGCGGCATCATCGGGTGCGGCTTCTATTGCCTGAGCCTTGGCCTCTTGTTTCGCGCCGCATGTATCCGCGCCTTTGCTTCCCCCATGTGGTGGGCGATCATGCCTTTCATCTTCTTTACCGGATTGAAGGCGGAGGACGATATTGTGGGCGTTCTGAACTGGAGTAGCAAAGCTTGCCTACTGCTGGCCGGCATGTGTCTCGCATTCCCACCCCTCCGCCAGGCACTCTTCCTGAAACCAAGCCAATCACGCCCGAAGCTGGTGAATTAACGATTTTCTGACCGTAACCGGCTGATGAGGCAGCCGGCAGGGCGAGCAAAGACCGCATTCTCGCACTGACTCATATATCCATCGACGAGATCAGCGTCGCCTTGCGTTATCGGACGGTTTCAGCTAAGCGCGTGCCTCATTTATGGTGTTGTCTCGACTTGGGCGCTGCGGAATTTGAGACGAACGTCTGCTATCTCATGAATGGCCCTTATGTGCAGTGAATTCACATTTCGCTTTCTAACCTCATGGAAGGAGATTTGGGATCCCCACTTTCTCTCGGAGTGGGATGCGCTTCTACGGCGTGCGCGTGAAGCTCACGTTTTTTTTATTCCTGCTGTCGTCCGCGCCTGGGCCGAATCGCAACTGCAGTTCAGGACGATTAAGCCTCGTTTCCTTTGCCTTTATCGTGGTGAGGAGATGATCCTGCTTTGCCCAATGGTTCTCGAACAAGGCAAACTTGCGGACGGCTGGCTTCGAACGCTACTGCCTGCCGGATGGGATGTTTTCGACTACGACAACCCTCTAGTGGCGGAGGCCGCCGAGACCGACGATCAGGGAGACTCGCTGTTGCGACTTGCGCTCGATAGTTACGAGAAACAAATAGGCCGCGAATATGACATTTTGCGCATGCCATTCCTTCGGGAGGGCTGGTTTCCGCGTTGTGAAGACGTTTGCCGGAGCGACGTTGCCCCTTATATAGAATTGGGTGACGTCACGTGCTTGGATGAATTTCTGGCACGGCTTCCCAGCCGTTTCCGGCAGGATGTTAGGCGGGAAAAAAGGCGTTTGGAGGCGACTGGGCAGCTCCAGTTGAAAGTCTGTGGATGCAGTGAAACTGATTACGCATGTCACGTGCTGAAGCAACTTCTGGCGTTTCATTCAGAACGTTGGGGCTACGCGCGTGACGCAGCAGTCAAAGCGAGCGTGCTTGCATTATGGATGAGCCTGGTGACCCACGTTCTACCCACGGGCATGCTGCACGTTTCTTCCTTGACACTTGACGGTGACCTTATTTCGTGTGTGCTGTCGTTTGTGTACGGTGGTCGCTTTTACTACTACATACCCGGGCGTTCCGAGAAGGAATCGCACGGAGCTCCTGGGAAGGTTCACCTCATGTTACTTATTGAATGGGCCATCAAAATGCGGCTTAATACGTTTGATTTGTTGCGCGGCGAGGAAGCTTACAAGTATCGTTGGACGGACAAGGCCGCGAACCTGGATCGCATCGAAAAGGTTCATTCAGGCCCGCTGGTGCGCATCCGTCAAGGTATCCAAAGGGTCTATCATGGCGTGCGCAGGCGCGTGAAGCACTGGTTGTAAACCCCATAATCAAGACGCTACACAAGCCGGAACTTGTGCCGCGGTCAACGGCCCAAAAAAAGTCACTCGCACCGTTTGCCCGGGTTATGAACAACGAAGTACGATTTACACACGGGACAAGGATCGTCTATGCCAATCGTGCGCCCGGAGAATTCCACAGCATTGAAGGAATATTTCGCGCGATTGCCGAAGCGTTGCCGGAGGGCTTTGCGGCTCAGACGGTGGCCGCGCCCGTGCGCGGAGCGCACTTGCGGCCGATCCTCAGGAACATCAAGTGGGCTGGCGGCCTGGCGACTGACGGTCTCGTTCACGTAACAGGCGACATCCACTATGCCGTGCTCGGGGTGCGGCGGAAGGCGGTTGTCTTGACCATCCACGACCTGCGGTTTATCGAGGAAGCGCAGGGCATCAAGCGTTTCTTGTTTTGGTGGTTGTGGCTTTACTTGCCCTGCCTGCGGGCGAATCGGGTCACGGTGATTTCAGAGTTCACCAAGGCGCGTCTCTTGGCGCTGTGTCCCGTTAAGCCCGCAAAAGTGCGGGTGATTCCGGACTGCGTTGCCCCGGAATTCAAGGCCACACCCAAAGCATGGCCTTCAAGCCAGCCACGGTTGCTGCTGGTCGGCACGACCGGGAACAAGAACCTGAACCGGGTCGCGGAGGCATGTATCGGCCTAGCGGTTCAACTTTCCATCCTGGGAGAACTGACGGCGTCGCAACGCGACTACCTCGATAGGCACGGTTTGGAGTACGATAACCAGTGGGACCTACCGAAGAAAAAAGTTGTGGCGATTTACGAGGCTTGTGATCTGGTCGTGTTTGTTTCCACATATGAAGGATTCGGCTTGCCGATTTTGGAAGGGCAGGCGGTAGGACGTCCCGTCCTGACTTCGGATATCTCGCCCATGCGCGAGGTGGCGGGCGAAGGGGCATTGAAAGTCGATCCATTCGATGTGGCCGCAATTCGATCCGGGCTGACCCGCCTGATTGCGGATGCGGAACTGCGAAGCCGTCTCGTGCGGGAGGGGTTCTGCAATGTGGAGCGCTATTCTGCGAAGTCGGTGGCCGCGCAATATGCGGAGGTCTATCGCGAGCTCTTGGACGCGCGATGAAGATTCGTTTTGAAGAACCGGGAGCTGCACAACGCGCCGGTGGCATTGAGACCGCCATCCGCGGGCTGGTGGAGAGCCTGCGAGAAGAAGGCATCAGCGTGTCGAGATCGTCCGAGCGTCCGGTTGCCGTACACGAGGACATTCCGGAATGCGTCCACTTCCACGGTATCTGGTCGCCGTCTTTGGCCAGTCGGTTTTTGCGGTGGCGGAGGCGGGGAATTCCCTGCGTGGTCAGCCCGCACGGCATGCTTGAGCCGTGGGCCCTGGCGCATAAACCGGTCAAGAAGATGTTTGCGTGGCATATCTATCAGCGGCACATCCTCAATCGCGCTGCCGCCCTGCACGCCACTTCGGCCCGCGAAGCGGCAAACTTGAGGCGGCTCGGGCTAAAGGCAACAGTCGAAACCATCCCATGGGGAATTGAGATAGCGGAACCCCGGGACTATGCCGCGGCCGCCAAAGCACGCAGCGCCCAGCGAACGGCGTTGTTTGTCGGCCGGCTCCATCCGGTAAAAGGACTGCCCATGTTAGTCGAGGCATGGGCGAAAGTTCGGCCCAGCGAGTGGAAGATGAAGATTGTCGGTCCTGACGAAGACGGTCATCGGGCGAAGCTGGAATCGCTGGTGCGCAAGGCGGACCTGAATGCCGTTTTCGAGTTCACCGGCGGCCTGGAAGGCGATGCCTTGCGCGAAGCTTACGAAGATTCCGATCTCTTCATTCTGCCCAGTTACACAGAGAATTTCGGAATGGTCGTGGGCGAGGCATTGTCATACGGCGTACCGGTCATCGCCAGCCAGGGAGCGCCGTGGGAAATATTGGCGACAGAAGGTGGCGGGTGGTGGGTCCCGGCATCCGTGGAAGGTCTCTCCATGGCTTTAGCTTCTGCTACAGCCTGTTCGAAAGATGAACTCGATTCCATTGGCGGTGCCGGTCGTAGACTTGTGGTGGACAAGTACTCTTGGCGATCGGTTGCCACGCGGTTCGCGGGCCTCTATCGTATGGGGAGAAGGGAATAGATGCGAGACACGAGCGTTCGCGGCCACGAAACCGATTCGCTCACGGATCCGATCGAAAAGGCGTGGGTCGATCTCTCGTCTTACGACAATCGTTCGTACTCGCCCGGGCGGGGTCGCTTGGTCCGCGCACTCTGGTACGTGGTTAGCCTTGTGATTTTCGAGAGCGATTGGTTTCCTCTGGGGGGAGTAAAGCACTGGCTGCTACGGCTGTTTGGCGCCAAGATCGGACGCGGACTGGTGCTCAAGCCCCAGGTATGGATCAAGTATCCTTGGCGGCTGGTAGTGGGCGACCACTGCTGGATCGGAAAAGGCGTCTGGATCGACAACCTGGCAGACGTGACGCTCGGAAGTCACGTCTGCATCTCACAGCAGGTCTATATCTGTGCCGGCAGTCACGACTACCGCAAGCCGACGTTCGATCTAATCACGCGCCCGGTCCTGGTGGGCAACGGGGCCTGGCTGGGCGCAAGGGCCCTGATTCTCGGCGGCGTGTCGGTGGGGGCCAACGCGGTGGTGGCCGCCGGCGGTGTCGTCACCAAAAACGTGCCCGCAGCGGCGATTGTGGCAGGCCAGCCTGCGCGGTTGGTGAGGAGCAGGGAGCGGGGCGCAGGTTAGAGGCGAACACCGTTTGCTGTGGCTGGCCGTGTTCGAGAGTGCTCCTTATCTGGGGGTTGCCCAAGGTGCTCCGGCAGCACGGCGCTCAGGACGGATTTCTGCTGGATGGCGGGCATTCGACGACGATGGTGCTGGGGCCCAAGGCCGCGCATGTGCGGCCGGGCACCTTGCTCGGCGGCTCGCGGCCGGTGGCCACGTGCTTCGGCAGCCTAACAAAGCTCCCGGCTGAAACCGGGACTACCAGCGGCAGCGCAAATGGTTTTCACGTCGCCGACGTATTATTTTAATGAAGATACGGGACAATAGAAGCTGTAACGGGGCCGTCCTCAAGAGAAATAAATTATTTTTATGACTCTGCAATTTAATAACTGCAAGAAACTACCGCGTGCCCTACTCCAAAATACTGTACGCATGACCATATATCCAAAAAATGGCCAGGAAATGGCACAAAATGGCACAAATGGCACAAAATGGCACAAAATGGATACAAAATGGATACGGCCTTCGGCTGTGCCAGAACTATCATTAGAGTGTCAAATGTTGCTTTTTCCGCAGTTTCACCCACATCGGCAACTACCTTCAGTGGAAGACGGCTACATCCGTGGACGTATAAAATCGGTGTTGAAACGCCAAGAGGCCAATTTTTTGAAGTGGCCAGGCCACTGCATGACGCGATAGGGTGTGTCGATTTCGGCGGCCAAGAGCGGAGAAAGGCCGCTGGATATACTTTTTTCTGACTCGGTCTGGCAGGCCAACCCTTCGTAGCACGGAATTCATTCCGTTTTGCCCTACGAAGGACAAGGCCACGGAATAAATTCCGTGCTACGAAAATAGGAATTGTTTCGGAAAATCCATGAATACATCACCTTGGGATTATCTGATACTCACGGCCTCGAACGAGGCCCAGGCCGCGGCTTACCGCGGGCAGCTTGAAATCCGCGCGGATCTGGGGCTTCTGGCCGGCGCTCGCCATACGCTGGTGGTCGCCGATCCTGGCGGCCGCCGGGTGGGCAGCGGCGGAAGCACGCTGGCCTGCCTGCTGGAAGTGCTCAGCCGCGAAGCAGATGGGAATTCCGACGTTTCGGCCGCCCCACAATCCTGGCTGGAAACGTTGCAGCGACTGCGGATCCTCATCATCCATGCCGGCGGCGACTCCCGCCGGCTACCGGCCTATGGACCGTGCGGAAAGATCTTCGTCCCCCTGCCCGGAGCGTCCGACTCGGCCTTGGGAACCACGCTTTTCGATCGCCAATTGCCCACCTACCTGGCCCTGCCGCCCGGCGGCCGGGGGAACGGGCAAATCGTGATCACGGCAGGCGACGTACTGCTGCGTTTCGACGCGCAAGAGGTTGAGTCGCCTGGCGAAGGCGTGTGCGGGCTGGGGTGCCTTGCCCGGCCGGAGGAGGCCAGCCGGCATGGTGTGTTCTGCCTTGTGGGCAACGGTCGCGTGCGGCGCTTCCTGCAGAAGCCCACGGCCGAAGTCCAGGCCCAGGAGCGGGCGATCTCGGCCTATGGCCAATCGGTCCTGGACATGGGGGTCTTCAGTTTCGAGGCGCAAACGGCGGTCCGCCTGCTGGAACTGAGCGACGTGCGCCCGAATGCAGCCGGGGCGCTGGGTTGGACTGGCCCGATCGGCCGCGGCATCGAAGAGTTCGGCCTGGACTTCTATCGTGAAATCGCCTGCGCGTTTGGCACGGAGACAACCCTGGAGAACTACCAGGCCGCCGCCCGCTGCGGTGGTTCCCGCTGGGCGGATGCGGACCTCCGCCGGATTTACGAGGCGATGCACAACGTTCCCTGCCGCGTACAGGTCGTCTCGCAGTGCCAGTTCCTGCACTTCGGCGCCAGCCGGCAGATCATCACCAGCGGCCAGCAGCTTGTCCGCTCCGCGGCCGGTTTTACGCCCGCCACCGCGGGCCCCTTGCTGATGAACACGCGGCTGGATGGGCAGGGCAGTATCGGCGGCGGCGCATGCTGGATCGAAGGCTGCGCGATCGGGCAGCCTCTGAGTCTGGCGGGCGAGAATGTCGTGATCGGAGTCGACGTGGATCAGCCCTTGGAACTTCCCCCGCGGGCCTGCCTCGATCTGCTGCCCGGCCGGGATCGCAGCGGGCAAGCCGTGACTTTTGTCCGCTGCTATGGAATCGACGACACGTCCAACGGCGCTTCGACGCTCTGCGGCGAAACGCTGGAGTGGTGGCGGGAGAAACAGATGTCAGGAGGAGCGGACGAGGTTGCAGAGACTCCCCCTCTCCCCTTCTCCCTTTCTCCCCTTCTCCCCTCTCCCCTCGCCGCTCCTCTCTGGACTGCCCGCATGTTCCCCGCCGAGGCCAGCGCGGGCGATTATCGGCGCTGGTTGTGGATGTTCCATCCGCGGGATGCCACCGCGGAACAGTGGAATGCCTGGCGGAAAGCCGACCGCTACAGCTTCGCGGAAATGGCCACGCTGGCCGACCAGGAGGCCTTTCATGGGCGGCGCGTGCGGCTGCACGTCGAGGCCATGCAGAAGTCGCTCTGCCTTTGGTTTCGGCACGACAGCAGCTTTTCGGCGGCCGATCTGGCCTACGCCCTGGACAACTCCCCCGCACCGGGCACTTGCGTAGCCGCCGTGCTCCGCGAGGCGCGACGGCGAGAGACATGTCAAGCCGCGGAACCGGTCAGCGAGGCATTCGGTTTCGCCCGCACGATCCACACGCTGGGCTCGGCCCTGCAGCGAACCACGGAAGCAGCCGACGTCGCCGGCAAGTGGCTCGTCGAGGCCCGGCAGTCCCTCGATGCGGAGACGCACGACTGGCTCGATCTTCACGGTCTGGGACTGAGTGACGAACTGGACGCCGGGGCTTGGACCGGCCGCGCCCAGTCGCTGGCCTTCGATTATTTGCGGCGGAAGATCGGCGCCGGCGGGCACGATGAAGAACCGGTCCTGCGCAGTGCCTTGCGCAGCGACGAGATCGCTTGGGGGCGCGCTCCAGCCCGCCTGGACCTGGCCGGCGGTTGGAGCGATACGCCGCCGTACACCCTGGAAAACGGCGGCACCGTGCTGAACGCCGCCGTGCAACTCAACGGGCAGCCGCCGGTGCAGGTCTACGGGCGCGTAACCGCCGAGCCGGTAATCCGCGTGCGCTCGATCGATCTGGGTACGCACCTCGATATCCGGGTTTGGGACGAGCTGTTCGATTGCAGTTCCGCGGTCGGGGCGTTCTCGCTGGTGAAAGCCGCGTTGGTGATCTCCGGATTCACGCCCGGGTGCCATGTATCCATGGTCGGCGGCAGATCGGATCGCAATCGCCCGCTCCGCGAGGTGCTCGCCAGTTTCGGCGGGGGCCTGGAAATCACCACGTTGGCGGCCATTCCCAAGGGCAGCGGACTGGGTACGTCGAGCATCATGGGGGCCGTGCTCCTGGCCGTCATCAATCGCATGATGGGCCGCTCGCTCTCCCAGGACAGGCTTTTTTACAATGTCTTGCGGCTGGAACAGGAATTGACCACCGGTGGCGGCTGGCAGGACCAGATCGGCGGTTCGATCGGCGGGCTGAAGCTTGTGACGACCAGGTCCGGGTTGTTGCCGGAAGCCAGCATTCGCTACGTGCCGGCCGACACGCTGGATCCGCGACTCAATGGCGGCCAGACTTTGCTCTACTACACGGGCGTGACGCGGCTGGCCAAGAACATCCTGCAGAACGTCGTGGGCCGTTACCTCGACCGCGACCGGCATGCCATGTCGGCCCTGGGGCAATTGGCCGGACTGGCCTCGCGAATGGCCGAAGCGATGGGCCGCAAGGAGATTCAGCAGTTTGGCCAATTGGTCGATGCCGCCTGGGACCTCAACCAGCAACTCGATCCGCAGTCGACGACTCCTGAGATCGAAGCGTTGCTTGCCCGTATACGGCCGCACCTTTACGGCGCAAAACTGCTGGGCGCCGGCGGCGGGGGGTTCCTCCTGCTGATTGCCAGGTCGAGGGCCGACGCGGAGCGCATCGCGCACCTTCTCGAAGAGTCGCCCCCCAATGACCGCGCGCGCTTCTTCGATTTCCAGGTCAGCGACGCAGGGCTGGAAGTCAGTGTGTGTTAGAGCGTCCGGAAGAAATGACAGCGTGTTGCGTTGTGGACGTTCCCTACAGGGTTAAGTAATCCGTCCGCTTGAGAGAGAATTCCTGATGAAAACACAAATCGACCTGCGCTTCGTCTGCTGTTCTTTCGCCTGCTTCGCCGCGCTGGGCGTGGGCACCTATCTCCTAAATCATTGGCAGGTCCAGCGTCAGGCTGGGATCATCCTGGATAAAGCCCAGGAGGCAAAATCCAAGGGAGATCTGGACAAAGCCATCGACCTTTACGAGAAGTATCTGGCGCTCGCCCCCAGAGACATCGATGCCCAAGCGCAGTACGGTTCGCTGCTTGCCGAGGCCCACACTTACGACGCGGCCGCTCAGGTCTTCGAGGCGGTCTTGCGGCGCGATCCCGCGCGGAGCGACGTGCGCCGCAAGGCGGTAACAGCCGCCATGGCCACCAATCGCGTGCCGGATGCCCGGGACCACCTCGAAAACTACCTGCTCAAGCAGTTCCCCGACGACGCGGAACTTCTCGACCTCGAGGGCCGCTGCCTGGTCCTGTCTGGCGACTACTTGGCCGCCGGCCGTTCGTTTGCGGCCGCCATCGAACGAGATCCCACGCGCAGCGGAGCCTACACGCAGTTGATCGCGGTCTTGTCGCAACACCGGGGCGATCTGGAAAGGGACCGCGAGAAGTGGCTTGCACCGTTGCCCCGCCCACAGCGGACGGCGCTGCTGCAGGACAAAGATTGGGCGGAGAAAACGGCCGATTTCTGGACCGACCGGCTGGTCGAATCCAATCCCAAGGACCCGCAGGCGTATCTGTTCCGCGGTTATCGCCGCTACGGCAAACAGTTGTTCGACGGGGCCGTTCAAGATGCTGAGGCGGCATTGCAACTGCACGCCGACGCGCCCCGGGCGTTACATCTTGCCGCGGTAAGTTGCCTGGCCACCAAGCAAGCGGACAAGGCCAGGGACTATGCCGCGCGGGGCATCAAGGCGGCCCCCAAAGATGCCGGCATGTACGATATCCTGGCGCAAGTTGATTTGGCCAGGCAGAAGCCGGACGAAGCGCTCAAGTGGCTGCAAATGGGAGTGGACGCCGATGGTCCGCCGCAACTCTGGTGGAAACTGGGGACTATTCAAATCGCTCAAGGCAAGCTCGACGAGGCCAGGCAAACCGCCCAAGGGATCCGCAAGAAGGTCTTCCCGCGGATGGACATGCCATCTGCGGCAGCGCCAGTTGAACCGGGGTTGTACGCCGACCTGCTGGAAGCACAAATCGAGCAAATCCAAGGTCATTGGCAGGAGGCGACAAAGCGCTTCCGCCAGATCGGTTTGGGTTTGAAGTCGGTGCCGGACTTGGCGAAAGAGGCTTTCTTCGCCTTGGGTAATAGCTACGAACAACTGGCCGATACGCAGCGGGCATTGGCTGCCTACCGGCAGGCAGTCGATGCGGACCCCATGTGGAGACCGGCCCGCGAAGCGGTCGCCGCCAGCCTGCAGGCGCTGGGCCGGAGCGATGAAGCCTTGGAAGCGCAGGGCGCGCTGGCGCGGCTCAAAGACGCTCCCCTGGCGGCCTGGGCCACACTTATCCGCTGGTCTATCGCACGGACATCGCGACTCAGTGCCGACCGCCGCGATTGGAGCGAAGTGATCGAGTTGCTGAATCAGTTGGCCAGGTCGACGCCCCAATCGCCTGCTGTGCCGCTGCTGCGGGCGGAGTTGCTGATGGCCCAGGACCGCGCGGCCGAGGCCGCAAGACTCATCGAAACGGAGAAGAACAAGGACCCCAAGGAGATCGCCTTTTGGATCGCGCTGGTTGACCTGGCAGTGCGCGACAATCAATGGGACCGCGCCCGCGAAAGCCTGGAAGCAGCCGAAAAGCAATTTGGCGATCGCGCCGTCTTGCGCCTCGCCCGCGCGCGGTACCTGGTCCGCAAAGGCGAGAAAGGGGCTGCGGAAGCAATCCGCAAGCTGGCCGAGAAATGCAAGGATTTCTCCGCGCAGGACCAAGCGCAAGTGTGGCGCGAATTGGTGTGGGCCTCGCTGGCAGTCGATGACTTGCCGCAGGCGGAGCGGCTCTGCCAGCTTCTCGTGGCCCAATTACCGGGCGACCTCGGTGTCCGTCTCGATCTTTTCGACCTGGCCGCCCAGGCCAACGACGTCAAGCTGATGGACGCGGCCTTGGAGGAGATCCGCCGGGTGGAAAGCAACGGCCCAATCTGGCACTATGCGACGGCCCTCCGCCTGATGTTTTCCGCAGCGGAACAGCGCGACATGCATGGCGCGAAAACTGAACCATCACGGCGGAACGCGATGAGTACGGAAGCGGCTGGAAATACGGGCGCGCCGTCCGCGGCCGACAAGCAACGTCAGGCGGTGCTGCGACAGGCCCTGGATCACCTTGCCGAGAGCTTGCAGGCGCGGCCCAATTGGTTTCGCGCGGTACGGTTCGAAGGCATGATCTACGAAGAGTTGCATCAGGATGACGCGGCCTTGGCTAAATACCAGGAGGCCATCCGGCAGGGCGAGAACAGCCCGGACGTTGCCCGGCGGGCGCTGCGATTGCTCTATGGCAAGGGCGAGTATGCGCCGGCCAACGCGTTGCTGCGTCAACTCGAAGGCAACCAGGTGCCGTTCAGCACCGAGCTTTTTCGCGAGCAATCGAGGGTGCTTGGCGGGTTGCAGGACTATGCGGGCGCGCTGAAGGCCGCTGAGCGGGCGGCTACCGATTCCAAGGACTATCGCGACTACCTTTGGCTGGGGCAACTTCTCAGCATCGTCGGCCAGCGCGCAGAGGCGGAAAAGGCCTTGCAGCAAGCAAGTCTGCTGGGCGAAAAGGCCCCGGAGACCTGGGTGGCCCTGGTGCAGTTCTTCGTCCGAACGGGCCAGAAGGACAGCGCCGAAAAGGCCCTGGCCAGCGCCCGCGAGAAGATCCCGGCGAGTGATGCCCCGCTCGCCCTGGGCGGCTGCCTGGAGATCCTCGGCAAGACCGACGAAGCAGGCCGGCAATACGCCTTGGCGCTGAAGCAGAGACCCAATGATCCGGGCGTCGTGCGGAACGTCGCCATCTCCTACGTGCGGCAAGGCGATTTGCCTAAGGCCGCCGACCAGTTCTTGAGAATTATCAATGGCCAGGTGCCAAGCACGCCCCGGCAGGTAGCCGAGGCCCGCCGTGACCTGGCCCGAGTCCGCGCCGATCAAGGCGGATATGCGAACCTACTGGAGGCGCTCGGACTGGTCGATCAGAACCTGGCGGCTGCGCCAGCCTCGGCTGCCGATTTGCGTTTGAAGGCCCGCTTTCTGGCCACGCATCCGCAACCCGCCAGGCGGCGCGAGGCCACGGCGATCTTCGAGAAACTGGTGGAAGACCCGAAAAACGCTGCTGCCGAAGACCGTTTTCGCTTGGCCCAGCTTTACCTGGCGACGGGCGACTGGGCGAAGGCCCGCCGCCAGATGTTGGCTCTGCTGGCCACACAAGGCAATCAGCCGCAATATGTGGCGGCCTATGCGCAGGCGTTGTTGGATCATAATGAACTTGGCGAGGCAGAGCCGTGGATCGATCGCCTGGAGCAGACTGCGCCGGACAATCCCCGCGCGGCGCAACTCCGCGCGGAGGTCCAGTTCCGTACGGGCCATATCGACGAAACGCTCGCCACGTTGACGAAGTTCATGGAGAAGGCGCCGCGCGGTTCGGCCGACCGCTTGGCGCGGGTCCTGGGCGCCGCCGCTGAATTGGAATCGATGGGATCGCGGCCGGGCAACATGGCGGGTACGCCCGTGGCTGCCGTCGCCAAGGATAAGGCCGAGGGGCTCTATCGACAGTATGTCAAGGAGGATCCCAAACGAGGCTCCGTGCTGGTCGGTTTTCTCGCCCGGCAGAAGCGGGTCGACGAAGCGCTCGAACTGGCCGCGGAGGCCTGGAAAGCGGCTGGGCCACCGCAGATCGCCGCCAACGGCGAACTGCTCCTGCGTCAGCCGGAGATCAGTCCTGTGCAAGTCGATCGCCTGGCTGAAGTCCTCACCGCCGCCCTGAAAAAGCACGACCGTGCCGTGCCGCTCTTGATGGCCCTGGCGCAAGTGCGAGAGAAGCAGGCGAAGTACGCCGAGGCCGAAACGCTCTACCGCGAGGTTCTGCAGAACGACGCGCATTCCGTGCCCACGTTGAACAACCTGGCGGGTCTTCTCGCTCTCGGTGGTCGCCAGCTCAACGAAGCGAAGAACCTGATCGAGCAAGCGATCGTGGATACAGGGCCACAGCCTTATCTTTTGGATACGCGTGCAAGCGTCTATTTGGCATTGGGGCAGGCCGAAAAGGCCCTTGTCGACATACAGGCAGTGCTCGATCAACAGCCCGCCCCAAATCGATACTTTCACCTTGCCCTGGTACTGCGAAAGCTGGGACGAAAAGCGGAAGCCGCCGACGCGCTGATGAAAGCCCAGGGGATGCAAATTCGCCCCGAATCGCTGCATCCGTTAGAGCAGCCTGTCTATGCCGAGCTGGTCCGCGAGCTACAATGATATCCTTCGTAGAGGCCACCCTAGCGATGATTGCACTTACCTTGAACCCCCCGAACGATGCGCTGATCCGCAATCCGACCTGCGAGTGTGCGCAGAGCATTGCGGCATTATGAATTCGGGTGGTTATGATTATTGACGATTTGTTGATCTTGATGAAAATGAGGGTATCGGCCGACATGAGTCGTGCCGCTCATGGAAAAGGGAAGCAATTGCGAGTTTGCGCAATCTTATGGCGAGAAGTGGAATTCCGTAGGTTGCCACCCTTGACCCGGGTAAGTAGCAGGTTTTAATGACATTAAAGAGTTTCTCGCGAAGTTATTTCGTATTAGGGGTGGGCGTTCCCCAAGTTGTGTGGGTTGCGGGTCTCTTGGGTACACTTTGCACCTTGGCTTACGAACTTGATTCTTAGGAGATATGTATGAAACGTTGTATTCCTGTTTTGATGCTGGCGGTCTTGGCGGTCGTCGGGACTGCCTGGGGACAATTGGGTACTGGTAGTTTGGGAACGGTGGACTTCAATCTATCAGTTAACAGTTCCAATGCCACCGCCTATGTGTACGCAAATGGTCAAAATGGTAGTACCGTCGATGGATATCTCGGCCCATACACCTACCAGTTCACGAGCGTGACCGCTGATCATACGGGTGGCGCGCTCACGAGTGCCGTGCAAGGTCTCACAACGAATGGTTTTTGCGTCGATCTTGTGGACGAAATTGGCCAGCAAGGGTACTCTGCCTATGTGTATTCGTTGACCTCGTCTGCTTCTGTTAGTCCCTATGCCTTACAAAATATTTCGGGAGGCACAAGCAACAATGGCTTGGCCGTGGCCCACCTTCAGGAACTCGCGGGGGAGTATGTGAAGGCTGCTGGCGCAGGAGCCTTGCTAAATCCACAGGCTGGTATCTTGTCCTATGCCCTCCAATATGCAATCTGGGATGTCGTTACGGTGCCACGTCCGCCCGCCGGCTCGAATTACAACTTAGCTACATCACCCTTCTTGGTTAGCGACAGTCTTGGTGACGCGCTGACATCAAATACAGCAGCACCGGGTACTGCAGGCGCTACAGCTGTTACAATTGCCAACTATTGGCTCGCACACATGGGCGATTCCAGTGTCGTACCTTTTACCTCTCTTTACTCCCTTGTCCCAACGAATGGCGACCAGATTCAATCCGTGGTGCTGGACTTAGGTTCATTTACCCCACAAACTGGCAATCCAGTTCCGGAACCGGTGGGGCTCGTTGGGCTTGTTGGTTTGGCGCTATGTGGGCTGCCCATCGGCGCCAATGTGCTTTATCGTCGCTTTCGTAGAGTTTGAGCGGGGTGGTCCTCTCGCAATCGGGAGTCTGCCTGGCCTGAATTGTGTTGGCCGGTCGGAGACAAGGATTGAATTATGAAAAGCAGGGCACGAACGGTGTCCTGCTTTTTTATGTTTCTTGCTACTTGGCAGCCATGTGTGCGAGCGTGATTATTCGGCCGTGATAATTCCTGGGACCGGTAGAAAGCTTTCAGAAATGCTGAACGGCAATTCGGCGGATTACCACCTATGCCGGATGCCAGATCAACACTCAACATCATGCGTTTAGCGTACGGCGTTGGGTCAGAACGCCAAGACCAGACCTGGAGATGGTATAGACGTTCGGCTGAGATTGTGGCTGTTGTCGTTCAATCGTTGAAGGATGCTTCGGATTCTTCGATCGAGACATTGTCTGGTATGATAGTCTCGCATAGGCTAAGGCTATCTGAAGTCCATCAACCGGAATGATCGAAACTGCGATGGCGGTAGTGGCGAGAAGAAAATGTTTGTTGTGGGCCGCCCTCAAGTCGCTGTTGACGCCTCTCGAACCGCCACAGCATCGGCGTCACGGAAACTTGGCGGGCGGAAGTCGTAAGTACGGTGCTCGCCACGTGTTTTCCCACCCTCAATCGGGGCGCGGACTACGTTTCGAGGTCTTGGAGTCGCGCACCCTCCTAGACGTAGCGGCGCCTTTCCAGCCTGTCATAAATGGCTCTTGGGCAAATAGCACAACGACAAGTCCGCCTCTCCTGAGCGAGACACCGATGGGCTCCGCCGCTCCGCCATCTGGCGCGCTATCGCCTCAACAGATCCGGGCCGCTTATGGGATCAACTTGATCAGCCAGGAGGGTGCCGGGCAGACGATTGCCATCATTGCCGCCTACGACGACCCGAACTTGGTCAGTAGCAGCAACGCCGCTTACACTACCAGCGACTTGCACAATTTCGACGCCTACTTTAGCCTGCCCGATTTCGGCGGTCCGGGACAGCCCACTTTCACCAAGTTGGATGAGAACAGTGGAACAAACTATCCGGAGACTGAACCAGGTAGCGGCACCTGGGAGGAGGAGGAATCGCTCGACGTGGAGTGGGCGCACGCCATTGCGCCGGAGGCCAACATCGTACTGATCGAAGCGAGTAGTACTTCTGGGAGAGATTTGATTTCGACGGCCGTCGAGACTGCCTGCGATAGCAAACTCGTCCCAGGGGTCTCGGTGGTATCCATGAGTTTTAATTCCACAGAGTCCATTTTCGACCAGGTCTATTATGACCCCGTCTTTGAAAATCATACGGGGATCACCTTCCTTGCCGCTTCCGGTGACTCGGGTGCGCCGGGCGGTTATCCGGCTTATTCACCGAATGTTGTGGCAGTAGGTGGTACTTCGCTCACTCTTAGCAACAGCAACTATAGCGAAGCGGGCTGGAGTGGCAGTGGTGGTGGAATCAGCCAGTACGAATCGCAGCCGAGTTATCAGCAGGGGTTGGTGATCCACAATGGCAATAGTGGCGTCAGTCCGGGCAGTCCAGCGATGCGTGCGAATCCTGATGTCGCATTCGACTCCAATCCGAACACCGGCGTTGCCGTCTACGATTCCTACAATGGCGGATCGAACCCGTGGTATCAGGTTGGCGGCACGAGTCTCGCCACTCCCTGCTGGGCCGGTTTGATTGCGATTGCCGATCAAATTCGGGTTGCGGCGGGTCTGACAACGTTGGACGGACCGACGCAGACCCTGCCCGAACTATATTCGCTGCCCGCTACTGATTTCCACGACATTACATCCGGCACGAGCACCGGCACCCCGAATTACTCGGTGGATTTCACTCCAACCACCGGGTCTAGTTACAACCTCGTTACCGGCCTGGGTTCTCCCAAGGCCAATCTGCTCGTGCCCGATCTGGCCCTGGGTAGTCCGCAGCCCGATCTTACCTTGACCATGGCCCACGTCGGCAACTTCGCCCCGGGCGACGTGGGCGATACCTACACGCTAAAGGCGAGCAATTTTGGTTCCGGGGCAACGACTGCTTCTGTGAACCTAGTGGACACGCTGCCCGCCGGCCTGACAGCCACCGCCGTGTCCGGTACGGGCTGGACAATCAACTTCAATTCGTCGACCGTGACCGCCACCCGCAGCGATATTCTGGCAGCCGGGGCCAGCTACCCGGCCTTGACCATCACGGTCGACGTCGTCGCCAACGCCCCGGCCAGCGTGACGAACACGGCCACGGTCTCCGGCGGCGGGGAGGTGATCACTTCCAATGACACGGCCAGCAATGCCACTTTGCCGGCCGACACGGTGAACGTGGCCTACAATCAGACGCTCACGGCTAGCAGTGGCTACACCTTGGCGGCCAGCAATATCCAGAACGCCGTCGCCGGCCTGGTTGTGCCCACCACCAGCAGCAACACGCTGAGCATCACGGGCACGCCGACGGCGACCGGGACGGAGACTTTCACGGTCACGGCCACCAACGCCCTGGGGGCCACAACCTCGACCAATTACAGCGTCACGGTCAACCCGGCCATTACGCTCGCGCCATCGAGCCTGCCGGCCGACACGGCCAATTTGGCCTACAATCAGACGATCACGGCCAGCGGCGGCACGGGTACCAAGAGCCTGACTGTTACCAATATCGAGAACCCCATCGCCAACCTGAACGTGCCTCTCAGTGGCAGCAACTCGCTGAACATTACGGGCACGCCGACAGCGACGGGTACGGAGACCTTCACGGTCACGGCTACCGACACGGCGGGGGCCACGGCCTCGACCAACTACAGCATCACGGTCAATGGACCCGTCTCGCTCGGCCCCCCGAGCCTGCCAGCCGACACGCTCAACTTGGCTTACAATCAGTCGATCACAGCCAGCGGCGGCACGGGTACCGAGACCTTGGCCGTTACCAATATCGAGAACCCCATCAATGGCTTGTATGTGCCTGCCAGCGGCGGCAACTCGCTCAGCATCACGGGCACGCCGCTTGCGCCCGGGACCGAAACCTTCACGGTCACGGCTACCGATTCGCTGGGGGCCACGGCCTCGATCAACTACAGTATCGCGGTGAATAGCCCGCCGGTGCTCGCGGGAATCGAGGCGGCGGCCTTGAACTATACGCAGGACGACGTGGCCACACCGCTCACGGCGTCGCTTGCCATCAGCGACGCCGAAAGCCCGACCCTGGCCGGGGCCACAGTCTGGATCAGCGGCAATTACCAAAACGGCCAGGACGTGCTCGCCTTCAGCAATACGGCCAAAATCACGGGCAACTGGAACCCGGCCACGGGCGCCCTAACCCTCAGCGGCAGCGATACGCTGGCCGACTACCAGGCGGCCCTGCAGGCGGTGACCTACGAAGACACCAGTCTCAATCCCACCAGCGGCACTCGCACCGTGAGCTTCGAAGTCAACGATGGCCTGGCCAACAGTAACGTCGTGACGCGGCAAATCGCGGTCTATCCTTCGATCAATGTCGGCAGCTTGTATCTGTTGCCCAATACTCCAGACCAGATCTGCGAGATTTACGTCACCGGCGGCGAGGCCGTTTCCGGTCTAAACTTCAATATCACGGTGGGAAATAGCAATCCCGGCAACGCCCCAATAATTAGCGCTGTCGACGTCCTTGGCACTGCAAGCCAAGCGACGATCTTCTACGGCAACAACAACGGCCAGCAGGATCCCTACGCCAACCAGACTCCCTACCCTGATTATTATGCGGCGAGATATGTGACCACCCTCAGTGGCACTGTTCCGGCCAGCGGCCTGCTGGCCCTGGTGACCTTCGATACCACGGACGTCACGACCGGTTCTTGGGGACTATCGCTCTCCAATCCAGTTGGCACGGCCACCAATTTCGCCGGGATTCCGGCCCTGATCACCAATGGTTCCATCACGATCGGCCATGCGCCGGTTGCCGCGAACGACACCTATACGACCCCAGAAAACACGCCGCTGACTGTGTCCGCGCCTGGCGTATTGGCTAATGATACCGACATCGATGGCAACCCCCTGAGCGCCAGCATCATCACCCCTCCTGCCCACGCAGCCAGTTTCACCTTGAACGCCAACGGATCGTTCAGCTACACGCCCGTGGCATATTGGAGTGGACAGGACAGTTTTACCTATCAGGCCTGGGATGGACATTTCTGGTCCAATATGGCCACGGTGACCCTGAACGTAACGTGCGTGAATACCGCGCCGGTACTGGCGGGGGCCAATAACTTCACCACGATCAACGAGGACCAGGCGAACAATAGCGGCAACCTGGTCTCGGCCTTGATCGCGGGCATGGTCAGCGATCCCGATCCGGGGGCCTTGAGCGGCATTGCCGTGACGGGGTTGAACAGCAGCACGGGCACCTGGCAATACTCGACCGACGACACGAACTGGACCGCGGTGGGGACGGTGGCCCCCGATGCGGCCCTCTTGCTGCCGTCGACGGATTATCTGCGGCTGGTGCCCAGTGGCATCGGTTCCACGGGCTCGGTGACCTTCTGTGCCTGGGACCAGACCAGCGGCACGGCCGGGACCACGGCCGACACCACGATCAACGGCGGGAGCACGGCCTTCAGCACGGCCACGGCC
>Ga0181520_10001884_pt1 | contig 41196 bp, 33 predicted proteins | sample PEATcosm2014_Bin_29_FD_132451 | JGI IMG/M metagenome (GOLD analysis project Ga0181520, IMG submission 132451) | Peatland microbial communities from MTU Mesocosm Facility, Houghton, MI, USA - PEATcosm2014_Bin02_30_metaG | ecosystem: Environmental > Terrestrial > Soil > Wetlands > Peat | place... | reverse complement strand
TGTCGCCATTGGCAGGAAGAACTACCTGTTTGCTGGATCGGACCGTGGCGGAGAACGTGCGGCCACCTTCTACAGCCTGATCGGAACGGCGAAGCTCAACGGGGTCAACCCCGAAGCCTATCTGCGCGACCTGCTCCGGCGCATCGCCGACCATCCGGTCAATCGCATCGAAGAACTCCTGCCTTGAACATCGCCACCGCCACAGTTCCCGACGCGACCAAGGTCGCGCGACTGGGGGGCTACCTGGCCCGAACCAACGACTCTCCACCCGGAAACATGGTCATGTGGAGAGGTCTGTCACGCCTGATAGACATCGAACTCGGAGCCACGATCAGTGCTCAACTTGTGGGTAATTGAAAGCGGGACCGGACGCTTACTCATCTCGCCCTCTCGCGGCTATTGATTTGTGAACCCGGTCTCGTGAGCCCCTGAACGTAGAAAGGTCACCGAAGAGCGTCTGTAATGCTTGATACGCTGGCATGACCACAAGGATACTGACGACCGCGGAAATTCCGCCACGTAGTCATGCGCTTTTGGGCAGGTCAGTCCTCATTACGAGGTTCGCACCCAGATTTCCAATCTCGGCGAGGATGTGCCCAAATTGTTCAGCCAGTTCGAATGTGATGCTATCAACCTGCTTCACCTCACCGGGATACGAGTCGTATGCACCGTCAAGGATGCGCTCAAGTTTATCCATCAGTGCCCGGTAGATGGTCTGGGCATCGCTCTTAAACAGATTGACCTCACACTTCTCTAGTTTCTCGCCGTCGTAACCGATGCGTGCCTGCAAGTTCGCCGCGTGCGCATAGCCCAGCGTGCGATAAATCTCCGCGCAATCGTCTTTGGTCAATTTGCAATTCATGGATTCACCTTCATACCATCTCGCCCGCACAAACCCAGCGTAAAGAAAAGGGGAACGAGCCCTGAATGGCGGGCTTTGGGGCTGCCGATTAATCTGAAGCAAAGCTGCTTTGTGGAGATGCCCGTAGCTGAATGTTTGTTCCATTCTGGGAACGAATAAGCCGCGGCGCGAGAACACAGCTCTGTAGTCGAGGCTCTCAGGTTTTGTCTTCTTGACTTCTATGAGCTAATACCAACGTGTCACCCCGTGCCAATGTATAACACGCGGCTTTAGCGCTCTCCATGTCAGTGCGAAGTTGCTGAGTCGGGTTTGATTTCATAATTGAAATAGTCGATTGTTAAAGTGGCAGTTCCGCCGAATCTGACTTTGGTTACGCTGGTGTCGTGCGACGGAAGCCAAAACTCGCCGATCTTGGCATAGAAGTGTTGAATGTCTGTGTGGACAGTCCAAAAAGATGGATTTCTGCCCGGTTGGGCGCTGATCTGTGCCACTGCGAAGTCACTTGCATCCACCCAAATCTTGCCGCAATACAGATATTTGTTGTCCGTGCGAGGCGTTACCGAAAGGACGTACTGATTCCGCCCGGCATTTGCATCTGTTCCCACAAGCCGGAATTCATAGTTCTCCGGAGTAAGCGCTGTTCGCTGATGGTTACTACCGCCGGCGGCATCGCTTTCGCCTTCGAGAAGCTTCTTGAAGACACGGTCAATGATCAACTGGGAACCGCTTTCACTGATGATGCGAAACTGCTTTTCGCCGGGCGCACGGTAGGATGTTTCAACATTTAACTCGGCTGATCTCTGCGATGGAAATCCGCGATATTCAAGGCGATAACGGCGATACCCGGTGAAGGCTTGCAAGTCCCGGGCACGCTCCTGGTTCCGTTGGACCATTCGGCGAACGATCTCATTGGCGTTCAAGTCCGCTGGGATATCTGCACTGGAGACCAATTGCGACGCTCCCAGGGAGACAACAAAAAAAGCAAGCAGGTGGATGATAAAGGAACCGCGCTTCATAACAGTCTGATTGTAGGCCTCAGTCATCTGTTGCTCACCGATTTCGTCCGAGCACTGCCGCGGGCGTCCGTAATGGGGGTAGCGCACCCGAGCTGGAAAAAGCGGACAATAGTAATAAATACAATGAGGGGTCGAGCCTCTGATTCAGGAGGTTCAATGATGAAGCGCAATGTCGGCGGGAAAGACCAAACAGTCAGGTTCATGATTGCCAGCGCGGGTGTCGCAATCGGGCTATTTGCAAGCGCGGTTGGCTAAAAGCACTCGGATTCAGTATTGGCGGAGCCGAACTGGCGACCGCGATAACCAGGTACTCGCCACTCCATGAGTGCTTGGGCAGAAGTACCCGCTGAGCTGCAACAATTCAGGTTGGCGGCAGACGGTTTGACTTTTAGGAACCGAGATCCCATCGGACCGCAGCGGTGCTGGAACGCTTTCGTTTCTTTGCTGTTACTCGACGAATTGTGAATGGAAGGTTTTGTTCACACCGCTGTGTTCTCCGCTTATTCCTATCGCCCGGATCAATGATTTAGAGGGTCGTTGGGCATCCACTCTGTTCTGCTTGGCAATCGAGCGCGGCTTCCGTATGATTCCAGGTGGCATGAAAATGGCTGACTTGGTCGCTTATACCAGCTCGTACTCTGGTGTACCCATTTCGCTCCATTGCCAGGGATGCACATGCCACTTGTGTGATCACCCGCGGCAAGAGGATGCAGATGCCTGAGAATGCCGTCTTCCAACCCGGCCTGTTCCAGTTCCTGCGCCAGCTAAAGCGACATAACGACCGCGAGTGGTTCGCCAAAAACAAGCTGCGGTATCAGCAGGTCGCCGTCGAACCCGCTCTGGAGTTTATCAACGGCTTTGCCCCGCATCTGGCTAATTTGAGCCCACACTTCGTCGCCGATGCCCGTCCCACCCGAGGTTCGCTGTTTCGCATCTACCGGGACACGCGCTTCTCTGCCGACAAGATTCCCTATAAGACGCATATTGGAATTCACTTCTCGCACGACTGCGGCAAGGATGCCCACGCGCCGGTGTTTTATCTGCACCTGGAACCGGACGGATGCTTCGTGGCCGCGGGAGTATGGCACCCGGACAATCGCGCCCTCACCAGAATCCGGACGGCGATTGTCGCTCAGCCTGAGCAGTGGAAGAAAGTGACTCGCAATCTGGAACTTGAAGGCGAGAGCCTGACTCGACCTCCCAAAGGATTTTGCTCGGAGCATCCGCTGATTGAGGATTTGAAGCGGAAGGATTTCATCGCTTCGATGGCGCTGACCGAAGAGCAGGTTTTAAGTCCGGCGCTCATGCGGAATTTTGTTGCCGCGTGCCGAAAATTGGCGCCGCTCGTAGCATTCACAACGACGGCGCTGGGCTTCAAGTTCTAGCCATAACCTCACCGTTAGCCACGCTTGCGCCAATCATTTCTGCTTGCGGGTTTGCGAACCACAACAATGGCTTTCTTCGGCTATTCTCAGGCTGGCGGGCGTAGGACTGCCAATCGACTTCAGGCAACGCAGACAAGTCGAGATGGTGAGCCCGTTCGGCACGGTATTATGAACGAAGCCGGGAGCTGGTGCAACGGCATTTATCCGCGTCCCTTTCTTTTCCGTCATAGCAAGCCTCGCAAGAACAGCCGTTCCAGATTGAGTGCGGCAAAAGAGATTAGCACGGAGTTGTATCGGATGGGTTACCATTTTTGCCTTATAACACCGTCTGTCCCCACTGCGCCCGGCCACCAGATACGCTGGTCGCGCTTTCTCAAAAGCAACCTGCTATGGTGGCGGAATCACTTCGTGACGAGGCTTCCTTCAATCGAGGTACGCTTTTTCGGTACGCAGGACGGCGTGGTAATGGCTGGCGGTGAAACCTTAGTGCCACATTGCTGAAAGCCCCTCGGTATTGAGGGGCTTTGTGCTTCGCACTTACCGACACATCAACTTAATGATAAAAAGAATGCGAGATCAGGACGGCTCCGAGGCGCTATGCTGGCGAATCGCAATACCCCTGAAAAGGTCCGGCTACGCATTCCTAGCTGCGCGTCTGATTCGATAGGTAAAGCTGTAGGCCCATTTCCGTGACGGAATGAAGTTGAGCTTCCAGAAAATCAACGTGCCGCTCTTCATCCTTAATCATTCCTTCGAACAAAGACCGGGTACCATCGTCTTTTACTTCCAGGCAAATCTCGGCGGCTTCGTTGTAAACCTTGACGGCATCAAGTTCGTCGGCAAGATCAATTTCGAGCTGGGTCTGAACGTTCGTCCCCAATTTGGGAATCAGCGCGACATTGACGGCAGGCGTGCCATCCAGAAAGATAATCCGTTCTATCAGCCCTTCGGCGTGCTTCATTTCTTCGATGGCTCGGGCTTTCGTGAGGTCGCCAAGGCGCGGATAGCCCCAGTTGTGGCACATCTCGGACTGTGCCATGTATTGCGCGATTGCCGTCAGCTCAGAACCAAGAGCTGCGTTGAGTTGCTGCAGTACCTTTTCGTTTCCAATCATGCTTCGCTCCCCGTCTGATCGTGAGAACACAGACACAGAATTCTACCTCTACTTACCTCCGCCGGGTTGAATTATGCAAGGTTAGCAACTCCAATGCTCGACAAAGCACTTGCGGACGCCAACCCCGGAGTAATCCAGGGTTGGAAACGGCAAGAAAATTGCCTCCGGGATCGAAGAAGGAGGCGAAATTGGCAACATCGGGACAGTGACTCTGCATCACAAGTCCAGATCGAAACTGTTGCACCGTTCCCGATCCACCAAAGGAGACGGGCGTGAAGGCAAGAATTCTACGTGTACTGCGCAGTCTGCATGGTGATGAATCCGGCCAAGATCTGGTCGAGTATGCCCTGATAGCGGCCTTGATCGCAGTCGGTGCCGTCGCCGCCATGGATACCCTAGCCACAAGCATTAGCTCGGCGTTTTCCAAGATTGGATCGGTTTTAACCAACGCAGTTTAGGTGCCCGGAGGCTCCCGCCATCGCGGTTCCTCCGCCCCACACAACGCGCGACTACGCACTCGGGCAACACGAGCACCATAGTCAGAGATGTTGTTGCCCGGCTGCGGCACCGTAAAGCCGCGCTCGCAGCCGGTGTGCACGGCAGTCGACAGGGCATCTGCAGGAAGAACCTGCCAGACGCTCTCCCGTGACCGTTCGCGATCCCTATTTCCCCATCGTCTTGACCAGAGGCCGCAGTGATTCGGGAAGTTTGCGGAAATCCGCCGGGCTCACGAGGGCTGGCGAAATCGGCGCAGGCCCCTTTTCTTTCAGCATCGCAGTCCCCGTGGGGCTGAGCAGCAACTGTAGAAACTTGATCGCGTTCTCCCGGTTTGGGGCGTTCTTCATCAAGGTGATACCCCAAGCTACCCTAGTGCCGGTAACCGGTACGGACCGCGCGCTGCTGGGGGTATCCAGCCCCGGCAACACGATAACCGCATGCTCCCGGTAATAGGCATTCTTCGCCGGGTCGGACATATTGATCTCATCCGGCACGTTCACATAGCGGAAATCCGGATTTTTGCTCGCCATGACCTGGGCGCCGTGTTCATACATGAACTGATAATCGAATCGTTTACCCAGTGAAGGCCCTGCGGACGGATCGAAGCCGGGGATCACCAGGTGCTCCAGCAGGTCGTTGTAAAGGTTCGGAACCTTGTAATACGCCTCCATCAACTGGAATATCAGGAAGGTTCGGTAAGCGCCGGGATCGAGATACGGGATCCCCCCCCCGACTTTCACTCCAGGCATCAGCAGGTTCTCATACCACTTCGCCGTCGCGTTTGGAATCGAGACAGGTGGATTGAACGGCTGATTGGGATCGGCAATCGGGGGCAACTTCCTTTCCGCAACGCTGCTCGCCGAGTACGCCAGCACCATCTTCCCCTGGGCAAACACGATGTTGAAATTCGCATAGCCCGCCGGTTTCATGAACACATCTATATCTTCGTAGTCCGCTGATGCGTAGAGGTCGCAGGCGTGCCCCCCTGCGGTAATCTGTCGGCCCATATCCACCCCTCCGCCGGTCACATCTGTTACCTGAATACCGGTCTGGCAGGTCAACTCCGCAATCAGCGGCTTGAACGTGGGCGAGAGGCTGCCGGAGCGATAGATGATGAGTTGCTGACCGGACGGTGGTACGCAGCTTGGGGTCTCGGCCACAGCAGCCGATGCGACACAGAGCGTGAGAACAATTAAAGCGGTCGCGGATGCGCGAGTCCGCTGCAGTATGTTTCGAGACATGCCATTTCTAGACATAGTGACTCCTCTAAAGGTTGTGAACTCGGGCGAAAAAAGTCCGGACACGCAATCTGCGCGCCCGGACTCGATCCATAACGTACGGTAAAACGACAATCCGGCTCTAGAACTCGTACCGCATGGTCGCCGTGATCAAGCGCGGCTCGCCCATGTGTGCAAGGTCGGCGGCGCTCTGTCCCGTGATGCTGCCCGGTCCCAGTGTCGACCAGTAATGCACATTCGAGACGTTGTTGAAAGTGACAATCCAGGTAGCCACTTTGCCAAAGACCCTGGCGGTGTAGCGGCCACCGAGATCAAAGGTGTTGTATTGGGGCACGTAGTAGCTGTTCATGTCGTTGACCGGGCGGCGTCCTACGTGCTGCCAGTCAAAGTTGAAGTACGCGTGGGTCAGCTTCGGAATCTGATACTCGGCAAGGATGTTGGACTTGTAATCGGGGAAGCCGACCATAGTCTTGTCATTGGTTACGTAGCTTTTGCAAACCAAAGCGGCTTTGTTACCCGTGGGAGCGGCGCAGGTGGCCGACGCATACTGATTGCCCGCTGGCACAAGAACAAAAGTGTCCGTCAGCTTGGGATTCAGTGCGGTAATTCCGCCGGTGATCCTCAGGCTGTGGGTGATGTTGCCGGAGAGCATGGCTTCCGCGCCGTAGTTGATCTGCTGGCCAACGATTTGGTCGTTTTCGCAGATCTGTCCCGCGATGAGAGTTGCACCGCCGCAATTGTAACCCGCAGTGGATGACGTCTCGACAACATCCGCAAAAGGCCGCCGAATGCGGAAGACGTCGGCTGTGAAGTTCATCCTTTGCGATTGCACCTTGTAGCCCATCTCGACTTCCGTGCTTCGGTAGGGAGCAAGGGGCTGGAGGGCGTTGGCGACTATGACGCCCGTGGCAAGCGTGGGATTGGAGCTTCCTGGAGCTGTGTCGGGAGCCTGAACGCTATCCGCAAAGGTTACATAAGCGGTCTGGTTGGCAGTTGGCTTGAACATCACGCTGCCGGTGGGGCTGGCGGCCTGAGACATATAACCGGCAGTTGAGCCCACTCCGGCAGTCTTGTAGCTGCTCGTCCAAGTCCAATCCTGGCTGGCGGCCACTCTCACAAGCCAACGCGGGGTGAGCGTGATGGTATCGCCAAGATTGAATCCCTGCTGATGAATGACGCTGCTGGCGTAGAGGCTGAATTTGCCTGTGTAAGGTTGATAGCCTGGATTGGCATCGATCAGCGGATGGGCGATGTTTGTATAGCAAACGGAAGAATTGCCTTCCTGGCACAGGAATTGCGCGCCTAGCGCTCCGTTCGCAGCAGTGAGGGAGGTTATGGGAGCCCAGGAAGCGAACCTGTAGCCGGTGCTTCCGATCACCACGTCGTGACTGATTTTGCCCGTCTTGAATTTGCCGGTCAGGTATCCCAGGTCGCTCTTGACCTGGAAACGGCCAGCGATCGTTCCCTGGAATATGTTTTCCGCTTCCGTCTGATAATCGCCGGTGGTGTCAAACAGCGCGTTGACCGCCGTGGTGAGGTTGCGAACCCCGATCTGGTGCAGAACTCCGAGATTAAGGTGCCAGTTCTGGCTGAAATCGTGCGACACATGCACTTCGCCAACCTGGTTGTTCGTGCTGGAGCCCAGGAAACGCTGACCGTAGCCCTCCTGAACCGGATCGGGCGCCGCTGTCGGCAGCGCAGAATAACACCCTGCGTTGTACTTAGTGGTGCAAGTAGCGGTTGGATTGAGGGTTGGATTATAGGAGAACCAGCCGGGGTAGCCATGCTGGAAGAGGTTGTAGTAGCTAAAGTTGCCTCCAACCGTGGTATGCGCGAAGGGACGCACATCCAGCGCGATTGCGCCTAACTGGCGGCGAAGCTGGCTATTGGTGACGTAGCCGGTACCGTCGCCCACGACTCCATTCACGCGATAACCGAACATCTCGTTCGGGCCCACACGCCCGCCCAGATCGACGTGGCCAGTGGTGACGCTGCGGCCTTCATAGTCGACCTCGGCCTCGTGGTAGGTTTCCGTGGGGCGCTTGGTGACGAAGTTGAAAGTGCCTGACGGGTTGGAGGGACCATACATGGAGCCGCCCACACCGCTGAGAACTTCAATATTCTCGAACTCCTCCAGCGCAAAAGGTACGGTAACCGCAAACCCCAATCCATCCATGCGGTCGCCCTGCATGTTGGTTCCCTGCATGCCACGGGTTTCAGGGCGCAGAATCTCCGGGCCCTGCATCTCCTGGAAAGAGACCAAGGGTTCGTACTTGGCAATTTGTTTGAAGTTTCTCGCGTCGGTGTCGTCGATCAACTGGCGGGAAATCACATTGATCGTATAGGGAAGGTTCACAATAGGCGTCTGGCCGAGCGGCGTGGCCGGCGCGACCGTGTCGACGCGATAGGCGTTCTCGAACGAACCGGCCGAGACGTTTACGGTCTCCGTGTTTCCGGCCAGTATCAGAGAAAAATCGGAGTTGACAGTCTTGCCGGCTTCCACCTTGAGCTCCGCGCTCACGCTCGGCTTAAAGCCTTTGGCGTCGGCTTCAACGATATAGCTGCCCGGCTGCAGAGCCCGGAACGCGTAAGCGCCCTGGCTGTTGGTGACGGCCGTGAACTTCGCCTTGGTCTGCAAGTTGGTGAGGACCACCTGGGTAGCGGAAACTACCGCCTGATTCGGATCTTTCACCGCACCCGTAATCTGCCCTGTGCTTGCGGCGGTCTGCGCAAACGCGGACGAGGCGAACGCTAGCAGAAAAATAAACAGCAGGAACTTCTTCATAGATTTTCAACCCTCTTAGTTGATCAACGTACAGTTACTCGAGCTGCTGCGACTGCCCGAAACGATCTAGGCGACTGGAACGCGATTCTTTTTACCGAGTCACGTCACCGTTTGATTGTAAGTTGCAAGAGACAAGGTACTCTGCTTGTAACACTTCTGCAAGCACCACTTTCTTTGCAAAGTTAGAGCTGTCTTGCATATATAACACAGACAACCAAACAAGACATCACGGGCAAGAGAAGACCACTGGAGTGTCCCTTGTTTTCATGGAGTTGCTTGTCTGGCCCGCCTTTACGCTTCGCAATTCGATGGTAATCGAGGCTTAAAACTAAATGCGCGATCGGCAACTGGGTCAGCTGATCACCGGTCAGATTCCCTGCGAACAAGCCCTGTGGCGCTCGTGAGATCCAAGCCACTGACTGGGCACCTCAGCCTTCGATCTCACGCCACTCCCCCGCTCTCCTGCACCTCTTCGCCGGTGGTATCATCCAAATCCTATGAACCTGTTCGATTCCTTTCACATCCGCGATATTTCTTTCCGTAACCGCATTGCCGTCTCCCCTATGTGCGAGTACTCCAGCGAGGACGGCTTCAGCAATGACTGGCATCTGGTTCATCTCGGTTCCCGCGCCGTTGGTGGCGCTGGCACGGTCCTTACCGAAGCCGCCGCGGTCACCCCGGAAGGACGGATCAGTCCCTCCGACCTCGGAATCTGGAAAGACGCGCACATCGAAAACCTCGCTCGGGTGGTTCGCTTCCTCCGGCAGCACGGAGCCGTTGCCGGAATTCAACTCGCCCATGCCGGCTTCAAGGCTTCCACCGATGTCCCTTGGCGTGACACCGGTGAGCCTGTTCCCATTGACCAAGGTGGCTGGCGCCCCGTCTACTCCTCCACATCCAAAGGCTTCACCCCGGAATCCATTCAGCCTGAAGCACTTACCATCGAAGGCATCGCCCGCATCACCCAAGCTTTCGCCGACGGAGCCCGGCGTGCTCTCGAAGCAGGCTTCGAGTTGATTGAAATTCACGGAGCCCACGGCTACCTGGTGCACCAGTTCCTCTCTCCGCTGGTCAATACCCGAACCGACCAATACGGCGGCAGCTTTGAGAACCGCACCCGCATCCTCCGCGAGATTATCGAAGCCGTCCGTCGAGTCTGGCCCGAACGCCTTCCCTTGTGGCTCCGCATCTCCGCCTCGGACTGGACCGAGGGCGGTTGGAATATCGAGGATTCCATCGCGCTCGCCCGTCAGGTCAAACCGCTTGGCGTTGATCTCATCGACGCATCCTCGGGAGGAATCGTTCCGTCCGCGAAAATTCCTCTTGGCCCGGGCTATCAAACTCCCTTTGCCGAGCGCATTCGCCGCGAGGCTGGAATCCTCACCGGGGCCGTCGGCATGATCCTCGCGCCCGAGCAGGCCCAGCACATCATCGCCACCGGACAGGCCGACCTGGTGTTGCTGGCTCGCGAATTCCTCCGCGAACCCTACTGGCCGCTCCACGCTGCACACATCCTTAAGCAAACCGTGCCGTGGCCCAAGCAGTACGAGCGTGCCCGCTGGTAAAAGAGCGTGCAAACGAAAGACGGCAGGTTGCGAAGCCTGCCGTCCATTTCTCTCTGAGTGCGCTTCTACTTACCAGGTGTTGTAAGGAGTGCCCTCCGTTGATTCCGCGCTGCTGCCGCTGTGCACGTCCACAATCCCGGGAGCTGTCTGGTCGATGGCCATCAAGGAATCCTCCTGCTCGGGAACCCAGGTGTCCGTCGAATTCGTGATCGGATCTTTGGGAACGGTTTTTATATAGCCTGCGGTTGCCAGATCCTGCAAAGACTGCGGCGCCTTCTGCTTATCCAGCGTGTACTGGTCGATGCTGCTGCGCAGCGTGAACAGGTCATTGCGCAGCACCGCCTCGCGCGCCCGCCATACCGAATGCTGGTAGTTCATCGCCGCAATCGACGCTAAGATACTGATGATCGCAATCACAATGATCAGTTCGATCAAGGTGAATCCCGCGACCTTGCTTCCGGATTTCCTTCGCTTCAGAGTCATTCCCGCCGCTCTACCAGTCCGCGTACTTCGTGCCGTCCAGCGCCGTGCCCTGCGATTTCGTGTATACGTCAAATACCGATTGCCCGCCCCACGATTCGGACGTCGGTTCGTCTTGCATCGAACGCATGCCCCATTCCGTGCTGTGGGTCATCGGATCTACTGGAATCCGCCGCAGAAAGCGCACCGTCTTACCGGAAACGTCCACGCCCTTCACCAGCGTGTCCAGGTCTGGTGGATAACCCTCGCTGCCCAGTTTGATCTGAAAGGCCCCACGATCCGCCGCATCCTTATAACGGTCGATGGCGTCGCGCATCTCCCACAGGGCTGCCCGCAGTTCCTTCTCCCGTTCGCGCTTCACTACCGTGCGGGTGATGGGTAGCACTCCGGTTGCAAGGATCGCCATGATCGCGATGGCCACGACCAACTCGACCAAAGTCATTCCCGATTGCCGCTTTTTCTTCAAACTCCCCATCCACCTAGCGTATGTTGATGATCGCCTGCGATCCGCTGGCCTCAATCGCCGCCATATTCGGGTCCCGCAGTACGGTCTTGCCCACTGTGATCGTTCCCTGCCCTGCCGCCTTGGCCACGAACATCATCGTAAACATCGGTCCCGAAGGAGTAATGCCGGTCGATCCCGGCGGTCTCATCAGCGATATCTGCACCGTGCCTTTTGCCGCGTCGTCCCGATGCACCAACGCCACCGGCGCTCCATCCCTCGAAAGCGCCCCGGCATTGGAAACACTCACAAACTGCATCACTTTCGGATCGTAGCTGATCTGCACCGGCACGCTGAATACATTCTGGCCGCCGTTCAAAATCACATTCAGCGCGAACGTTCCCCCTGTCGGTTGGTTCACCATCGGTGGGTCAAGGCTCAGCACCGGGCCGATCCCGGATGGCGCCACCGCCGGAGCCGCCGCGGCATCCGCCGACGCTACCGTGCTCGCAGGCGCATTACTTTGCTGCTGTGCTGCAGGCGGGCCCTGCCCCGCACCTGAATTAGAGGGGGCTGGAGCAACCGGAGCAGTTGCACTGGGCACGCCGCTCGGTACTGCCGTCGGAACCACCGGAGCAGCAGCCTTGGAGGTGTGCCGCACCTCCACCACGTTCTGGGTTCCAATGTCTACCGGCCGAATGTTCAAATCATCCAGATCCAGCCGCCGCACCACGTGCGGCATCAACGCAAACACAGTCTCGTTATCGGTTTTCGTCTTCTGCCCCTGCCCAAACAGATATTTCAGGACCGGTATCTGCGAAAGCCAGGGCAGTCCGCTCATGCTCTGCACGTCATCGTGCTCCATCATGCCGCCGATCAGGTTCACTTCGCCGTCGCGCATACGTATCTCATGGTCGATCTTGCGCTGTCCAATCACCGGCTCGGTCAGTCCGCCAATCGTCTGGTAGCTATCGATCGCCGAAACCTCAATTGATATCTTCATGCTGACGTCGCCGTTGGCGTGGATGTGCGGCGTCATCTCGATATTCACGCCCACGTCCTGATATTGGAACTGCGTCTGCGTCAGCGCCGTCGCCGTCAGTGTCGAACTCGAAGTACCAACCGCGATTGGCACCCGCTCGCCGATCTTCAGCGTAGCTTTCTGCCCGTCCACCGAGCGCATTTGTGGCCGCTGGATTACGTTCGTATTGCTGTCGTTCATCAGGAACGCCACGCTTGAAGATGGGATGGAAACCGCAAAATCCGTCGCATTCAAGTGGGCCAGACTGTTCAGCGTCAAACCAGAACCGGTAGAAGTGGTGGGAGTGGTGGTGGTGCTGGTGGTCGTGGTGCTGTTGGTGATCGTGGGGCTCTGGAACGAAATCGAAGGATTCGAGGTGCCGCCCTGGAACGGATATTGAATGCCGAGTTGCTTTAGCTTTGTCTTACTGACCTGCATCACCACAAGGTCGACGACTACCTCGGGTTTAGCCTTGTCGAGATTATTGATCAGCAACTCCGCCAACGCCACCTGATCCGGCGTGCCTCGCATCACGATCACGTTCTGCGCCGGAAATTGCTGTACCCTCTCCACTCTGAGAATGGTGCGAATCAGATTAGCCACATCTTGCAGTTCGCTGACCGTCGAAAAATTGTTCAGATAAAATGTGCGCAGCACCTGCTGCTCCACCTCGGTGCGCTTCTGCTGCGTGTCCTGCGCAATGTAGATGGTATTCGGCGTCACCGGACGCCAGAAGGTGCGCGATTCCAGCGCCACTATCTGCAACGCTTGCTCCAGCGAAACTCCATTCAACTCGATGCGTATTCGTCGCGGCACATAGTCGGGATCAAACAGCACGTTGATGCCCGCCAACTTGCCGATTGTCTCGTAGACGGTTTTCGAATCCTCGGAAAGTTTTAGCGTCAGTGGCGTCTGTGAAATCGGGGCCAGTTGCACCGGCCCCGCGATATTTGACGCCGACTCGCTCAACCCTTCCTGGGGAGCGCGCGAGGTCGGAGGCGCGTTCGCCGGCTGTTGCGCCTTATCGATCAGTCTCTGTGTGGCCTTGATCTCCTGCTGCGCGATTCCGCTGGACGGATCGATCATCGTCGCCAGTTGAAACTCTTTCAACGCCTCGCTCAGTTTGCCCTGGTCCCGCAATATCTGCCCGCGATGGACATGCTCGGACGCCGCAAGAAACTTCGTCCTCTCGAAAGCAGAGCGGTATTCAGTTTTGTCCGGATGCAGGTCGTATGCCTGCTTGAAATCCCGATAGGCTTCTTCATACTGCTGACGTGCCTCGGCACGCTGCCCTTTCGAGTAGAGCGACCCTGCTTTGTCGGCAATTGCTGGAAGCGTGACAAGTAACGCTAAGAGCAGTACCAGACAACCGCATTGGAATCGTTTCATCGCAATCCTTTAAGGTGAGAATCCCCGCGGGCATGGCCCTGGAGGTTGCCCACGAAAGCGGGCGGAACTGATCCAGTCACACGCAGATTATAGCATCGCCTCTCACCGTCGTTGGCCTGCATAAATGTCGCGCCGTGTTAGCATTAGTGAATTCGCAACAACGCGCAAGTGCGCCCTGAACTTCAATCATTCGAGTTCCTTCCATGGCCCGTAACCAGGTACAGCTCACACAGCAAAACAAGCCGAAGAACGTCAAGCGCGATCCGGTCGCCAGCGGTGAGCGTGATGCATGCGTGAACCGCGCCGCCTCGCATGACTTCTTCCTTCTCGAACGTTATGAAGCTGGAATCGCTTTGCGCGGAACCGAGGTCAAATCTATCCGCGCCGGTCAGGCAAACCTCGGGGACTCTTACGGCCTGGTCAAGGACGGCGAACTCTTCCTCCTCAACGCCCATATCGGAGCGTACGCACCCGGTGCGCAATTCAATCACGATACCAGGCGAACCCGCAAACTGCTCGTCCATCGGGCTCAGATCCTCAAACTCCACGCCGCGGTCCAACAAAAGGGACTCACCATCGTCCCTACCCGGATGTACTTCAAAAATGGCCGCGTCAAGATTGAGATGGCCGTAGCCAAGGGCAAACAGCTCTGGGACAAGCGGGAAACCGAGCGCCGCCGCACTGCCGACAAGGAAGCCCGCGACGCCATTTCGCGCAGCCGCAAGTCCTGAGCCGGCCCTTGATCCTGAGCGGTTTCGTTTTATTATTATTAGTTCAGAGAGGTTCGCATGAAGATCGCAATTTCCCCGTCTGCTCCCTCCACCCTCGAAACCGAACTGCTCGTTATCCTCGTCGCCGATAACGGTGACAAAACTCCATCGCCTGAAGTGCTAACCTCTGATCCGGCCCTCCAAGCCCTTGCCGCGCCGCTGATCGCCTCCGCTGATATCACCGGTAAGTTCGCTGAACTCGTCTGGCTGCTCTCGCCTGCCGGAGTGGCCGCCAAGCGCGTCCTTTTCCTTGGTGCCGGCAAGCAGGACAAGTTCTGTATCACCGAGCTTCGCAAGCTGGCCGGAGCCGCGGCCCGCGCCGCCAAGGGCAAGAACATTAAATCCTTTATCCTCGTTCAGCCGGAGCTTCTGGAAGCTCCGGCCGCCGCCCAGGCCGCCACCGAAGGCATCATCGCCGGCAACTTTGACGTGGACACCTATCGCAGTGATCGCAAGGACCAGCAGCTCACCGATGCAACTCTCGCGATTCCAGCCGCTGCCGACCCTAAAGCCGTCGAGTCTGCCATCGCCGAGGGCACCATTCTCGCCGAGTCGCAGAACCTCACCCGCACCCTCGCCCTTGAGCCCAGCAATCTCATGACTCCCACCATCCTCGCCGAGCGTGCCCGAGCCATGTGCGCTGAAGTTGGCCTCGCCTGCGAGGTCTACGGCCCGGACAAGATCAAGGAATTGAAAATGGGAGCATTCTGGAGCGTCTCCCAGGGTTCGGAAGAAGAGCCTCGCCTGGTGGTCATGCGCTATGAGCCCACCAGCGCTCCCCCTGCGCCCGTGCTCGGACTGGTTGGCAAGGGCATCACCTTTGACAGCGGCGGCATCAGCATCAAGCCCGCCGATGGCATGGAGAAAATGAAGTACGACATGTCCGGCGCCGCCACCATGATCGGAGCCATGCGCGCCATCGCTCTGCTCAAGCCCAACCTGCGCGTCATCTCCATCCTTTGCTGCAGCGAGAACATGCCCGACGGCAAGGCCCAGAAGCCCGGCGACGTCCAATTTGCCATGAACGGCAAATCCATCGAAGTCATTAACACCGATGCGGAGGGCCGCCTCGTCCTCGCCGACGGTCTCTGTTACGCCCGCCAGCTCGGAGCCACTCACCTCATCGACGCGGCCACCTTGACCGGTGCCGTTGTCGTCGCCCTCGGCTACCACAATGTAGGAATCTTCACCAACGATGAGGAATTTGCCGAGGAATTTGCCGACTCCACCATCCGCACCGGCGAAAAGATGTGGCGCATGCCGGTCGATCAGGATTACTTCGAGCACATTCGCTCCGAGATCGCCGACATCAAAAATACCGGCGGGCGCTGGGGCGGAGCCATCACCGCCGCCATGTTCCTCAAGGAGTTCGTCGACGACAAACCCTGGATTCACCTCGATATCGCGGGCACCGCCTGGCTTGAGGAGAATAAAGCTTGGATGCCCAAGGGCCCCAGCGGCGTCGCCGTCCGCTCTCTTGTCGATTTCGCCCGCCACTTCCTGGGCACATCCAGATAACTCTCCCGGTAAGCCGGTTGACCAGGCTGATACCTGTCCCAACCGGCTTCCACGTCAAGCTACGGCTCTGCTATGATGAACCGACTCCAACTAGCCGGAAGTCCAGGGTTCCACATTGGCAGCCAAGAAGCGCGAAACCAGCGATCATAGACACGCTTTAATGTGTATTCATTGCGGAACCTACACCGCTATCCGCTCGCATCGCAGAAACTTCCTGCAATTTCTGCGCACCCGTCTCACCGGAAAAGTTCCATTCCGCTGCACCAAATGCAACCGCCGCTTCTGGCTCTTCATTGACCCACGCGACATCTAGATCTAGCCTCGCCCTTGACGATCAAAGCAAGGCTTAGCCCTACATCACTGCCGGAGCCGGAATCCCCATCACTGCCATCGTGGCCATCAACTCTCTCCGCACCACGGCTGCCGTAGCCAGCAGCAGAGCCTTCCGCCCCGCGTCTTCTTCCGTCAGGATGTGATGCTTGTGATAGAAATTGTTAAACTGCTGCGCCAGTTGGAACGCGTGCTTGGTCAGCGCGGCGGGTTCGGTTGTGGCGATGCACTGCTCAATCACCTTCGCCGTCTGCCCTGCCGCCAGCCATAGCGCCCACAGATCGTCATTGCCTTCAAACGCGTCCGCCGGAATGTCGATCTTCAGCGCGTCTTCCGGTGCAACCCCACCCTTTCGGAAGATGTTTGTCGCCCGCACCACCGCGTACTGCACATACGGACCCGTCTCACCCTCGAACGATAGCGCCTCGCGGAAGTCGAAGGCAATTACCGACTGCTTGGTAAACTTCAGCATGAAATAGCGCAGTGCCCCAATCGCAATCTGCGTTGCAACCTCCCGCCGCTCCGGATCGCTCAGCTCCGGGTGCCGCGAATCCACCTCGCATTTCGCCGCTTCAATCAGCTTGTCCAACAGATCGTCGGCCTTGACTCCAAATCCCTTGCGCCCGGAAACCTCGATGTAGCTCCGCTGCTGATCTTCCTCGGAAACCGTATATCCCAGTTCCATCGCGCAGCGCGGCGTCAGCGCCACCATCTCATAGCTGAAATGCGTGTAGCGAGCCGCCTCGGCCTCATGTCCCATCAGCAGAATCGCCTGTTTCACGGTCTCCTGCGGATCGCTCTGCCGCGCGTCGATTACGTTGTAGATTGCACCCACGCCGCCAAAGTGCGGAGCCCCAGGCTCGCTGTCCTTCGGGTCGCAGGAGATCCACACCGCCCGCCCATCGCTGTACTCATAAAACTTGCGGTAGCCAAAATCCAGTCCCAGCAGCCCGAACTTCCACATATGATAGGCAATGTCCTTGCCCACATACCCTACCGTTCCGTTCGAGCGCACAATCACCTTGGCATCTTCATCCGGCCCCTCTGCCGCGGAGTCGCCCTTCACCCTCCGCAGCCGCGTCATCACCCAGCAGCCTTTGTTCTTCCCTTCCTCTTCGAAATAAAGAACCCCGGCGGCCTTTAGCAGCTCAAATGCCTTGGCCCAGAAGTGCAGGTGCAGAATGTCGCTCTCCTGCGGCAAAAAGTCGTATTCAATATCCAGCCGCTGCATGGTCTCCAGATGCCGCCGCAGCACTGCCATCGAGATTAACTGCGCAATCTCCGCCGTCTCATTGCCGCCCACTTCCAGCAAATGCAGAGTGTCGCGCCGCGCCTGCAGATTTGTCTTGTCCTGCTCGTACCACTGCGAAACCTTCGCATACAGATCCCAGCAGTAGTAGTCGAAGCGCCCTTCACTCCCGCCAATCAGCGCTTCAATCTCCTCCCTCGACTTCTTCGCAATCCTCTCGAATCCCACCACCACGTCGGCCACCTGCACGCCCGTGTTGTCGATGTAGTTCTGCACATCCACTGCGTATCCGGCGGCCCGCAAAAGCCGCACCAGCGTGTCCCCCAGGATGGAGTTTCGCAAGTGCCCAATGTGCGCCGCCTTGTTCGGATTGATCGACGTATGCTCCACCAGCACTTTGCCGCGAGGACGCGACGTCAAAGCGTCCGTGAAGGCCGCCGTCTCCGAAGCAACCAACTCTGCCGCATTCGTCCGATCCAGCCGAGCATTAATGTATCCCGCCCCGGCGACCTCGAACTTCGCAAATCCCTCCGGCAAAGAAATCTCCGCCACAATCTCCTCGGCAATTTTCCGAGGAGCCTTGCGCAGCGTACGCGCCAGCTCAAAGGAAACCGGCAGTGCGAATTCGCCCAGCTCGATCTTTGGTGGCTGCTCCACCACGATGTTCGCCAACTCAATGTTGTATTTCTGCTTCAAAAAGGTGCGCACATGCGCCACCAGACGGTTCTGCAATAAAAGATACACAGTGCTTCCTTGCTTGCAGAGGAACTCTCAAGCCCTCGCATTGAATGATCAAACTATGATTGTAAGGGATGCGAACCAGAGTTGCCGCCCCAAGCCGAGAACCTCACCAAATCACCCTGCGGCTTCCGCCTGCTCTCCCACCGCGGGCTTAACTATCACGCCCGCGCCGCGTGCCCCGCTAATCGCCACCGTAAACGGGGCTTCCATCCTAATATGGCGGACGCAGCCGAATTGCTCCAGCGCGGGCTGCGCTGCCAGCCACGACCAATCCACCTGCCCTTCGCCGAGATCGGGGTTGATGGTGAAGTAGGCGATCCGGAAAGCCGTCAAGTTCTGAAAAAAGTGACTGCCCTGCGAGGGGGTTACGCGGAAGTCGCGGAATCCGGCCTCCACGATGACCCGTGCCCCGGCCACCTGATCCCACGTAACCGGAATCCCAAGCCACGGGTCCTTCGAGCCCCAGCGCCCAACTCCTATCAGGATGTACGGCGTACCGGCACGAACCAGTTGAGCGTTGAGGCGGGCTACGATCTCAGCCACCTCAAGGCTGTTGGCGCGATGAAAGCTCTCGTAATCCACAAACACCACATCGTGGATGTCTTCCATGCGCCCATTCCCCAGGACGTGGGAGCTGCGGCAAAGAACGTTCGCGGACTCCACCGACTCAACCGCGAGATCTTCGCATTCACGCGAGCAGATCAGCGGACGCATCTGCAGGAAGCCAAATTCCGCTAGCTCGCCGGAGTTACCCATGCGCACCGCAAACTCAATCTCCACCGGACGGCCGAGGGCGTCGGCACCGAGTTTCTGGAGGTAGTCGAGGAGTGCGGCGAGTGGAAAGACGTTGTGCTTGAGGATCGGCGCGAAGGTGACCACCCGCGAACCACTACGGCTAAGCCCATCGTAAATCGCGTCGTTGTCGGAGGAGTAGGTGGAAGCGACGTAGCGCAGGGTGTCGTCCGTTTCCGCATCGCGCAGTGGAAACGCGTGCTCGCGCAGCCGTTCGGCGCTATGCAGCTTCCGCCATGGCAGCTGCTCTCCAGCGTCAGGCGGGTCGGCAAAGTCCAGCGCCATGAACTCCGTTTGCGAGTTGCGCAAGATGTCCTCTACGCTGGAGAACTGGACCATGTGCTGCGGGTAGCGCGGACAGAACAATAGCGACTTGCCGCCGTCCACCACCGTGCGCCCCAGTCCCAGGGCCACCGCCGCGATGCCGTCATTGGGCTGCATCGGCTCGGAAGGATAGAAGTTTCGGGAGCGCACCACGCCGGAAAAATCCGGGTAGTAGCGGCTGCCATGTGCGCCGCCGACCACCTCCTGAATAATTACCGCCATCTTCTCTTCTTCCAACCGGAAGGGCGTGGCGCGGAAATAGGCCTTCGCGTGCTGGCTGAAGGTGGATGCATAGACCCGTTTGATGGCCTCGTTCAGCTCCTCCAGTCGCGCGTCGAGTTCCGCATCGCGATTGGCGAGCATAAACGTGTCATACACCCCGGTGAAAGGCTGATACTGCGAATCCTCCAAAAGACTGGACGAGCGAACCGCGAGGGGAACGTGTATCTCGCGCAGAAAGTCGGCCAGAGCGGCGCGGAGAACACGCGGCAAGGCAGCCGCAAGAAAGCGTTCGAGCAGCTCACAGTCGTCGCTGCAGTGGATAGCGAACGAGTCAAGATTGTTCTCCGCGAGAAACTGCTCGAAGAAATCCGTAGCCAGCACCAGGGTATTCGGCACGGCAACCCGCACGCCGGAAAAGCGCTGGTTGACGTTGTACTTGTGCAGCAGATGGCGAACAAACGCCAGGCCGCGGGCTTTCCCGCCGAGTGAGCCAATGCCCATGCGCAAAAAAAATCCCGCCGACGGGCGGAAATGCGAAGGTTCGAAATCGCCGACCAGAACCTGCTTCTGCTCCCGGCGATAGTCGCGGATGGTCTGGAGACAGTGGGCGCGCAGGGCCTCCGCATCCTGATAGTCGACCAACCGCCGGGGGCGCAGCTTTTCCGCCAGAGCCAGTTCGGTGCGGGCAATGAGCCAGTGCGAAATATCATTGCGCTCGCCGTGAAAGATCAGCGACTCGACCGGGATGTGGCGCAGTTGCGATTCCATGCCATCGAGATCGCTGGCGCGCCCCACCTCTGTACCGTTGGCAAGCCTGAAAACGAAATCTCCGAAAGCGAACTCGTGCGTTAGCAACTTGCGCATATCGGCGAGCAATGTGTCCGAACCCTTGCGCAGGAAAGCAAAACCCTCGGCGTTGGCCCGGCCCTGGAGTTGCGCGTCACGCGACTGCAGCACGATCGGAATGTCCGGAATCGCATGACGGACGAGGTGCGCCAGTTTGAATCCGGCATCGGGATCCAGATGGTGCTCACGCGGGAACTCAACGTCAGAGACCACGCCGAACAGGTAACCCGGATAACGCTCCACGATTCCGATGGCGCTCTCATAATCCTGCGCCAGCAGAATCTTCGGCCGCGCCCGCATCCGCACCAACTTGTGCGAGAGGTTGTAGCCCTCGCTCAGAATCCGGCGCGACTGCGTAATCAGCGCCGTGTAGATCTCCGGCAACAGCGCCGAGTAGTAACGTACATCGTCCTCCACAACCAGCACCACGGGCACGCCCATCTTCTGTGTATCGTGCTCCACGTTGCGCTTGTCCTCAATCGCTTTGACGATGGCGAGAATCAGCCGCGGATTGCCCTGCCACAGAAACACCTCCTCGATGCCATCCAGCCGTTCACCTTTCAGCGAACGGCGCGCCATCAGAGCCGAAACTTCCTGGTGGTCAAAGGCGAGTACAGCGAGCGGAATGTCGAGCCCGGCGCGGCGCACCGCGGCGGCCAACTCGACGCAATCCATGTCGGGCAGGTGAACGTTGGAGACGATCAAGTTGTAGCGCGACTGAGTTTGCGCCAGTTCGATGGCCTCGCCGGCGGTGGAGACGTGCGTAATCTCCGGCGTGTGCTGGAGGTGCAACTCCAGCGATTGGCCGATCAGCAACTCATTGAGCGGTCCGTCTTCGCGCAGCAGAAACGAATCGTAAAGACTTGAGACCAGCAGAATGTCCTGCACCCGAAACGGCATGAGATTCTCGAAGCCTTCAAAGAGGCGCTCCGGGTCGGCAAAAAGCTGCGAGCTCTCGACTGGTGGCATGTGGCTCTGCAATCTCTATCGTACTGATTCGCGGAACACAGTATATGCGCAGGGTTTGCATGTTTCAAACGAATCACCATGAAACTGCGCTTCAACTGACGCGAAGCCCACTCTGCCCAACGGTAGCCGTGCCTTGCCCTTGACTCCGAGAGGAACAGCACCGCAAATAAACCCACAGATAGAAAATGCCCATCACCAGCAGGATGAGCGGAGTCTGAAAGAGTTCTATAGCCGTTAGAATCTGTCCGCGGAGTTGCGCCGTAACCAGGTGCGGGGCGATGAAACCGGAAAGAATTGCCAACGAAAGGTCGCCAGTGAGCACAAATCCCGCGCTGTTGACCAGCAGCGCAAGCCATCCTATCAGGCCGCCTTCTGCCCACAGCATGGCGCAGGCGGGAACCGTCAGCAACAACAACTTGGTGTCATATAGATGATGCTGGACGGGCAGCATGGAAAAAGCCGCTACGGCTGCAATCGCCAGCCAGGCTCTTTTTGGCGAAGGACGGGATTGCAGTGCGACAACTGCCCCTATGAGCAGCGGCACAGCGCATAAAAAATAACTGACCAGATTGTAGATGCGGGGAGCGCTCCAGAAGTAGCCGATGACTACTTGCAGGTCCAGCAGGCCGTGGGCGCCGTTTGCAGCAGTGGCGGGATCGTTGAGACCGCCGTGTACCGTCGAGATATTGGAGCGCAGTTCCTGTATCCAGTGCGGTGATACATGCCCAACCCACAGGACGCATGGCAGACTGATCGTTATTGTCACGAGCAGGGTTTGCAGCGCGCGCTTGCGGTAAGCTCCGCCCGCCAGCAAGAGATAGACCCAGACCAATCCCGCATCCTGCGGCTTGACTGCGAGGCTGACCGCAAGACACAGAATGCCAGCAGGAATGCACTGTTCCTGAAGAAAGCACCAGACCGCTATCACGCAAAGACTTATGGCAATTCCGGATGGATTGGCAAGAATGAAAAGCACTTCGCTGTTGGCAAGAAGAAAGCCAATCAGGGCGCCAGAGAGGATTGGCGCGTAATTTGCCCCTGATCTATAAACCAGAAACGAGGCAAAGATGAGGCCCCCGATAGTGAGTGTGAACCAGAGTATGATTGCGCTCCCCCATGGCAGCATCGCAAAAGGGACAGTGAAGAAAAATGCGGTTGGCGGGTATAGGTACCGCGTCGCATCCTCTCGATACGCTGCTGTATCCGATGAGCGATCTCCCCCCTCGGCCTGGTATATGCGTAGAACTTCGCTTTCGTTGTATGGGTCACAATGCTGAATAAGGCATCGTGCCGAGTAGTAACTTGACTTGAAATCCAACCTCGCAACAGGAGAGGCCCTCGCGAAAAGAAAACCTAGCAGGATAAAAGCCAAGCTCCCCAACAGCAGCAAGTACAAACCATTGAGTCGTACTCTTGTCACCTTGAACCTGCCTCTGTCTTTTCTCCGGGTGTGGTTCGGGCCAGCCGTCGAACAAAGTCCAAGACACTATACCAGGACATGTTGATCGATTGCCCAGGGCTCCGAGTATATAGCTTCCTTCGCCTAAGCAACCCGTGTAGTCGGCATCGATACTCCGAGGTTGCGGGACTCCGAGCGGATGACCGGCTAAACGGAAGCAATCGAGATAACTGTCCGCACATACAGATTGCGGGTATGGAGCAGGCCGCATTCGCCGCCTGTCCCATACCCGCTTCCGTGACTCATGTTGTCCGATTCCCAGCAGGAAAGCGCGGCGCGGCTGAGCTGTTTGACTGCGGCTTGCCCTGCGCTTCCCTGCTGAGAACCCTGCGACTGCCCTGGCCTGGTTGAGCACGGCGGCAGCCGGAAGATCGTGAACTATACCAGTCCCTGGTCCATCATCGCGTTGGCAACCTTCAGGAAGCCGGCAATGTTGGCCCCAGAGACGAGATTGCCTGGAGCGCCGTACTTCGCGGCGGTCTCAAAGCAGTTGCGGTGGACATCCACCATAATCTGGTGCAACTTCTGATCGACCTCTTCGCGCGTCCAAGCCATGCGTTGGCTGTTCTGCGCCATCTCCAATCCGGAGGTAGCAACCCCGCCGCAGTTGGCGGCCTTAGCGGGTCCGAAGAGGATACCGTTCTCCAAAAACAGGCAGGTTGCAGGCAGAGTGCTGGGCATATTAGCGCCCTCGGCCACCACCTTCACGCCGTTCTTGATCAGGTTTTCGGCATCTTTCGCGTTGATCTCGTTCTGGGTTGCACTGGGGAAGGCGCAATCGCCCTTCATCGCCCAGAGCGGGTTGTGATCCATCTGCATATCCGTAGGTACGAAGATGGCGTTCTTGAACTGCTTGACGTACTCACGAATGCGGCCACGCTGCACGTTCTTTAGCTCCATGACCCAGGCGAGCTTATCGCGGTCGATGCCATCGGGATCGTAAACCACCCCGTTGGAGTCCGACATGGTCACCGGTTTAGCCCCGAGATCAAGCAGCTTTTCTATCGTGTACTGAGCAACATTGCCCGAACCCGAAACCAGGCAGACCTTGCCTTCGAGCGAATCCTTACGGGTCTTCAGCATCTCCTGCGCGTAATAGACGCAGCCGTATCCGGTCGCTTCCGGGCGAATCAGCGAGCCGCCCCAGTTCAGCCCCTTGCCGGTGAGCACGCCGGTAAACTCATTGCGCAGCCGCTTGTACTGCCCGAACAGGTAACCGATCTCGCGGCCACCCACCCCGATGTCCCCCGCTGGCACATCCGTATCGGCCCCGATGTGGCGTTGGAGTTCGCTCATGAAGCTCTGGCAGAAGCGCATCACTTCGCCATCGCTCTTGCCCTTGGGATCAAAGTCCGAGCCGCCCTTGGCACCACCCATCGGGAGTGTGGTGAGAGAGTTCTTGAACACCTGTTCGAAGGCAAGAAATTTCAGAATCCCCAGATTAACCGACGGATGAAAGCGCAGACCGCCTTTGTAGGGACCGATCGCGCTGTTCATCTGGATTCTGAAGCCGCGGTTAATCTGCATATTGCCGTGATCGTCGAACCACGGCACCCGGAAAATGATGACCCGCTCAGGCTCCACTATGCGCTCGAGAATACGGGCAGAGCGAAACTCCGGATGTTTATCCAGGACGGGGCGCAGGGATTCCAAAACCTCCTGCACGGCCTGGTGAAATTCCGGTTCGACAGGATTCTTCGACTTCACCTGGGCGAGTACTTCTTCGATATAGCCGGCAGGGTTTTTTAATCCCTGGGGTACCAGATTGGACGCGACATTCGCATCGGACGGCATCGATAATGCCTCTTTGTTCGAGGGAGTAAACCCTCGATCCGGAACAGCATTAAATCCCTTGCGCGGCAACCACGCCATGACGCATATCACCTGCGGCTGTGACAAGCATCCAGTTTACAACTAGTCCCTAACCGGCGTGGAACCTTCCTTCCGGGAGCTTTGATGCGAGCCGAGGCTCCCATGGCTGCCCAGGCGCCGAAAGTTAGACTGCAGGTTTGGGCGCGCGCTTCGCCTCCGCCAGACTCTCGCGGAAGTAGTCGAGGCTCATCAGCAACCCAGTGCGCAGGTCGATGGTAGGCTTCCATCCCAGCAGAGCTTGAGCCTTGGAAATATCGGGACAGCGTTGCTTGGGATCGTCCTGCGGAAGCGGCGCAAACACCAACTTGCTGGTCGAACCGGTCACTTCCAGGACAATCTTGGCGCATTCCAGCATCGTGAACTCGCCGGGATTGCCGATGTTGGTCGGCAGGTGTTCGGAGGAAGCAGCCAGGCGCACAATGCCGTCTACCTCGTCGCTCACGAAGCAAAAGCTGCGGGTCTGCCTTCCCTCGCCATAGATTGTAATGTCATCGCCCAGCAGAGCCTGCTTCATGAAGTTGGAGATGACGCGACCATCGTCGAGTTGAAGCCGCGGACCATATGTATTAAAGATACGGACGATCCGCGTATTCACCCCGCGATACCGGTGGTACGCCATCGTCAGCGCTTCGGAAAAACGCTTGGCTTCGTCGTAGACCGAACGTGGTCCGATGGGATTGACATGCCCCCAATAGGATTCAGATTGCGGATGCACGTCCGGATCGCCATAGCACTCCGAGGTGGAGGCCACCAGAAATCCTGCCTTGTATTTGTGCGCAAGTTCCAGACAGTTGCGGGTTCCGGTTGAGCCGACTTCCAGTGTCTCCAATCCAAACTTGAGGTAATCCTCCGGGCTTGCCGGAGATGCGAATTCGTAGAGGAAGTCGATTGACCCGAAATCGAAAGGACGACAGATATCGTGCATCTCAAAGCTGAATCGGGGATTGTCGGCAAAGCCCCGCATATTTTCGAGCCGTCCAGTCAATAGGTTGTCAACGCAAAGCACAGAATGACCGTCAGCCAGCAGCCGCTCACAAAGATGAGAGCCTAGAAATCCCGCTCCACCGGTAACTAAAATTCGCATGATTGCCTCAAGCAAGAAAAACTTTGCGGGGAAGCTTGCTCCGCACAGAGCAACTTCCGGGCCGGCTTTGCGAGCCCTATTAATCGATGATGGATAACGGCCGGGAAAGGTTGCGGACAGAAATCTGCAGGGGGGTAGTCCATAGCCGCACAAAGCGCACCAACGCAGCGGAACACGCTCGCGTCCCTACGGAACTTTCACCGGTGTCGCCTCTAAAACCCGAAGCCTATGCCGCTGCTGAAATTGTTATACAGGGAGCCGTGGTTTCCCCAAGGCAGCCGCTGGACATCCCATTGAGCAACGCGCCAGTAGATGCGGCGTGTCACTTGGAGGTCGCCACCGATCCCACCGCGATAGGCGAGTCCGGCCTCTATATCCGTTAAACCGGGGGCAAGTGAAGGATGGTGTTCATTCCCGTACATGCCGTTGGTGCCGCCAGTGGAGGATTGATGGGCGTAGCCAGCCTGCGCCGTAACATACGGACGAAGCCGGCCAGTCAAGATATTGTATTTCACACCGCCGGTTTCCGAGTACTGGGTCGCGGTAAATACAAAAGCATTTCCGTGCACCACCGTGCTTGAAGCGACCATGCCCCAATGGGTGCCGAAATGTCTGGTATAAGCAACTTCCCCACCTTTGAAGTTATAGCTATTCCACTTCGGACCATAATCCGGAAAGGTGACGACGACACCGGCATACACATCAGAGTTGGAATTGTACAGTGCAGCCTCTGGTGCCTGACCAAGACACAAGGTAGTCGTTAGGAGCAGAGCCATGATGCAGATTTTTTTCATCTCGCCTTTTTCCGACTTCAGAGAATTACTTCAGTGGGACAGACGGTCGCTCGTCCAATTGCACGATAGGTAAATTCTTGGTGAGCCAACATTATAACCAGAAACTCTGAACCGGAGCAATCCTCAACCTGTCTGCTGTAGTTGCTCCAAAATAATGTCACCGCTAATTGCAACGTAAAAATGTCACCTTTGCAGGATGGTGACCTCGAGCCAGAAGCAGATACAGAGGTTGCGTGTGATCGAGAAGGCAGTAGATGGGCGGCTGAGCGTAAGCGAAGCCGCTCATCTACTGCAACGCAGTGAACGTCAGGTGCAACGCCTCATGCGCCGTTTTCAGCCCGATTCCGTCGATTGGTTGGTCCATGGCAACGCGGGACGTCCAAAGCCTTGGGCGCTCTCCGCCGAGACTCGGCAACAGGTGCTGCAACTGGCACAGACCCGCTATGCCGGTTTCAACGACTCCCACCTGCATCAGAAGCTCGTCGAAGAAGAGGGATTCGGCTTTAGCCGCGAGACCTTGCGCCGCCTGTTGCGCAAGGCCGGAGTGGCCTCACCACAGAAGCGGCGGCCACGTCTCTATCGTGCACGCCGTCCCCGCCGTTCCTGTCTGGGCCTCATGGCCCTCACCGACGCCAGCCGCCATGACTGGTTGGAGCAACGTGGCCCACGTCTGACCTTGATCGGCTTTCAGGACGACGCTACCAGCCGCGTCCTGGCCGCCCACTTCCAACTCGAAGCCGAGAACGCCGCCGGATATCTCCGCGTACTTCAACAACTGGTCACTCGACACGGCGTGCCGCTCAGCCTCTATCGCGACCGCCACAGCATCTTTCAACGTAACGATCCCCACTGGTCGGTGGTCGAAGAACTCGCCGGACAGCAGTTCCCAACCCAGGTAGGACGCGCACTCGACGAACTCGGCATTCAGCAGATCCCGGCTCATTCACCGCAAGCCAAGGGACGCATCGAACGCCTTTGGCGAACCTTTCAGGACCGCCTCGCCAGCGAACTGCGCCTCGCCCAGGCCGCCACCTGCGAGCACGCCAACCTCGTCCTGGATCGCTTCGTCGAAGACTTTAATCGCCGCTTCGCGGTCCCGCCCAGCCAGACAGAAAACCACTTCCGGCGCTTACCCCGAGGCTTCGACCTTCAACGCTGCCTTAGCTTTCGTTATCAGCGAACCGTCGCTCCCGATCACACCATCGCCTTCGGCAGCGAGCAAATCCAACTCCCCAGAGCGCGGCTCGGCTACGCCTCCTCCATCGTCGAACTCTCCCACCAACTCGACGGCACTCTCAAAATCTATCGCTCCGAAAAACTCCTGCTCACCTTACAGAGACCCATTCAGGAACTCGCTCAACCTAAACCCGCAATACGAACCGCGGCTCAAAAACGCAAACCCAAACCTGCTATCTACACCTACAGCGGCCATCCCGCCATCGCCGCTACCCCCTAAACCCTTAACCAGAAAGCGACATTTTATGGTTGCAGTTAATACGACATTTTATGGTTGCAACTACATCCTCAACCTGTCTGCATTAGCGTGGTTCCAGATCATCGCGTACGGGCACCTTCGGCTCTGCTAACGGACGGCCAACGCTGTAGTAGTGGAAGCCCGCCGCCGCCATCTGCTTCGGGTTAAATAGGTTACGCCCGTCGATCACAACCGGGTAGCGCATCACGTGGTGCAGGCGGTCGAGGTTCAACCGGGCAAACTGTGCCCATTCGGTCACCACCAATAGTGCGTGAGCATCATGTGCGGCTTCGAATTCGTCGCCCGCATACCGTAAACGGGAGTTTGCGGGCAGCATCAAACGGGCCTTCTCGATAGCCGCCGGATCGTAGACCGAAACAAGGCATCCTTCAGCGAGAAGACTCTTGACAATGTTGATGGCCGGAGATTCGCGGACATCATCGGTGCCCCCTTTGAAAGCAAGGCCGAGAACCCCGATGTGTTTCCCCTTGAGGGTCCAGAGCGCGGCCCGGAGCTTCTTCATGAAGCAGAGCTGCTGGGATTCGTTGATTCTCTCAATCGCCTGAAGCAACTCAAAATTGTAGCCGACGGTTTCCGCAATTTTATAAAACGCCCGCACGTCCTTGGGAAAGCAGGACCCACCATAGCCGATTCCTGCATTAAGGAACTTCGAGCCGATGCGGGAGTCGGCGCCGATGCCGACCGCCACCTCTTCCACATCCGTCCCTACCAACTCGCAGATGTTGGATACGGCATTGATGAAGGAGATCTTCAGCGCCAGGAAGGCATTGGAAGCGTGCTTGATCAGTTCCGCGCTCTTCGCGCTGGTCTCCAGGTAGCGAACCCCGCCGCTAAGGTCCCGCGGGCCGCAAACATGGTCGGGACGGCTATAGTAGCTACCGTCGATGAGAGGCTGGTACACCCGGCGTAACAGCACACGCGCCCTCTCCGTATCGGCACCCACTACGATCCGGTCAGGATAGAGGAAGTCCTCGATCGCCGTGCCCTCGCGAAGAAATTCCGGGTTGGAAATCACATCGAAGTTCTCATCCTTCGCGCCGTTGAACCGCAGAGTCCGGCTGATCCACTGATTGGTGAGCACCGGAACAGTGCTCTTTTCCACCACTACTTTATATTCGTCAAGCCCGGCGGCAATTTCACGAACCGATGCCTCGACGTAGGACAGGTCGGCCTCTCCAGTGGGCGATTGGGGCGTGCCTACGGCAATAAAGATCACCTCCGCACAACGGGCAGCGGCAAGCAGGTCGGAGGAAAATACCAGCCGGTGATCGCGATGGCGGGCCAGCAATTCCGGCAACTGTGCCTCATAGATTGGAACCGCTCCGGACTGTAGTTCGGCGACCCTCGCCGCGTCATTGTCCACGCAAACAACCGAATGACCAAGCTCGGAGAAACAAACCGCGGCAATCAATCCAACATACCCGGAACCAACCACCGCAATTTTTACTGGAGCACTTGTCTGAGGCTGAAGATCCACAATATTTCCTTTCGTACAATCGCCGGAACGAGTTTCACAGACCGTCTCTCAGCGTAATCACAAAATGGCGGCTATCCCTGCTCGTAATACCCGCTCCCGCTTACAACCACGTACACAATTCGAGTTTCGAGGCCTTATCGCACTCCTGTTCACCCTTTGGAGCTACCGGTTCCGCATCCTGGTGGCGAGGCTTGGGGCGATGCCGCCTTCCGCCGGAGTGGTGGCTTGCCGTTGAATGCCCTTTGATCTGCTGTGCGATCAAGCGAGCGGATGCCTTGCGCCCTCCGCCCCCATAGCTCCCCGCGCCGTGAGAACCGCCGGAAAATCTGAATTGAGGTGTCCCGCCTGTGGCTGCGCCAGAATTGCTCGCCACCGCCCCACCGACCCATCCGCCACCCGAGTGCACTTCCCGCTTGCTGGACACTGCCCTCGCAGAGACCGGATGATCTTGCACGCTGGCTTCTGGGTGAGCGCCGGCCGCGCCAGGGACAAACCGCGAGGATGGAAAGGTGTTGCGCGTTATCCCCCACGTAGATGCGCCTCCGCTAGGTGGTGATAATTTCACCCCCCATTGAGACGCTGCGCCTGCGCCTGCGACGCGCCTCCCGCCCCCACCCGAGGACTCCAAGGAGACACCGCCGTTAACACCCCCATTAGGGGAACCCATCTGTTGAGGGCTCTCTTGCGCTACGGCGAATGTCGCCGTAAGCATCGCCAGCAGAGCAACAACGCGCCGGAATTCCTTGAACACATTTCTGGGTTTATTCATGCGAATTGAAAACCGGTTCATAACCCACCCCATCTTCAACCGTGCGCTCTGTCTTACGCCTGCCCCTCACAGTGCCGGTCACTTTGTCACGTAATCGGTTAAACGGCTTTTCTACAAGCCAATAAGAAGCTTCCGCGCAGAGCAGAATAAAAAGGACATTTAAGGGAAAAGGAATTGTACAGGGACCAGTAAACATCTGCTGCCACAGATACAAACTGTAAGAAATCACTCCCAGATGCTTGATCCATCTCTTATTGAGTATCCTGCCCAACACTGATTCCGGCGCCCGTACAACATAGACAAGAATGGCTCCGCAACACAATGATGTCAGAGTAATGCCTACGGGAAGGCCAAATGTCCCCGCATAGCGCCTCCCGAGATATGGTCCTGCGATAAACAAATATCCAGATATTGGGATCAGCCAATATGGACGAGTCAGGCTTTGGAAGACCCGCGGGAAAAGATGCAGATTCCACGCAATGGCGATAAAACATCCAACCATGATGGTGTCAATATGGGTGTGGAGCATCATATTCATGTGACCACGCCAGGCCGGAAACAAAAAATAAGTACCCACTCTGCTGATGGGAGACAACACTACTGCCGCCTGCGATATCCTTAGGCAGGCGCGCCGGGAAAACATAACAATACATGCCGGCCAAACAAGATAGAACTGTTCTTCCAAACTCAGTGACCAGGTATGCGCTAATATCCAACCGGCGGTATGAAGGTTGTAATTCCATATATATGTGGCCGCACTGAACAAGCTACGCCATTCGAAAGAGTAAACATGCGCAATCCTCAGGCAGCTAACCACAGCAAGAAACGCATAAAAAGGCGGGAAGATGCGAAATGCCCTGCGTATATAGAATCTTCCGACGCTCACATGACCGTAGCTGTCGGCTTCGCGTAATAGAATTTGAGTGATTAGAAATCCGCTGATAACAAAGAATACATTCACCCCAAGCTCGCCATCTCGGAACGGTCTAAGAAAAGGCAACCCGTCCAGAAACGTGGATCTTGTGTGGCCAAGAATCACAAAGAGCACTGAAAATGCACGCAGGCCGTCTAGCGAGGGAATAGTGCGTTCGTTGGACGAATTCTGCGATAAAGCGCTCACGGCCTTTTCCGTTCCTCTCGCATCAGCGATTGCTCGTACAACTTCGCATCGACGAGAAATCGATACCAGAACGTCTGCAGAACGTTGTAGATGAGTCCAGCTTTCCCATCAAGAAATCCAAGGCGAAACAAATACCGGTACAAAAAAAATACCATCGAACGCACGAAGAGTGGAACGCGTAAGAATAACTTACGCATCGCCCTCTTCATCTGCATGGGAGTTCCTCCCCGCAGCTTCGCCTGTATGATTCCCTCCGACGTCGGATGCAGAATTTCCTGAACTTCCGCTTCCGACCAGCGATTATGCCGGTCAGTCCACTCCTTCAGACTCATGCGGTTGTCATCAATCATAGGGGCAGCGATTCGCTGAGCGCTTCCGTTCAATATAAAGTGCTGGTCATATTTTCGCGATTCACAGCGCCCGGCCCCGCCCCGGAATAAACGCAAATGCCAGATAGGGTAATGGCCGCCGTGCCGGATATCCCGCCCCAGAAAGCGTGTTAATCGTGGGATATAAAATCCATCGACATCGTCGCAAGGGACCGTCTTCAATCGCTCGATCTCGCGAATCAAGTCTGGTGACAGGAACTCATCCGCATCCAGATGCAGTTGCCAATTATGTTTGAAGGGGAGGTTATCAATCGCCCAGTTGCGCTGGTCGCCATAGTGAACGAACGGGTGTTGAACAATTCGCGCCCCGTAAGACCTGGCGATCTCCAAGGTATGATCACTGCTGTACGAGTCTACGACATGAATGTCGTCCGATACCCTCTGCGCGCACTCCAGTGTCTTGCCGATCGTAAGCTCGGAATTGAACGTCAACACAATGACTGAGATCTTGAGGACATGGGAGCATCCCGTCCCATCGTCCTGCACCTTTGTTGTAAGCGCATTCGTCACACTTCGGTCTCCCTACTCAAGAACCAATCTCTGTCGCCTGACTTCCGGATGCGGCCGCATCCAGTTTCCCTTTCAGAGTCCTTGTTTTAATCTTCCTAGCAGGAATACCGCCATAAACCGACCAGGCATCAAGATTCCGGGTAGCAACTCCGCCCAGTCCCAGCACCGCACCCTCGCCCAGCGAAACTCCGGGTTGTACCGTTGCCCTCGCGCAAACCCACGCGAACGCCCCTATCGAAATCTCGTCGGCCACCAACCGAAATTCCGGGTCCTCATAATCATGAGTGGCTCCGCATAAATATGCATCCTGCGAAATGATCGCATGCGTCCCGAGAGTTACCCGCTTTGGATTATAGACAGTAGCTCCATCCGCAATTGTCGCTTGGTATCCGCAGAAAAGGTTCCACGGAGCCCAGATTCTTGCCCCAGGATATATATGGCACGACGCACCCATGGTGGCTCCAAAACAACGTAACAGGAAGCTTCGCCACGCATGCAAGGGGCGCGGTGACGGTCGAAATAACAATGTATAAACAATCCCCCACACCAAGCGTAATAGCCTGTTCGGCACCGAAAACGCCGGGGCGAGGTATGGGTCCGGGCTATGTGCGCGCATCAGGCCTGGCTCCGCCGACGATATTCGTCAATGTGCGAATCAGCGTCCGGGACGCATTAACGATCTCAAAATTCTGCAGGAAGCACACGTAGGCGCGCTTGCGCATATCCGATTTCTGCTGGCCGGACATATCCAACCATGTTTTCAGCATTGCGCACGTGCCCTCTAAGTCGTCCGCGCCAACAATCCCTGCCCCGCCGCGCTCTACTTCGCGCCATATGTTGACCTTGTTCGAAATTAGCGCGGGCTTGCCACAGGCTAGCGCCTCCGCCACCACAATGCCGAAATTCTCCTGGTGCGAAGGTAGCACGAACACCTCCGATGCGCGCAGCGCTCCCCACTTCAGGTCTCCGCTCACCATGCCAGCCCAGGTAACCCGGTTGGATATGTTCAACTGCTCTGCCATGGCACTCAGCTCTGTCTGCCAGCCAACCTGATCCGGACCACACATCACCAACTGCCAGTCCGGATCTGACGCCAGCACTTTTGCGAAAGCCTTGATTAAAAGGTCACAGCCTTTCTTCTCGTGCAACCGTCCGAGGAAGAGTGCAAGCCGCTTGCCCCGCAACTGCGGAAACAGACCATAGAACGTTTCCAACTCAGTTTGTGGATCGCCCTTCGGGCCAGCCGTCCCATACTTAACCACAACTTCTCTACAACGGTACGGACGAAATGATTGCCGGGCGAGCACGCGCTCTTCCTCACACGTGAATAAAACGGCGTTTGCATCCCGTAACACGCGATACTCAGCCCACGGCCAATACAACATCTTTTTCAAGTGCTTGAATGGATATCTCTCCTTGAACCACGGGTCCAGCATGCCATGGGTATAGACAACGTAAGGAATGTCGGCGTCGCGCAAAACTCGCCACAGAGCAAAACTGTGATATTGCCAGATGCCGTTTACGATTACGATATCGTATTTCCGAATGTTTTCACGTAGCCAAGGCGCCAGACGAGCGCTGTACGAGTACTTCAGCACTCCCGGACCCATCGTATGAACCGGACACAGAAATGTCTTTGCATCCGCGCAGTCCGGCGCATCCAATGAAACCACCTCGACGTAATGGCCTTGGCGTCGATTGGCGGTAGCCAATTGTCTAACGCCCTCTATCGGACCGCCGCCGGATGCCCTAACCGAGTTGATGACGTGGATAATCCTCATCTAGTCTACGAAGCCTACGTTGCGGTGAAAATACCCCATGTCATGCGTCAGCGCTTTCACCGCTCTCGCCGGAACCCCAGCATACAACTGGTGCGTCTCGCCAAACGACTTATTCAGGACGGAGCCTGCGCCGAGAACCGAGTAGTCAGGAAGCCTGCTTCCCCCAAGTACCACACAGCCCGTTCCAACAAAGCAATAATCCCCGATGCTGACCGGCTTTGACGATTGGCGGCAGCGGTATAAGTCAATGCTGTGCGTAAGAATTTGGGAGCGAAAACCTGCGAATGTAGTGAAGCGTCCGATGCGCACGGAATTCGTGCAGTCAATCAGATGCCGGTTGGTAACGGAAGCGTGCTCGCATATTACTAGCTCCGGCCGACGGTCGTGCTCATCTCCAAAAAACTTCGTGCTCGCAATTGGAAATCCTGTGATCCAGTTCAGATTACCCAGACGGGATTGCTCGCCCATACTTAGCAACGCAAGTCCCTTGCACACGGTCAAACTACCAATCCGCGCGCCCGGTCCCATCTCAAGACGATCCGGACATATCCAGGACAACCCGATTGTTGCCGTGGGATGAATCTTGTATCGCAATAGCGCAATCAGCAGCCGCCGCCGGATGCGCCAGGGAAACAGCAACAATACCAGGGCCAATAGTCTTTTCATCGTCGCTTCGCAAATTCTCGATACACATCAACATATCTGGCGATCATCTGTTCCGGATTAAATCGCGCCGCGTTTTCCAGACTCTTCCCAACCCATGCTTCGCGCTCTGCGGCGTCACGCGCCAGGCGCACGATATCGGCGGCGAATCCGCTCTCGTCATCCACTTCACGAGTAATACCGGTCGATCCAACCACCTCCGAAAACGGCGCGCAACGACTGCAAATAACCGGGCAACCACAAGCCTGGGCTTCGATAATAGGCCAGCCGAATCCCTCGTAACGCGATGGAAAAAACAACGCCAATGCCATGTTGTAGAGAGCTTCCAGTACCTCATTGCTTGGTTTTATAACCACCGTTACTCGGTCGGCTATGCCTTCCGCGCGTATCAACTCCTGTAGTTCCGGACTCAGTGACTGGCCGGCGAGTACAAGGCGGCAATCGATCTCACGGGATGCTCGCGCAAACGCCCGGATCACGCCCCCGCGATTCTTCCTAGCCTGATTCTGGCCAACGTGAAGCACAAACGGCTTCGTGGGTTCCAACTGCGCGACCTGCGATAGTCTTCCTAACGATTCTTCCCTGGAAATGCGCTGGTAAGGATAGTTCAGCGCGTTCAGTACTACTTTTCGAGTATGCGCAGGGCCGCCCACAATGTGTTCTACGTCCAGCGAGGTCGCCGTCGAGACAGAAACCAGCACCGTGGCGCTTCGCAGTCCCTGCACAATCCACTGCTGGAGGTAACGTCCCGTCCGCGATGCGGGACAGTCCGTCTGTTCCCCGAGTGCTCCGCGAACTGCGAGCAAATCATGGCAGGTTACCAGGCACGGGGTCATGCCCACCCAGCGTGCATAGCTAGCATTAGAGTGATCGCAAATATGAACAATGTCAGCCCATCGTGCGGCGGCGCGAAGCAAAACCGGGAAGATTACAAACTTGTCCACATAGCCCAGCCACTTGCGCAACCCTTTTAGTCCGGGACTAAGCCGGCTTATGAACTCAGGAGGACGTATCAGCTTCGTCCGATAGCCAGCCCGCGTTAATCCATCTTGCATGAGCGTTGTGAAACGCTGCATACTCTCCTGCCCATCGCTCAGGTAGTTTCCTATCAGTAGGATCTTCATCGTTGCACCGCGCCGTTGCGCACGCTATACATTGCCGAACCTCGTCCTCCGCGTCATGACAAGGCTTGCGATGAAGTGAAGACAACTGGCCGTATCGCCACTTGCGCTGCGGCCAGACATAGGCCGGCGCCGAAGACCATAAACCCAAGGTACGTAGGCTGCTCCATGACGCCCATAACCAGTAACGGAATAACCGCAGGCAACAGTAACCAGCCGAGAGCTGAATTCCGTCTCAGTCCGTTCAATCCCATGAGAAAGAGGTAACCGGCAAAGCACATACGCGCGCCCAGGAACAGCAGTCCGCAAATCGGCCCGAACTCAGGGATGATTCGCACCCATTCTCCCTCGCCCAGCATAAACCTTGCCTCACCGGTCATTGTAACCGCAGCAAAATTACTGCCCATCCCAATGCCGCTCCCCAGCCATGGCGTTGTTCCCACGGATTGAAGCCCGCCCTCAACATTGCCCAATACCCGTTCGTCAAGAACTTCCCCCACGTTGCCCTCAGCTCTTGAGGCTTGCTGCCATCTGTCTTCCATTGTGCCAACGGCATCGCGGAAGAACGGAAGCTGAATGGCGATAAAGCCTGCCAACAGAAGAACAGCGGCAATTTTCACGAGACCAGCCAGACGTGCAGCGTGGCTCATGCCGGAATACACGGTAAACACACCCAAGGCAGCCATCGTGAAAAGTACGGTTCGGCTACCTAGAATCGGGACAGACGCAACCGCGGCAAACAGCGCTGGATACAGCAACCAACGAGGATACGTACCCTTCCGCATGAGCGCGTCAACGATGAACCCAAAAGTTAACATTACCAGGCACTGTGGGCCGATGTCGTAGCTGAACGTGCCCGCGGGACGCACGTGATTTCCCGCCGACATGATCTGACTGGACCCCTCCCCGGCACCCGCGTTAAGCCAGGCACCGGCCCCCGCTCTAAACTGCGCAAGGACCAGAATCGTCATCGGTACAGACAGGAGTAGAAGCCAGCGTCCGCACTTATGTAAATCTTCTCGGGTTAGTGTATCGGCCATAACAAAAATCAGAGGGAGGTGCAACGCGTACGAGCGTATTCCGTAGAGCGCGATCGGGATCGTGTTGATGCCCAAGACGATTTGTGTGCTGGCGAGCAGAAACATCCCCGCAGTTAGGAGCGCGAAAGGCCACATCGTCTTTATGGAGAACTTCTGGCACCGGTATGCCTGAATGTAAATCATCACCGCCACCGGATCGCGAACCAGTAACAGCGGGCCGCTCAGCGAAGGTACAATCCACTTTCGCAATACTCCCTCAAAGATTAGTAGCCAGAAGTAGACCCAGATCCAGCGTTTCAGCCAGAGTAACCGTCGTTGATACTTAGTGTTGGTCTTGGGCACAGCTTGAGTCCTCTACCGGCTTCATAACTTGCTCCAGAATGGATGCAAGCAACTCCCGATATTTCTGCCATGTACATTCCTGCGCTCGCTCCAGTGCGGCCTCTGACATTGCCTCAAGCAAATCGCGGTCCCCAGCAAGTCTCTCTAACTTCTCAGCAATGGCGTCGGCCGACCGGACCGGCACAAAATAACCTTCGCACCCATCGCGAATCACTTCCGGCCCGCCTGTATTTCGGGTCGTAATCACCGGCAAGCCGCGCGACAAGGCTTCCAGAATCACCAGTCCGTAGCCCTCCGTCAGCGACGGAAAGACCAGTACGTCGTGTTTCTCCATTTCGGCAAGCACTTGCGAATGCGGCAACGTCGGTATGTACCGGTAACGCGCAAGCGCCTCATCCAATTCGGCACAAGTCCCGACCCGGCTGCCAATCAGTGTAACCTCCACTACGGAGTCCACCTGATGTAGCGCTCGCAGCAAATACGCCAACCCCTTACCCTGGGTCAGCGCACCAACAAAGAGTACGCGTAGCTTGGAATGGCGCGCTGCCCGGGCGCGGATTGCAACCGGTGGCGCCCCGTAAGGGCACACCTGAATCCGCGTTCCGTGGCGGATGGACTCCGGCAATGTCTCTATCAAGTAGTGGCAAGGTACCAGGATCAGATCGGCTAATTCCAGTTCCGCATCCTTTCGGTCAGTCTTTTCCTCGGAATCTTCTCCGCAAGTAATCGTGTCGGCCCACCCTGGACACAATTCCGCCTCTTCCATCAGCAACTCCCGCTTATATTTCCAATGGGCGGTCGGCAGTTCATAGACAGTGTTGATTCCCTGACAACGCGCAGCTCTGAATGTCTCCAAGGCACCATCTTCGTAGGCATATACCGCGTCGATGCCGCCGCGCTCAATTCTCTTCGCCGCCGCCCGATCCAGGGCATAGCAAACGCTTGCGACCGATAAGAACGATTCGTTGCGCCTCGTCCACTGGCCACCTCCCGCCCGCAAGGCTAAGAGACGTGCAACCTCGCGCCAGGACTGCGTGTGCACCAGATGCCGCGGCACTTGCGGATAGCTCCGTCGATTCAACTCGGCTCGCACTCTGCCCGGCAGAATTGCATTCACTGCCGACTCCGGGTTCCATCGGATGGTTGTCCAGTACTCCGCCAGAAGATCATGCTCGTGAAGAGCTGTGAGCGCCTCGCGAACATTCGCGTTTCCCATCGCGTGGCTCAATAGAAATCTGAAACTCACAGCTCTTTTACTCCTCTGTCCTGGCGCCACGTCGCTCTCTCTAGCCATGCCTCGTATGGAGCGAGAAACGCTACCGTTACGCCATCGTTGATCGTGACCCTGTCCCCAATAACAACGGGCCGTCACATGCTTCCATTACTCATCTGTAACCTTTTGACAAAAAGCCAATACCGATCTAATCAATTGCACGATCAGTAATTCCAGCTCCGACAACATTTACCTTTTGGTTAATCGTCGTTCAGGTTTGTCTTCAGCGCTCGGGCGAACACACGTGCGTGAGTTTGCATGGAGTGACCCTGATACCATTCCCTGGCTGCATCGGCAATCTGCTGTGCATCCGCCATCGTCAATTCAGATTCCGCTTTCCCATCCGCGCTGTAGTAATGAATCCCACACTCGATTCCGTCTGCTTCCGACCGGCTGTCGCTGGAGGTTACGGGGATGAGCCCGTGTGCGCAGTACGACGCAAACACCCCGGATTTCCCCAAGCACCGTGGAAAATCACGTACAAATCCAGCCGTGCTGCGAGACATTAATACGCTCAGGTCGGAAACGCCCATCAGTCCGTGCTGTCTTATCGGGACGTCGCCAACGCGGTCGGGTATCCCGTCAAAGCTTGCTCCCACATCATGAACTTCATTGATCCCGAACTGTTGACACACCCGTTGCAAAGCAGGCATCTGCGTCACATACGTCCGCCGTCTTGAATTCGGCAGGCCAAAAACAATCATATGCTTCAATCTTCCATTAAGATCATCCGACTCTAAAGGCTCACCAACATTGGACGGAACCGCCAAAACCGCTATCTTCTCCCGTTTCGATGGATCGAAACGTTCCAGGCGTTCGCGGTGCAGTTGAATGTTCGTTACCACTGCGTCCGACAGGCGCGCAATACCGGCAACAACCATTCTTTGCGCAGGGCTCAACCAGAACGCGCTCCTCCACGGCGGGCCAAAAGCATATAACTCATGAAACATTGTCACGAAGCGCGAATCCGGCTGCTTCGTCCTCCATTGTTTCAACCCCTGAAGGAGCCAGAGTGGGCATCCGCGGGCGGCATATCCATACGCCGACAATTGCAGCAATACGCTCGACGAACCCGTTGTTGTCCGCTCGGCTTCCAGTATCTCCACGAGATTCTGTGCGGATCTAGAGTGCAGTTTCCAAACTCGAAAGTCCTCTACTCTGTCCGGTCCCTGCCACGCTTCACTGCCAACCACGAAAACTGTGTTCAACCCAAGGTCTCTACGCATAACGCGAGCCAGTGCCAGTGCGTAGTCACCAACCCCGCTGGTCGCGGGCGGTAAGGCAGGGACAATCTGGATCAGCATTTTGCTCATCTTTAATTCCGTTCAGCCTTCAATACGTTCTATCGACTTCTACTGGAGCGCCGGACAGGAACACCCCCGCGGTGTCTAGAACCGCTTCTGCAAACATTGTGTCCGAACGATTGTCCCATGATGACGGTATGCCAATATCGCCGAGTATAGACTCGCATAGGCGTTCGCCAGGATGACCTGTCTAGTAATCTCTAAGCAGCAGAGAACTTTGTTTCGAACCTTCGGCTGATAGATAAACGAATGACACAGAGATGCAAAGAATCTCGAAGACGCGTCAATCTCCCTATTCATATACGAACGGGCGTTTGGATCATAGTGGTGGATTACGTATGTGCTTGGAAGAAATCTAATCTGGTACCCGAGCCAGCGCAGGCGGCTTCCAAACTCCAGATAAGCAGCCCCAAACTTAAAATATTCTGCATATCGAATCCCACGTTGGAAGATGGTGATGGGATACAGACTCGCACCATCTGAAATAGCCCAACAGTCATTGGGATCAGTTGGCTCAGTTGAAAACCCTCGTGGATGGAGTTGGCCGGGACACAAGGTGACGCCGGGCTTTTCGGTGGGCAGAAATTCACTGATTATCCAAACCGCGGCTGGATCTTTTTGCAGGGCTTCCTCGCAAACTTGGAAGTGACCCGCGGGAAACTCATGATCATCGTCCATCGTACGAATGTGGGTGCCAGTACAGGCCAGCGCTACATGGTTGCGATTCGCATATAGACCGCGTCGTGGTCCGCGTAAATATTGAAAGCCGTATTCTTCCACAATACTTCTCACTTCATCTGCCACACCTTCATCCGAATCGTCGGAAACAATAACTTCTGAAGGCTGCACGTCCTGTTGAACCAGCGAACGCAAGGTTCGCAGCAGGCTGTCAGGCCTGTTTCTCGTGACCAAAGCTACACTGATCCGTGTTTTGCAAGGAGGATAGTTGTTCACGCAACGACCTCTGCCGCTGATTTCATTCTCCATGAACAGCAATCCTCAGTTTCAAGCATTTGGCTAAACTAAGCTAGTGTAGTGTCCCATAAATAACTATGCTAAGTAATGGTTCTGGGGTAAGCTACGGTGCATGCCAACCGGTCGCCCCATAACCGCCATTGTCTTGAGCGCTGACGAACAAACCCAACTG